>Ga0164299_10000002_pt1 | contig 177569 bp, 164 predicted proteins | sample Whisoiple_221_MG_FD_109712 | JGI IMG/M metagenome (GOLD analysis project Ga0164299, IMG submission 109712) | Unamended control soil microbial communities from upstate New York, USA - Whitman soil sample_221_MG | ecosystem: Environmental > Terrestrial > Soil > Agricultural land ...
GCTCTACCGGCACTCCCTGGCGTCCGCAACAGCCTGATCGGGGGTGTTCGGGTCCCTGCCGTTTTCCGCGATGCCGGGTTGCGTCGTCGACGGCTGAAATCAGTGGGTTTGTGCGACAGCCTCGCGCGGAAGCGACGGCGGTCCCGCGGCCAATGCACCCTCGGCCAGCCCCTCGATCTCAGCCGACGGACGCTACGTCGCCTTCGACTCACGCGGCTCGAACCTGGTGTCGGCCGACACCCAGCACGCGACCAGCGTCTTCCGCTACCAGCTGCTGCCTTAACCGCGCCTAGGCAGGCACCTCGCGGGAGTCGAGGTGGACGGCAACCTTGCGCTTCACCCGCTGCAGGGCATTGTCAACGGTCTTGGTGTCGCACTCGAGGCGCTCGGCGGTGGCCTCGTAGGAGTGGCCGTCGAGGTAGAGGGAGAGGACTCGGCTCTCCAGGTCCGAGAGGACGCCTGAGGTGCCCGAGAGACAGGAGACGAGGCTCTCCAGCTCCTCGCTGGCGATCACCTGATTGACCGGGTCGGCGACGCTCGGGCCAGGCAGGATCTCGTCGAGGGTGGTGTCGGAGTCGCCCGCCGCAGCCGGCGTCTGGCTGAAGGAGACGTACTGATTGAGCGGCGTGTGCTTGTTGCGGGTCGCCGTCTTCACCGCGGTGATGATCTGGCGGGTGATGCAGAGCTCGGCGAAGCTGCGAAAGCTCGACTCGCGATCGCTGCGGTAGTCGCGGATCGCCTTGTAGAGGCCGAGCAGGCCTTCCTGGATCAGGTCGTCGCTCTCGCCGCCGAGGAGGAAGTAGGACGAGGCCTTGAGGCGGACGAAGCCGCGGTAGCGGCGCACGATCGTGTCGTAGGCGTCGGTCCGTCCCTCCTTGGCGAGGGCGACCAGATAGTGATCATCAAGCTCAGGTTGAGGGTTAGTATTTGGCCTGGTGGAGCCGTTGAAATGGCCGCTGGGGAGCCGTAATTCCTGGGTGGGCGACGATAGAGCCACAGATCCTTCTCCTTTTCGAGACGAAGGGTCGTGGCGCCCGTACCTCCCCTGGTGGCGCCGTTATTGACAGGATGAATCTCAGACTCAAGCTGAGGTTCACCCTTATTGGCGGCGTAGTCTTACCGCCCCGCAGAGTTCTGTCAACCCCAATTTGCGAATTTCTTGCAATCGCCGTTGCAGGTGATACGGGGAAGGCACGGATGTCCCCCCGCGTAAACCCGCATAGAAACGGCCTTATGGGTCCTCGCCGGGGAGGGCTCCAAAGTTTCCGCAGGGGGACATCCGTGCCTTCCTGCATAGCCCGCTACGGGAGCTGGCGCTGTCGGACCGCCTCGAACAGCAGCGCAGCGGCGGCTGCGGAGACGTTGAGTGAGTCGATTGCCCCTGCGCGCGGCACAGCGATCAAGCCGTCACATGCCGAAGCGACGCGGGGGCGGATGCCCTTGCCCTCGCCGCCGAGGACGAGGACGGTCGGGCCGGTGAGCTCGACCCGCCAGGGTGGTTGCTCGGCCTCCGCGTCGGCGCCCCAGATCCAGAAGCCCGCCTGCTTGGCGTCGGCGAGCCAGTCGGCGAGGTTGCGGACGCGGGCGATGTCGAGGTGCTCGACTGCGCCCGCCGAGGCCTTGCAGGCAACCGCCGTCACCTCTGCCGTGCGGCGTTCGGGGATGACCACGCCGGCGGCGCCGGCGAACTCGGCCGAGCGGCAGACCGCGCCGAGGTTGCGCGGGTCCTGAACCTGGTCGAGAGCGACGATCAGACCACCCGGGCTCCGCAGCAACCCATTCGGGTCGGCATAGGGGTATGGGTCGACCTCGGCAACAACGCCTTGGTGGTCAGGAGAGCCGCAGAGGCGCTCAAGCTCCTCAGCCGCGGTCTCCGGCGCCCGCAAGACCCGCCGAACACGCCGCCTCCCCCGCTCCGCCTCCTCAACCGGGCGACGGCCATAGATGACCTGGCTCTCAGCCATCAGGCCTTGGGCACCAACTTCGCACCCTCAGCCCCATCCCGAACCTCCCAACCAAGCTCAGCCAGCCGCTTCCGAATCTCATCGGCACGATCAAAGTCCCTGGCGGCACGGGCCTCCTCCCGCTCAGCCAGCAGCCCCTCCGCCTCAGCATCGCCGGCGCGCTCGATCTCAGCAAGCGACTCGAGCCCAACCAGCTCCAACATCTCGCGCACCGCGTCCGGCGCCCCGGGCACGTCCTTGCGATTCGCTTCAGCCACCAGCTCAAACACCTCGGCCATTGCCCGCGGGGTGTTGAAGTCGTCGGCGAGTGCCTCTCGGAACGCCCTGACCCGAGAGCCGGGGGGTCCCCCGATGGGAACTTGTGAGCCGGCGAGGCCAGGACCCGAGTCCGGCGCCTCAGCGGGGGTTCCCGGCGGGGGACCCCCCGGCTCTCCAACGAGGTGCTCGCGAAAGAAGTTCCGCAACCGCTTGACCTGCGCGACGGCCTGCTCCATCTGCTCAGACCCAAACGCCAACGGCTGGCGGTAATGACCGGAGATCAGATAGGCGACGACCGCCTCGCGGCCATAGCGGTCGAGCGCCTCGGAGAGCTGGAAGATGTTGCCCTCGGACTTCGACATCTTCGCCGCGTCGGTCTCGACCATGCCGTTGTGCATCCAGAGCCGGGCGAATGGTCGCCCCGCCGCCTCGGACTGGGCGATCTCGTTCTCGTGGTGAGGTAAGACGAGGTCGGAGCCGCCACCGTGAATGGCGAACGCCGGCCCCAGCTCAGCCTCGGCCATCGCCGAGCACTCGATGTGCCAGCCCGGCCGCCCCGGTCCCCAGGGCGAGTCCCAGCGCGTGTCCTCGTCCTCCTTGTGCGCCTTCCACAAGGCAAAGTCGAGCGGGTCCTCCTTCAGCGAAACCGACCCCGCCTCCTCCCCTTGGTCCATGTCCTCGGCCCGCCGGTTGGACAGCCTGCCGTACCCCTCGAAGCTGCGCACCCGGAAGTAGACGTCACCCCCCGACTCATAAGCGTGCCCCGACTCGACCAGGTCGGAGATCAGTGCCACGATCGCCCCAATCGCCTCGGTGGCCAGCGGCTCTGCATCGGGCCGCCCCAGCCCCAGGCGACCCGTGTCCTCGAAATAGGCCCGAGTCATCCGCTCGGCAAAACCATCCGACGGCTCCCCAGCCGCTCGCGCCGCGTCATAGATCTTGTCGTTGATGTCGGTGACGTTGACGACCAGCTTGGCCCCGTAGCCCTCACTCTTCAAGAAGCGGGCAAGCAGCGAAAAGATCACAAACGGCCGCGCATTGCCGATGTGGATGCGGCTGTAGACCGTAGGCCCACAGGCGTAGATCCCGATCTCTCGACCAGAGTCCAGGGTGCGCAGTTCCCCACTCAGCGTGTCTCGTATCCGAACCTCCCGCATGCGGGGATGGTATGCGGCACCCCTCCAGCGCGACGTGGTAGGAGCGGGGTCGCCTCGACGATGCCTCGCGAAGCGGCCCCGGCAGGGTGATCCTTGGCCGCGAAGCGGCTCAACATTCCACCGCCCCAGGGCGGTGGTAGGCACTCGGCGAGGCGACCCCGCTTCTACCTCAACCGCTAGAACGTCCGGTAACCAGCACCCGACGCGGACTCGTTGTGAGCCCAGGTCGGCGCGGTCTCGCTTGCCGCCGCGAGCACCTCGCGCCGCGCCCGCTTGGCGCTGGCCTTGATCTCGTCCTCGGCAGCCCGGCGCAGACGCTCCTCGCGCTGTTCGGCCTGACCGCGAATCCGCTCGGACTCGGCCTGCAGCTGCTCCTCCGCCCGCGTACGTGCCTTCTCGGTCGCCTCGCCTTCGACCTTCTCGACCAGCCTGTGCACCCGTTCCTCGGCCTCGCGGCGCACGTCCTCAGTGCCCTGCATCACCCGCTCCTCGATCTCAGCCTCGAGCCGCACCGCGAGCTGGTGAGCCTCCTCGGCGCGCGCCTCGGCCTCGGCGGCACGCTGCTCGGCGGCAGCGACGCGACCATCGGCCTCCCGCTGGGCCTTTTCCAGCACCTCGCCGGTCCGTTTCGACGCTTCCTCTTCGGTTCGCCTGACCGCCCGCGCCAAAGCCTGGTCGGCCTGCGCCTTGGTGGCGGTCATCTGCGTGGCCAGCGCCTCGCGGTCGGCCTCGGCCCCCTTCTGCGCCCGCTCAAAGGCTTTCTCGGCGCGATCGCGAGCCTCTTCAGCGTGGGTCACACGCGCCTCTGCCGCGCGGCGCTGCTTGCGCTCTGCAGCAATCCGCTCGCGTCCCTGCTCACCGATCTTGGTCAGCGTCGTCTTTGCCCGCTCCCTCACCTCGGCACGGCTCTTCTCGGCGCGCGCCTCAGCTTCTGCAGCAGCCTTCTCCGCCGCCGCAACCCGCTCCTCGCTCTTACGCACCCACTCGAGCGCCTGCTTGGCGACCCCCTGCATCTGGTCGGTCGCCTCGGCTATTCCGTTGAGCTTGACGGCGGGCTCAGCCATTCATCGCAACCTACTACCCGGCGCGGAAGCCACGCCACTGGCCCGCGAGCCAAAATCCCGCAATTAGCGCGGAGAGTCGGCTATGCCGACTTCTCTGCCTCGCGAGCATGCAGCTCGCGCTTCAGGACCTTGCCCGTGGCGTTGCGCGGCAGCTCCGGCATGAACTCGATCTCGCGCGGCGCCTTATAGCCGGCGAGGTGGGCCTTGACGTGTGCCTTCAGGTCTTCGGCGGAGATCTCGGCATCTGCGGCAGCGACGACGAAGGCCTTCAGCCGCTGCCCGTACTCCTCGTCCTCGACCCCGATCACCGCCACCTCGACCACAGCCTCGTGGTCGGCGAGCAGGTCCTCGACCTCGCGCGGGAAGACGTTCTCGCCGCCGGAGACGATCATCTCGTCGTCGCGGCCGTCGATGAAGAGGCGCCCGCCGGAGTCGAGGTGACCGACATCACCGCTGGAGAGAAGCCCGTCGATCGTGTCCTTGCCGCCACCGCCGGTGTAGCCCTCGAAGGACATCTCGTTGCCGACGAAGATGCGGCCGACCTCACCTCGCGGCACCTCGCGTCCGGCTTCGTCATAGAGCCGCACGGCGGTGCCCCGCGGCGCCCGCCCCGCCGTGCCCGGCGCCGCCCGCAGTTCCTGCGGCGTGGCGACGGTCGCGTAGGCGACCTCGGTCGAGCCGTAGAGGTTGTAGATGTTGTCGCCGAAGCGATCCATCCACTCGATCGCCAGCTCGCCCGGCAGGGCCGAGCCGGAGAGCGAAGTGATCCGCAACGAGGAGAGATCGTGGGCGGCAAGCGTCTCCTCGGGCAGCTGGAGAATGCGCTGCAGCATCACCGGCACCACCGCCAACACCTCGGCGCGGTGCTTCTGGACGGCGCGCAGCGTCTCCTCCGGATCGAAGCGGCGCCGCAGCACGAGCGTCGAGGCGGTCGGCAGGCTCATGACGAAGTGGAAGAAGCCCCAGGAGTGGAAGAGCGGCGCCGCGATCATCATCGTCTCGCGGCTGCGGAACGGGATCCTGTCGATCAGAGCCGCCAGGGCGAACAGCCCGTCGGGGCTGGAGCGCTGGGCGCCCTTCGGCGTGCCCGTCGTACCCGAGGTGAGGATGACGAAGCGGGGTTTGTCGGGCGGCGGCTTCAGGTCAGAGTCGTCCGCGGAGGCGATCAGCGAATCCAGGCTGGGCGAATCCGCCTCCCCCTCGCTCCAGCCGATCACCCGCTGGACGCCCTCGTCGACACCGTCGAGCAGCTCGCCGAACTCCTCGTCGTAGACGAGCGCCTTGGGGCTCTCGCGGCGCGTCACCTCGGCCAGCTGCGGCCCGGCGAACATCGTGTTGAGATAGAGCGCGCTGGCACCGAGCTTGGCGGCGGCCAACGTCACCTCGATAAAGCCGCGGTGGTTGCGACACATGATCCCCACCCCGTCGCCGTAGCCGATTCCCATCCGCTTGAAGGCGTGGGCGAGCGCATTGGAGCGCCGCTGCAGCTGTTCGAAGGTGAGCGAGCCGCGCTCGTCGATCAGCGCCGTCTCGTGCGGGTAGTGGATCGCCGCGGTCGTGATGCCGAGGGCAGGTGAGGCGCCCCAGCGGATGAAGGCGGAAACGACCTTCGCCGATTTGTCGGGGCGGTGCAGGCCGAGGATGCCGGCCTCGCGCAGCACCCTGAGCTCGAACGCTTTGTCCGAGGCGGCCTGACGTGCAGCCGCAGCAATCGATCCGAGCTTGCCCATCGCGCCGCGAAGCCTATTCGTTCTCCACAGAAGCAACCGCTATGCAGGCAATTCCCTCGCCGCGGCCAATCCAGCCCATGCCCTCGTTGGTCGTCGCCTTGACGCTGACACGGGCCGAGGTCACCGCGGCGAGGATGCGCTCCATCTCCGCCCGGTAGGGCGTCAGCCGCGGCCGCTCGCAGACCAGGGTCGCGTCGATGTTGACGACGCGGCCGCCGATCGTGCCGACGACGGTGCGCAGCAGGTCGACCGAGTCCGCGTCGCGCCAGCGCTCATCGTCATCCGGGAAGAGAGTGCCGATGTCGCCCTGGCCGGCGGCACCGAGCAGCGCGTCGATCACAGCATGAGTGAGCACGTCGGCGTCGGAGTGGCCACTGAGCCCGCGCTCGTGCTCGATCTCGACCCCACCCAGGATCAGGGGCCGGCCCTCGGCGAAGCGGTGGCTGTCGTAGCCAATGCCGACGCTCATCGGATCAATCCTCGCCCACCCGGGCCGGCAGCGGCGCCGAACCGCGGCGGCGGCGCTCGAAGACAGCGATCTCCCCCACGCCGAGCTCGTCGAGGAACGAGAGCGCCAGCTCGTAGCCGAAGCCGACCTGCTCGGGCAGGTGAGCGTCCGAGGAGAGGGCAAAGGGGACGCCCGCCTCGACGCACATCTCGGCGAAGGCACGAGCTGGATAGAGCTCGCCGACGGGCTTGCGCAGGCCGGCGGTCGAGAGCTCGACCGAGATTCCGCTTTCCGCGATCGCTTCAACCGCGGGCTGGTAGTAGTGCCGCGGATCGCGCTGCGGCAGCGGCCGCCCCCGCCCCCAGACCTTGACCAGGTCGGGGTGGGCGAGGATGTCGAAGAGACCGGCGCGGGCGCACTGAGCGAGCGCCTCGAAGTAGCGCCGCCAGACCTCGTCGGCGTCTCCCTGTCCCTCCCAGACGTCCCAGCCCTCGTGGTCGACCGCCTTCTCGCCGACGAAGTGGATCGAGCCGACCACGTAGTCGAAGTCGCGTGCCTCGAGCAGGCTGGCGGTTCGATCCTCGGCGCCGGGGACGAAGTCGCACTCGATGCCCAGCTTGAGGCCGGCGCCGCGCACGAACTCGCAGTAGGCGTCGAGATCGTCGCGTGCCTGTTCCCGCCAGAAGGGATGTTGCCAAAGCTCGAGCGCCTGGCTGAAGCGGTAGACGTGTTCGGACGCACCCAGCTCGTCGACCCCGGCCGCAGCGGCGGCCTTGCGGTAGCGCTCGACGTTCTCGGCGGTGAAGTAGCGCTCCGGCGGCGTGTCGGGATCGTCCGGGCGCAGGTGCAGGTGGTAGTCGGTCAACATCGGGCCACCACGTTACCCTCGCCCGGGCAATGATCCACCTGCGGATCGTCGTCCCTGGCCCCAAGTCCGAGCGCGTGGTCGACCTGCTCGACGCGAGCCCGTCGGTCTCCAGCCTGGCGCGGATCGAGGGGGCCTCGCGCAAGCCACCCGGCGACCTCGTCCTCTGCGACGTCACCCGCGAGGACGCCAGCGTGGTGATCGACGATCTGCGCGAGCTCGGCATCCCGCTCGACGGGTCGATCTCGATCGAAGAGATCGACTCGCAGCTCTCGACGGCAGCTGAACGGGCGGAGAAGGCGGCGCACGGCTCGCCCGGCGACGCGGTGGTCTGGGAGGAGGTCGAGGCGCGGACCTCGGAGAGCGTCGAGCTCAACGCCAACTTCCTCGCCTTCATGGTGCTCGCCTGCCTGATCGCCTCGGTCGGCGTGATGCTTGGCCAGCCGATCCTGATCGTCGGCGCGATGGTCGTTGGGCCGGAGTTCGGTCCGCTCGCCGGTCTCTGCGTGGCGCTGGTGCAGCGCCGCCCCGACCTCGGCCTGCGCTCGCTGACCGCGCTCGCCGTCGGCTTCCCGATCGGCATCACCGGCGCCTTCCTCTTCAGCCTCTTCGCCAAGTGGACGGGGCTGGTCGCGCCGGACTTCCTGCTTGGCGAGCGGACGCTCACCGCATTCATCTCCGAACCGAGCACCTTCTCCTTCATCGTCGCCTTCTTCGCCGGCGTCGCCGGCGTGCTCTCCCTCACCTCGTCCAAGTCGGGGGCGCTGATCGGCGTGCTGATCTCAGTGACGACGATCCCCGCCGCCGCGGCAATCGGCGTCGCCGCCGCCTTCGGCGACTGGCCCGACTGGCGCGGCGCGATCGCCCAGCTTGCGATCAACCTCAGCTCGATCGTGATCGCCGGGGTGGGAACGCTGTTGGTGCAGAACCGCGTCTACGAGCGCCGGCGCAGCAGGCACCGCGGCGACCGCTCGCGCGCCGCAGGGGGTCTTCCCACCGAACCGGGAGCACACCGCTGATGTTGCGCCAGCTCGCCATCATGCTCGGTGCCTTCGCCGCAGGGGCCGCAATCGCAGGTGCGTTCGGCGCGATCAGCCTGGGGGTTGCGCTCGGGGTGGGCCAGATCTGCTTTGCGGCGGCGCTCGTCTGGGTCCTACTCAGCTGAGCGCTCCGCCAGCAGCAGCTCGGCCAGCCTCAGGTCGAATGGCGTCGTCACCTTGAGGTTCTCCGGCGAGGACGGATGGATCAGGACCCGTCCCCCCGCCGCCTCGATCAGCATCGCCTCGTCGGTGGCGGCCTCGGCCTGCGTCGGATCGGCCGCGAGCGCCCGCAGCAGCGCCTCGACCCGGAACACCTGCGGCGTCTGCGCCGCCCAGAGCTGACCACGGTCGACCGTCGACTTGACGCTCAGTGAAACATTTGGGGGCCCAGGGGCCCCCAAATCCTTCCCTGAACCCGACGTTGCCCGCTTGATCGTGTCGGTGACCGGAGTGGCGGCAATGGCGCCGTCGGCCTCCGGGTCGGCGACGAGGGTCGCGACGACACCTTCAACCAGCTCCGGCGTGACCAGCGGTCTCGCAGCGTCGTGGATCGCCACCAGCTCGGTGCCGACCGCCGCCAGCGCGTTGGCGACCGACTGGGCGCGGGTGGCGCCGCCGTCGACGACGCCGAGGTCGTGGCCGCCCAGATCGTGGACGTGGCCCGGCGGGCAGGCGACGACGATCGACCGCAGGCACGCCGTCGCGCGCATCGCCGCGATCGACCACTCGACCATCGGTCTGCCGGCCAACGGCACGAAGGCCTTCGGACCGCCGACTCCAAGCCTCTCCCCGGAGCCGGCGGCCGCGATGACCGCGGTGACGGATGCCGCGATCGTGGGGCTACGCCGTGGCGGCGAAGCGCTCCTCCAGCAGCCCGTCGAGGTACTCCTCCGCGCCCTCCTCGTCCTTGTCGAGCGCATACATGAACTCCGACGCGAGAATCTTCTTCGCCCGCGTGTACATCTGCTTCTCGCCGGTGGAGAGGCCCTTCTCCATCTCGCGGAGCGCCAGGTTGCGAACCACCTCGGCGAGCTCGAAGACGTCGCCGGTCTTGATCTTCTCGCGGTTGTACTTGAAACGCCGGTTCCAGTTCTTCGGCATCTCCGACACGTCATCGGTGAGGACCGATGTGACCTTCTTGATTTCGACCTCGTCGATGACCCGCCGCAGCCCCGCCTTGCCGGCGTTTTCGCAGGGAACCATCACGGTGAGTTCGTTGTGGAGGATCTTGATCGTGAGGTACTCGCGCTTCTCACCCATCAGCTCCCGCGTTTCTTTCTTCATCACCAGACCTGCGCCGTGGTGCGGGTAGACGACCTTGTCGCCCTCCTCGAAGTCGCAGACATACTCGACTTCCTCGACGCTTACCTCGGTGACCTCTTCTAGCTGGGGAATCGGTTGCTCCTTTCGATTTGCGACGACCTCCATGGCCGTCAACTCTGTAAGTACCTATCGGCCAAGTCGACCTCCTGGAGCCGTCGCAGGCCCTCGCGGATGTCCTTGGCCCTCGTCTGCCCGACGTCCTCGACCGCTTCCAGGTCGGCGTCGGAGGCGGCCAGAACCTCCTCGAGGCCGCCGAAATCCTGGATGATCTTCTGCACGACGAGCTTGGGAATGCGCGGGATGCGGCCGAGCACCCGGTAGCCGCGCGGCCCGACCGGGAAGTCGAGCGTGTTGAGCTTGCGGTCGTAGCCAAGCAGCTCGACGAGGCGACCGAAGTCGAGCACGTCCTCGTGCGGCAGCCGCGCCAGCGACTGCTGGACCGTGGCCAGGTTCCCCTCGGAGTCTTCCACGCTGTAGTCGCGGATCAGCGCCGACTTGTCGGCGGCGACGCCGACCATCGTCTCCTCCAGCTGCATCTCGATCAGCCGCCCCTCGGTGCCGAGCTCGACGATGTAGCGCTCGACCTCGACCGCCATCCGCGTCGTCAGCTCCGCCCGCTGGAGGACGGTGAGCGCGTCGTAGAGGACGCCGCCGCCCTCGAACTCGAGCACGGTCAGCCGGTCGGAGACCTGCTCGAGCCGCTCGCGGTACTTCTCCAGCGTCGCCAGGCCCTGGTTGGCCTTGGCCAGCACCGCGGGGATCTCCTGCAGGATGTACTTGGTGCCCTCGACGTAGAGCGAGACCACGTCGCGGCGCTGCGAGATCGCCACCACCAGGGCGCTGGTCTGTTTGGAGACGCGCTCGGCGGTGCGGTGGCGAGTGCCGGTCTCCGAGGAGAGGATCGTCGGGTCCGGCATCAGCTGCACGTTTGCCCAGACGATCTTGGTCGCCTCGGCGTTGAGCACGATCGCCCCGTCCATCTTCGCCACCTGGTAGAGCATCGCCGGCGTGTAGTCGATGTCGAGCCTGATCCCGCCGGAGAGCATGTGGGAGATGTCGCCAGGGTCGCCGACGACGATCAGGCCGCCGGTGCTGGCGTGGACGATGTTGTCGATACCCTCACGCAGCGCGCCGCCCGGGGCGACGACATCGAGAGCCCTCAACAACCGGGGATCCTGCCGTTCCGCTAACTCGTGGAGCTCATCCCCTGGCGGTGAAGACATCTCCTCTAGAATGGCAAATTCCGCTCTGGAATGCGGTCTGGCTAATCCCGAGTGGACAGGTCGGATAGGTCATTGTCAAGCGGGTTGGTCACGTAGGCGTCCCTGGCGCCGCCTAGAGGTGAAATCTGCGGTGATGGGCGTGGGGTTCAGGTATCGGCCTATCGGCATCTCGAACGAAGGCCCAGGTCAGGATCGCTCCGATCCATCGCCAGCACACCCGACGCGATGCCGACCTTCTCCGCCGGCATCACCGCCATCGCCGCGGTCGACATCGGCGCGTAGACCAGGCCCAGCGCGATGCCGAAGGGCAGGTAGCCGGCGAGCAGCAGAGCGTAGGAGCTGTGCGGGCCGGTCTGGGTGAGGGCGGTGAGGCCAAGCACGCCGAGGACCATGCCGACGGTCATCAGCGCGCGGGCACCGAAACGGGCGATCAGGTGGCCCGAGAAGGCAGAGGAAGGCGACGCCGAGGAGAGCAAGCGCGGCGATCGCGCCGCCGCTCCAGTCCTCGGCCTCGACCAGCGCGAGGACGACGGCGGTCAAACCGAGCGCCAGGGTCACCAGCCCCGCCAGGTCGACCCGACGGCCGGAGCCGGGGTCGGTCGACTCGGGGGCTGCAATCCACGTCAGCGGGGAAGGCGCCAGACGATCGCCAGCAAGCGCAAAGCGCCGGGACGAGCTGACGTGTCTCGCCGTGTCGGTAGCTAACGACCGTAGGGTCACTCGGACGACCCGGCGAAGCCTGTCGGGAGGTGGGGACGGGCACCCTCCCCAAGCCGGCATGGTCCGTCAGTGCACGCTGACCAGGTCGCGCTCGGGGTCGATGCCCCAGCGCTCGCCGACGGCAGCGAGGTCGCCGTCGAGCGCCCAGCGATCGGGACGCTCTTCACCCTCGTGCGCAGGACTGGCGCCCTTGAGCGCCATGCAGCCGGTGTTGTCGCCGACCGCACGGATCGCCGCCACGTCCTCGTCGGTCAGCCGCTGCTCGGCGGGCAGTGCGGCTAACTCCACCCGCTTTGCCTCGACCGGGCAGGCCTCCTCCCCGGTCTCCTGAATCAGCGTCGGCACGACGCACTCGACGGCGGGGTGAGCGAGGTTCCACTGGCAGGCGAGCTGGATCGGGGTGAGCCGGGCTCTCTTGGCGATTGGCAGCACCTGGTCGAGCTTCTCCAGTCCAGCCTCGATCCAGCCCGGAGGCCGGAAGGCACGGTGATCGCCCTGGGCCAGCTCCAGCCCCGGTCGCAGATCGCCCCAAAAGAGGCCGCCGTAGTCGACCACGCGGGTGATCAGCTTGACGTCGTTGCGAACCGCGGCGTCGAGGCAGAGCTCGCCCGGCCAGGGCTCGAACGGGTTGAGGATGATCATCGCCCAGTCGATCCGCTCGCCGAAGCGCTCGATGCAGGCGATCAGGTCGAGGGTGAAGCCGTTGGCGGGACCGGGAGCGACCCCGATCTGCCCGGTCAGCCCCTCCTCGCGCAACGCCGCCATCCCGTCCCAGACCGCCTCGCTCGAATAGCCGGTGCGGTCGGGGTTATGCAGCAGCAACAGGTCGAAGCGATCGGCGCCGAGCCGCTCGAGGCTGCGCTCAGCCGCCATCCGCAGGTACCCCCCGTACTCATCCGGCCCGCGCAACCCGGGATCGGTGAACCGCGGAAACCCCCGTGGCCCATCCCGCTCGCCCTCGTAGAAGTCATGGCCGACGGCGCCGACAAGCGAGTACTCCTCGCGCGGCACGTCCTGTAGGGCACGACCGAGCACCCGATCCGCCTCCCCCTGCCCATAGGTATCGGCGGTGAGGAGCGTGTCGATCCCGCCCCCCGGACGGAGTAGCGCTTCCAGCCGCTCCTCGTCGATCGCTTCACCGAAGCGAAGGAACCGCCCCCCGCTCCAGGTACCTATCGCAGCTCTTCCAGGCTCACGCATGACGGCGTCAACCATAAAGCGCGTCTCGCGCGGGTGGCACTGCGCGCTTAGGCGTTCTCGTCGGCAGCCGGCTCGTCGGCCCGAGGATCGTCATCCTCGCCGCCGGGCTCATCTTTCTTGGCGGCGCCGACGCCGACCTTCTCCGGCTCGGCAGGCTTCGCCTTCTTCGCCGGTTTCTTCGGCTTGACGATCGTCAGCTTCAGCGGTTTGTCGTCGGCGTCACCGGCTGCATCGCGCTCGACCAGCACGGTCGAGCCAGGCGTCATCGGACCCTGGCGCAACACCTCGTCGGCGAGCGGGTCCTCGATGTAACGCTGGATCGCGCGGCGCAGCGGCCGGGCGCCCATCGAGGGATCCCAGCCCTTATCGACCAAGAGGTCCTTGGAGTCCTCGCTCAGCTCCAGCTGCAGCTCGTGCTCGGCCACCTGGACGCGGACGCGGTTGATCATCAGGTCGATGATCTCCTTGACCTCCTCCTTGGCGAGCTTGTGGAAGACGATCACCTCGTCGATCCGGTTGAGGAACTCGGGCCGGAAGACTTTTTTCAGGTCGCTCATGATCCGGTTCTTCATGTCGTCGTAGGACATGCCGGTCTCGTCGGCGACGGTGAAGCCGATCGAGGTGTTCTTGGCGATCTCCGAGGCGCCGATGTTCGAGGTCATGATCACGATCGCGTTGCGGAAGTCGACCGTGCGCCCCTGGGCATCGGTGAGCCGCCCGTCCTCGAGGATCTGCAGGAGGATGTTGAAGACGTCCGGGTGTGCCTTCTCGATCTCGTCGAGCAGCAGCACGCTGTAGGGCTTGCGCCGCACGGCCTCGGTCAGCTGGCCGCCCTCGTCGTAGCCGATGTAGCCGGGGGGCGAGCCGACCAGGCGGCTGACCGCGTGCTTCTCCATGTACTCGGACATGTCGATCCGCACCAGCGCCTCCTCGTCGCCGAAGAGGAACTCGGCGAGGGTGCGCGCCAGCTCGGTCTTGCCGACCCCCGAGGGGCCGAGGAAGATGAACGAGCCCGACGGCCGCTTGGGATCCTTGATGCCGGCACGCGAGCGGCGGATCGCTTTGGAGACGGCGGTGATCGCGACCTCCTGGCCGATCACCCGCTTATGCAGCTCCTCCTCCATGCGGATCAGTTTCTTGGTCTCGGCCTCGGTCAGCTTGAAGACCGGGATGCCGGTCCACATCGAGACGATGTCGGCGATCTCCTCTTCGCCCACATCGGGTCGCTCGGAGGAGTCGCCCTCGGACCACTCGTCTTCGAGCTGGCGCTTGCGGGTCGTCAGCTGGCGCTCGGTGTCGCGCAGGTTGGCGGCTTTCTCGAACTCCTGCGCCTCGATCGCGGCCTCCTTTTCGCGCCGCGTCTTTTCCACTTCCTCCTCGAGGTCGCGGTAGACCGGCGGCGCGCTCATCGACTTGATCCGCATGCGCGAGGCGGCCTCGTCGATCAGGTCGATCGCCTTGTCGGGCAGGAAGCGGTCGGAGATGTAGCGGTCGGCCAACTCGGCGGCAGCGGCCAGCGCGTCGTCGGTGATGTTGACGCGGTGGTGCTGCTCGTAACGCTCGCGCAGGCCCTCGAGGATCTTGACCGTGTCCTCGACCGAGGGCTGGTCGACCCTGATCTGGGCGAAGCGCCGCTCCAGCGCCGAGTCGCGCTCGAGGTATTTGCGGTACTCGTCGAGCGTCGTCGCGCCGATCGTCTGCAGCTCGCCGCGGGCCAGGGCCGGCTTGAGGATCGAGGCGGCGTCGATCGCGCCCTCGGCGGCGCCGGCGCCGACCAGGTTGTGAAGCTCGTCGATGAAGAGGATGATGTCGCCGCGCTGGGTGATCTCTTTCATCACCTTCTTGAGGCGCTCCTCGAACTCGCCGCGATACTTGGAGCCGGCGACCAGCGCCGCCAGGTCGAGCGTGTAGATCTGTTTGTTGCGCAGCAGCTCCGGCACCTCGCCGTTGTTGATCCGCGCCGCCAGGCCCTCGACCACGGCGGTCTTGCCGACGCCGGGCTCGCCCAGCAGCACCGGGTTGTTCTTGGTGCGTCGCGAGAGGATCTGCATGATCCGCTCGATCTCGGTTTCGCGGCCGATCACCGGGTCGAGCTTGCCCTCCTCGGCGAGCTTGGTCAGGTTGCGGCCGAACTGGTCGAGCAGTTTCGAGCTCTTCTTGCCGGAGCCCTCGCCCTGACCGCCACCGCCGCTGCCCTGGCGACCGCGGCCGCCGGGGCCGGACAGCATCCGGATCACCTCGTTGCGGATCTTGTCCGAGTCAGCGTCGAAGTCGAGCAGGATGCGGGCAGCGACACCCTCGTTCTCGCGCACCAGGCCGAGCAGGATGTGCTCGGTGCCGATGTAGTTGTGGCCAAGTGAAAGCGCCTCGCGCAGGGCCAGCTCGAGCACCTTCTTGGCGCGCGGCGTGAAGGGGATCTGGCCCGAGGTGACCTCCTCACCGGAGCCGACGATCCGCACCACCTGTGAGCGGACGCGCTCGGTCGTGATGTCGAGAGACTCGAGGACGCGGGCGGCAAGGCCCTCCTCCTCACGCAGCAGGCCAAGCAGGATGTGCTCGGTGCCGATGTAGTTGTGTTTCAGCGTGCGAGCCTCTTCCTGGGCCAGGACCACCACCTGCCGGGCTCGCTCAGTGAATCTCTCGAACAAAGGCTTCCTCTCTTGACCCTCTACAGGTCAAACGCGATTTGCGGTCGGAAGTACCGGGGGCGCCCTTCGAGTTATCGGGAAGCGCCTATGTGCCCTTTAAACGATACCGAGAGCGCCGCTCCGGCCTTGGGACCCCGATTGCCGCTCATAGCGGCTTTTTCGGCACCGATTCGGTGCCCTCAGGAGCGCATCGCCGGGAAAAGCACGATCTCGCGCAGGCTGCGAGCTCCCGTAAGCATCATCGCAAGCCGGTCAATACCCAGGCCGACTCCGCCGGTTGGGGGCATTCCGTGTTCGAGCGCTTCGACGAATGCCTCATCGTAGGGCTGCGCCTCCTCGTCGCCGCGCTCGATCTCGGCCGCCTGCTGCTCAAAGCGGCGGCGCTGCTCGTCGGGATCGTTGAGCTCGCTGAACGAGTTGGCGATCTCGATCCCCCCGACGAACGCCTCCCAGCGCTCGACCAGGCCGGGCTTGGAGCGGTGCGCCTTGGCGAAGGGCGAGAGCTCAACCGGGTAATCGACGACGAAGGTCGGCTGGATCAGCTCCGGCTCGACCGACCTGGAGAGCAGGCCGTCGACCAGCTTGCCCCAGCCCTCGGCCGGGTCCGGCTCGCCGCCCATCGCCGCTGCCAGCGCCTCGCGGGTCGGGTGCTCGGCGATGTCGATGCCGGTGCGCTCGCGCACCGCCTCACGCAGCGTCACCCGCCGCCAGGGCGGCGCCAGGTCGATCTCGACCCCATCGCGCTCGACCTTCGTCGTTCCAAGCACCCGCTCGGCAACCTCGGCGATCAGCAGCTCGAGGTCGTGCGCGGTCTTCTCGTAATCCGCGTAAGCCTCGTACCACTCGAGCATCGTGAACTCGGGGTTGTGCTTGTGCGAGACGCCCTCGTTGCGGAAGTCCTTGCCCAGCTCGTAGACCCTGTCGATGCCGCCGACGACGAGCCGCTTGAGGTAGAGCTCAGTCGCGACCCGCAGGTAGAAATCGCGGTCGAGCGCGTTGTGATGGGTGGTGAAAGGGCGCGCCAAGGCGCCGCCGTAGAGCGGCTGCAGGACCGGCGTCTCGACCTCGATGAAGCCGTGCTCGTCGAGCCAGCGGCGGGTCTCCGCGATCGCCCGCGTGCGGATCAGAAAGGCGCGGCGGCTCTCCTCGTTGGCGAGCAGGTCGAGCTCGCGCTGGCGGTAGCGCGTTTCGACGTCCTCCAGGCCGTGGAACTTGTCGGGCGGCGGCCGCAGGCTCTTGGCCAGCAGGCGCCAGTGGTCGATTGCCAGCGAGAGCTCTCCGCCGCGCCGCGTCGCCAGCGCCGTGCCCTCGACTCCGACGAAATCGCCGAGGTCGAGTTCGACCAGCAGCTCGAAGGCCTCCTCGCCGAGCTTGTCGGCCGTCGCGTGCAGCTGGATCTGGCCGGTGCCGTCGCGCAGGTCGAGGAAGGCGGCCTTGCCATGGCCGCGGCGGGCGACGATCCGCCCGGCGATGCGGTGGCGCGAGTCGGTCTCGACCCCCGCCACCAGCCCCTCATGGGCGGCCCGCACCTCGGCGATCTCCTCGCGTTCCTCGAAGGAGTGCGGAAAGGGGTCGATTCCGGCCTCGCGCAGTCTCTCCAGCTTCTGGCGGCGGTCGCGCAGTACGTCTGAAGGCTGCTCCTCTGGCTCGCTCATGCAGGCGCGAGCCTATCGGCCGCTACGCGGACTCGATCTTGGTGATTTTCAATTTCTTCTTCGGCCCGCGCGGAACCTCGACCGAGACCACGTCGTTGCGCTTGTGGCCGAGCAGCGCTTTGCCGATCGGCGACTCGTTGGAGAGCTTGTGTTCGGCTGGGTTGGCCTCGGTGGAGCCGACGATCTGGAATTTCTGCGAGTCGCCGGTCTTCTGGTCTTTGACGTGGACGACCGAGCCGAAGCTGACCTCGTCAGTATCGACATCCTTCTCGTCGATCACGGTGGCGCGGCGCAGCCGCTCTTCGAGCTGGGCGATTCTTCCCTCGAGCAGCGCCTGTTCGTTCTTGGCGTCGTCGTACTCGGCGTTCTCGGAGATATCGCCGAACTCGCGCGCCTCCTTGATCCGTTCCGCAACCTCACGCCGTTTGGCGGTCGACAGGAACTCGATTTCCTCTTTGAGCTTCTCGAGCCCTTCCGGGGTGATTACGGCTTGACGAGTCACTTTGCGCTGACCTCGCTTTGACTTTGCTGGACGTGGGTTTGCTGGCCCTTGAGACCAAAAATGCCCGGGGGCGGCGGCTTGCGCACGCCACACCTGGGCCGGAAGTCGCGGGATTATAGCGAGGGCGCGAGACCGGCACTCAAGGGAATTTGGGCGGCAATCAGCTGCCGGGCCCGAGACAGGTCGGCGCTGCGCTGCAGCTCCTGCGCGACCTCGGGCGAAGCGCCGAGCGCCTCGAGGTACCAGGGGTAGAACTTGCGCAGGTAGCGAGCGGCGCGCTCACGACCCAAATGCTCCTCGGCGCGGTCGACCGTCCAGAGCAGCTCGGCGGCCACCTCCTGCCGCGAGGGTGGCTCGGTCCGGCGCCCGGTCAGCTCCTCGAACAGCCAGGGGTTGCCGAGCGAGCCACGGGCGAGCATCACCGCCGCGGCGCCGGACTCGCGGTAGGCGCGACGCACCGCATCGGCGTCGTCGAGCCCGCCCGAGACGATCACCGGCACCTCGATCCGCTCGACCAGCTGGCGGGTGAGCGCGTAGTCGGGACTGCCCTTGTGCTTGGTCGTCGCCGCGCGCGGATGGAAGCCGATCGCCGCCGCGCCGCCCTGCGCGAGGCGGACGGCGAGGTCGAAGCCGGAGCGATCGCCGGGGCGCAGGCCGGAGCGCAGCTTCACCGTGACCGGCAGCCCACCGCCCTCGATCGCACCGCGCAGCAGGGCAAGCGCCAGCTCAGGGTCGGCAAGCAGCTCGACACCGGCGCCGGTCCTGCGCACCTTGCGCACCGGGCAGCCCATGTTGATGTCGATCAGATCGGCGCCGGCCTCGGCGGCGATCGCAGCGCCGGAGCGCATCACCTCCGGGTCGTGGCCGAACAGCTGCACCGAGACGGGGTGCTCGTCGGGGTGGATTCGCATCAGCTCGCGCAGGGTGCGCTCGTTGCGGTAGTGCAGGCCGAAGCTGGAGATCATCTCCGAGACGGCAAGCCCCGCCCCGTGTCGCTTCGCCTGCAGACGGACGAACCAGTTGCCGATCCCGGCCAGGGGGGCCAGCAGGACTCGGTTGGCCAGCCGCACCCCGCCGATCGCGAAAGGCTCGGTGAGGGGCGGCTGGGTCTGTTCAGGCGTTGCGAGCATGGATGAGACGCAGGCCCTTCAGGGTAAGCATCTCGTCGACCTGGTCGATCGTCTCGGTGAATGGGACGATCGTCGAGGCAAGGCCGCCGGTGGCGAGAAGCCGGACCTCGCCCATTTCGTCCTCGATGCGGCGTACGACGCCATCGATCAAGCCGGCGAAGCCGAAGACCACTCCCGATTGGATCGCCGCTCGGCTGGAGCGGCCGATCGCGGTCTCGGGCTCCTCGAGTTCGATGCGACCGATTCGGGCAGCGCGTTCGACCAGCGCGGTGAGCGAGATCTCCAGCCCCGGCGCGATCGCCCCACCGAGGTATTCGCCCGCCTCGGAGACCGCATCGAAGTTGATTCCGGTGCCGAAGTCGACGACCACACATGCGGCCTTGAAGCGCTCGTAGGCGGCGACGGCGTTGACGAGGCGGTCGGCGCCGACCTCGAGCGGGTTGTCGATCCGAATCGGCATCCCCGTCTTCACCCCTGGGCCGATCGCCAAGCAGGTGGCGCTGGTGTAACGCGCGGTCAGCTGCTCGTACTGGGCGCCCAGCGGCGGCACCACCGAGGAGACGCAGACCGCATCGAGGTCGTCGAGCTTGACCCCGCTGAGGGCGAGCATGCCGGCGATTCGCTCGGCGAGCTCGTCGCCCGTCGCGCCGGCGCGGGTCTGGAAGCGCCAGTGCTCGACCAAACGCTCGCCGTCGAAGGCGCCGAGGTGGGTCTGGGTGTTGCCGACGTCGACTGCAAGCAGCATTGGAGGCGGCGGATTATGATGACTCGCCATGGAGGCGCGGCTCTACGTCATTCCCGGTTCCCATCCGTCGATGGCCGCCCGGCTGATGCTCGAGACCAAGGGCATCGCCTACAAGCGCACCGACCTGATGCCGGTGATCTCGAAGGGGGTGCTGCGCGGGCTCGGTTTTCCCCGTAACACCGTGCCGGCGATCAAGCTCGACGGCCACCGCGTGCAGGGCACCGGTGAGATCGCGCGTGAGCTCGACCGGCTGCAACCCGAGCCGGCGATGGTCCCGGCGGACCCGGAGCGGCGCGCCGCTGTCGAAGAGGCGGAGCGCTTCGGCGACGTTGACCTGCAGCAGCCGGTGCGGGCGATTCTCTGGTGGGCATTGCGCAAGGACAAGGCGCCGCTGCGCAGTTACTCGGACGGTGCCAAGCTCGGCATCCCGATCGGGCTTGCGCTGAAAACGGCGGGCCCGATCGTCGCCCTCTCGGCGCGTTTCAACGAGGCGACCGACGAGAACGTGCGGCGCGGCTTGGCGGAGCTGCCGGCGATGCTGCAGCGGATCGACAACTGGATCGCGGCAGGGGTGATCGGCGGGGAGCAGCCCAACGTCGGCGACTTCCAGATCGCCCCAAGCCTGCGCCTGGCGATGACGCTCGACGATCTCCGCCCGGCGATCGAGTCCCGCCCAGCAGGTGAGCTGGCGATGCGGCTCGTCCCAGACTATCCCGGCAAAACCCCGCCGGTCCTACCTCCCGCCTGGCTGCAACCGCTGCGCAGCGAGACCGCCGCGGCCTGACGGCGCAGCCGACTTTCACCCCACTGGAGTGTGGTCAAAGTCGGATGGGCGAGCGCTCAGCGCGCTGGCCCGGGCCGAGGGCGTCCAGGGAGTCGCTGAGGCGGGTGCCGTCGGGGAGCGTCAGGCTTGGGTCGAGCTCCAGCAGGGGGGCGAGAACGAAGCGGCGGCTGGTGACCTCGGGGTGCGGCAGGGTGAGGCGATCGGTGATCAGCTCGAGGTCGCCAAGAAGGAGCAGATCGACGTCGAGCGGTCGCGGGCTGTGGCGAGGTGCGTCGAGGGCGCGACCGCACTCGGCCTCCACCTGCTTGCAGAGGTCGAGCAAGGCCTCTGGCTCCAATTCGGTGCGGATGCGGATCACGGCGTTGAGGAAGTCCGGCTGGTCGAGCACCTCGCCCACCGGTTCGGTCTCATAGGCCGAGGAGACAGCCTCGACCTCCACCCCCCGCGCCCCCAGCATCTCGATCGCTGCGCGCAGGTGCCCGGCCCGGTCGCCGACGTTCGAGCCCAGCCCCAAATACCCCGCCCGCATCACGACGTGTCGGTGCTCCGGTGTCCATATGGACCTCTATCCACCAGCACGCCTATCAGGAGTCCTCGGCGTTGTCGTCGTCCTCCTCCTCGCGACGCTCCTGGGTGACCTCAACGCCTACCTCTTGGATCGCGAGGGGCAATGGGGGCTCGGGCTTGGAGGCGCGGACCCGGACGGATTCGCAGCCAAAACGCTCGACCAGGCGCTCGCCGACGACCTGGGCGAGGCGCTCCAGGGTGCGGTAGCTGCGCTCGGTGGCGGCGAGGGCGACGATGTCGCAGACCTCGCTGTAGTCGACCGTGTCCTCGATCCGGTCGGTGAGCACAGCGTCGCAGTCGGGTACGTCGAAGGAGAGATCGAACTCGAGCCGCTGGCCGACCTCCTGCTCGGCGTCGCTGACGCCGTGGTGGGTGTAGATCGAGATCCCGCGCAGGTCGACCTCGACCCGCGACTCGATCCCGTTGCCGTTTGGCTCGTCCATGCAGATGCAAACCTAGCCGAGGATCGCGCTTGCGACCTTCACAGCCTGGGCCGCCTCGGCCACATCGTGGACGCGCAGCACGTCGGCGCCCTCGGCGACGGCAAGGATCGAGGAAGCGATCGTGCCGCCGAGGCGATCGTCCACCGCAGAGCCGTCGATCTTGCCAAGGAAGCTCTTGCGCGAAGTGCCCACAACCAACGGCCGCCCCAGCTCCCGCAACTCACCGAGCCGGCGCAGCAGCTCCAAGTTGTGCTCCAGCGTCTTACCGAAGCCGATCCCCGGATCAAGCCAGATCCGCTCCTCAGCGACGCCAGCAGCAATCGCAGCTTCCATCCCCTCTGAAAGGAATGCCTCGACGTCATCGACCACGTCCTCGTAGCTGGGGTTCGCCTGCATCGTCCGCGGCTCGCCCAGCATGTGCATCAGCACCAACCCCGCCCCGCGCTCGGCGCAAAGCGCCGCGATCTCAGGATCCCGCCGCAGCGCCGTCACGTCGTTGACGATCGAAGCGCCAGCATCGAGCGCCGCCTCGGCCACAGCCAGCTTCGACGTATCGATCGAAACGGTCGCCGTCCCGGCAAGACCCGCGACCACCGGCTCGACCCGAGCCAGCTCCTCCTCAGGGCTCACCTCCTCCGCCCCAGGCCGAGTCGATTCCCCTCCCACGTCCAGTATCTCGGCTCCTTGATCGAGAAGCTCCCGTCCGTGCGCAACGGCCGCTTCTGCATCGAGATACAGACCCCCATCGGAAAACGAATCTGGCGTGACATTCACCACGCCCATCAGCTTGGGATTCATGACCGAAGTATCACCAGCTTTCGAGGCGAGGGCGCGGGGTACCTCTCGAACGGGCGGATACTCAAAACGACGGGCTAATTAGCCCGTCGTCTGTCCGGGCGAGAGGTACCCCGCGCCCTCGCCCCACCGCTAGCTGGCGTCGCCGCCGGCGAACCCCGGCCTTGGGCGCGGGTTCGGCCGCGCGCCCTCACGGGCCGCCCGTTCGGGCTCTGGCGCGGGCTCAGCCGGCTGCGAGGGCTCCTCGTCGTCGACGAAGATCTCGCTCTCCGGCTTGCCGGCGAGCAGGGCGACGAACTGCTCCGCGTCGATCGTCTCCCGCTCGAGCAGGATCTTGGAAATCGTGTCGAGCTCGTCGCGCTTCTCGTTGAGGAGATCCTTGGAAGTCTGGTGCGCGGCCTCGACGATACGGCGGATCTCGTCGTCGATCTCGCGCGCGATCTCGTCGGAGTAGTCGGGTTCGGCGCTGAATTCGCGGCCGAGGAAGGGCTGGCCGCGGTCGTGGCCGAAGACACGCGGGCCGAGGCGCTCGGACATGCCGAAGCGCATCACCATCTGCTTCGCCGTCTCGGTCACCTTTTCGAGGTCGTTGGAGGCGCCGGTGGTGATCTCGCCGAAGACGATCTCCTCGGCGGCGCGGCCACCGAGGGTCATCGCCATCGTGTCGGTCAGCTCGGCGCGGCTGGTGAGGAACTTGTCTTCGGTCGGCAGGCTGATCGTGTAGCCGAGCGCCTGGCCGCGGCTGATGATCGAGATCTTGTGGACCGGGTCGCAGTTGGGCAGCAGGTGGCCGACGATCGCGTGGCCGAGCTCGTGGTAGGCGGTGATCAGCCGCTCCTTCTCGCTCATCACCCGGGTCTTCTTCTCCGGCCCGGCGATCACCCGCATGATCCCCTCCTCGAGCTCCTTCATCGAGATCTCGCGGTTGCCGGTGCGGGCGGTCAAGAGCGCCGCCTCGTTGATCAGATTGGCGAGGTCGGCGCCGGTGAAGCCGGGAGTCTGACCGGCGAGCGCGTCGAGGTCGATCTGCTTGCCCAGCGGCTTGCCGCGGGTGTGGACCTCGAGGATCTTCTTGCGGCCCTTGCGGTCGGGGCGGTCGACGACGACCTGGCGGTCGAAGCGGCCCGGCCGCAGCAGCGCCGGATCGAGGATGTCGGGCCGGTTGGTGGCGGCGATCAGGATGATGTTGTCTTTCATCTCGAAGCCGTCCATCTCGACCAGCAGCTGGTTGAGGGTCTGCTCGCGCTCGTCGTGGCCGCCGCCCATGCCGGCGCCGCGGTGGCGGCCGACGGCGTCGATCTCGTCCATGAAGATGATGCAGGGAGAGTTCTGTTTGGCCTGCTCGAAGAGGTCGCGGACGCGGCTGGCGCCGACGCCGACGAACATCTCGACGAAGTCCGAGCCGGAGATCGAGAAGAAGGGGACGCCGGCCTCACCGGCGACGGCGCGGGCGAGCAGCGTCTTGCCGGTGCCGGGCGGGCCGTAGAGCAGGACGCCCTTGGGGATGCGCGCGCCGAGCGACTGGAATTTCTTCGGGTTCTCGAGGAATTCCTTGATCTCCTGCAGCTCCTGCACCGCCTCGTCGACCCCGGCGACGTCGCGGAAGGTGATTTTCGGCGCGTCGACCGACATCCGCTTCGCTTTCGATTTGCCGAAGTTCATCACGCGTGAGCCGCCCCCCTGCATCTGGTTCATCAGGAAGATCCAGAAGCCGAAGAAGAGGACGAAGGGCAGGATGTAGGTGAGCAGCGAGAGCAGGCTGGAGCCGCCGGTGCCGTGGACCTTGGTGGTGACGTTGTTCTGTTCGAGCTCGTCGATCAGGCTCTGTTCCGCATCGGGCGGGTAGCCCGTGGAGAAGCTTTCGCCGTTCGTCCTCTTGACGTCGAGGGTGCTGTCCTTGACGTTGACGTTGACTTCTTCGATCTGACCCCTTGCGATCAGCCCGCTTTTCTGCTTGATCAGCGCGTTGTAGGACGGCGTTTCCGTCTTCGGGCCGTTGGTGATCACCTTCTGGGCGACGAAGGCGAGGATCACCACCAGAAGGATTGGAAACGCTGCGCTTTTGAAGAAACGCCTCACAGGGAAAATTCAGCGTACCAGGGCGGTTTGGGCGGTTCTATGGCGATTCGTTCGCCGGCCATCAATCGTTCAACGCCGCAACGTAGTCGAGGTTGCGGTAGCGCTGAGCATGGTCGAGGCCGTAGCCGATGGCGAAACGATCGGGGATGCGGAAGCCGATGTAGCGGGGCTCGAGGTCGACCCGCAGGCGATCGGGCTTGGTCAGCAACGCACACGCCTCCAACGAGGCGGGCGAGCGAGCGTTGAGGTTGCGCATCAGGTACTGCAGGGTGAGGCCGGAGTCGATGATGTCCTCGACGATCAGCACGTGGCGACCCTCGATCGGCGCGTCGAGGTCCTTGAGGATCCGCACCACGCCGGAGGAGTCGGTCTGCGAGCCGTAGCTGGAGACCGCCATGAAGTCGATCTCGCAGGCAACATCGAGATGGCGCATCAGGTCGGCGAGGAAGATCACCGCCCCCTTCAACACGCCGACCATGAAGAGATCGCGGCCCACGTAGTCCTCGCTGATCTGCCTGCCGAGCTCGGCAACCCGTCGTTGCAGATCCTCGCCGGAGACCAGGGTCTCGCCGATCGCCGACTCGCTCATCGGCCCGAGCCTATCGTTCGGCGCGCAGGGTGCCGCGTTCGGCGATGGCGCGGACGCCGCCGCCGAGGTCGAGCATCGCGGTGCCGGTGCGGCGCAGGGACGCGACCCCCTCGGCGTGGCGGGCGGCGCCGGCCACGGGGCGGCCGGCGGCGCGATCGGCGAGCTGCTGGACGACGAGGCGCCGCAGGGCGGGGGGCAGCTCGGCGAGGCGCTCGAGCTCGATCGTGTTGCGCGGTGAGCCGTTCTTGCCGTCGAGCTCGGCGTTGACGAGCGCGTCGAGGACCTCGGCCTCGTCGCGCAGGAGCTCAGCCGTGCGCAGGACGTTCTGGGCGGCCGCGGGGTGAACATCGGCCAGGGCACGGGCGAGGCCGTGACGGACACGGTTGCGCGCGTAGGCGGGTTCGGCGTTGGTCGGATCGTCGCGCCAGGTCAGGCCGCGCTCCTCGCAATAGGCGGTGGTCTGCTCGCGGGTGAGGCCGAGCAGCGGCCGCACCAGCCTGCCGTCGCGCGGGCGCATCCCCAGCAGCGCCCTCCGGCTTGGCGAAGAGGCGAGGCGGTAGAGGATCGTCTCGACCTGGTCATCAGCGGTATGGCCGGTGGCGATCAGCGCGTCGTTGGCCTCCGCCAGCTGCGCCGCCGCCGCGTAGCGGGTGTCCCGCGCCCAAGCCTGCAGGTTGCCAGGACCCTCCGGGCGGCGCGGTCGCTCGACCTCGAGCGAGACCCCGAGCCGCTCGCAGAGCGCCGCACAGTGCTCCTCATCCGCATCCGAGTCCTCGCGCAGGCCGTAGTTGACGTGCAGGGCCGCGACCCGCTCGGCGCCGAGCAGCCGCACGGCGAGGTCGAGCAGGCAGACCGAGTCCCTGCCCCCCGACAGCATCGCGACAAGCAGCGCCCCGGCCGGCAGCAAGCCAGCCTCGCGCATCGCCTCGAGCATCGCCTCGCTCTCCATATATGGACAGTGTTACGCGCGGCGGACCACGAAGAGCGGGGTCGCCACCGGGAAGCCCTTCAGGTTCACCTCGCCGATCGGCTCGCATTCCAGTCCGCGTTCTGAAAGCGAGCCGGTGACACTGTCGGTGACCAGAACCTCGCCCGCCTGGGCGCGGCCGACGACGCGGTGGGCGAGGTTGACCGGGGTGCCGAAGTAGTCGCCGCCGCGATAGACGGCTTCGGCATGGTGGATCCCGACCCGCGGCCGCGGACGTTGCGGAAAGCGCTCGAGCAAGCCGAGCGCCCACTCGGTCAGCGATGCGGGGTCGGGCGAGACGACCATCACCTCGTCACCGATCGTCTTCACCACGGCTGCCTCGGGCGGCAGCGTCGCCTCGACCGTCTCGACGAAGTTCTCGACCACGTCGAGCGCCTCCAGATCGCCCTCCTCCTCGGTGTAACGGGTGAAGCCGGTGAGGTCGATGAAGCAGAGCGTGACCGGCACCTGACCCAGGTCGGAGACGGGCGCGTCGAGATCGGACTCCATGTGCCCGACCACGTCCTGTTCCATGAAGTAGCGCAGGTAGCGGGTGTGCAGGTACTCGGTCAGCGGCGCCGCCAGGGGCAGGATGTCGGCGGCAAGCTCGCCCATCTCCTCGGCGATCTCCAGCTCTGGCAGCGCGTCGCGGATCAGCGGTTCGTGCACATATAGGTGGAAGAGCCGCACCTCGGCATCGGCGATCCGCCGCAGCGACTGCACGTAGACGCGGACGATCTGCAGAAAGGCGACAAGCGGAAAGCCGGCGGCCAGCACGCGGGCGCAGTGGCGCAGCGCCTTGACGTCGTCGGGGCCCAGCTTGCGCTCGCGGCCGAGCGGGGTGCCAAGGATCACCAGGATGCGCTCGATCAGCTCGGGCTCGAGCCCCGTCTCTCGCGCCACCTCCTCCACCGTCACCTGCTCTTCGGGGCTGGGAAAGAGATCCTCGACGAAGCCGAAGGCGAGCCTGCCCTCGCGGCCCGCCTGCTTCAGCTCCTCCAGCGAGTGGCCGCGTTCGCGCATCCGCGCCACCACCCGTGCCTGAGCCGCGGCGGCAGCGGTCCAGCGGCCGCGGCGCACCGGCACGACCTTCTCGTCAGCCCAGCGCTTCAGCGTGCTTGCCGGGACGCCGGCGCGACGCGACGCCTCGCTCAGGGAGATGCGCTCGTCGGCCATCGCAATCGGCGAGGCTAGTGCGAATGGGGCTCGCACGTGTTACGCGGGTATTTCCTCCTCGGAGTGCGCCTGGAGCACCGCCTCCCCGTCCTCGCCGGTGCGGATGCGAATCGCCTCCTCCACCGGCAGGACGAAGATCTTTCCGTCGCCGACCTCGCCCGTGCGGGCATGCTTGAGGATCGTCTCGACGACCAGTCCTCTGTCCTTGTCCTCGACCACGACCTCGAGCTTCAGCTTGGGCCGCACGCTGACGGTGAGGGCCGAGCCGCGGTAGCGCTCGACCATCCCCTTCTGGCGGCCCGAGCCCTTGGCCTCGGTGATCGATAGCGAGGGAAGACCCTTTTCGACCAGCTCGGCTCTGATCGGCTCGAACGCCTCGTGACGAATGAATGCCTCTACCTTTTTCATCCGCTTGGCCTCCAACCCAATCGTCGTGGTCACCTGGAGGAGGCCAACTTACGAAGGCCGCAACAGCCTGTGTTTAGACGGATGGAGCAAATCCGCAGCGCCCCGCTCTCATCAGTGGAAGGATGCGTCGCCGCCATGCCAGCCCGGCTTCGCCCCACTGCGCCGATCGCCGCCGACGCCATCCTCGTCGGCGACCCCGGGCGAGCGCTGCTGCTGGCCCAAGCGCTGCTGGAGAAGCCGAAGATGAGCAACCACGCGCGCGGCCTCTGGGGCTACAGCGGTCGCACCACGGAGGGTGATGCGCTGACGATCCAGGCCACCGGGATGGGTGGACCCAGCGCCGCGATGGTGCTGACCGACCTGGCGGAGCTGGGCGTGCGGCAAGCAGTGCGGGTCGGAACCTGCGTCGCGGCGGCTGGGCGAGCAGGCCTTGGCGAGTTGCTGCTGCCGAGCAAAGCCATCGCCGCGGGCGGCAGCGCCTCCTCCTTCGGCCTTCAAGCCGGTGCGGCAGCTGAACCCAACACCGAGCTGCTCAATCGCTTGCGCGAGGCACCAGAGCCACGGGAGGTTGCCGTCACCAGCCTGGACACGTTGGCCAACTCGACCGAAATCCCGGCAGAGACCGTCGCCGCGGACATGCAGACCGTCGCCGTATTCGCCCACGCATGCCAGCTGGGGGTCGCTGTCGCGGCCATCCTCGTCGTCAGCGTCGTGGGAGAGGAAGCGATCGACGACGCAGAGCTCGACGCCGCGGCCAAGCGAGCCGGGGAGGTTGCGATGAGAGGTCTATCTCGGCCTCCCGGGATAGTCTCTAACCCTCAAGTTGAGAGTTAGACTGACGCGCCTGGGCGGCCAACTCGCGCCGCAACCCGCCGACCTCACGCGAGACGCGATCGATCTCATCCTCGACCTCGTCGAGCCGCTGCGAGACCGAGCGCAGCCGCCGCTCGAGGCGCTCGACATCGCCGGCCGAGGGCAGGTTGAGCGCCGCCATCGCCGCCTGCTGAGCCTCCAGCGCCTTCTCCCGCGCACCGAAGGCGGCAGCGACTGCGTTCTCCAGCACGTTGCTGTCGAGCAGCGCCTGGGCGAGCTCGCCGATCGCCTGCTCGCTGCGGGCGCGCAGGCCGTCCTGGTCGTCGCTGTAGTCGTTCTCGGGGCTCACGCCAGACACCTTAGAGATTTGGCACGGGCGAACCGAAACAGGTTGTTAACCGGCCCATCCGGAGCGGCTGAAATGCTGCTGGGCGACAGGCATGGGACAGCCGTTGATTAAGGGCATGTTGGGGGGCGGCGCAGCGCGTTGCGCCCCTCTGGAGGAGTCAGTAGCGTGGGCTTGCTTCATGCTTGGGGAGAGGGTGGACACGGGTAGGGACATGCTCGTGCACGCAGGGACCAGAGGCGCCGTCGCATGAAACAAAAGCTCGCACTGATCATTGCCTTGGCTGGCTTCGCGGTAGTCACCGCGCTGGGCGTCGGCATGGCGGGTGCCGATCCGTCGGCGGGGCTCGGCGACAGCCAGGCTGCCAACGGGTTGACCACGACCCCGATTCTCCCCGCGGCGAAACCGGCCTGCGCCAACGGAGAAGACGACGACGGCGACGAACTGGTCGACCTCGAAGACCCCGATTGCGAATCGGCCTCCGACACGACCGAGGAACCGGAAGCGGCGGCTCCAGGCGAAGGAGCCGAAGCCCCCGTCGAAGCGGCGAAACCGAACAGCGCCAAGGTCCAGAGCGGCGCCAGCCTCGATGCCTCCGAAGCTCCCGAAGCGAGCCCCGACGGCGGGGTGCGGCGGAACCAGAGCCTCGGCGGCGGAACCGAAAGCGGCGGGGTCAGCGCCCCGAGCGCGACCGCCGGCGATCAACCCCAGGCCAAGAGCTCCGACGGCGGCTCACAGTTCGGCGGCGGCGGCGCCCCGACCAGCGCCAACCCGACGACCACCATCGCCCCATTTGGGCCGGCACCGCTCGGCGTCCCCAACTTCGTCATCGACTCCTTCGAGATCCCGCCCTTCCTCCTGCCGATCTACCAGGCCTGCGGCACCGAGTACGGCATTCCCTGGGAGGTGCTCGCCTCGATCAACAAAATCGAGACGGCCTTCGGCACCAACATGGGACCCTCCAGCGCCGGCGCGGTGGGCTGGATGCAGTTCCTGCCGCAGAGCTGGCAGGAATACGGCCTCGACGCCAACGGCGACGGTCGCAAGGACCCCTACAACCCGGTCGACGCGATCTGCGCCGCCGCCCACTACCTCAAGGTGGCCGGCGGTGCCGGTGACCTCTACCAGGCGATCTTCGCTTACAACCACGCCGACTGGTACGTGCAGGAGGTGCTGCTCTACGCGCGCGCTTACGGCAAGCTGCCGACCCAGCTGGTCGGCTCGCTGACCGGGCTGACCGAGGGCGCTCACTTCCCGGTCGCCGCCGACGCGCGTTACGCCGACGAAATCTCGGCCCGGGCGACGCTGAGCAAAGCGACGCCGCAGGTGCGCAAGGAATACGGCAACGCCGCCGACGTGATCTCCTCCTCGCCGACCCGACGCGGGATCAACATCTTCGCCCCCACCGGAGCGCCCGTCGTCGCCGTCAACGACGGCGTGATCAAGAAGATGGGTCACTCGAAGAAGCTGGGTCGGTACCTGGTCCTCGAAGACGCCTATGGCAACCGCTTCACTTACGCGGAGCTGGGCAAGTTCGCCCGTCGCCACCGCGCTCTGGTCGACTCCAGCGGCAAGCGCAAGCGGGTACCGGTTGAAAGCCAGAACCTGCGTCCGCGCCTTTACGCGCTGCCCGGTCGGGTCAGCAAGCGCAATCGGGAAGAGGCCGAAGTCGGGACCGAGCACGCGGCCAAGGGCCCAAGCGTCACCCTTGACGTTGGGTCGAGGGTTATAGCCGGCACGGTCCTGGCTCGAATCTCAGCCGGCGACGGCAGCGTCGACCCTCACGTCAACTTCTCGATCCGCCCCGCTGGCCGCGGCGCCCCGCGGATCGATCCGAAGCCGATCCTCGACGGCTGGAAGCTGCTCGAAGCAACGGCGATCTACCGGGCGAACGGCCAGAACCCGCTCACCGCCGGACTCGGCGGCGCCGGCGTCCTGCTGCTCTCCAAGGAGGCGCTGGAGCAGCGGGTGCTCGCCGACGAGCAGCTCTCCATCTACCCCTGCGGGCGCACCGACATCGCCACCGGCCAGATCGACCGCCGTGTACTGGCGATGCTCGAGTACCTCAGCGCCAAAGGCTTCCAGCTGGGGATCACGGCGCTCAAATGCGGGCACAGCTACCTGACCACCTCCGGCAACGTCTCCGAGCACTCGACCGGCGGCGCGGTCGACATCGCCGAAATCGACGGCGTGCCCGTCACCGGCCACCAGGGGCCCGGCACGCTCGCCGACGAGCTGATCAAGACGGTGCTGCAGCTGCAGGGAACGATGCACCCGCACCAGGTGATCTCGCTCGAGGACCTGCCCGGAGAAACGAGCTTCGCCCTGCCCGACCACTACGACCACGTCCACGTCGGCTACTCGCCGGGCTTCGAAGCCGAATACGTCAGCCCCTTCGTCAGCGCGACCCAGGGCAGGATCGACCAGGGTGTCGACTTCACCGGCGCCGGCCCGATCCTCGCCGTCGGCGACGCGCAGATCCTTGCCACCGGAGCGCCGGGCTGGCCGGAAGGCGGCGGCGTTCTCTACCGCCTGCTCGACGGACCCGAAGCCGGCCAGGTGATCTTCGTCTACGAGGGGCTGCAGGCAACCGTGCACGCCGGCCAGCGAGTTTCCGCCGGCCAGCAGATCGGCACCTTCGTCAACGGTGGCTCGATCGAGATGGGCTTCGCCGACGCAAACGGCGTGCCGCTCAGCCACGCCTCTTACCACGAGGGCGATGAAACCGCCTGGGGTCGCCGGATGGCCGACTTCCTCAACGGTCTCGGCGGCGCCAACTCCCTCTTCCCCGGCTTCGGCGAGCTGGCGCCGGACAAGTGGAACCGGCTGATCAAGCGCCTGGGACAGATCGAAAACCCGACCGTGCCCAGCGCTCCCTCGAAGTACTCGCTGCCGGCCAACGAGGGCAAGCCGGCCAAGGCGTCCGGCGGGTCTCCGGCCGCGGGCAGATAGAAGACCGGGGAGAATCCCGGCTTCTGACCCAGCACTTCGGATTCGTGCAGTTCGAGTTCCCCGGCTCGCTCGGCTTGCCGGACGGTCGCTACCTGGCCCGGATCGAGGCCGAGGCAAGCGGACAACGGGTACTGGTGGTCGAGACGCTGGCCGCTTCTCCGCCTCCCCGACGACGGCGGCGACGGCCCCAACAGGTCGAGCCGGGAAAGGAGCCCGGAACCGTTCCCCTGACCCGGATCACGGCGGTGCGGGCGGAGGAGCCCTTCGAGTCGGACGACGATGCGGCGCGCTGGCTGGAGAACGCGGTCGGCTCCGAGGAGACGATCGACGCAGCCGTCGCCGACGGGATCGGCTTGCTCAACCTGGCGCTCCACGCGAACGCCGCAGCGGGCGCCGATCCACTCGGGACCGAAGTGAGTGCGACGCGAGCCGCCACCGTGCGGATCGGCCACGGCAGCGGCAAGGAGGTGGCGGCCGGGCGCTTCTCGGCCGGGCGCGAGGTTGACGTTCGCAGCGCCGCCTCGCGGCGGCGGATGCGCGAGGAAGAGCTGCGCCCCCAGGAGCGACTCGCCGCCGTGCTTGGCGGTCGCGAGCAGCTCGATGCCTGCGAGACGCTCCTTCTGCGCACTCGCGCCGATCTCGATGCCGGCCGCCGCCGCGAGGCGGCGCTGCAGCTGCGGGTCGCCCTGGAGGCGCTGCTGGTCGAGCTCGACGGCGCGCTTGCCGACCCCGGCCACGAGAAGGACATGGTCGAGCTGCAGGAACGGCGAGGGGAGGCCGGTGAGGCAGCGAACGCCGCCCTGCGCGGCGACCTGCCGCTCGACGACGAGCGCAACGTCACCGAGCTGACCGAGACCTGCGAGCGCGTCCTGCGCCGTCGCCGCGTGCTGCGCGGCTAAGAGCCGATCCCGGCAGGGGTTCCACTTAACTTTTTTTGAAGACAGCCGCGGGCCATCCGATGGCGTCGCCGCAAAAAAAGTACAAGACGTTCCACCCCTACCGAGATCGGCTCTAAAGCGCGAGGCGACGGGCGACGACTTCGTCGAGCAGCGTTTCAGCGATGTGGTGGGCTTCGTCCAGAGCGATTCCCTCGATTGAGGGGACGCCGATCACGGTCAGGCCGGCGGCGCGAGCGGCGGCGACGCCTGTTGGCGAGTCCTCGAGGGCGACGACCTGGGGACCGGGATCGACGCCGAGCCGTCGACAGGCCTCGAGGTAGGGGTCGGGCGATGGCTTCGGCGCCGCCACTTCGTGGGCGCTGAGCACCACGTCGAAGCGGTCGTCGAAGCCGACGATCTCCAGCGAGCGCTGGACGAAGGCAAGCGGCGAATTCGAGACGAGGCCGATCGGCACGCCCCGCTGCTTCAGCGAGTGCAGCAGCTCGCGCGCACCGACCATCGCCTCCACCCCGTGCTCGAGCTCGGCGACGACGAGCTCGTTCAGCTCCTCGATCAGAGCAGCGGCACCGCCGGGCTCTCCCAGGCGGCGCTCGAGTATTGCGCCGGCGATCTCGGCCGAGGTGCCGACCAGCTCGCGCTTGTGCGTGTGAGTGAACTCGAGCCCGCGGCGCTCGAACAGATCGCGCTCGGCGCGCGTCCAGACCGACTCGGTGTCGAGTAGCAGACCGTCGTTGTCGAAGACGACGGCGGTGGGGGGAGGCATGTCCATAGCGCGGCAGCATAAGCTCGCGCCATGCCCTTCCACGTCGAGATCAGTGGCGGCATCAACCACGCGCGGGCCTTCAACCTGGATCTGAATGAGCTGCGGCGGACGATCCTCGAGCCCTGGCTGACGGGGCGGTCGGTGGAGCTCGGCGAACGCGAGTGGGAGCCGCAGGAGAGCTCGCTGCGGATCCTCGAAGGACGACACCTCGACCCACCCGACCTCTCCTTCGGCCAGGGCTGGTCGAATGCCGAGCGTTCAGCTGAGGACGTGACCCGCCGCGTTCTGGCGCAGACCGAGCCACCCAAACTGCCCGACGCCTTCGTGGTCGAGACCGACCTGCCGGAGGCCACGGTGGCCGAAATGCTGAGCGGCCAGCAGGCCCAGCCGGTCCCCCTGATCGACGTCGAGAAAAAACTCGACGGCCGCGACCCGGAGGTCGCGGCCGTCATCTTGATTACGAGGCGCTCCGCGCAGCGGTCTAGGCGCTGACCGGTGGCGCCGAGGGCTCGGATGGCTCCGAGGGCTGCGGCTCCGTCGAAGCGGCTCCGTCGAAGCGGACCGTGACGCCGCGCGGGACGACGATCACCGGGAAGGTCGCCGCCTCGACCACGTAGTCGCTCGATGCGCTGAGGGTGACTTTGCCCTGCGGCGACTCGGGGCGGGAGCCGACGACGAGCAAGTCGACCGGACCACGCTCGTACTTGACGACGTTGGCGCCAAGTGCCGCGGCAAGGCTGTCCGCGGTCGCCCGCGCCGCCTCGTCGCCCTCATCGAGGACGCCGATCGTGTTGACCCCCACCGAGGGGTGCTCGCGCAGTCCCGCCGGAGCGACGGCGATCGCCGCGGGTCCGCCGAGCAGCAGTTTGTGGGCCGAGATGCCGGGCTTGACCGTGCCGGCCGCGGTCCGGTACTCGGAGCCGAAGACGATCACATCGACGTTCTCCTCTTCGGCCAGCTCAGAAAGGCCAACGCTGGTGTTCGGGTTGACGACGACCTGGCGCGGCATGTCGGGGGCTCCGACCGAGGCGGCGCCACGGGCGAGCAGCTCCTCTGCGTCCTGCTGCTCCAGCGACTCGCCGTAGGAGTGACGAACGTAAGCCAGCTCGAGCTCGGCGCCCGAGTAGGCGAGGAGCCGGCCGAGGGCGAGCGCGTCGCGATCGTTGTCGGTGTCGTCGTAGGAAACGATGATCTTCAAAGCCATTCGGTGCCTCCTTGCGGGGGATATTTCGAAGTTCGCAGCGATCGTGACACCGATCTAACATCAGCACAACTGTTATTTCTACTTGTTAAAATCAGTTTTGCTTATGTTGAATGCAAACCGCCTCAACGTCTTTCGCGAGGTGGTCGAGCGGCAGTCCTTCTCCGCCGCCGCCGACGCCCTCTCCTACTCGCAGTCGGCGGTATCGCAATCGATCGCTGCGCTGGAGGACGAAGTCGGCGCACCGCTGATCGAGCGCAGCCGCGGCGGCGTCCGCCCAACCGCGGCAGGCGCCGCGCTGGCCAGCCATGTCGGCGGCATCCTGGCCAGCATGGAGACGGCCGAGGCCGAGCTTGCGGCGATCGCCGCCGGACGCGGCGGGCGCCTGCGGGCAGCCTCCTTCCCAACCGCCGGGGCGACGCTGATGCCAGAGGCGATAGCCGCCTTCCGCGCTTCCCACCCTGGCGTCGAGATCAGCCTCGCCGAGGGCGAGCCGGAGGAGATCGCGCCGCGGCTGCGGGCCGGAGAATTCGACTTCGTTCTGCTGTATGAGTTCGAGGGAGTCGGCGAGCGGCTGAGCGCCGGGATGAAGCGATTCGAGCTGCTCGACGACCCGCTTCACCTCGCCCTCCCCGGCCAACACAGACTGGCGCGGCGCAGGCAGCTGCGGCTCGAGAACCTGCGCGAGGAGGCCTGGATCCAGACTTCCGCCTCCACCCCGTGCGCCCGCCACGTCGTCCGCTCCTGCCACGCAGCCGGCTTCGAACCGCAGGTGTCCTTTGAGAGCGACGACTACCAGACGGTGCAGGGTCTGGTCGCCGCCGGCGTCGGCGTGGCCCTGATCCCGCAGCTCGCGCTTTCCAGCGTCCGCACCGACATCCGCATCCGTGCCCTGCAGCCAAGCAGCCCCGTGCGCAAGGTCTTCGCCGCGACGCCGCGCGCGGCGGCGGTCACCCCGGCGGTGGCGACGATGCTCGACGTACTGCGCGAGATCGCCCGCCGCCACAGCAACGCCGCGGCGGCCTGAGGCTCCAAAGCTGGCCGGCAAACACGAAACCGCCCCCGGGAGAGCGCGGGGGCGGTTTCGTCGTCGCTGCGGCAGCGGGCGGGGGAGGTTCCGCCCGCCCTGCCCTACGCCGCTCCTCCTGGAGCGGGCGCCGGCTGGTGCGTCGGCACCCCGTCCGGGTATCCCAGGGAGGGCACGTCCGATGGGTACACCTCGTGCCCGTGGACGGCGACGTCGCCCGTCTCCATGTCTTCCTCGGTCATCCGCAGAGGCACGAAGATGCTGACGATTTTCAGCAGGATGAACGTCATGGTTCCGGAGAAGACGATCACCCAGAGCGCGGTCAGCGCCTGCCAGCCGAGCAGGTGCAGGCCGCCGCCGGAGATCGTCCCCGCCAGCACCGTTTCCGCCATCGAGCTGTTGGCGAAGATGCCAACCAGGAGGCCACCCGCGACGCCGGCGAAACCGTGCGTGTAGACCACGCCGAGCGTGTCATCGACGTTGCGGAAGGGCCGCACCCGGCTCAGGTAGTTGAGCGCGAAGTAGACGATCGTCGATGCGATGACGCCGATCACGATCGCGCCCCAGCCATTGACGAAGCCGGCGCCGGGGGTGATCGCGACGAGGCCGACGATCATCCCGTTGACGCTGCCGATCAGGCTCGGTTTACGTCCCGTCATGTAGTCGAAGGCGACCCAGACCAGGAAGGCGACGGCGGTGCAGAGGTTGGTGTTGAGGATTGCGGCCGAGGCGATCCCGCTGGCTTCGTACCAGTCGCCGCCGTTGAAGCCGTTCCAACCCATCCAGAGCAGACCCGCGCCGACGGCGACCATCGCCAGGTTGTTCGGCGCGTCGACCTCGCGATCGCGCTGCAGGCGCGGGCCGATCACCGCCGCGGCGACGAAGCCGGAGACTCCCGCGGCGAGGTGGATCACGTACCCGCCGGAGAAGTCGACCGCGCCGTGCTGGGCGAAGTAGCCGCCGCCCCAGATCAGGAAGGCGTTGATCGTGTAACAGAACACAGTCCAGAGCGCCACGAACGGCATCCAGGCCTTGAAGTTGATCCGGCCGAGAACCGAGCCGAGCATGAGGATCGGCGTGATCGCCGCGAAGACGATCTGGAAGTAGGCCAGGGTCGACTCCGGGAAGCTGAATTCCAATTCCGCGTACTCGGGGATGTGCGCATCTTGCAGCAGGCTCGCGCTGCTCAGGATCGAGCCCGGCTTGCCCCACATGTTGCCGAAGAAGCCGCTATCGGCGCCCAGGATGTGCATCGGGTTGCCGAACGCCATTTTGAAGGCGAACAGACACCAGAGGATGAGCACGATCGCGAAGGCGACGAAGGCCATCATCATCGAGTTCACCGACCAGCGTTTCTGCATGACGCCCCCGTAGAGCACGACCAGCCCGGGGATGCTCATCAGGCCAACCAACGTCGCGGCAGTCATCTGCCACGAGTTGTTGCCCGTGTCCAACGTCGCCAACAAGTCCATTGATCCGGTGTTCCTTTCTTGGGATGGGAGCCGCCAAATCCATCGGGCGTCATCCGGAGCGCTCTCCAATGACATTCACGAGCCCAGCGGCGGTTGCGTACCACCCTGTCGCGATCAGAGGGCGACCACTACGTACACGCGTCTAAAGATCGGCGGGAAGGATTCGCCCAAATGGCGGATCGGCTCGGGAGCCGGAGGCGCTAACCTGCCGCAAATGCCGTTGGAGGGCCATTTTCAGCGTGTCAACACGCCGCTTCGGAAGCTCACGCCGCGCGAGCGGAACGTCCTCATCGGGGGCACGCTCGTCACCCTCGTGGCGATCCTCGTGCTGATTCTGGTCACCGCCGGCGACAGCCGGCCGGGCCCGGCAGCGGGTTGCGTCTCAGCCGTCGTCGCCGGCCGGGTCGGCGGCGAACCGGTCAACGGCTGCGGCCCCAAGGCGAAGGAGATCTGCGCGCGCAGCGCCAATTACGACAATCCGCGTGCGCGCACGATCGGCGAGGCTTGCAACGAGGCGGGGATCGTCGTGACGCCGGCGGAAATCGCCGCTGCGGTTCAGGGCTGACCCAGCGTCGCGATCAGCTGCGCGAGCTCCTCGTCGACCTCGCCCTCGAGCTTCAGCACAGCGTCGCCGTCGTACGGAGTGGCGCCCTTGGTGACGATTGCCAGCTTGCCGCCGCTGGCCAGCGTGACCTCGGGCAGCCCGGCAACCGGATGGACCACGAGCGAGCTGCCGACGCAGAGCATCAGCTCGGCTCCGGCAGCGAGCTCATGCGCCTGCCGCATCGCCTCCTCGGGCAGGATCTCGCCGAAGAGGACGACGTCGGGTTTGACGGCGCCGCCGCAGGCGGCGCAGATGGCGACGCCATCGCCATCGAAGAGGGCATCCACCTCCTCCAGCGTGAACTTGACCTCACAGCTGCGACAGCTGGAAGTCGCGATCGAGCCGTGCACCTCGACCACGTTCTGCGAGCCAGCCGAGCGGTGCAGGCGGTCGATGTTCTGCGTGATCACGCCATCGAGCAGCCGGCGCCGCTCGAGCTCGACGAGCGCCTCGTGAGCAGCGTTCGGCCGTTTGTCGCGGAGCGAGTGAAAGCGTGGCCGGTAGTAGGACCAGAAGCGCGCCGGGTCGCGCTCGAAGACGTCGATATGGGCGACCTCCATCGGATCGACATTGGCCCAAAGCCCGCTCTCCGGCGTGCGGAAATCCGGTATCCCCGAGGGCACCGAGACCCCGGCCCCGGTAAGCGCCACGGTGCGGCGCGACCCCCGCACCAACTCCGCCAACTCCGCCGACGGGCCGCAAAGCGAACTATCTGTTCGCTTTGCGGCCCGTCGGCCCTCCCTTGTGGCTACCTGCCGCTCCACTTGGGGGTGCGCTTGCCGAGGAAGGCGCCGATGCCCTCTTTGGCGTCCTCGCTGGCGAAGGCGGTGGCGAAGGCCTGCTTCTCGGCCTCGATGCCCTCGTCGAGGTCGCCCTTGTGCGAGGCGGTCTTGATCTGCTCGCGGGCGATCGGTGCCTGGCCGGCGAGCTTGCGGGCCCACATCAGCGCCGTCTCGAACAGCTCGTGGTCGGGGACGACGCGGTTGACGAGGCCGGAATCGAGCGCCTCGCCGGCCAGCACCGCGTCGCCGATCAGGTTCATCTCCAGCGCCTTGTTCGGCCCGACCAGGCGCGGCAGCCGCTGGGTGCCGCCGAAGCCGGGAACTATGCCGAGTTTGATCTCGGGCTGGCCGAAGACCGCCGCCTCGGCGGCGATCCGCACGTCGCAGGCCATCGCCAGCTCGCAGCCGCCGCCGAAGGCGATCGAGTTGACCGCGGCGATCGTCGCCACGCTGTCGCTGCCGAGCTCGCGCAGCAGCGCGTGCGCGGTGTGCAGCAGGCCCGCACCGGAGCCTTCGTCCATCTGGGTGAAGGCCTTGATGTCGGCGCCGGCCGAGAAGACGACCGGGATCGAGGAGGCGATCACCATTGCGCCGACGCCGTCGGCGGCCTTGACCTTCTCCCAGACGGCCCCCAGGTCACGGATCACATCGGGCGAGATCGCGTTCATCGGCGCGTTGGCCAGCCAGGCGATCGCGACCTCGCCGCGGGTCTCCAGCTTCACCGTCTCGGGCTGCTCGCCCTCATCGGGCTGCGGGTAGGGGTAGAAGCCCTGACCGGATTTGAGCCCGAGGCGGCCCTGGGCGACGAGGCGCTTCAGCGTCACCGGCGGGGCGAAACGCTGACCGTGGCGCTCCTCGAGCTGCTCGATCCGCTCGAGGATCGCATCGAGCCCCTCGAGGTCGGCTTTCCAGAAGGGCGGAAAGAGACCTTTGCGCGGGTCGAGGCCGGCCCCGGCCATCATCCCCAGGTCGATGTCGCGGACCGAGCAGACACCCTCCTCGACCAGCTGGCAGGCCTCGATCAACGCCCGGCCGGTGAACATCGCCACCAGCTCATCGGCGTCGGGCTCGGCGTCGCCGGGAACGTTCTGCTCGCCGTCCTTGAAGAAGCCCTCGCCGCCGCTCTTGGCGCCGAGCTTGCCGTCGGCGACGAGGCCCTGCAGGCCCTTGTGGACGTAGAAGCTCTCGCCGTAGGAGTCGCTCAGGTGCTCGGCGACGTGCAGCACGGTGTCGAGCCCGAGCAGGTCGGTTAGGAAGAAGGGACCCATCGGGGCGGCTTTGGCTGCGGCGATCGCCTCGTCGATCGCCTTCAGCGAGAGGCCGTGCTCCTCCTGGGCGCGCCAGATCTCTCCCATCGTCGCCATCAAGACGCGGTTGACGACGAAGCCGGGGACCTCGCCGCAGACGATCGGCTGCTTCTTGATCGCCTGGGCAAAGTTGTAGGCAGCGGTCGCGGTCTCCTCCGAGCTGTCCTCGCTGGCGATCACCTCGACCAGCGGCATCACCGAAGCCGGGTAGAAGAAGTGGAAGCCGACGACCTTGTCCGGCCGCAGCGTCGCCTCGCCGATCTCGGTGATCGAGAGCGATGAGGTGTTGGAGGAGAGGATCGCGTGGCCCGGGGTGGCGGCGTCGAGCTCACGGAAGACGGCCTGCTTGATCTCCATCTTCTCCGGCACCGCCTCGACCACGAAGTCGACATCGCCGAAATCGGCGTAGCTGGTCGTGCCGGCGATCAAGCCCATCACCTCGGCGAGGCGCGCGTCGGCCTGCTCCTGGGTCAGCTTCTCCTTCTTGACCAGGCGGCCGAGCTGGCCCTCGGTGACGGCGCGGGCTTTCTCCACCGCGGCGTCGACGAACTTCTGGTCGATGTCCTTGACGACGACAGGGATGTCGGAGGCGGCGATCGCCTGCGCGATCTCGCCCCCCATGGTGCCGCCGCCGACGACGGCGGCCTTCGAGACGAACATTCGGGTGAGTCCTCCGGATTCTGGCTTTGGAACGGGCCGCGGAGGCTATCGCTCTCCGTGCGGACAAAGGCGCCAGGCGATCGTTGTACCGCGGTACAAAGGCATCTGCGGCGCACTCCCATTACCCTCCTTGGGCTCTTCACAGGAAGTTAGACCGGTAATCGATCGCGCACCCCGCGGACGGGCGCGCCGCAAGCGAGGGATTGACACAGCGATGACTCGTATTCGCCAGCAGAACGTGACCGCAGCGCAGTGGAGCTCGAACGGGGAGGCGCTCGGCGCGATCGACCTGACCCTGCCCGAGAACAACCCTTTCGGCGCCAACGTCTTCTCGGTCGCCGTGCAGCGCGAACGGCTGCCCGCTGACGTCTTCGAGAGGCTGCAGGCGACGCTCGACGGCGGTGAGGCGCTCGACCCGAGCCTCGCCGACGCCGTCGCCGAGGCGATGAAGGAATGGGCGCTGGAGAACGGCGCGACCCACTTCACCCACATGTTCCAGCCATTGACCGGCTCGACCGCGGAGAAGCACGACTCCTTCTTCGACCCGGGCGCCGAGGGCACCGCGCTCGCCGGCTTCTCCGGCAAGGAGCTGATCCAGGGCGAGCCCGATGCCTCGTCCTTCCCCACCGGTGGCGTCCGCGCCACCTTCGAGGCACGCGGCTACACCGCCTGGGACCCGACCTCCCCCGCCTTCATCCTCGAGAATCCGAACGGGGCGCTGCTCTGCATCCCCACCGCCTTCGCCTCCTGGACCGGCGAGGCGCTCGACGCCAAGATCCCGCTGCTGCGCTCGATGGACGCGCTCTCGCGCTCGGCGATCAAGGCGCTGCGGCTGCTCGGCGACACCGACAGCAAGCGCGTCTTCACGACCGTGGGCGCCGAGCAGGAGTACTTCCTGATCGACGAGCAATACTTCTTCGAGCGTCCCGACCTGATCTCCACCGGCCGCACCCTGTTCGGCGCCAAGCCGCCCAAGGGTCACGAGCTGGATGACCACTACTTCGGCTCGATCCCCGAGCGGATCCTCGCCTGCATGCTGGAGGCCGAGCTGGAGATGCGCAAGCTCGGCATCCCGGTCAAGACCCGCCACAACGAGGTCGCGCCGAACCAGTACGAGATCGCGCCGGTGTTCGAGAACTCCAACGTCGGCTCCGACCACCAGCAGCTGATGATGCAGGTGCTGGAAGCCGTCGCGCGGCGCTACGGGCTGGTCTGCCTGCTGCACGAGAAGCCGTTCGCCGGCGTCAACGGCTCGGGCAAGCACAACAACTGGTCGATGGGGACCGATACCGGCTCCAACCTGCTCGACCCGGGTGACACGCCGGCCGACAACATCCACTTCCTCTTCTTCTGTGCCGCGGTGATCCAGGCGGTGAACAAGCACCAGGGGCTGCTGCGGGCCTCGGTCGCCAACATCGGCCAGGACCACCGCCTCGGCGCCAACGAGGCGCCGCCGGCGATCATCTCGATCTTCCTCGGCGGCGAGCTGGAGAGGGTCTTCGAGGCGATCGCCAGCGGCGAGGGCGACCCGCACACGCCGGCCTCCTTCCTCGAGCTGGGGGCGACGGTGCTGCCGAAACTGCCGATGCACGGCGGCGACCGCAACCGCACCTCGCCCTTTGCCTTCACCGGCAACAAATTCGAGTTCCGAGCGCTGGGTTCGAGCATGTCGCTCGCCTTCCCCAACACTGTGCTGAACACGATCGTCGCCGAGGCGATCGATGAGCTGGCCGACGCGCTGGAGGCGAAGACCTCCGCCAGCGGCGACGTCGCCGGGGCCGTGATCGAGCTGGTCAAGGAGTCCTACGCCGCCAACAAGCAGGTCTGCTTCGGCGGCGACAACTACGACGAGGCCTGGCACGCCGAAGCCGAGCAGCGCGGGCTGAAGAACCTGCGCACGACGCCGGACGCGCTGCCCGAGGTGCTCACCGATCAGACGGTCGCCGCCTTCGAGAACTACGACGTGCTCTCCAAGCGCGAGCTCGAATCGCGCTACGAGGTCTGGATCGAGCAGTACGCGATACGGGCCAACATCGAGGCAGAGACGACGCACTCGATCGCCAAGACGATGATCCTGCCGGCGGCGCTGCGCTACATGGCGCTGATCAGGGAATCGGGTCGGGCTGAAGGCGTCGCCGGCGAGGTCGAGGCCGGGCTCGACGCGCTCGGCCAATCGCTGGCCGAGCTGGAGGAAGCCAATGCCTATCCGGACGACCTCGAGGGCCTCGATCTGGCCATCCATGCCCGCGACAAGCAGATCGCCGCGATGGGCAAGGTCCGTGAGGCGGCCGACAAGCTGGAGAAGGTCGTCGCCGACGACCTCTGGCCGCTGCCGAAGTACGAGGAGATGCTGTTCATCAAGTAATCGCCGGCGGAGACGATCACGCCTGCCCATATCCCCTGGTCTATGTCACAGCCACCGCCGGCCCGAGCCGGCGGCCCCCGCCGCCCGCATGACAAGGTCCGCATCGAGCGGGTCGGCGCCCTCGTGGATGACCAGGTGGAGGCCGACGTCGCGTTCGGCGCGGGGGCGGCGGACGAGGATCAGGTGGCCGAGCTTGGCGTCGGCCTCGGTTGGCTCGCCACCACCGGCGGCGCAGCGCAGGGCGTGGACGACGTGGGCCATCACCTCGTCCGGGGACATTCCCGCCTGCTCGGCGACTTCCTCCGGCGGGCGGCGGCGGCGAACGACCTGATCGACCAGCTCGGCGTCGAGGCCGTCGAGTTGCTCGATGCGGGCACGCAGGTGGCGCTTGGAGCCGGTCTGGTAAGTGTCGTGCGCGTAGCGAGCGAGCGAGCGCACCTCGGCAAACGGGATGAGGCCGATCGCGAAAAGCGCGGCCGCCCAGGCGAGCAGGATCGCCACCTCCCCGACCACCCCGAGCGGCGTGTCCGGGAGCGCTTGGGAGATCCCCCAGGCGCCCAGCATGAGGACGAGCAGCTTGCCCAATTTCGCGTACTCGAGCGGTATTCGCTGCACGTGCTGGCTGACCGCCATCATCGTGAAGGTCACCGTGCCCCAGGCGATGATCGCGGCGAGCGGTGCGCCGGCGGCGCCCAGCCCGGGGATCAGGGTCACCGCGGCGGCGGCGAAGAGTGCGCCGGCGAGCATCGAGAGGGCGACCAACCAGTGCATCTTCCTCTTCATCCGCGCGGAGCGGTAGCAGAAGATGAACCAGCCGTGGCCGGCGACGCTGATCGTGGTGATCGGAACCAGCGAAGCGGCGTCGCCGAAGTTGCTCCCCGCGAGCAGTACCAGTTGGTCGGCGAGAACGGCGACAGTGAGGATCAGCCCGCTGACGAAGACCGCGTAGTAGGTCAGCAGCCGCGCCGTGTACTCGCCCGACTCGTCGAGTTTGTCGACCGCCGCCTGGGTGAGGTCGTGGTGCATCGGTCCCCAGGCCTGCTGGAAGACACTGGTACCGAAGGAGACCGGCATGGCGATTTTCTGCGCCACCCGGTACAGCCCGGTCTGGCTGAAAGTGGCGAAGGCGGCGACGAGCAGGGTGTCGGCGAGCATCACCGTCTGGAAGGAGAGGATGATCGGCAGGTAGGCGATGCCGCCGAACATGATCTTCTTCGCCTCGCGCGGTGAGACTGCGAGGCGAAGATCGGGAGCCAAGAGGACGAAGGAGATTGCCGCGCCGAGCACATTGCCGGCGATCAAACCGATCACCACGGCTTCGATGCCAAGGCCGTCCTGGAGCAGCGGAATCGCAATCGCGATCGCGGCGAAGGCGTTCACAACGCTCACCATGAGGTAGGCAACCGAGCGACGCTGCATGCGCAGGAAGTACTGGCAGAAGCGCATCACCGCGGCAGCGACGCCGGCAGCGATCGAGAGAAAGACCAGGGTGCCGTCGCGCGAGCTGCCAAAGGCGCCGGCGAGGTCGTCTTTGAGGAGCCACCCGGCGAGCAGCAGCACGCTGCCGATGAAGACGATCAGAGCCAGGCCGGTGGACGAGGCAAGCCGCGGATCGCCGGTCACCACCTTTGCCATGTCCTCGGCCTCGACATCACCGACGTCTTCGTCGCCGGTCGTGCCGTAGACGCGCCGCATGGTCCCCGGCAGGATCGCCAGGCTGTTCAGCAGGGTGACGATCAACGAGACCGTCACCAGCACCGCCATCTTGCCGAATTCGGCAGGGTCGAGATAGCGGGTGAAGACGGCGACGCTGACCAGGGCGGCCAGCGCGGTGGCGACGGAGCTGACACCGTAGGCGGCGGCGTGACGGCTCATCCGTCCGGCGAAACGGGTGCCGGCGCCGTGCTCCATCCCTACTCCCCCCGCCGCGCAACGGCGGCGTAGAAGCGCCCCAGGTAGGCGCGCGGCGGGCGGGCGACGCGGCCGCCGCGGACGGCGCCGATCTCGACCTGCGCGAAGCCTCCCTGGCGCAGCATGCGGCGCAGCGCCGGGGCCGAGACCAGGCGCACGCGGCCGTGGTTGTGCCGCCAACCGGTCAGCCGCGAGACGCGCTCGGCGGCGCCCGCCGGCAGCAGGTGGAGGAGCGGATCGCGGGTGAAGGGCTCCCGCGCCTGCCAGCTGTTGGCATGGAAGAAGCAGACGTGGCCGCCCGGCGCGGTCACCCGGCGCAGCTCGGCGACGGCGCGCTCCATGTCCTCTTTCGAGGTGAGGTAGATGAAGGAGTTGTTGACGACGACGAGATCGAAGCTGCCGTCGGCGAGTCCGTCGAGGGAGCGCATATCGCCCACCTCGTATGCGACGCCGTCGCCGAGACCGGCCTGCGCGGCGACCCGCTTGGCCAGGGCGGCAAACTCGGGCCGCATCTCCACGGCGGTGACCAGCGGCGCATCGCGTTCGAGCGAGAGGTAGGCGGCGAAGGCGCCGAAGCCGGCGCCGCAGTCGAGCACGCGGGCGCCGCGCAACGAGGTGACGCCGGCGAGCTCGCCGAGGTAGCGGCGCATCGCCTCGACCCGGCCGGGAACCAGGCTGGAGTTCGTCGCCAGCGTGCACTCCGCGTCCGGCGAGGCCGGGTCGAGGCCGTGCTCCTCGTAATAGGCGCGGGCGGCGCGGACGAAAGCCGGGGCGACCGTCTCGCTCCAGCGGGCAACGCCCCCATTGCCGTTGCGGCCGGCCGCGATCGCGGCCGCGGAACCCCCGCCGGGCCGCGCTGCGCCGCCGCCGACGGTGACCGACCCGCCGGCTTCGATGTGCAGCGCGTAGCTCTGGCGGGCGCCGTCCGGCTGCAGCAGCTCGAGCACCACGCCGCGCACGCCGCGGGCCGAGGTCAGTGTCATCGCCCCCCCCTCGAGTTGGTCGAGACGCAGCTCGGAGCGCACGTGGGTGCGACGCCACCAGGCCGCCGCCTCGGCCGCGGTCCAGTCGAGCCGCCCGGCGGTGGGCAGGCGGCGCAGCACCTCGGTGAGCTCCTCGAGGTTGAGGTCGGGATGGTTGAGGACCTGCATCAGCCCCCCCGCCCGCCGGTAGGACTCGGCCGCAGCAAGGACGCCTTCGACGTTGGCGTCGCCCGGCCTGGTCGAGCGGTCGAGCGACTCGTGGTGGGGCAGGCAGATGACCCGCGAGGGCTCGATCGTGCCGTCGGCGCGCAGCGCGGCAAAGCGGTGCGGGTGCAGGTGCGAGTGCGAGATGAACTCGGTGTAGTCGAAGCCGTGGCGGTCGGCCCAGAGCACGTTCGGCGCGCCCTGCCAGCGGAAGCAGTTGGGATCGCCGTGGGCGGAGGTGCCGAGCGTCGTCCTGTCCGTGGCGCGCTCCAGCCTGCGGCGCTCGTTCTCGGCGGAGATCCAGAGCAACTCGGTGTGCAGGGCGACCTCCTGGCACGGGGAGCTCGCCACCATCCGTGCCACACCAGCGCCGTCGCTTCCCCGCGAGCGCACCCTGTCGGCTGCCGAGCGCGAGCCGTTGACGTGGCGGGCGCGCCAGTACCAGGTGGCCGCCGTACCGGCGGCTGCATGGGCGGCAAGAACCCGGCCGACCTGGCCGCGGGACTGCGCCCGGTCGAAGTCGTGGCGCACGCTGAACGCCCACTCGGCGCCCTCAGGCCAGGGCAGGATGCGCGGCCGCAGCAGACGAGCGCGCCGGTGCATGTCGTCGAGCAGCGTGGCGAGCAGCGCCTCCAGGGCGAAGGGGCGCGTCCAGATCAGGTGCTCGGCACCGCCGAACGGCTGGATCGTCGTCTGCTGGCCGAGGAAACCGAAGAGCGAGAACGAGGCGGCGAGCAGTGGGCCGCGCCGGATCAGCGCCGGGCGGCTCCCCGCCGCCCCACCGGCGGCGTCCCGCCACTCGGCCAGCACCTGCGCTTCGGCGGAGAGGGACCAGCGCTCGGCGTCCCAGCCGGGGGCACGCCAGCGCTCCGCCTGGGCGGCGTCGATCGGCACGCCGAGCTCGTCCCAGCCGAGTCCGTCGGCGCGGTCGACCGGCCGCGACCGCGGCGGCTGCAGGTAGGCGTTGGCCAGCGTCGAGCTGGCGGCGACGGCGGCTGCCAGTTGGGGCTCGGTCGCCGTCACCACCCCCTCGCGACTCGCCGGCTCGGCGGCGAGGACGCCGAGGCGGTCGTACAGCTCGCGTGGCGGCAGCTCGACCAGCAGCTGCGCCCGGCCCGAGCCGGCGAGCGCCACCGCGCGAGGGGTCCAGGCGCCGGCGGGCAGGCGCGGAACGAGGATCGCCGCGTGCCGCTCCCAGCTGCGCGGGTCGGCGAGCGCCGCCGGGCTCGCCGTCTCGAGGCCGAGATAGCCGAGCTTCTCCAGGACAAGGGGCATCGCCTGTGCCCACTCGGCGCGCCCCTCGCGCTCGTAGACCTCGCGGGCGAAGTCCGCGCCGCCGTCGATCAGCAGGATGCTCGCAGTCACCGCTCCCCGCCTACAGGTGGCGCCGGATCTCACCCGGCAGCGGGTCGATCGGGCCGCCGTCGAGGCTGATCGCCGTGATGCAGTTCACCTCGTCCCCGTAAGAGCGCAGCAGCGCAGTGGAGACTGCGGTTCGCTCGCGGTCGGTCGGGTAGGTCCAGCCGAGATTCGGCGGCCCCTCCATGCCGCGATTGAGGCTGATCTCGGTGCACGCGGTCAGCTCGGTCAGCGTCGCGGCGATTCCCTCGCCGACAATCGCGACCTCGTTGCCGCCTTCCAGTTCGAGCTCGATCCCCGGGCCGAAGTGGAGAGGGCGGTAGTACTGGTGCTGGCGAGACGATCGCACGCGGTCGAAGATCAGCAGCGCCTTCCCGGGCCGGTAGAAGAGGACGCGGCGATGCTCCACCCCCTGTCTGGCGAGCAGCGGGTTCATCAGGCCGATCGCGTACCAGCCCTCCGCCTCGCCGATCGCATCGAGGCCGCTGCCGTAGGGATCCCCGTGACGCCAGTCGAAGTCCTCCCAGTCGACGCTGAGCACGTTGTGGGCGAAGGCGCTGCGCGCGTAGACCCGGTCCGGCTCATCCTCGTAGTAGCCCCAGCGGCCGGCATCCCCGAGCACGACCCGGCCGCCCTCGACCAGCAGGAAGCCGCCGTCGTCGGAGTGCTTGTGGGCGGGCCCGTGGTAGGCGGACGTGACCGCGAGGTAGCTGTCGCCCTCGCGAACGAAAGCCTGGCCCGCCTCGGGAAGGAAATGCAGACCCTGCAGGTCGGCGGCCGTCTCGCGGGCCCAGGCCGGTGCCGGCAGGTCGTCGGTGTCGCCGAGCTGGGCCATGCGACCGCCCGGAGTCGTCTGCCAGGCGGCGGTGCGGCGCATGCTCTCCAGCAGCGGTCCAAGCTCAGGCAGCTCGCTGACGTTGGCGGCGAGCCGGGCGAGGAGGTCGACGATCGCGAACTGGTAGGCGGTGGAGTGCTCCAGGTGCGCTCCATCGGCGAAGCTGACCGTCTGCCGCAGAGTCGAGCGCATCCGGTTCAGCGCCAGCTCGCGCCAGGCCGCCGCTGCCGGCAGCGCTGGCAGCAACCGCGCCAGCAGGTAGAGGCCCTCGTCCTGGAACAGGCCGTGATTGTTGCCGGCGGCGTAGCTGCCGCCGTCTGCCAGCTCGGCGCCGTGACGCTCAGCCGCCGCCAACAGGAGGGAAGCATCGCCATCGTCCAGCATCCCCTCGGCCAAGCAGGCGCGCAGCACGTAGGCAACGTAGGGGGCGCGCAGACCGACAGCCATGTCGTACCAGGCGAACTCGCTCTGCTCGCCATTGGAGCGAAGGTGCGCTTGCCCCCAGTCGAGCACTACGTCGCGCGCCGCCGCGAGCGTCTCGATGTCTCCCCCGAGGGCGTGCCGCGCCAGTGCCTCCTTCAGCCAGGTGAGGCTGTGCAGCTCGTAGCGTCCGCTGCGGCTTTCCCGTAGATCGGCGAGCCAGTCGATCGGTGGCTCGAGCCGCGCCTCGCCGCCGTGGACATAGAAGAGGCCGGACAGAATCGCCTTGCGGGTGGGTCGCCTGGCACGCCAGGGCCCGGCGGCCTGCGCTCCGGGAAGCTCCAAGCTGCGCACCTCGCTGCTCAGCCCCAACTCGCGCAGGCGATCCAGTGCCGCATGCTCGACGGCAGTGCCCATGACCGTCATCGTACGGGATGAGGATATGCTGAGGATCCAGCTGTAATCATCGCAGTACCTTATGTGGGACGGTTGGGTATCGATGGGCGAGCGACCTCGAACTTGGCAGCAGGCGGAGCGGCGGGCGCTGGTCGCCGACCTGGTCCGTACGCAGGCGACCCTGCAGGCGCGTTCGGAGCAATTGCAGGAGATCTTCGCCTCGCGCTGGTACCGGCTGGCGCGCCTCTTCTGGCGGCTGCGCCGGGGGGCGATTTTCCGCAGGCCCGCTCCACCGAGGATGGCGGGTGAGGATTCCTTCGCCCGGATGCTGAACGGCGACGCGCCGCCGGCCGAGGAGCCGGACGTGAGGTTGGTCCCGTCGCCGAACGGTGCCGGTATCGCCGTCGACCTCGAGCGCCAGCGCTGGCTTGCCGGCGCCCGGGCGCCGGGGCTGGAGCAGCTGCGGATAGCCGCGATCCTCGACGCGGCGAGTGAGGCCTGCCTGGCGCCGGAGTGCGAGCTCGACACGGGGTTCGGCGCGGCCGACTGGCGCGAACGACTCGAAGCGCATCCCCCCCACCTGCTGCTGGTCGAGTCCGCGCTGGCGGGCAACGGCAGCTCCTGGCGCGGGGCGGTAGCGCCCCACCCCGGCTCGCCGCAGACGGGCCTGCCGGCGCTGCGCGAGCTGGTCGCCTGGTGTCGGGAGCGCGGCATCCCCACTGCCTTCTGGGCGACGCGGGACCCGCTCGACTTCGATCGCTTCGCCGAGGCAGCCTCGCTCTGCGATCACGTCTTCACCGTCGACGCCGACCGCATCGGTGCTTACCGGGCGCTGCCGGCGAGCGTCGCGCGGACAGTCGCCGCCCTGCCGCCTGCCGTTCAGCCGCGCCTGCACAACCCGATCGGGTCGGCGGCGCGGCGGCACGAGGGGCCGGCGTTCGCCGGCGTCTTCGACCCGGGCTGGCCACGCGAGCCCCGCGAGGCGCTCACCGAGCTGCTCGACGCTGCCCAGCCCTTCGGCCTGGTCCTCTACGAGAGCGACGGCGAGCACGGCTTCCCGGCGCGTTTCCTGCCATTGGTCGAAGGCCGCGTCCCCTATGAGGAGACCGCCGCCATCTACAAGCGCCACCCGGTCTTCCTCAACGCCGGCCCAACCGTGAGCTCGCCGACCGCAATTCCCCGGCAGGTCTTCGAGATGCTCGCCTGCGGCACGCCGGTGCTCTCGAGCCCGAGCGGCGCAGTCGAAGAGATCCTCGGTGAGCTGGTGCCGGTGGCGCACGGCTTCGACGAGACGACCGATCTGCTCGAACGCCTGCTCAGCGACGACGAGTACCGCGCCAGCCTCGCCGCCCGCGGCCAGCGCCACGTGCTCGCCGCCCACACCTACCGCGACCGGCTCGCCGAGCTGGCGGCAACGGTCGGCTTCGACGTCACCCCCGGCACGGGGGAGGAAACGGCGGTGCTGCTCCTCGCCGGCGAGGGCGAGCAGCTGGGCGAAGCGGTCGACTCGCTGCTCGAGCAGAGCCTGACGCCCGACGAGCTGCTCGTGGGGGCGATCGGCGGGACCGGGGAGCGCGACCTCGACCGGCTGGCGAAGCGCTTCCCGGGGGCGCGGATCCGCACCGTCTCCCAGAGCCGCCACATGCAGAGCTCGGCGCGGCTGCGTGAGCTGGCGCAGCTGGCGGCGGCGGCCTGGGTGGCGCCGATGGCGCCGACCCTGCGCTACGGCCCGCACCACCTGCGCGATCTGCTTGCCTGCACCCGCTTCGCCGAAGCGCAGGTGGTGGGCTTCGCGCCGGCGAGGGGCGAGGGGGCGCATCGCTACACCGACGCCGTCCCCCCCCATGCCGCCCTCGCGGCACGCGAGCTGGTCGCCTCGCGTGGCTGGCCGCATGACGAAGCGGCGATGCGGCAGTGGTTCGTGAGCGGGGTTCGCATCTACGCCGGCGAGGCTCTCGGTTGATGGCCGGCGCGCGGCGACTGCTGATCGCTGGCCACAGCCTCGCCTTCAGCGCGCCGCTGGCGCGGCGTGCCCGGCGGGCCGGCGCCGAGGTCCGCGAGGATCGCTGGTCGCGCCACGGCGTCCACGAGGAGGGGGCAAGCGCCGACGCCGTTGCCTGGGCCGACGTCGTCCTCTGCGAGTGGTGCCTCGGCAATGCCACCTGGTTCAGCCAAAACAAGCGGCCGGGACAGCGACTGGTCGTCCGCTTCCACCGCATGGAGCTGGAGACCCAGTACCCGGCCACCGTGGACCTGGAGCAGGTGGACGCGATGGTCTTCGTCGCCCGGCACGTGCTCGAGCAGGCTTGCGAGCGGTTCGGCTGGCCGGCGGACGACCCTCGCCTCCAGGTCATCCCCAATGCGATCGAGCCGGGCACGCTGGCGGCGCCGAAGCTGCCCGGGGCGGAGTTCAACCTGGCGATGATCGGCTACGTGCCGCGGCTGAAGCGGCTTGACCTGGCGCTCGATCTGCTCGATCTGCTGCGTGTGCGCGACGAGCGCTACCGCCTGCTGGTCAAGGGCCGGGCCCCCTGGGACTACGAGTGGATGGCGGATCGGGGCGAGGAGCGCCGCTACTTCGCCGACCTGTTGCGGCGAATCGAGCGCTCGCCGAACCTGCGCCGCGCGGTCAGCTTCGAACCATTCGGCGAGGACGTGCCGGCGTTCCTGCGCCAGGCGGGCTGGATCGTCTCGACCAGCGAAGTCGAGGGCCACTCGCTGGCGCTGGCCGAGGGGATGGCTTCCGGCGCGGCGCCGGTGATTCTGCAGCGACCGGGCGCCGCCGAGCAATACGAGGCGCGCTGGGTGCACGCGGACGCCGATGCGGCGGCGCTTTGGACCTTGGCCGTGCGGGAGGCAGGAAAAGCTCCAATGGAGGGTGAGGCGGCGGCCCGCTTCACCGAGCGCTGGAGCTGGGCGCGGGTCGGACCGGTCTGGGCCAGGCTGCTGCTGGGCGAGCCGAGCGCGGGGCCCGGCGCCGCGACGGTGTCGGGCACACCGGCCGGAGCGCAAGCGGCGAGGGCCTGAGGGCCGCCCGATGCGGATCGACATGCTCGTCTACAACCGCTGCACCAGCGACGCACGGGTGCTGAAGGAGGCGGGGACGCTGACGCGGGCGGGCCACCGGGTGCGCATCTTTGCCGTGCTCGATAGGACGACGGCGCCGGCTGAAAACCGCGACGGCTTCCGCATAGTGCGGATCGATCGCAACCCACTCCACTACCGGCTGCTGCGGGCGATGAAGATCGGCGTCGGCGTTGCCCGGCGTCGGCTGCCTTTCGCCTTCGTGCTTGCGCCGCTGGCGCCGCTGCTGGCAGTGCTGCGGCGGGCGCTGCTGGTCCCGCACAAGCCGCTGATGTTCTTCGACTACTACTGGCGCACCTACCGCCAGGTCCGCGCCGATCCGCCTGACGCGCTGCATGCGCACGACCTCAACACGCTGCCGGTCGCCGCGGCGCTGGCGCGGCGGCTGCGCCTGCCGCTGACCTACGACGCGCACGAGCTCTACCCCGAGATCTCGACCCTGTCGGCGCGCGAGGCGGCAACCTGGCGCTTCCTCGAGCGCCGCCTTGTGGGCCGCGCCGACCACGTGGTCACGGTGTGCGACTCGATCGCCGAGGAGTTGGTGCGGCGCTGCGGGGTCGCGCGGCCAACGGTGCTGCTCAACTGCCCGCTTGGGGGAAGCGCGAACGGAGGGCCGCCCAGCCGCCGGACCAAGCGTGGCGAGACGCGCACGGGCGAGCCGGTGATCCTCTACCAGGGCGGCTTCGCCCCGCACCGAGGACTGGAGACGCTGGTGCGCTCGGCCCGTGAGCTCGAGCAGGGAACCGTAGTGCTGATGGGCTGGGGAGGGCTGGAGGAGGAGCTGCGCACGCTGATCGCTCGCGAGGGTCTCGGCGATCGAGTCGAGATCGTCGACCCGGTCCCGCCGGGCGAGGTCGTCGTCGAAGCGGCGCGAGCCTCGGTCGGGGTCATCCCCTACGAACCGGTGGGCCTCAACAACACCTACACGACTCCGAACAAGCTCTTCGACTACATGGCGGCCGGCTTGCCGGTGGCAGCGAGCCGCCTGCCGGAGCTGACCCGCTTCGTCGCAGACAGAGAAATGGGCCTCACCTTCACTCCGGGCGACGCAAGCTCCTTGGCAGATGCGCTGAACGAGATCCTCGCCGACCCGGAGCGCTACAAGCGCATGCGGGAACGGGCGCAGGAGGCCGGCCGCCGCTACACCTGGGAGCAGGAGAGCGGCAAGCTGTTGGCGCTGTACGGCGGCACTTGAGGTACGTATCTGTATCTATATGGGTTCAGGCTAGACATTGACGTTTCTATGATAGTCGGCTTCCCTCGCGGGAGCGCTGACCGCCCTGCTCACCATTTGCCTGACGGTACTGCTCCTCACCGGCGAGGCAGCGGCATCCACGAAGCCCATCGCCGAAATCGATACCCAGCCGCCCGTCCCCTCCCAGGGCGTATACGAGGGATGCGCGCCGGGGACGGAAGGCGAAGCCTGCACCGAACACCTGGCTGCGATCGGGGCCGCCGGTTTCCGCTACGTGCTCAACTACTCCGCCTGGTATGGATCGGCTGCCGACGTCCTGCGCTATGCCGACGCCGCGGCGGCGCTCGGCCTGCAGCTGATCTGGCCGCTCAACAACCCCGCCTGGCGCGGCCGGGGAAATCTGGGCCCGACCTACTCGGGCCTCTTCGGCGGGCGGACGAGCCTCTCCAACGCCGAGGTGACCCCGCTGGCAATCGGCCTTGTCGCCGATCACCCGGCCACCTGGGGCTTCTACATCGGTGACGAGCTGCCGGCCGCGGAGGTGGCGCGGGTGCGCCAGCTCAGCGCCACGGTGCGCAGCCTGGCACCCGGCAAGCCGCAGCTCTACATCGCCCGACCGGGGATCGAGCGCCTGGAGCCCTTCACCGACATCGCGGACATCGTCGGCGCCGACGCCTACCCGGTCGGCTCGCGAGATCCGCCCGTTCGCCAAGCGGCGCAATCTGCCCGGGTGGCCGCATCCGCCGCCGGCGCGCGGACAGCGATGGTCCTGCAGGCCTTCTCCTGGTCTCAGTACAAGCCCAGCCTAGGTCCCCCGCAATACCCGAGCGCCCACAGCCTGCGCCGCATGCGCGATGCCGCGATCCGCCACGCCCACCCAGCGATGATCCTCTGGTACAGCTACCAGGACATCCTCCGCTCCGACCACCCCCAACAACGCTGGCGCAACCTGATCCACGCCGCCTTCGCCCCCTTCGACCAAACTACAACCCCTTCGTGACAATCAGGCCCACCAGGATCCCGAATCCGGTGATGAAGGTCCCGAACAGCGCGATGGCAGCGTTGAGCATCGTGTGCTACATGCGCTCGAAGCCGGCTTTTGTCTCCTTCCGCAGCTCACGCAACTCGTCTTCAACCCTCTCGAAACGCCTATCGACCTGTTCGAAGCGCTTGTCAACCTGTTCGAAGCGTTCGTCCATCTTGACGCCAAGCCCGTCGACCTTGACCTCGAGAACCTCGACCCTGGTGCCCAGACCGGTCACCTCGGCGGCGAGGCCGTCCATCTTCTCGTCGTTCCAGCGCTCGAGCATCACGGTCATGTTGCACCGTAAAGGTTTCGGCGGCGGCTGGCGCGGGGATGGCTGGTCGAGCGCTTGCGGGCATCACAGGCCGTTAAGGCTGTGGGGGCAATCTCTCCCCCCACCAAAGCGAGAATCGCCTGTCCCGCTCGCAACGTGCGCTTTTCCTGCGCCATTATTTGGGGATTCACTCCTGAGCAGAGCGGGAACCGACGCATTCGGTACGTTCAATTACTTCCTGATATCGTGACGGGGTGTTTCCACACTGGTATGCCGTTGTCCAGCCGTTCCTGCTGGCAATAGAGCCCGGACCAATCATCGAGATCGGCGTATTCGACGGAAGCACGACCGAGCGCCTCGCGGAAATCGCCATGGACCGCAACACCGTGGTGAATGCAGTGGACCCCGCACCTCAATTCAATGTGGACGAGTACGAACGCCGCTTCGCCGGACACTTCCGGTTCTACAGAGAGAAAAGCCACGACGTACTCGAGCGAGTCGAGCCAGCCTCTGCGGTTCTCATCGACGGCGATCACAACTGGTACACGGTTCACGGTGAGCTGACGCGATTGGAGCGAGTCGCTACGTCCAGCGGCACGCACTTTCCATTGGTGTTTTTCCATGATGTGGAATGGCCGTACGCACGACGTGACATGTACTACGAACCCGATGCGATCCCGCCAGAGTGGCGAAGGCCCTGGTCGCGCCAAGGCCTGAGGTGGGGTGACCGTCACCTCGCGCCCGAAGGAGAGGGTGTCGACGCAGGCCTCGCAAAGGCCGTCGAGGAAGGAGGTCCACGCAACGGGGTGCTCACCGCGATCGAGGACTTCATGAGGGAGTCGGAAATAGACCTTGATCTGCGAATCGTGAGTGGCAGCAACGGAGTCGGAATCCTCGCGTCGCAAAACCTCCTGGACGCAGCGCCAACCGTCCGCGACCGCTGGGCGAGGCTTCGCTCTGCGGAATTTCTCACGGATCAGACGATGCGCCTCGCCGAAGTGGCCATGGGGGCCTCGATCGCCGGGGCCGAAGCCCGCCACCGCATCGAGCGGCTCGAAGGCGAACTCAAGAGGGCAAGGGCCGAGCTCGCGGCGGCCGAGGCTCACGCCTGAGCTCGGGGCTACGAAGGTGATAAGTCGGTCAATCGAGATCACCGGAGAGCTCAGGTGGAAAGCCCGGGGCGAGCTTAAGACCTCCGGACCGCGCGAGCTACTAGCCAAGCAGTCGTTTCCGACGGCCTTCAACCCCGACCGGAGCGTCGCGGCAGACACCAGGTTCTGGCCGGACAGGCTTCCGGAGCTCGTTCCGGACAGGCTGCCCGATGAGCCTGTGGTCATGGAGTGTGACGAGAAGGTGGTGTGGGGTGGCTGCGTGCAATCCCACTTCGGCCACTTTCTCACCGAGTCCGTTGCGCGCCTGTGGCCGCTGCTCCCGGGGGGCGAGCTCGAGGGCCTGCGGGTCGTCTGCACGGGGCCATCATGGAAGCCCTACGAGCGCGAATGGTCCGAGGCGTTCGGAGTCCAAACCATCACCGCTCCAAAGGATGGCATCGGCAGGTTCACGAACGTTTTCGTACCAGAGCCCGCGTGGCTGCTGAATGCCTGGATCGCACCGGAGATCCGAGATGTCCACCTGCACGCCCGCAGCGGCATGGATGTCCCGGCCCTGTCTCCCCAGGGAGTTCTCTGGCTGAGCAGATCAGAGCTTCCACGCGAGGAATGCGTCTACGACGAGCTCCTCCTCGAGTGGCTGCTTCGCGAGTACGTCACCGTCACCCATCCGGAGTCGAGGACGCTGGTCGAGCAGATTGCCGCCATCGAGGCAAGCGATGGCGTAGCCGGCTTGGTGGGCAGTGCATTCCACACCATGATCGCGGCAAGAGAACCGCCGCGATGCCTGCTCCTCTGCAGAAACCGGGAGCTGTGGCATTTCGTCAGTCAAGACCGTCTTCTGAATACGAACGGAACCTTCGTGCACGCGGTCGTCGCGACCGAGATGCACCGCCGTCGCCGTTCGGGCTCTCTCGGCGGGTATCGCGTGCTGATCCCAGAGGCGCTGCGAGCGCTCAACGCTACCCTCCTTCCCCAGCTCGGAGAGGACCCGAGGATCTCCGTCCTGATGCACCCCGAGCATCTGGTGTCGGAATCCGCCCGAACCGATCAGGCTGGGGACATCTATACGGCAATCTCCAAGGTGCTTCTCGATCCGCACTGGGCCCTGGCCCGAATGAGGCTGGGCGCCATGTTCGTCGATCGCAAGCTCGACCGCTGCGCGCTCGAGCAGTTCCTAATCGTCGCCGAGCTGAGCGACAAGAGCGACGAGCTGCCGGCGCTCTACGTACCCGCGCGAATACAGGCCGCGCGGACGCTGGCCCGACTCGGCATGCCCGAGGACGCTTCTGAGATGGCCAGGCAGATCCTGGCCGTCGAACCCGATTCCGAGGAGGCGAAGATCTACGTCCCGGACCCCGAGGGCCAGGCTCGGCAATAGGCACGACGGGGCACGCCAGGCCGGCGTCAGGCCTTGCGGCCTATGAGGAGGAAGAAGTCGATCGTCTCGTCGACGAAACCGGAGGGATTGATCCGAGCCAGAGCGTCGCGGAAGTCGCGCTCGAACGCGGCCCGCCTATCGCCCAGCTTCCAGGGAAGGCCGCCGGTGATCGAATACATGTACCCGGCGACTTCGTCTATCGGCCATGAGAACTCCGTTGGATACTGGAAGCTGTCGACCTGGAACCCAGCTGCGGTCAAGAAGTCGGCATGCCACTTCTTCTTTGGCGGCTCCGCCTCGTCTTTGCTCGCACTCCCCCGAGCGACCGGTTTCTTCTTCGGCTCGGGGGGCTCGGCGGAGGGCTGTGGCAGATACTTCTTCATGCACTCGACGGCCACCCTCTGCCACTCGGCAGCCCCACTCCACACATCCGTCCCCGCACCACCCACCAGCGCGAAGGCGCCGCCGGGCTTCAGCCATGAGAATGCGCGTGCCGACAGCAGCTCACGATCCATCCAGTGAAATGCGGAGGCGGAGGTGATGAGATCGCAGCTCTCCACTCCAGCCTCGACGTTCTCCGCCTTGTCTACATGCCACTCGACGTTGCCAAGGCCCTCGCGCCGAGCTTTCTCCTGGCCGAGGGCAATCCTGTCTGCGCCGGTGTCCACCGCGATCACTCGATCGAAGTACGGACTTAGACGCAGCGTGAGCTCACCCGTTCCACAGCCCCAATCGATGAACAGTTCCCCATGATCGCCTACCGTACGATGACGCAGGCCATCAATCAGCGTCTGTGGATAGCGAGGTCTGTAGTCGGCGTAGATTTGTGCGTTGGTGTTTGCCAATTCGAGCCCCAAGATCATAGTGAGTGGGGCCACATTGAGTGGGGCCACAGAATTATGATTACGCTATGTCAAAAGACCGTTTCAGTCAAGGTCTGGCCGGGAGTGGGATCGAGTAGGCTCCCACCTCCTTGAGCAACAATTGTCAATGACACGGAGAACTCGACCGATCATCATATGTGGCGCCGCACGAAGCGGTACCACGGCGTTGAGCATCATGCTCAACCAGCACTCGGAAATCGGGCTGGCGCGCGAGATCGAGCTGTACAAGCTGCCGTCGATCACCCCGCTGCTGGCGGAGACCGCCACCCATCATGGTGTCGATGACGCCTGGACCCAGGAGCGACGCGATGAAGTGGTCAAAGCCATCTGGTTCTTCATCGGGCGACCAGTCAGCTCGTCAAAGTACGAAACTCGTCGCTGGGGAATGAAGACGCCGTGGTCGGAGTTCAACCGGGAGCTATGGGATCCGCTTGTAAAGCCGGTGTGGATATACGTACTGCGTCGCGGCGATCGAGTGTTTCAGTCCAACATGCGGCTTGGCTACAGCGAAGCCGAGCACCCGGCTCTCATGCTCGCCAAATACAAGGAATCGGTGCGCCTGGGGGAGGCGATGCTGGAGGACGGGTCCGGACACATCTGCCAGCTCGATCTGGCGGTCGACCGCGAGGGTCGTCATCGACTTGCCCGAGAGCTGTTCCACTTTCTCGAAGAGGACATCGACGATGGAGTGATGAAGTTCGTGGAAGAGTGGCCCACCAAACATCCCGCGACCAGCCCGACCAACGAGAACGGCCCCGCGGGGTCGGTCGAACTACCCGAAGAGTGGCGGCAGATCCTCGAGGCAGACAGCGAGTACCAGGAGATGATGCTCGCGCACGGCTATTGACGTAGGCCGACTCCCCTGTTTCGCGGCGAAGTCCGAGACTCGGCTTGCGCCCGTACGATCGGGACGATGTCCGGCGATCCGGACGCGCGCGCGAGGGCCGGACGCGCCTCGCGAAGGGTGCGCACCATGATCGAGGGATCGCCGCTGACCTTCTCGAGGAAGGTCGAGAGGGACCTCCGCATGGCCGGCTTGGGCCCGTAGACCTCGACGTAGCGGTCGAAGTCGACCTCGCTGACGAAGCGAGCCCGTGGCGAGGGTGGGTGATCGGGCATCCACGTCCGCTTGTCGATGAACGAGAATGAATGCATCATGAACATGGCGAAATCGGCCCCATGGTGAGCGAGGACATTCAGCGTTTCGCTGAGCTCATCGGGCAAAAGCCAGTCGAGGTCCAGCTTGCGGTGCGCGAACTCGTCGCCGCCGTCGGTGCGCAGCACGGTGGTGATCGGAACCTCGATCGGCCCACCCGCGGCGACCGCTGCGTTGACGGTGCGTCTCGTGTTGTGGTTGTTGGGCGAGGGAAAGAAGCAGGAGCTGTCGATCGCAATCCCAACCTCTTGCAGCGCAACGAGGGTGTCGTCGTTGAGCGCATAGCCACCAGCACGAAAGCTGGTCGGCCGTTCGCCGGTCCATTTCTCGATCAGATCGACGCCCCAGCGCAGCACCTCGACCTGTGCGGGCAGTGAGAGCCTGAAGAGGGGCCGCCGGTAGAAATCCAAGGTTGGCGAAGGGTGCGTGTGAAGCCCGACCTCATGGCCTCGTGCGGCGATCTCGCGCACGACCTGCTCGACCTCTCCTGCGGGCTGCCGATCCTTCTCGTAGACGTTGACGAAGAAGGTTCCCTTCAGCGCAAGGGAGTCGAACTCGTCGAGGATGCCGAAGACCCCGAACTCTCGGCCGATGCCATCTCCGGACATCAGGATCGGGCGGTCGAAGTAAGAGTCCTCGACGTCGACCGTGAGGAAAAGGGTAATCGGCTTCTTCGGCTCTACCCCCGACTCGGTGCGGTGGAATGGCGGCTTCAGCTGATCCAATGTCCGCGGAAGGTCCGGTAGGGGAAGGCTGGGGCGCACGAACAGCGCGGACGGCGCTTCTGCGCTCATGCCGGCATCGGCCTCCTGCCCACTTCGGCCGGCGACCGCCCGTTGACCTGGCGCAGCCGCACCAGCAGCGTGCGCTCGGTCAGATACCTGAGGGCCTCGGTCGCCTCCCCCATCTCCCGATCGCCGCCCGCGGCGTCGCCACCGTGGAGAAGTCGGCGGCGAAGGGGAGCGAGGGAGCGGCTCGAGGAGCCCGCTCTGCTCTGGGCGCTCAGTAGGACGAAGAAGCCTGGTTTCTCCCGGGCAAGCGATGACACGTCCCCCGGCAGCGGTCGCGGCCCGCCGTCCGTGCTCAACGAGGGATCCACCATGACGATGGGAGCCAGCAACTCGTCCCTCCGGCTCGAGACGGCCGTGAGGATGCCTGGCCAATCTCGCCCTGTGACGAAGACCAGAGCCTGGCGCCAGCCGGCCCACAGGAGCAGCTCGCGCATCCGCTCGCCATCGAGGTCCTCCGCATCGAACGCAACCCCATGAGCGCGCCCCGCAAGCCATTCCCGGTCCAGCGAGGATGGCTCGACCCGCGCTGCCCGCTTTATTAGGAACCGATTGCGCCCGGGGCCGAGCTCGTCGGCGATATCGCACACGCCGACGTCCTCGGCGGATTCGACCACCACCTGACGCCCCTCCGCCCCACGCTCGGCCTCGCTCAGCTCGCTTCCCGCTCGAAGATCGCCGAACCGCACGTAGGCGTTGCCCGGCGGTTCGACCGACAGCTCGCCCGGGCTCCAGGTCGAGAGACTCCCTGCGGCTGCCCTCGATCCCAGTCGTATCTTCTCCGGCGCGAATCCGAGCCGAACAAGGTCGGTCGCCGCGAACGACAACCCGCGCCAGGTCCAGATGCCGAGCTCTGCGACACCCATCGCGGACTTCTGAAGGCGAGCGCAAAACGAAGCCGGCGACCCCCTGGCCGACGAGAGATCTGGCACGTCGACCGTGACCGTCACGCTGCGGCCAGCACCGATCAGCTCCAGCTCGATCCCGCTGAGGTTCGACAACGATGCTGAGAGCTGGGTCTCACCGGCCGCGGGCACCCGAATCTCGCCCGTGCCGACATTGTCGACGTCCGCCTGTCCGGACGGGCACCGCGCCATCGCAACCGAGTTACGTCCATCGGCGGGAGCTTCGACATCTATCTGGTCGAAACCAGCCTCCTCAAGCAGGACCCCCAGCGCCGGCGGCGCATAGGCGGCGGTGCGGGTTTCGTCTCTACTTCCGAGGCCCACCGCTGCGACGTACACCAGCAGCCGTCCGCCGGGAACCAGCAGCCGCCGTGCCTCGCGCAGCACCTGACGCATCCCTATGGGCGAAAGGTAGTCCAGCGCGTAATGGCTGAGGATCGCGTCGAACGAACCGGACGCCAGAAAGGGAATCGGCAGAGTCAGGTCGTGCGCGATGATTGATCCTGGGGCGTTCGAGGCAGCGGTGAACGCCGGCCACCGATCGACCCCCCAGACGCTCGAGGCGCCCTGCTCTGCCAAGGCTTCGAGCGCGAGCCCGGGACCGCAGCCAAGGTCGAGGACACGCTCGGCACCCTTCAGGGGGGCAATCGCCGATGCGTACCAGGAGGGCTCTCGCCCCGCGTAAAAGCGCTCGAGGCTCTCGCTGCGTTGTGACTTGTGCCACGACTTCTCGTCACCGGGATCGTCGAATATCGAGATGGGGGCCGGGGGAAAGTCCACCGCCGGGCGCAGGGCAATGGGGAGATCGGGGGTGAACCGCCGGTGGCCGCCACCGGTGGATCTATTAGTTCCCAAATGGGTCGCCATCGGAGTCCAAAGGGTAGTCTCTCCCTTCGATGCGAGCCTGCAACATCTGCGGCAGGGAGGACTTCATTCCCGGTCCGAATGGACGCCTCACCGGATCGGGCGCACCACCGAGGTGCGCACGCTGCCGTTCGCTGGAGCGCCAGAGATCATTGCACGCATTCCTATCGCGCATCCCACCGGAGGTTCTTTCCTGGCGCAGGGCAATACAGTTCGCGCCGGACTCCTCACTCGACCCAGGCTGGTTTCGAAGCTTCGAGACCTCCACGTATGAAGGTGCGAACAGCATCGACCTGCAGGAAATCGATCGCCCCGACAACTCCTATGACTTCATAAGCCTGAGCATGGTGCTCGAGTTCGTCGTCGACGACAAGCGCGCCTTCCGCGAACTCGTACGTGTGGGCTCGGACACCTGCATAATCCATAACTCCTCTGGCTCGGTAGTGAATGCACCCACCTCGACCCACTACGGAGAGGGACATGGTGCGTTCGGTCGCTTTCACTATTACGGCAGGGACATCGAAGCCAGGTTTGAAACCGCCAGGCACAGCCTTTCGACGCTGCTGGTCCGGTCGGTTGATCCTGTGACCGGCGTGCCGGACGACATCCATTTCTTCTGTCGGCAGAGGGACGATGCGGAGCTGCTGTCCGCTTCGCTCGCCCAGTAGTAGGGGAGAGGCGGCTGGGCCGCCCGCTCAGTCGACGCCGGCGAAGCGGCGAATGTCCGCGAGCTCCACCGGACGCAGCAGCCGATAGGCGCAGCCGTCGCACTCGAGCACCTCGAGGCCGGCGCGCATCATGGCGAGGAGGACCGTCGTCCTGCTCGTCATGCGGGCCTCGGCACTGATCCCCAAGTCCACTTCCTGACCCGGACGCAGTGACTCGCGTAGCCGGGCGGCGATCTTGGGGAGTCGATCCGGAGTCACGTCAGGCGGAATCTCGATCGAGGCCGGTGCTTCGCCGTTCGGCAGGCTGACGGTCTGTTGAAGATCGAGCTCCACGTCGTGCCCGCCCGCGCGCGCGGGACGCAGGACGACGTCGAGGGCCTCGGTCCACAGCTCGATTGGGTGGATCCACCTGAGCTTCCGCGCAAAGGGCTCGAGCGCCTTCATGGCGTCCGGGCTCCGCTGCACGCGCCGTTCGCTCACTATCTCGAAGCCGAGCGCCCTGAGCCAGTTGCAAAACGTGGGCACGTCCCAAGGCACGAACTCACCGACCTCGGCCCCCACCGCCTCGGCGACCGCGCGGACCGCGGCTGCCGGGAAGAGAATCTCCGCCAGCGGCGGCAGGGTGCCGCAACGCTCCGGCGGAGCGACACCCAGCGTGCGCAGGCGCAGATGCAGTTGCCCACCCCGGCTCAGGTCTCCCTCCATGGCGGAGACGAGCCTGCTGCGCAGCTGGTCGACGCCATCGCTCTCCCAATTCCGGACCATGCCCCGATCGCCCGCGTCCCGGTCATGCGACGACAACCGGCCGGCCGCCAGATGCGAGAGGAAGCCCTGGCTGAACACCTGGGTCCCGGTGGCCCCTGCGATTCCGCGGCGGCGGTCAAGGAGCGCAATGGGATCGACCTGAGGTATCTGGTCGATGGGCCAGAACCGATCGATCAGATTCGCCAGTTCACCGTACGTAATGCAGCGCGCGTCGGCCCGGTCGGCGATGTGCCGCAATATCAGAGCGACGTGGGCAACGAGACCCTCATCCACCTCCTCGCCGAAGGTGCGAACCGCCTCCATCGGATGCCGGAGCATCCGGTCGCAGACGGCCTCCGGGACCTGCGAGCGAAGGCGAGCTTCGAAGGAGCTCACAGCCGCGCGCTCGCACGTGTCGCGGCGCCTGAGAAGTTCAAACGAGTGCGAAACGAAGGTGGAGACGTGAGGAGCCCCGGTCGCCGCAGCGGGCTGTACCGAAACCGGATCGCCCAGGCCGAAACTGGGCGAGAGGCCGCGCGTCTCCCATCTCTCCGGCCTGTCGTTGAGGAGCACGAAGCTCGGTGGAATCTCGAGAACCCCTCCCACGCGAAACGGTTGGGTGCGGGTTCGCATCCAGTCCGAGACCTCGGAGTTGAAATAGGGCTGAACCGAGGAATCGATACGGATGCCGCAGTCCTCCAACACCGGGAAATGCGCGTCTGAAATACGAAAGCCGCCCGCACGATATGCAACGGGCAACCGGCCGACCCGCCGCTCGAACAGAGAGATGCTCAATTCGAGAACGCGCCGAAATGCGTCCTGTCGCTGCATGCCTCCCCGTACGAACTCGGCGGCCACGGCCGCCGCCCGGGGATCGGTCGACCATTTGAGGTGCTCGGGATGCACATGCAACTCGACCTCATGGCCGCGTTCGACGATGGCCTCGATCGTTCTCTCCAGGGCACGCTGCCCATGCTCAAACTCCATCAGGACGTCGACGAAGAAGCAGCCTCTGGCGCCGAAGTGCTCGAGTAGATCCATGTGGAGCGCAATGCCGGCCGATGGTTGACCGTTGCCGAAGTCTCCGAAGACCAACTCGTCGACGACGCGATCAGGGTCGGGGTTTGGCTGGCGCAGCACGGAGCACTCGGTGTCGATGGTGAACATGAGAAGCATTCCCAGGTCGTCGGCCAGCGTGGCGGGGGGGGACGGATCGCGATGCTCACCGAGGAGAACCTCCCGTGGAAGCGGCCGGAACTCCGTCCAGTCACCCCATTTTTCATTCACCATGGGCCGCATCCGCATTACGAGGTCGTGCCCAGAGCGGCCGGCCGGAATGGGCACCTCGAGAGTCGTTCCTTGCGTCCTTCCCTCGTATACGACCTCGACGTCGGTTCGGTCGTAAACGGTCACCCCGTAAGAGCTCGCGCTATCGACGTGCTCCCAGGACAGGCGGGCGAGCTTCACTATCTTTTGCCCTCCGCGACGACAACGCTCACTGCGGGCCCGGACGAGAGACGAAGCGCGATGCGAAAATCTACATCAGACATAGCCAGGGGCGAGACCAATCGGCGCGAAGGCGATGGGATGCCGGCCGACAACGCCGAGCGCATCGTCACCGCGCTCGGATCTGCAGCGTCCCTGACGGACCTTCCGTTTGTCGGAGTCCACAGTGTTACCCGGCGGCCCGGAGACATCGAGGCGGCACTTGAAGGAAGGTTCCGGCTTGGCGACCAGCGCTTCCGGCTCTCTCCGCCCGTCGATTGGTGGCAGGAGCCCTACGGGTCCTCGAGCGAACACGCCTTCTTCCAAAACTCCTTCGTGTTCGCAGACCCGCTTCTGGCGAACCCGCGCTTTCCAGAGGTGCTCGTCCCGCTCGCCGAGATCATCGTCGACTGGATCTCGGCCAATCCGCAGCAGAGCGCAGCCCACCCTCACCGGTACGCCTGGCACGACCATGCGGCGGCAGGCCGGATAGTCGCGGTGGCATTTGTCCTTCGCGAGGGAGTCCGGCGGGCGATGCTGGATCGGGCGATGGCCGAGGTGCTGGCAGCGAGCGTGATCGAGCACGCCGAATTTCTCCTCGCCGAAGAGAACTACGCAGCGCACCACAACCACGGCTTCACCAGCGACGCCGCCCTGACCCTCGCCGCGCGCAGCCTGGCGCCGGCTCCGGAGACGGAGGAATGGGCCGAGGTAGCCGAACGCCGCTTCGCCCGAGTGCTGGACCACATGATCGACCGCGAGGAGGCAATACACCTCGAGCACTCGCCCTACTACCACTGGATCATCCAAGGCGCCCTTGCACGCTTTGCGGCGGGCGGTCTCTTTGGCGGGCTCGACCTGGCAGGGCTTACGCGCCGGATGGAGAAGTCGGGCGCCTGGCTGGTGGCGCCGGATGGGACGCTGCCGCCGATCGGGGACACGCCGATGGATAAGCGCCCCCCCCGCTCCGCAGCAGCAATCTGCGCAACCTGCACGGGCATGAAGGTCTTCCCCGCCGCGGGTTACGCGGTCGTCAAGGTGGCAGACAGTGCCTTGATCGTCACCGCCGCCCATCATCCAACCGCCCACAAGCATGCCGACGATGGCTCCTTCTGCCTCTATGAGAAAGGTCGTCCACTCATCCTCGACTCCGGGAACCCGGGTTACGAGTACGACGGTTCCGAGTTTCTCTACGGCACGTCGCCGGCCGCACACGCAACGGTCTGCGTCGACGGCTTCGACTGGGCAAAGAAGAGTCCGCCACATGGCTCCGGGATGGTTGCCTCGACGGAATCCACCGGCCTTTATGCACTGCTCACCCGCAATCCACATGGCGTACCCGGTGGGGGGGCAGTTCGGCGGGTGCTCGTCTATGCACCGGAGCAGTTCCTTCTCGTCATCGACGACGTGGAGGCGAGCAGCGATCATCGGCTGTCACGCCATCTGCCACTTGCTCCCGGACTCGAGGCAAGGCTGACTAAGCCAGGAGAAGTGGAGATAGCCGGCGGCGATTCGACGCTTGCCCGTCTGCTGCAGATCCCGGCGCCCGAAGCACCAGTCGACCGCGTGGACATCGCGTCCGGACAGCGCCAACCCGAGCTCAAGGGGTTCAGGTTCATCACCCCCGAGAAGCCATGTGCGAGCTGCGACGTAACGTTCTCCGGCGCCGCCGGAGAACCGAGGGCATTGGCGTTGCTCCTCAACCCCACTGTCCCCAACCGATCCCCGGCGATGACCTGGAACGCAGTCGAGGGACGGCTGGATGTCGACGTGACCGGGGTCACGGATTCACCCTTGAAGATCCGAATCGGCGAGGACTCGCTCGCCCTCGGGCACGGCAGCTGAGGCCGTCAGCCCATCCTCGAAACCCAACGCCTCCGCCCAAGCGGGAAGGATCTCCCCCGCAGCCCACGATGAGGCGTGGTCCGCCGCGAGGATCTGCTCCGAACGCCACTCGTCCTGTCCGAGAGCCACTACCGCAGCCGCCGCCTGCGCGGCCGTGGGGTGGATCCAGCGTCTCGGATACTGATCGGCGGCCCCTGGGCGGTCGAGTATCACCGGAATCGCGCCCGAAGCGGCTCCCTCGGCGAGGGCGACCTGATGCCCCTCGGAATCGCTGGTCGAGAGGACGAAGCCCACCCGCCGGAACAGGTCTGGAAGGCCGTCACTGAACGGAAGGAACTCGACGGCCCCTCGCAGGAGCTGCGATTCCTGTACGCGAGCGAAGGCGGCCCGGAAGAACTCGACCTCCTCCGGGCGAGCGAACACCCAGTCGAACTCCGATGGCGGATGGCCGATCAAGAGCAAGCGGAATCGCGGCTCGCTGCGTCTCAGCTCCTCCAGGACATCGAGCGCACGATCGAGACGCTTGCGCCTCGGCACGTAGCCGATCATCGCCAAGGTGAATCGAGAGTCATCTCCCTTGTGGAGGCGGAAGCGGTCGATGTCGACGCTGTTGGGGATGACGCGCAGCTTGGCCGGGTCCCAGCCGAAGCGCCTTATCGCCTCGTCGGCGATGTGCTGGGAGACGCAGACGACTCGGTCGACGTTGTCGATGTTCACGGCGGCGGGATGGTCCGTGTAGACCTCCATGCGGTGCATGCGCACCACCAGCCTCTGGTCGGGGCGCTTGTTGCGGCTGTACCAGGCGGCGTTGCCGAGGCACCACTCGCAGAGGATGACGTCGGCCTGCTCGAGGATGGCGCGGCTGGCGCGCTCATCGTGCTCGGTGTGGCTCTTCCAGACGTCCTCGGCGAGGGTGGCGCCGCTGGCGGCGATCGCCTCGCGGATCGGGGCGGTGAACTTGAGGTCGTGGCCGGCGACGAGGACGCGGGTGGGCGCGGGGGGCAAGTGCGCGGCCAGGCGGATGGCGACCTGGCTGAAGGTGAACTCCGCGCTGGCAGCGTGGCAGGCGCTCGCAGCGGCTGCTCGGGTCGAGGGGTCCAGCGCCGGGCCGGTGAGCAGGGCGGCGGCCTCCTGCGGACCCTCGACGAAGAGCGGGTAGTCCTCGCCCAGCAGGCGCTCGTAGGCTGGGGCGCGGTTGAGGACCACGGGTAGTCCCGCCGCGCCGTACTCCAGCACCTTGGTCGAGATCTCGCGGGCTGCCTCGACGCCGGGGGCGCGGATCGAGAGGGCGAGGTCGCACTCGGCGAGCAGGCCGTGCACGGCGTCGCGCGGCACGGCGCCGTGCCAGCGCAGGCCCTCGGTCTCGCGCAGCGCCCGCATCGCCTCCTCCGGGAAAGCCGGATGCTCGGGCGGACGGTAGATCTTGTCCCCCAGCACGTGCAGCTCCGCCCCTGGCTGGGCCGCGCGCAGCGCGGCAAAGGCCTCGACCGTCTCCAGCCAGCAGTACTCGGGGGCGAATTTGCCGGAGTAGGCGAGGCGCAGCGGCCCTCCGGTCGTCCCAGAAAGGGGCGCCGGCGGCCGACCGGTGTCAGGGATCATCGGCGGCAGGACGAGCAGCGAGCCGTTCGCCTCGGGGACGATCCGGCGCAGCTCCTCGGCCACGGCCTCGGTCTGGCAGAGAAGGCGGGTGCTGCGCGCGCCAAGCGCCCGCAGCGTCTCGTCGAGCATGCCGCGGCCGGTCATCGCGTAGGACCAGAGGCGGCCGTCGAAGGCGTCGCGCGCAGCGACCTCGGCGAGAACAGCCTGGCCGCGCAGGACGACGAGGTCGAAGTTGCGCTCGCGGTCCAGCTGCTCGAGCAGGTCGAGCGCCTCCCCCGGCCCGAGCAACCCTGGCCTTCCCGCGTCCACCAGCTCGACGGCGTCGTCCTCGACCAGCGCATCGAGCAGAAAGCGCCGCTCGGGCTGGAGCGGCCGCCGCAGCAGCAGCGTCACCTTCACTCCATCGAGCGAGCCAAGCACCTGGCAGACCGACTGCAGCCAAACCGAGGACCCATCCACCAGGTTGGGATCGACCTCCCCGTAGACGGCGATGCGACGGGACGCAACGCTCATCGCGACCCCGATCTCCCTGGATACCCCACCATACCCATCAGTCTAACTCTGAGTTTTTGATCTCGTAGCACTGCACAGCCATCGCACGAGATCGCAAATTGCGATCTCAGCGCTGTTCATGGAGGACGCGAGGGGGAGAGCTTCCGGTGCCAGCGCCTCGCTCCGGGCTTCTGCTTTCGGCAGCGGCAATCACCACGTCATTTCTTGGCGCACAAGCTCTCGACGGCGGCGGTTCGAACTTCTTGGCGTGGCTGGCCATGACCGGATTCGTTGGCGTTGCGGTGGCCTCGCTGGCCATTCTCTGGCCCAGACGGTGGGAGTCTTCCAGATCGCCAGCGTCCTGCTTACTGTCGAGGTAGTCTTGTGGATCATCGCAACCGCATCGACGGGATAGGACTCGATATGGCACAAGCAACGCCACCCACGCCGCGCCCAGAACCGAGACGGCCGAGCCCTATGCAGCCCGAGATGAACGGGTTTTCACTCCGCAGGGCTTTCTCAATCCGCAAACGCAAGCGCAAGGGTCAAAGCAAGTAGCGCACGTTCTTTTCCCTGCATTCTCGAGTATGGAATCACCCAGCGATGAGCAGAGGGTGGGACGCGAGCAGGTCGGCGTCGGCGGCGTATAGGCGGACGCCTTCGTTGCTCCATTGGCGCAGCTGTGCGCGGATCTGCTCGGGGGAGCCGCTGGGGTGACCGCGGGTCTCGATCAGGGCGCGGCTGAGCAGGAGGGCGTGGGGGTCGAGGTCGTCGACCAGGCGGTGCTCGATCGCCGGGTCGCCATTGCTCGCCGGGTGGGTGCCGATCACGTCGGCCTCGGCGAAGGTCGCAGCGGCGGCCAGGTCGGCGAGGGCCGCCTCGGCAAGGCTCGTCCCCGGCTGCAGGTGAAGCTGCCAGGGGTGACCGTCGCCCGCGCCGTTGGCCGTCGGGTCCCCGCCGTTACCCGAGACGCCGGCGCTGTTGCCGCCGGCGCCCGCTCCGCCGGGGACGGCAAAGGTCTCGCGGCGCAGCGAGAAGGCGTCGAGGCCGGCAGTCTCCGCGATCGTCGCCAGGCGCGCGGCGTAGGTGTGCTCGGCGAACACCTTGCGGCGGGCGGCACGGGTGCGGCGGCGGCGCTCCTCCTCGTCGCCCAGGAGGCGCTCGAGCGCGGCAGCTGCCTCACCCTCGTCCCCGGCCTCCTCGATCAGGCCCTCGCCGAGCAGCGCGGAAAGCGCAGCGCCAGGCGTGCTGAGGATCGCCGTGTCGCAGGCCGCCAGCTCGAAGACCCGGCGCGAGCACATCGTCGGCGAATCGGCGACCGAGTTGGCGTTGAGGAAGACGCGGTGGCTCTTGTAGACGTCGAGGATGCGCTCGTAGGGAAGCTTGCCGAGCACGTGCGGCGCGAAGCGCTCGGGGAAGCCGAAGGCGTCGTCATCGCCGCCGAAGCGACGGTCGTAGATCACCAAGCCGTGGGCCCGGGCGGCGTCGAGCAGGGCGGCCAGCGCAGCACGCCGGTCGGGATGGCGGTCGCGGTACCAGGCGCCGGCGAAGCAGGGCGAGGCGCTGCGCTCGGGAACCGCGGCGGCCGGGTTGTGGATGCGCGGCTGAGCGGCGAAGGGCAGCGGCGAGACCGTGCGTTCGCCGGGCAGGGCACGGTAGCGCTCGACGCGGCGCGCGTCGGTGGTGAAGACGTGATCGAAGAGCGCTGCCGCCTCGGCGAAGCGCTCGAAGTGGACCGGGTCCTCCTTGTTCCAGAAGGCGGTGGGGATACCGCGCTCGCGGCAGCCGTCGAGCAGCGCGCGCAGCGCCGGCAGGCCGACGAGGTCCTTGCGCGGGTACTGGGCGATGCGGTACTGCCACTCGCCGCCGTTGCCGTTCCAGGCGGACTCGACCAGGAGCAGGTCGGGACGGCGTCCGTCGAGCTGCTCGGCCCAGCCTTCGAGGCCAAGCGGAACGAGGTCGCACTCGGACGCGAAACAGGCCGCCGACATCTCGTCGAGGATCGCGGCGACGCGAAGGCGTGCGCCGGGCTCGCGCGCCGGCCGGGTGCGCGGGGCGATCGCGACGCGCTCGGGCGCTGGCTCGGTGGCTGCCGCAGGCGCCGGCTCGGCGTCGTCGCCAGCACCGGGGGGCTCGGCTTGGCCACCTTCCCTGGGCGCCCGCCGGAAGGGCCGCCGCAGGCGCCAGAGGATGCGCATCAGCCGGTAGGCGCGGCCCTCGCGCAACTCGACCAGCGAGCCGCGGAAGTACTCGGCGCGCTGCTGTGCCTTCTCCAGGCGGGCTTCGGCGAGGGCGAGCCTACGTTCGCGGTCCCGGCCGGCGGCGCGTAGGTGCTGCAACTCCGCCTCGTGCGAACCGCGCTCCGCCTCGTGCGAACCGCGCTCCGCCTCGTGCGCCTTGCCTGCCCGCTCCGCCGTCTCCAGCCTGCGGTCGCGCGCCTCGATGCCGGCCTTGGCATTCGCCAGGTGCTTCTCGCGCGCCTCCAGCCGGGTGCGGGTCTCGTCGCGTTCGCGCGCCGCCTGGCCGGCCGCTTCGCGCGTTCGCGCCAGTTCCGCCCCTTGCCTCTCAAGCAGAGTGCCCGAGGCGTCGAGCTCGCGCTCGCGATCCGCCAGCCTCTCGGCGGCAAGCTCGATCTCGCGCTCCCGCGCGATCAGCTCTTCGCCCGCCTGGCCGAGCTCGCGCACGCGCGCCGCCAGGTCGCGCTCGCTCTCCCCCAGCCGCTCGCGCAGCGCGGTCAGCTCCCGCTGCGCCTTCTCGCCACTCGTTCGGCTGCGCGCCAACTCCTCCTCGCGCAGCTCCAGCCGAGCCCGCTCCACCGCAGCCTCGGTGCGCAGCGCGGCGAACGCGGTGTTCAGTTCCTTCAGCTCCTCGCCACGCACACCCAACTCCTCGCGCCGCGCCTTCAGCTCCGCGTCCCGCGCTTTCAGCGTCTCCGCCGCCGCCTCCAGCCTGCGGTCGCGCGCCTCGATGCCGGCCTTGGCATTCGCCAGGTGCGTCTCGCGCGCCTCGAGGCGCTCCTGGACCTCGGCCAGGTCGCTCTCTCGCCCGCGCTGCGCCTCCTCCGCATGCCGTTCAAGCTCGCGCTCGGCTTCACCCCGCTCACGATCGAGCCGCCGGCGCAACTCGCCCAGCCGCTGCTCCAGCCCGGCCACCCCCTCGCCGGCGAGCCGCGCCCTCTCCTCGGCCAGGTCGCGCTCGTGCGTCGCCGCCGCCAGCGCCGCCTCCAAGCGCTCGACATAGGCGCGAACCAGATCATCTCTTTCCCCCAACTCCGAGATACCCATTAGACTACCCCCTGGTTCCCGATGCGGGGAGGGGCAGTTTTCGTGGGAAACAACGGCTCGGCTCCGAGCTCTGAGAATGCGACCTCGGCTCGCCGGGTCCCTCTTGCCGCTCCGCTCTTGCTGGAGTCGGAGCTGCGAGAGGCGATGGACGCCTACCGCTCCGGCTGGCTCTGCATGGGGCCGCGCACGGCCGAGCTGGAGAAATCGATGTGCGCCTACACCGGCGCCGGCCACGCGATCGCAGTCTCCAGCTGCAGTGCGGCGCTGCACATCGCCTGCCTCGCCGCCGGGCTGGGTCCCGGTGACACGGCGATCGTTCCCTCGCTGGCCTTCGCCGCGACCGTCAACGCGATCGCTGTCACCGGCGCCACCCCCCGCTTCGCCGAGATCGCCGCAGTCGAGCAGCCCTGGCTCTCTGCCGAGGCGGCCGAGGCAGCGATCGAGCCGAGCACGAAGGCGATAGTCGCGATGTCCTACGGCGGCCACCCCGGCGAGATCGCCGCGCTGGCCGCGCTGGCCGAGCGCCGCGGCCTGGCCCTGATCGAGGATGCGGCCCACGCCAGCGGCTCCTGGCTGGACGGCCGCCACGTCGGCACCTTCGGCCTCACCGGTGCGTTCAGCTTCTCTGCCAGCAAGAACCTAGGCATCGGCGAGGGCGGCATGCTGCTCACCGACGACGACGAGGTCGCGCGCCGCGCCCGTGCCCTGCGCTGGCATGGAATCAGCGCCTCGACCTGGGAGCGCCGCCGCGCCGCCGCCCCCGAGTACACGGTCGACGACGTCGGCCTCAACTACCGGATCGACGACCCGCGGGCGGCGCTCGTCAACGCCCGCCTGCGCCGCCTCGACGAGGACAATCGGCAGCGGGCGGAGATCGACGCCGCCTACCGTGCGGCCTTCATCGGGGCCGATGGCCTGACGTCGGTCGCCGCGCCACCCAACGGCGAGCGCGCCAGCCACTGCATCTTCGCCATCGTCCTGGACGAGGAGATCGACCGCGTCGCCTTCCGGGCACACCTGTCGGAACGTGGTGTGGAGACCAGCGTCCACTTCCCCCCCCTGCACAACAGTCAAGCCTATGGCGGACCCGCGGGGACTCTGTCGCTCACCGAGGCATTCGCCGCGCGGGCTGTCTCGCTGCCGATGTTCCCCCACATGGAGGAGTGGCAGCGGGAGCTGGTGGTCGAAGCCACGCTCGAGGCCGTTGCGGCCCAGGGCAAGGACGAGGCCGCAGCTCGCGAAGCCGAGTCGCGGAGTCGCAGTGCGGTCGCTGCCGGTTAACCCGGAGACTTCGAGACAGGACGCGAGGGGACCGGTGTCGACCGTCGGCGAGGAGTCACCGCATCCGCCCTCGCTGCGGGTCTGCATGCTCCTGCACAAGGACGTCAGCCACGACACGCGGGTTCGCCGCGAGGCCGCCGCGCTGGCTGGCGCCGGGCATGAGGTGACCGTCGTCCATCTGCCGCCGCCCGACGCGAGGCCCGAGCCAGACGAGCTGGGCTTCGGCCTTGTTCCAGCGACCCTGCGGCGTGGCCGGCAGCGATTGCCCCACGCGGTGCGATTGGGGATCGAGGCGGCGCGACTCGGCGGGCGATCGGCGGGCACCCGACCGGACGTGATCCACGCTCACGATGCGGCGATGCTCTTGCCCGGGCTGCTGGCGGCCCGCCTCAGTGGGGCAAGGCTCGTCTACGACTCGCACGAGCTGGCGACCGGCGTCCCCTACCGGCGCGGCGCCTGGCCCAAGGTGGTCGCTGCCACCGAGCGCCTCGGAGCCCCGCGCACCGACGCGGTGATCGCCGTTTCGGATGGGATCGCGACCCGTTTGAACGGCCTCTACCGACTGCGCCGGGCAGCGACCGTCATTCGCAACCTGCCCGACCTGCCGCCGCCGGGCGCGGCGCCGGCGCCCGATCTGCGCCGCGAGCTGGGGGTCGGCGACGCGCCGCTCGTCCTGCACCAGGGCGCGGTCGCACCCGGCCGCGGCGGCGAGGTGCTGCTGCAGGCGCTCGCGCTTCTCCCCGAGGCGCAACTGCTCTTCCTCGGCGCCGAGGGGGCGCACGCCGATGCACTGCGCGAGCGTTCGCGCACGCTGGGAGCAGCCGAGCGCACCCACTTCCTGGAGCCCGTGGCACCCTCGGCGCTGCTCTCGCACACCTGCCAGGCCGACGTCGGCGTCTCGCTGCTGCAGGACAGCTGCGAGAACCACCGGCTGGCCCTGCCCAACAAGCTGTTCGAGTACCTCGCCGCCGGCCTCCCGGTCGTGGTCAGCGAGCTGCCCGAGATGGCGCGGCTGGTGCGGGAGCGCGGCATCGGCTGGTGCGCGAACCCGGCCGAGCCGGCGAGCGTCGCCGCAGCGCTGCACGAGGCGCTCGCGCGCAGCGGCGACGAGGAGGTGCGGGCGCGCGTGACACGCGCCGCCGCGGAGCTCAACTGGCAGCGGGAGAAGGAGCGCCTGCTCGAGCTCTACGCAGAGCTGGGCGAAGGCGCCGGCGTCTCCGCCGGGGCAGGTCGATGAGGCTGCGCATCCTCACCCACTACTACCCGCCCGAGGTGGGCGCCCCGCAGACGCGCTTGGCGGCGCTCGCGCAGGGGCTGGCGCGGTTCGGCATCGAGGTGACCGTGCACACCGGCTTCCCCCACTACCCCGACGGCGAGATCAAGCCGCCCTACCGCAACCGACCGCTGCGGGTCGAGCAGCTCGACGGGGTGCGGGTGATGCGCAGCTGGGTCTATCCGGCGCCCAACCGCGGCTTCGCCCGGCGGCTGGCCAACCACGCCTCGATGGCGACCGCGGCGCTGGCCGCGGCGCCCGTCGGCGGCCCGGCCGACGTGCTGCTGGTCGAGACGCCGCCGCTGCTGCTGGCCGGCGCAGCGGTCGCCTACGCGCGGGCGAAGCGGGCGCGGCTGGTGCTCAACGTCGCCGACCTCTGGCCCGACTCGGCGGTGGAGATGGGGACGCTGAGCTCGCCGCGGGCGATCGCCGTAGCGCAGCGGCTGGAGCGCGGCGCCTACCGTGAGGCGGCGGCGATCGCCTGCCCCACCGAAGGCATCTTCACCACCCTGCGCGGCCGGCCGGAGTCGGCGGCAAAGGCGGCGCTGATGCGTCCCGCCGTCGACCTTGCGCGCTTTGAGCCGGCCATAGGCGGCAAGAAGTCCACGATGGCCAACGGCAACCCGAATGGCCGGCTGCCCCTGCGGGTGCTGTATGCGGGGACGGTGGGGCTGGCCCACGGGCTGGGCACGCTGCTCGACGCAGCCGAGGAGGTGGAGAGCCGCGACGGCGCGATGCAAGCGGACGACTCGGCGCGCCTGGCGGTGACGATCGCCGGCGACGGGGCCGATGCGTCGGCGCTGCGCGCCCGCCTGCAAACACACGGACCAGTTGGGGTGGAGATGCTGGGCGCGGTGCCCGCCGAGCGCATTCCGGCGCTCTATGCGGACGCCGACGTCGCCGTGGTGATGCTGCGCGACCTGCCGATCTTCGAAGGCGCCCTGCCGACCAAGATGCTGGAGGCGATGGCGGCTGGACGACCGGTGGTGCTTGCAGCGCGCGGCGAGGCCGCCCGCCTGGTCGAGGCCGAAGGCTGCGGCGTCGTCGTCCCCCCCGAGAACCCCAGGGCGCTGGCCGAGGCGCTGGAAGCGCTGGCCGCCGACCCGGCCCGGCGCCAGGCGCTCGGCGCTGCCGGGCGCCGCAGCGCCGAGCGCGACTTCGGCCGCGAAGCCTGGCTGCGCCGCTGGCAAGATCTGCTCGCGGCGGCCTAGCTACGCGCGAGCGCGTCTAAGGCGCGGTCCTGTACGCGTTGTAGGCGGGCTTGGGTTCGCCGTCTGAGCGCAGCAGCCCCCAGTTGGCGCTGCCGGGAGCCGGCGGCTCGTCGAGCAGGGTGAACCAGCCCATGCCGGCGACGTAGGGCGTCCGCCGCGCGATCGAGAAGGCGGCTCGCAGCCAGCGTCCCTGTTCGCGGGGGGAGACGTGGAAGTGGAGGAAGATCCTGCTCGGCTTGTCGGAGATAACCGTCCACTCCGAGAGCCACAGGCGCGGCACCTTGCGATGGCCCTGGCGGTAGTAGGCGCGGATTTCGCGATGGTAGGTGTCGAGGTCGTTGAAGCCGCGGAAGCGGCCGATCGGTTCCTTGCTGAGGTTCGGGAAGCGGCCGTCGAAGGGGTTGTGGCCGAAGAGGTCCATGCGCGGCGGGCGCCCGTTCGGCAGTTTCATCCAACGCAGGAAGAGGGTCGGCATGACGGTGCCGCCGTTGAGGGTCATCCCGCCGACGACGACGTTGTTGCGGCTGGCCGCCTTCAACGAGCCGTAGGCGGCGTCGAGAATGCGCGCGTACAGGCGCGGCCCCTGCGGGCTGCCGGCATGCATAGGCATGAAGTTTTCCGCCCTTGCGGGCTCGCCCCAAATCATCCACATGTGGACGCTGGGAAGGCGGCGGCTGGCGGCGTAGGCGAAGTCGGCGAAGGTCTTCGGGTCGCGCGGCGCCCAGATCGACGGCCGGCCGCCGTTGGCCCAGCGCGGCGCCCGCTGGATCAGGATCGCCAGGCGAATCCCATAGCGCTTCGCTTCCGCCGCCACGCGGTCGACTTCACCCCAGCGATAGGCGGGGTCGTCGGGGTCGCGCGGGTGTTGCGGCCGCGTTGGCGCAACTTCGTCCCAATGGATCTGGTATTGGAAGACGTCGACGCCGAGGCGCTGGTAGACGGGGAAGGCGGAGCAGGGCTGGCTGCTGGTCGGACAGGCGGTACTGCCGGCTTCCAGCTCGGTCGGCCCCCAGATCGCCTTCACTCCCCCGGCCTGCGCCGGCACCGCGGACGCAGCGAGCGCGACAACGCAGCAGAGCACTGCCAACGGTCCGCTGGTTTTCCGGGTCTTGGTCACGATTCTCCGCGGCTCAGCTTCTGCAGTCCGGTGTCGAGCGGGTTGAGCACCAGGGCACGGCGGTAGTAGCGGCGCGCGACGGCCTCGTTCCCGGCGCGTACTTCCAGATCACCCAACAACCCGAGGGTGACGAAGTTGTCCTGCTCGAGGTCGAGCGCGTCGAGCAGCATGCGCCTGGCCTCGGCGCGCCGGCCCTCGCTCTCCAGCGCTCCCGCCTGCAGGTAGAGCGGCGTCACCGAGACCGGGTCGAGCCGGCCCGCGGTGCGGGCCGAGGCGAGCGCGGCCTGTGGCGAGGCGAGCGCCTGCTGGCGGGCCTTGCGGACATACACGCCGGAAAGGAAGAGGGCGCCAACGCTGAGGATGGCGGCAAGCAGCACCAGCGCGACCGGCACCCGAACGGCCAGGCCCTGCGGGCGCGGCGGATCGAGCTCCCCCTCGCTGCGGCCGGCGAGGCCAAGGGCAAGCACGGCGAGTCCGAAGAGGGCGGGTATCAGCCACAGCCAATCGACCGCCGACTGGGCGACGACGACCGTGCCGGCTGCGGCCAGCCCGGCGATCCCCGCGCGCGCGCCGGGACTCGCCCGGCGGGCGCCAGCGGCGATCGCCGCAGCGAGAGCGATCAGCCAGAGGGCAAACAGCCCGAAGCCGATCAGCCCCGTCTCGGCCAGCAGGCGCAGCGGCAGGCTGTGGGTGTCGGCCAGGTTGCGATCGGTGCGCCGCTCGCGGTAGTAGGCAAAGCGAAAGCTGCCCTCGCCGGCACCGGCCAGCGGCGCTTCGCGGAACTGGTCGAGCGCGACGCGCCAGATGTCGTAGCGGGGCCCGCCGACGGTGCCGAGCCTGGTGCCGGTCGCGGTGCTCATTTCGACTTCGCTGAATTCGTCCCACTTGCCTTCGGCGTAGCTGACCGGGTCGCCGGCCTTGACCAGCGCACCCACGGCGAGCGCCGAGACCAGCACGATCAGACCGCCGGCGGCGACGCTGCGCAGACCACGGGCGGCCTGCGGCGAGCGCAAGCCGTTGTCGAAGACGAAGGCGAAGAGACCGACCAAGAACGAGCCGAGGCAGAGCAGCGCCAGCGCCACACCGGCGTGGCGGATGTCGGCGGCCGCTGCGGCCCCGGTGCCAGATCCCGAGCCGTGGTACGGAGCGAGCAGGGGGCTGGAGCCGAGCGCGATGGCAACGACGACGGCGAGGGCGAGCCAGGAGCGCCGCAGCCGGTCGGGACCGATCGCGAGCGAGACGATGCCACCGCAGACGAGGCCCAACAGCATCCCCCGCGACTGGGTGAGGAAGGCGAGTCCGGTCAGCAGCACCGCCCCGGCGAGGGCCGCCGCCCGCAGGCCCGAGGCGTGGCCTCGCCTGGCGGCGAAGCCGACCAGCGGCCAGGCGGCGAAGGAGAAGAGCGCGGCGGTGCCGTTGCGGTAGCCGATCGGGTCGTTGAGGCGGCCGGCGAGGAAGGCGCCGGTGTCACCGCTCAGCAGACGAACCTCGCTGACCACGCCGGTGAGGAGGACCCCGATGACAAGCCCGGCCCCGACCCATCGCCGCCCCTGACCGCCGGCCGGCGAGGTGACGGCGAGGGTGAACAGAGCCGCGTAGAAGATCGCTCGAGCCGCGCTTTCCCAGGCATCGGCGGCGGTCTCCGACCAGGCGGCAGAGAGCATCGCGTAGGCAGCGAAGGCCCAGATCGCGACCACAGCCAGGGACAGCGCCCCGCGCTCGGGAAAGGAAAGCGTTCCCGCCAGCACCAAAGCCAGCAGCAGCGCCAGGGAGCAAAGCGTCAGCGGCGCCCAGTAACGCAGGTCGAAGGCACCGTCCCACCACACCGCGGCCAGGGTGAGCAGCGCCATCACAAGCAGGGGCGCCGCTTTCAGCGCTTCGGCTGCAACCCCACCTTCTGGCCCCCCGTGGTTATCCTTGGGGGGATGGGTCAGCGCCGACGATTCAGGGTCGCGTACCTGCTGGGTTCCCTGCTGCTCCTCGGTGCGTCCCTGCATGCGCCGACAGCATATTCGGCTCCGGGCGACCCTCCGAGCGGCAGCCCGGCGGGCGCCGTTTACCAGCTTCCACTGGAACAGGGGCGAGCGGACGGCGCGCCCAAGGGCGGCGGCGGGACGTCAGCTGGTGGTGGCAGCGGCGGGGGGAGCGCGACGAGCAGCGGCAGCGGCGCCGCGGCCCAGGGCGAATCCGGCTCCCTTTACCGCAGCGAGAACAACTTCGGCTCCTCATCGCATGTCCCAGGTCTCGCCGCCGGCGGGGGCGGCGCGGGAGGCGGTGGCGGACCCAGTGGGTCGGCTGGCGCGACGGCAGGCGCAGGGGGCGGAAACGGCGCCGGCGGCGCGGTCGGCGCCCCGGTGGCCGACAGCGGCAACACCTCGATCCCGGCAAGCGTCGTCCTGCTGGCTGCGATCGGCGTCCTCGCCGCCGGTGCCGGCATCCTCACCCGCCGCGTCGTCGGCGGACGTGCCTAGACGGTCTAGCGGGACCAGGCGAGCAGCTCGTCCACCACGCGGGCACCGGCGTCGCCGGCGCCGTAGAGGGACGGATCCGGCTCCGCGCCGCGGCGTCGCTCGGTCAGCTCGTCGAGCGCTGCCAGCGCCCGCTCCGAATCGAGCCCGACCAGGCGATTCCAGCCGCTCTCGACCGTCTCCACCCACTCGGTCTGCTCACGCAGCGTCAGGCAGGGGACGCCGGCGAGGTAGGCCTCCTTCTGCAGGCCGCCGGAGTCGGTGAGGATCGCGCGAGCGCCGCGGGTCAGACAGGCGAAATCGAGGTAGCCGAGTGGCTCGCAGAGCCGAACTTCGGACGCCGCTTCGAGATCGTCCAGCAGCCCCGCCTGCTCCAGCCGCAGCCGCGTGCGCGGGTGGAGCGGGAGGAGGAGTGAGCCGAAGCGCTCGGCGGTGTCGCGGACCAGCGCCGCCAGCCGCGCCAGCGCGACGGGGTCGTCGACGTTGCCCGCCCGGTGGGCGGTGGCGAGCAGATACCCGCCGCGCCGCAGGCCGAAGCGCTCGAGCACGCTCGAACGGCGGTCGGCGATCGGGCCGAAGCGCAGCGCGACGTCAGCCATCACGTCGCCGACCAGCCGCGCATGCTCGCCGCGACCGTCGAGCTGCAGATTGGCCACCGCCGCCTCGGTCGAGCAGAGCAGCAGTCCCGCGAGGCGATCGGCGGCGATGCGGTTGATCTCCTCGGGCATGCGGCGGTCGAAGGACCGCATGCCGGCCTCGACGTGCACGAGCGGCACGAACAGCTTGGCGGCGACCAGGGCGCCGGCCAGGGTCGCGTTGGTGTCGCCGTAGACGAGCACCGCGTCGGGCCGCTCGGCTTCGACCAACGGCTCGAGCCGGACCATCGTCGCGGCGGTCTGCGCAGCGTGGCTGCCGGAGCCGACGCCGAGCTCGTGCGCAGGTGGGGGCAGACCGAGCTCCTCGAAGAACACCGTCGAGAGCTCGCGGTCGTAGTGCTGGCCGGTGTGGACGAGGGTCTCGGTGGCGCGCTCGTGCAGCTCGCTCGAAACCGCCGCCGCCTTGATGAACTGCGGCCGGTTGCCGACCACGGTGAGGACCCTCATCGCCTCCTCCTCAGCCCGACCCCAGCGCGCTGCGCGCAGCCGCGACGACGGCGGCGACCTGCTCCTCCGCCAGGGCCGGGCCCATCGGCAGCGCCAGCGAGGCGGCCGCGACCCGCTCGGCCGTCGGCAGCTGCTGCTCGGGCGCGTAGCGTTGCAGCGCCGGCTGATGATGCAGCGGCGTCGAGTAGTAGGCGCGGCTCTCCACCCCTGCCGCGGTCAGACCTGCCGCCAGCCGCTCGCGCTCCTCGCTGAGGACGACGTAGAGGTGGTAGCAGGACTCGGCCCCATCGCTTTCACGCGGCAGCTCGACCAGCTCGCCGAGCCCAGCCTCGGCATAGGCGCACGCCGCACGCCGCCGCGCCGCCGTCCAGGCCTCGAGGTGGGGCAGGAGGACGCGCAGGCCGGCCGCCTGCAGCTCGTCGAGGCGCGAGTTGTAGCCGACCTCGGTGTGCAATTGCCTGTCCTCGGAGCCGTGCGCACGCAGGCGGCGGGCCCGCGCCGCGACCTCGTCGTCGTCGCTGAGGATCGCGCCGCCATCGCCGAAACCGCCGAGGTTCTTCGAGGGGAAGAAGCTGAAGGCGGCCGCGTCACCGAAGGTGCCGGCGCGGCGGCCAGCCAGGCTCGCGCCCGCCGCCTGCGCAGCGTCCTCGAGCAGCCGCAACCCGCGCGCAGCCGCCAGCTCGCGCAGCTCGTCCATCGGCGCCGGGTTGCCGAAGAGATGGACCGGCAGCAGCGCCGCGCTGCGCTCGCCGAGCGCCGCCTCAGCCGTGACCGCGGTCATCGTGAAGGTGTGGGGATCGATGTCGCAGAAGACCGGCCGCGCGCCGGCGTTGACCACCGCCTCGGCGGTCGCGTAGAAGGTCAGGGCGGGAACGACGACCTCGTCTCCAGGGCCGACCCCGAGCGCCCGCAGGGCGATCGTCAGGGCCTCGGTGCCGTTGGCCACACCGACGCAGTGGCGAACGCCGACGAAGGCGGCGAACTCGCGCTCGAAGGCATCGACCTCTGGGCCGAGGACATAGCGACCCGACTCGAGCACGGCGCGCTGACGCGCAGCGACCCGATCCAACAGCGGCGCCAGCGCCTCCCGGGTGGCAAAGAGCGGCACCGTCGTGCGCATGCCCTGGAGCTCTGCCCTCACCGCCAGCGCTCCAGCAGGTCCTCCTCGGCAACCTCGCGTACGACCCTCGCCGGCACTCCCATCGCGACCGCACGCGCCGGCACGTCGGCCACGACCACGGCGCCAGCCGCGACAAACGCCTCCTCGCCGATCTCAATGCCGGGGCAGATCGTCACCCCGGCACCGACCCGACAGGCGCGCCGCAGAGTCGCGCCCACCAGTGCCTCGCCGGGTGAATGGCGGCCCATTGCGTTGTCATTGGCGATCGTCACACCGGGTCCGAGAAAGACCTCATCCTCGATCGTCGTACCGCGGGCGAGGTAGCAATGAGTCTGCACGCTGGCGCGGCGGCCGATGCGGACCTCGGGATCGACCGAGGCGAAGCTGCCGACGGTCGCATCGTCGCCAACCTCGGCTCGCTCACGGAGCTGGGCGTGATCACCAATCCGCGTCCTCTCGCCGATCCACACGCAACTGTGAATGACGACGTGCCCACCCAGCCTTGCCCCGTCGCCGATGTGAACGCCAACGCCAATCAGCAGACCGGGAGCCAGGTCGCTCGGGCGCAGCGCCGGTTCGCTCATCGCCGGCTCGCTCCCACCCTCACGCAGGCGCTCCACGCGGCGCCAGGGCCACCGTCTCACCGCCGGCGTCGAGCGATTCCTGCAGCGCCTCCAGCACCTGCACGACGCGCAGACCCTCGACCCCGCCGGTGTGTGGGGGGCCACCGCCCTGCAGGCAGTCGAGAAAATGCTCCAGCTCGATCCGCAGCGGCTCCCGCCGGGAGATCGGCGGGCTGCGCTGTTCGCCGGAGCGGGCGACGTAGTCCCCCTCCACGGCCGCGTCGGGATCGAACCCCTTGTCGTAGATGGTCAGCGTGCGCTCCGGCTCCATGTCGTCGAAGGTTGCCATCCGCCGCGAGCCGACGACGGTGAAGCGTCGCTCCTTGCGCGGATCGAGCCAGGAGACATGGATGTGGGCTGCGAGCCCATCGGCAAAGCCGAGGTGGGCAAAGACGACGTCCTCCACCCCGTCGCGCACGTAGCTTTCGCCGCGGGCACTGACATTGACCGGCAGCTCGCCGGTGAACGTCAGGATCGCCGAGACGTCGTGTGCGCCAAGGCTCCAGAGCGCATTCTCGTCGGCCCGCAGCCGGCCGAGGTTGAGGCGCTGCGAGTAGACGTAGCAGATCTCGCCGAGCTCACCCGAATCGCAGAGCTCGCGCAGCGTCGCCAGGGCTGGGTGATAGGCGAGCAGGTGGCCGACCATCAACACGCGGTCCCGGTCGGCGGCGAGCTCGACCAACCGGGCGGCCGAGACGGCGTCGCAGGCCAGCGGCTTCTCGACGAAGCAGTGCCTGCCGGCAGCGAGCACCAGCTCGGCGAGCGGCGCGTGGGTCGGCACGGGCGTCGCCACGGCAACGGCAGCGACGCTCTCGTCGGCGAGCATCTCGCCGACGTCGGCGCTGAATCGCGCCCCAGGGAAGGCGCCTCGCATGCGCTCGAGCCGGCCGGGATCGGTGTCGCAGCACCAGGCCAGCTCGCAGTCGGGCATGGCCGCCAGGTTGCGGGCGATATTCGACCCCCAGTAGCCCAACCCGGCGATGCCGATCCGAAGCACGCCGCTCACCGCTAGCGCGGCGATCCCAGCGTCAGCAGGAAGAGCAGCGGGAGGACGCCGATCGCCATCGTGGCGGCGACCAGCGGCAGCCATCCGCGGGGGCGCCCCGTGCCCTCGTCCTCGCGGCTGCGGAAGGGCAGCAGCAGCGGCAGGATCAGCGTCTGTCCCAGCACGGCGAGGTCGGCGGCAAACGAGCGCGAGCGCGCGTACTCGAGGTCGAGCTTGACCTTGTCCGGCAGCAGCTGCTCGCGGTAGAAGCGCTCGGGATCGGCGTGAAGGCTGAGCAGATGCGGCTCGACGCCGGCGTAGCGCAGCTGGGTCGGCCCGGTGATGCCCGGCGGCACCGCGAGGATCTCGCGGTATTCCTCGGCGTGCAGGACGACGAACTCCTGCAGCTCCGGTCGCGGCCCGACCAGGCTCATCTCGCCGCGCAGCACGTTCCACAGTTGCGGCAGCTCGTCCAGTCGGGTGGCGCGCAGAAAGCCGCCGACCGGGGTGATGCGGCTGTCGTTGACGGCAGCGACCGCATGGCCGGCGTTGTCGACCCGCATCGTGCGGAACTTGACCATCTCGAAGGGACGACCCCGATAACCCATCCGCCGGGCGCGGAAGAGGACCGAGCCGGGCGAGTCAAGCAGGACGGCGATCGTGACGATCAGCAGCGGCAGCGCCAGCAGGGGCACCAGCAGCGTCAGCGCAGCAAGGTCAAAGGCCCTGCGCCCGCGCGGCATCCGCACCCGCTCCCGCGCGGTGCTCCCCATCCATGCAACTTCCTCCATGTCAATCTCGGAGGAGACCGTCAGCGGCGCCTTTATCTCCATCTCCTTCCCCCTCCAGCCTCTGCCTGGAGATTATGGGGCCGCACGCGTAACTGTCAAGGAATCCTCGTGGTTGCGCAGATCCGCCTTCTTGCTATAGAGTTCCTGAGCGATGGGGAGCGCAGTCGAAGTCCCACCCGACTGGTACCGCTCGGGCTTTCCGCCGATCACGGCGGCGATGCCCTGGGCCGATCGCACGCAGGCCGAAGTCGACCGGGCGATCATGATGCTGCGTCCCGAGGGGGGCGAGCGCGTGCTCGACCTCGCCTGCGGGATCGGGCGGCACGGTCGGGAGCTGTGCCGCCGTGGCTTCGAGGTGGTCGGAGTCGACATCTCCGGTGAGCTGCTGGAAATCGCCGCCGGCGAAGCCGATCTCGAGCGCCTCGACAAGATCGAGTTCATCGAAGCCGACCTGCGCGAGCTCGAGCTGCGCGACGAGTTCGACATCGTGCTCAGCCTCAACGACGGCGCGGTCGGCTACTTCGAGACCGACGCGGAGAATTACCGCACCTTTGAAGTCATCTCGCAGGCGCTGCGGGCAGGCGGCGGGCACCTGCTGCAGCTGCCCAACGTCCTCCACGCGGAAAAGAACCTGCCAAAGAAATCGTGGATCGTCGGCGAGTCGACGCTCGAACTCTCAGACCACCACTGGAACGCCGAGGACCGCTACATCGAAGGCTCGACCGTGCCGATCCGCCTCGGCGAGGTCTTCGAGAAATACGAGGAGATCCCCTTCCGCCAGCGCCTCTACACGGTCGAGGAACTGGCCGAGATCTATGACTCGGTGGGCATGCGCCTCGCCAGCACCTTCGCCGGCAGCGGCAAACCGCGCAAACCGAAGCCCAATCAGTTCGAGATCTTCGTCGAGGGCCGGAAGCAGGGTTGAGATGAAGGCGGCGGTCAGGGCACTTGCCGCCAGCGGCATGCTGGTCGTCACCTTTGGCCTGCTCGTCGCCATCGGTTGTGGCGGGGGCAGCGACGGATCGAGCACCACGGCGGCGACGCAGACGACCGAAGCGACGCAAGCGAAAGCGACGGCGACGGTCAGAGGCCCCGAACCCAAGGTCGAGCTGCCGCAGGGGTCGCCGCCGAAGAAGCTGGTGGTCGAGAACCTGAAGGTGGGCCACGGCGCGGAGGCCAGGGCGGGCGATTTGCTGACCACGCAGTTCGTCGCTGTCCGCATCGACGGCAAGCCGTTCGAATCGAGCTGGGAACGCGGAAACAGGCCGTTCAGCTTCCACCTGGGCGCCGAAGAGTCGAGCCCCGGCTGGGAAACGGGGCTGCGCGGGATGAGGGTCGGTGGGCGGCGCGAGCTGATCATCCCGCCCGATCTCATCTCGCGCTTCGGCACGCCGCCGGAAAGCGGTCCGGAGGACACCCTGGTGTACGTGATCGATCTGCTCGAAGTCAGCCGGCCGTGAGGTCGGCTGGAGCCTGCATCCTGCTCTGTCTCGTCATCGTCCTACCCGGTTGCGGCGCCTCCGGCGCGCAGAGCTCGGCCTCAGCCGGCAATGAACCGGCCCCGTCTGGCGACGAAACGCCATCCCAAAGCGCACAGCCGGTCCACAGCGAACCGCAGCTGAAGGCGCCAAGCGGTCCGCCGCCGAAGAACCTGGTCGTCCGTGACCTGATCGAGGGGACCGGCGCCAAGGCAGAGCAGGGCGATCAGCTGACGGTCGAGTACATCGGCATTCACTACGACGGCAGTCCCTTCACCAACTCGTGGGAACGGAGCAAGCCCTTCGTCTTCGAGCTCGGCGGCGGCTCGCCCTTCGTCAACCCGGGTTGGGAAAGGGGCATCCCGGGCATGCGGGTCGGTGGGCGGCGCAAGCTGATCATCCCGCCCAAGCTGCTGCAGAAAGGCGGCGCGGCGCCCGGCAGCAAACCGTCGGACACGCTCGTCTACGTGGTCGATCTGGTCGCGGTCGAACCGTAGGAACCACAGCCCCTAATGCAGCGCGCCGCTGCGGCCGATAAAGGCCGCGATGTTCGAGATCGACTCAGCGCTGCGCACGCTCGTCGAGCGAGGCGGTTCCGACCTCCACGTCAAGGTGGCGGCGCCGCCGACGATCCGCCTGCACGGCGAGCTGGTGCCCCTGGAGGGGCATGAGCCGCTCAGCAGCGATGACACCGAGAAGGCCTTCCACGACATCGCCGAGGTGCGCTCGCTGACCGAATTCGAGCAGGAGGGCGAGGCCGACTTCTCCTACGCGATCCCCGGCCTCTCGCGCTTCCGCGTCAACACCTTCAAGCAGCGCGGCTCGACCTCGATCGTCTGCCGCGCGATCCCCTTCGAGATCCGCTCGGTCGAGGAGCTCGGCCTGCCCGAGGTCGTCACCAACCTGGCCGAGGAGCAGCGCGGGATCATCCTCGTAACCGGCACCACCGGCTCGGGGAAGAGCACGACCCTGGCGGCGATGATCGACCACATCAACCGCACGCGTGCGCACCACATCGTCACGCTCGAGGACCCGATCGAGTACCTGCACGAAGACAAAGGCTCGATCGTCAACCAGCGCGAGGTCGGCTCCGACACCGAAAGCTTCGCCCGGGCGATGCGGCGCGTCCTGCGCCAGGACCCCGACGTGATCCTGATCGGCGAGATGCGCGACGAGGAGACCGTGCGCACGGCGCTCTCCGCAGCCGAGACCGGCCACCTCGTCCTCTCCACCGTCCACACCCTCGACGCGACCGAGACGATCAACCGCATCATCGACTTCTTCCCGCCGCACCTCCAGCACCAGTCGCGGGTGATGCTCGCCTCGACCCTGAAGGGGGCGATCGCGCAGCGGCTCGTCCCCGACATCGGCGGCGAGGGACGGGTGCCCGCCTCGGAGGTGCTGGTCGTCACCGGCCGCGTCCAGGACCTGATCCTCAACCCAGACGAAACCGGCAAGATCACCGAGGTGATCGCCGAGGGCGAGTACTACGGCATGCGCACCTTCGACCAGTCCCTGCTGCGCTACGTGATGGAAGGCAAGGTTGCCGAGCAGGTCGCGCTCGACTACGCCTCCAGCCCGCACGACTTCAAACTGATGCTGGCCGCCGGCGGCCAGCGTGCCAGCGGCATCGAGCAGCTCGAGAAAGCCTAGCGCCTCCGCGGCGCCAACTCGGACGTCAGATCTGCGTTGCGATCACACCGAGTAGGGCAGAGATGATCAGCGCGGCCGACGCAATGAGCGTCTGCTGCAGGCGATCGAAGCGCTCCTCCAGCTTCTCAAAACGTTGGTCGACCTGTTCGAAGCGCTTGTCAACCTGTTCGAAGCGCTTGTCGATGCTGTGGCTGAGATCGTCGATCTTCGCGATGATCGCGTCCAACCTGGCGTCTGTCGATGCTGCATGCACAGCCTGCATTGTTGCACCGTAAACATTTCTATGACGGCTCGGCTCGGCGGAAGCGGGGTCGTTCGCAGGCATCGTCCCACCAAGTCCACAGCGGCTCGTTTTCTCCCCCCAGTCGCCGCCGTTGCCCGGACTGCCGGCCGCATTTTGCAGCAAACGGGGGCGCGCTTACGCCTTCCGGGCCGGCATCGAGCGCGGATCGCGCTTAGTCCTCGCGGCCGGGGTCCGGGCCGTCCTCGTCCTCATCGAGCTCCTCATCGCCCTGTTCGAGGGCGGTGGCGGAGACGGAGCCGCTCGAGCCCGGGTGATAGTGGGTCTGGAAGCGCTCCAGCGCCTCGTCGCGGCGGTCCTCGTCGATCGGCACGTCATCGGAGACGCGCACCCAATCGGCGCCCTCGTAATCCTCGAGATTGAAGACCTCCTGGTCGAGCGAGGTCGAGTCGTCGACGACGACCAGCACCTCGGTCTGCGGGTTGAAGTAGGTCCCGGGCTGGTTGAGCAGCTCCTCGACCTCATAGAGGTTGTCTTTGTCGGCGGCCATCGATCCCGATCCTACAAATCCGTGAGCTGCCGCTTGATCTCGGCCTCGACGTCGAGTGGCTCCTCCCCCCGGCGCATGCGCCGTTCGTTGCGGGCGATGACCAGCTGGCGCACCTCGGCGCGCAGCTTCTCGTCGATTGCCGGCCCGGCGGCGCCGGGCGAGTCGAGCAGGCGCGTGACCTCGGCCTCGACATCGAGCGGCGCTTCGCCCCGCTGCTGGCGCCGGTAGGACTTCGCCTCCAGCATCTGCCGTGCCTCTGTCTCCTGCAGCCGACGGTCGACCGGAGGGGCGGGTTGGGAGAGGCGGCTGGGGGGCGGCATTTCCTGCTCGATCGCAAAAGGCCCCTTGCCGACGCTCTGCCACAACGGCCCGGTGCGAGCGAAAGCGATCAGCGCAATCGGCAGCGCGATGAGCGTGATCAGCGTCAACACGTAGCCAGCCTGCAAGTCGATCAGCCCCACCACCCCTCCAGCCTACCCCCCGCCCAATCGCCGATGGGCCTCAAAGCGTCCTATTTGTGCGCTTTGAGGCCCGTCGGCCGGGTTTTTGGGGTTGCGCTACTCTTTTGGCTGGTTGACTGACCAGTCAATCGGTCCATCTCCCACCGAGATAAAGGAGCTTCTTGCAGTGGTTGACTTCACCCTGACCGACGAGCAGAAAGACCTGCGCGAGCTGGCGCACAACTTCGCGGAGAAAGAGATCCGCAAGGTCGCCTGGGAGTACGACAAAGAGGGCACCTGGCCGCAGGAGATCATCGACAAGGCCTGGGAGGTCGGGTTGATGAACACCCATATCCCCGAGGCCTACGGCGGGCCGGGCCTCGACTACCTCTCCGGCTGCCTGATCGAGGAGGAGATGGGCTGGGGCTGCTCGGGCATCGGCACCTCGTTGATGGCCAACGGCCTCGCCTCGGCGCCGATCACGCTCGGCGGCTCCGAGGAGACCAAGAAGAAGTACCTCGGGATGCTGACCGAAGAGTCGAAGCTGGCCTCCTTCTGCCTGACCGAGCCCGACGCCGGCTCCGACGTCTCAGGGATGAAGACCCGCGCGGTCAAGCAGGGCGACAAGTACGTCATCAGCGGCTCCAAGTGCTTCATCACCAACGGCTCCTACGCCGACTACTTCACGGTCTATGCCAAGACCGATCCCGAGGCGGGCCACCGCGGTATCAGCGCCTTCGTCGTCGACGCCGACCTGCCCGGGGTCACGGTCGACAAGAAGGAGGACAAGATGGGCCAGCGGGCCTCCAACACCGCGACCATCTCCTTCGACGAAGTCGAGATCCCGGCCGAGAACCTGATCGGCGAGGAAAACAAGGGCTTCAAGCTGGCGATGATGACGCTCGACCGCACCCGGCCCGGCGTCTCGGCGATGGCAGTGGGCATCGGCCGCGCCGCGTTCGAGTACGCCGCCGAGTACTCGAAGGAAAGGGTTCAGTTCGGCGTGCCGATCGCGATGCACCAGGCGATCCAGTTCATGATCGCCGACATGGCGACCAAGGTCGACGCCGGCCGTCTGCTGGTCTGGAACTCCGCCGTGCTGCTCGACCAGGGCAAGCGCAACACGCTCGTCTCCTCGGAGGCCAAGCGCTTCGCCGCCGACTCGGCGATGGAGATCACCGTCGACGCGGTCCAGGTTTACGGCGGCTACGGCTTCATCAAGGAGTACCCGGTCGAGAAACTGATGCGCGACGCGAAGATCATGCAGCTCTACGAGGGCACCAGCCAGATCCAGCGCCTGGTGATCGCCAAAGAAGTGCTGCTGCCGCGCAACGTCGACGAGCCCACCCTCGAGGCCGAAACGAAGGCCGCCAAAGCGGCGGAAGACAGCCAGGCCGAGCAGGCCGCGGCCACCGTCTAGGGCTCAGTTCAAGCGCTGACAAGGGCCGCCATCTCACCGAGATGGCGGCCCCTTTCACTCGGGCGGGCACCAACTTTCCTGGTTGACCCGGCGCCGCTGAATGCGGCACTCCGCCCCCTATGTTTTCTCGACCCAGAGGCCGCGGAACCACGGGCCGGTCCGTTCGGCCACTGTGAGGCGAATCGAGCCGCTGTAGGTGCCGTTCGATGTCAGTTTCCCGGCCTGTTTGCAGCCGCCCCCTTCTTCTTCGTATTTGATTCCCGACACGTTGAATTGCGCTGTGACTTCTCGGCTTGTCCCCGTTCCAACGTTGGTCAAGGTGACCGTCCTCAGGCCTTCTTTTTTGTAGCCCATCTGTTCGGGGATTGTGATCGTGCAATTTGGGGTGATGACTTCGATCGTTCTTTTGGGGAAGCACTCTTCGATGTATGTGCCGGCCTCGTACTGACCAGCCTCGACCCTCAGCGCTGTGATTTTGAACAGGCAGCCCCACAGATCGACTTCGGCTTCTTCTTTGTTGAACGTGCATGCTTCGTACGGTTTTTCGCCGCTCGGTTCGCGGCCGGCGAGTTCCAGCGACGTTTTGCCCGGGAATTCCTGGTTGCCTTCTATCCAAATCTGTCCGCATTTCACTTTCCCGAGGTCGAATCCGAATTCCTGGCCGCTGTACTGCGTTGCGATGAACGCGACTTCTTCTTCTTCATCGGCAAAATGGAATTTGTCGACCATCCTGAGCGGGGGGACTTCGCCTCCGTTTGTGGCCGTCACCGTTGTGTTGCCAGTCAGTTTGCCGATGTTGTAGGTGCCGGGGGTGACCCAGCAGTTTTCTTCGCCGTTTGTGACCGTCGCTGAAACGCCTTCGATTTCATGCGCGACTGTGATGTCCGCCGGCGACGCTTCTGTCATGTCTTTGATCTTGGTCGTGTTGAGGCCGCTCTGGGACGGCACATGTACTACGCATTTCGTTTTCGTTTGCGCGAAATTTTTGATGGTGATCTGTATTTTGCCTTCGCCCGGGCACGAGATATCGGTATTCGCTTTGAATACGTCCGCTTCGGTTTCTTCCGTCGCGTGAATGACGAAGCCGCACGATCCGGGGCTGACTTCGGCGGCGAAGGGGACGCCGAGGATGACCATTTTGCATTCGCCGAAGCTGGGCGAGAGCGTCGTTGTCGAGGAGGGGGCTTCGAGTGTGGCGGTGGCGGTGGCTTTCGCGCAGGTCACCGAGAAGCTGCCCAGGGTGAATTTGATCGGTTCCGCTTCCACCGTGGTTGCGTCCAGGGTGGCGTGGACCGGAGCTTCTTCTTCGGTGCTTTCCGCTTCCTGCGCTTCGGTCGCCAGGAATTCCGGCGCCGCTTGGGCCGTCGCCGTGATCGTCGCGGTGCTCAGGATGAGGATCGCGGCGAGGGCAAGGCCGAGCTTTGCTTGATGAGCCATCTGTCTTCCTTTCCGGTGGGACGTGACCCCGCCCACCGGGATTTCTAGACGATCTAATACTGAATAGTCAAGGAAATTATGGAAATGCTTGAGCTGGCGCTCGCGACGCATCCGACTTTGACCACGCTGGAGTGGGGTCGATGCCGGCTGGGCAGCTAGGCGGTCGCCGCCAGCCGCGCCGCTAGGTGACGCGGGTGCCCTGGCGCGCGGCCTTCTGGCGCCTGTTCTTGTCGAGCTCGAGCTTGCGCAGGCGGATCGACTCCGGCGTCACTTCGACGCACTCGTCGTCGCGCAGGAACTCGAGGGCCGCTTCGAGCGAGAGGCGTTTGGCCGGTGAGAGGCGGACCAGGACCTCGGCGCTGGCAGCGCGCATGTTGGTCTGCTGCTTCTCCTTTATCGCGTTGACGTCGAGGTCGTCGGCGCGGCTGTTCTCCCCGACGATCATCCCTTCGTAGACCTCCGCGCCGGGGCCGACGAAGAGCGTGCCGCGGTCCTGCAGGCTCAGCAGCGCGTAGCTGGCGCTGGCGCCGCGACGATCGGCGACGAGCGAGCCGGTCGGGCGGGTGCGCAGCTCGCCCGCCCAGGGCTCCCAGCGATCGAAGACGTGGTGCATCAGGCCGGCGCCGCGGGTCTCGGTGAGGAACTCGGTGCGCAGGCCGATCAAGCCGCGAGCTGGGACGAGGTAGTCCATCCGCACCCAGCCGGTGGCATGGTTGACCATCTGGTCGAGCCGCCCCTTGCGCGCGGCGAGCAGCTGCGTGACGGCGCCGACGTGCTCCTCGGGCACGTCGAGGACCAGCCGCTCGACCGGCTCGCAGAGCTTGCCGTCGATCTCCCGCGTGATCACACGCGGCTGGCCCGCGGTCAGCTCGAACCCCTCGCGCCGCATCAGCTCCAGCAGCACGACCAGCTGCAGCTCGCCGCGCCCCTGCACCTCCCAGGCATCGGGCCGGTCGGTGTCGCGGACGCGGATCGAGACGTTGCCGACGAGCTCTGCGTCGAGCCGCGAGCGGATCTGCCGTGCGGTCAGCTTGCTGCCCTCGGTCCCGGCCAGCGGCGAGGTGTTGATCCCGAGCACCATCGAGAGCGAGGGCTCGTCGACCGTGATCACCGCCAGCGGCCGCGGGTCCTCCGGGTCGGCCAACGTCTCGCCGATCGTCACCTCGGGCAGGCCGGCGACGGCGATGATCTCCCCCGGGCCGGCCTCCTCGGCGGCAACCCGCTCGAGCGCCTCGGTCACGTAGAGCTCGGAGATCGTCGCCCGCTCGATGCTGCCGTCGGCACGGCACCAGGCGATCGGCTGGCCGGCGCGGACGTTGCCGTGGCGGATCCGGCAGAGGGCGAGGCGGCCGACGTAGGGATCGGCGTCGAGGTTGGTGACGTGGGCCTGGAAGGGATGCTCGGGGTCGTGCTCGGGAGCGGGGATGCGCTCCAGCATCAGGTCCATCAGCGGCGCCAGATCGGACCCCTCGACGCCCTCCTCCAGGGCCGCCCAGCCGGCTTTTGCGTTGGTGTAGACGATCGGGAAGTCGACCTGCTCGTCGTCAGCGTCGAGGTCGAGGAAGAGCTCGTAGACCTCGTCGACGACCTCGGCGATGCGGGCGTCCGGCCGGTCGACCTTGTTGACGACGAGGATGACCGGCAGCTTCGCCTCCAGCGCCTTGCGCAGGACGAAGCGCGTTTGCGGCAGCGGCCCCTCGGAGGCGTCGACCAGCAGCAGCACGCCATCGACCATGGTCAGGCCGCGCTCGACCTCGCCGCCGAAGTCGGCGTGGCCCGGCGTGTCGATGATGTTGAACTTGACCCCCTGGTAATCGACGGTCGTGTTCTTGGCGAGGATCGTGATCCCCTTCTCCCGCTCCAGGTCCATCGAGTCCATCACCCGCTCGGCCACGTCCTGGCCCTTGCGGAAGGCGCCGCTCTGCCACAGCATCGCGTCGACCAGGGTCGTCTTGCCGTGGTCGACGTGGGCAATGATCGCGATGTTGCGTAAGTCGTCTCGAGTGGTCATGATCGGAGCGTGTTCGCTGTTTGTCGTCCTGGGCGCAACAAAGAGCGAACGCGCTGGCGCGAAGCATAAAAAGGGCCCGCCATCGCGACGGGCCCCGTAACGCTAAGAGCGCTGTGCGGTTACGCGGTCTGCTGGACGCTCGCCGCGGCCGGGCCCTTGGGGCCTTCTTCGGACTCGTAGCTCACCTTGGCGCCCTCGGTCAGGGACTTGAAGCCCTCACCCAGGATCGCGCTGTGATGAACGAAGACGTCCTTCGAGCCGTCGTCGGGAGTGATGAACCCGTAGCCCTTGTCGTCGCTGAACCACTTGACAGTTCCAGTTGGCATGCATTGCCTCCACTTCATGTGCTGCGAACGCGGCACATGCGGTGAAGCAACGACGCGAGCGCTAGACACAACTTTTTTGCCGGTCTACCGGCCTAACGCGGAGGACCGTAGCAGGGTCGCCCCCTGCGGCGCCTTCACAAGGCGCACCGGAACGGAGATCCTCGGGTTTGAGGATTGAGATGAGCGGCCGATACCGTAGAACGTGATGCAGTCGGGGAATTGGACCCACCGCCGAGCGGGGATGCATTCGATCGTCGCCATCGCGCTGGCCTGCGCCCTCACGCCCGCCTCCGCCTGGGCCACCACCGGCCTCCCCGGCGACGGCGATCTCTCGCCGAGGCTGGCCAAGCTGGCCAGGCCGTCGCTGCGCTCGGCGGAACCCGCCAAGCAGGCGAAGGCGCTGAGTCTGGCGGACGAAGGCCCCGGAAGCCTGCTGCGAGACGGCAATCGCATCGTCGTGGACGTGCGCTTCGACCGCGGCGCCGCGGCGGGAGTGGACGACCTGCGCAGCGCCGGGGCGAAGGTGCTGAGCATCAACCGGCGCTACCAGACCGTCGCCATTGCCGCAAAGCCCAGCGAGCTGCGACGGCTCGCCAAGGTTCAACGCCTGGCTCAGGCCACGCCTGCGCTCGCTCCGATCACTGCCGAATCAACCTGCCCATCCGGCGCCGTCGTCTCGGAGGGGGTCAAACAGCTTCGTGCCGGCGACGAAGAAGACGAAAAAGGGGAAGAAGCGCGAAAAGCATTCGGCGTTGACGGCGGCGGCGTGACCGTGGGAATTCTCTCCGACTCGTTCAACCGCGCGACGAAAGCGGCTAACGGTGGGCAGATTGCCACCCATCAGGAGGAAGATGTCGAAAACGGAGATCTTCCAGGACTGGGCAATACCTGCAGCGGACAACTGACGGACGTCAACATCCTTGGGGGGGATCCTGAAACCGAAGGCGCAGACGAGGGGCGGGCGATGGCTCAGATCGTCCACGATCTGGCGCCCGGAGCGAATTTGGCCTTCGCCACGGCCTTCACCCTCGACATGTTCGGCTTTGCGAACAACATCAAGAAACTGGCGGCACCGGAACCGGCAGGTGCCAATGCCGACGTGATCGCCGACGATGTCGTCTTCTTCGAAGAGCCCTTCTTTCAGGAAGGCCCCGTGAGCACCGCCGTCCGCGACGTGACCGCGGAAGGCGTCACCTACTTCTCCGCCGCGGGCAACGACAACCTCTTCGATTCGAACGGCAATGAGATCGCCTCGTGGGAAGCGCAGCAGTTCCGAGAAAGCGGCAGCTGCCCACCGGCCATCCAAGAACTCCCCAACGCACATGGAACGCACTGCCTCGATTTCAATCCCGGCGCGCAGGTGGACAGGACCTTTGGGATCAAAGTAGCGCCGGGAAGGACGCTCTCCGTGGACCTGCAATGGGCCGAACCTTGGTTTGGAGTCGGAACCGATCTCGACGCCTTCCTGCTCAACGCCAGCGGCGGCCTGATCGCCGAATCGGGCGAAGACAACGTCGGCGGCACCCAGCTGCCGTTCGAGTTCGTCCAATGGAAAAACGAAAGCTCGTCGACGCGCACGGTTCAACTCGTCGTCAACCGCTACGCGGGCGGGCTGCCGCGACTCAAGTTCGCCCTGCTCGAGAACGGCTCCGGCGTGAGCGGCACCGAGTACCCGCGCTCCACCGGCACCGATGTCGTCGGCCCCACCGTGTTCGGGCACAGCGGCTCCGCGGACGCGATCTCGGTCGGCGCGGTGCCGTTCGACAACAGCTCCGCGCCCGAGGAATACTCGTCCCGCGGCCCGGTCACCAATTACTTCGCGCCGGTGGAAAGCACCGAACCGGCGGAAGCACTGTCATCCCCGGAAACGCTCGCAAAGCCGGAAATCGCGGCGACCGACTGCGGCACGACGACCTTCTTCGCCTTCCTCAAAGGGGCGGCCTGGCGGTTCTGCGGAACCTCCGCCGCCGCCCCCCACGCGGCGGCGGTTGCAGCGCTGATGCTCGACAAAGAATCGGCAGGACCCGGCGAAGTTCGCTCTGCCCTCCTCTCGAGCGCCGTTCCCGTCGGCGAATTCGGCGCCTGCGCCGTCGGCGCCGGCCTGGTCGAAGCGGTTGGGGCGATCGAAGACCTGCTCAGCCCACCCAGCCCGGTCGAACCCGACTGCAAACCGCCCGCTCCGTCCGGCTCGGTCGAAGAAGCGCGTGCGCCAGGAGACTGGGGCTCCGAAACGCCGCCCGTGAACCCGACGTCCCCGCCGGTGACGACGACGCCGACGCCCGAAGCAACCACGCCAACCCCTCGAGACGCACCCCGCACCGACATACGCCGCACCCCGCCGAAGACCATCCTGACGCGCGGCCGCTCGGCCAAGGCAGTCTTCCGCTTCGGCTCCAACCAGTCCGGCGTCACCTTCCTCTGCAAGGTCGATCGCGGCCGCTTCCATAATTGCCCGGCGCGGTTCGTGCGGCGTTACTCGCTGGGGCCCCACGTGCTGCGGGTCAAGGCGCGAAACTCGGATGGGAAGACCGACAAGACCCCGGCCGTCTATCGCTTTCGGGTGGAGCGGCTCTAGACGGTATAGGCAGGGCGTCAGTCGCGCGAGTCTGCGACTTTCGGGGTGCCGCCCCGGCGCATGACCCAGTGGCCCAATCCCAGCAGGCCGAGCAGAGCTGCCGCGCTGCCGAGAACGAGCGGGTCGGTGAGGCTGAGCCCCTCGAGGCGGGTGCCGAAGTAGACGGCGAGCATCGTGATCGGCAAGTAGCCGACGACGGTCGTCCAAACGAAGCGCCAGAGCGGCACGCGGGCGGCGCCGGCGGCATAGGAGACGAGGCTGAAGGGGACGATCGGCAGCAGGCGGACCGCCAGCAGCAGGGTGGCGCCGCCGCGCTCGATCGCCGCCTCGGTGCGCTCGAAGCGCTCGCTGCCGAACCAGCGGTCGAGCAGCGGCCGGGCCACGGAGCGCCCGACGGCGAAACAGAGCATCCCGGAGGCCAGCCAGCCGAGCATCATCAGCGCCAGCGCCGGGAAGAAGCCGTAGACGAAGCCTGCCGCCGCGTCGACTATCTCGGCCGGATAGAAGACGACCGAGTGGATCAACGCCAGGGCGAGGATCAGCAGCGGCCCCACCACGCCGAGGTCCTTGACGTCGCTGCGCACCTCCGCGGTGTCCCCCCGCACCGCTGCCTCGAAGGCATCGCGCAGGTCCGGGACCGCCAGCACAAGCGCCGCTAACAGGCCGAGCCCAGCTAGCGTCACAGCGACGGCGGTCAGAGACGGGCGGGGCGGCTCCATGATGGAAGCATTGTGGGGTCTACGGACCCCCAAATCCTTCCATCAGCGTGGGCTGGCCTCGTGCAACCGCTCCGCGAGGGCCGAGTGGCGGCTGCCGCTGTCGTCGCGGGTCACAGCCCGCTCCAGCGCTGCGCGGTCGCCGATCAGCACGCAGCTGCTGCGGGCGCGGGTGATCGCCGTGTAGAGCAGCGGCCTGGTCAGCATGCGGACATGGGAGCGATGGCAGACGCCGACCACGACCGGCACCTCGCAGCCCTGCGCCTTGTGGACCGAGATCGCGTAGGCGAGGCGCAGGGTCGCCGTCTCGCCGTAGGGGATGACGAGCGAGCCGCCCTCGTCGGTGTCGACGACGATCGACTCCTCCTCCGGGTCGTCCGCCCGCAGGAAGACGATCGAGCCGTTCATCAGCCCCAGCTCGTGCGAGTTGCGGGTCTGGATCAGGCGATCACCGAGGCGGAAGCGCTCGCTCACCGCCGCCGCCCCGTCCGGGTTGAGCCGGGCCTGCAGGCGCTCGTTGAGCGCGTCGATCCCGACCGCCCCCTTGTACATCGGCGCCAGCACCTGCACCTCGCGAATCGGATCGACGGCGAAGCTGGTCGGCGCCCGCTCGGCGACCACCTCGACCACGGTCTCCAGCGCTCGCTCGGGGCTCGGCCGGTCGATGAAGAAGAAGTCGTGGTCCTGGTCCCCCAGCGGCTGCAGGTGCGGCGGCCGCCCCTGGTTGATCTCGTGGGCGGCGGTGGTGATCATCGAGCGCGCCGCCTGGCGGAAGATCTGAGTCAGGCGGACGACCGGCGCGATGCCGGCAGCGATCAGGTCCTCGAACGGCTTGCCGGCGCCGATCGGCGGCAGCTGGTCGGCGTCGCCGACGAAGACGACGTGGGTCGTCTCGGCGAGCCCGCCGAGCAGCACCTCGATCAGGCGCAGGTTCAGCATCGAGGACTCGTCGACGACGACCAGCTCCGCCGGCAGCGGATGCCCGGGCCGGAACCCCGGCTCGCGCCCCGGCATCCACTCGAGCATGCGGTGGATCGTCTGTGCCTCGTGCCCGGTCGCCTCCTCCAGCCGTCGCGCCGCGCGGCCGGTCGGCGCGCAGAGCGCAATCGGGACGTCGGCGCGCGCCGCCTCGGCGACGATCGCCTGCGTGCAGGCGGTCTTGCCGACGCCGGGACCGCCGGTCAGCACCGAGATCCGCGCCGCGAAGGCACCCCGCACCGCCGACCACTGCTCGTCGGTGAGCCGCCGCTCCGCCTCGATATCGTCGGGCGGCGACTCGCCCGGGTCGTGGTCGAGGTGCGGCGCCGCCGCGGCCCGCTGCGCCAGCGTCGCGGCCACCGCCAGCTCGCTGGCATGGGTCGGCTCGCGGTAGGCGCGCCCCTCGTCGAGCAGCAGCCCCCGCGCTGTCGCCGGCACGTCGGGGTCCGGCCGCAGGCCGATCAGCTTCGCCGTGCGTCGGTTCAGCTCCTCGACCGGGAGGAAGGTGTTGCCCTGCTGCTCGGCCTCGGTGAGGGCGAAGACCGCCGCCGCCTGGGCGCGCCGCGGCGACTCCGGCGGCACGTCGGCGGCGAGGGCGATCCTGTCGGCGCGGGCGAAGCCGACCCCGGCGACCTCGGTCAGCCGGTAGGGATCCTCGTGCAGTACCGCCATCGAGCGCTCGCCGAAGCGCGCGTGGATCGGCGCCGCCAGATGCGCCAGCCCGTGCGGCGCCAGCTGCACGTGCAGGTCGCGGATCGCCCGCGAGGCGTGCCAGGACTCGGTCGCCGCCGCGGCCTGCGCCGCGCTGACCCCGCGCAGGGCACCGAAGACAGCGGCCGGGTCGGCGGCGATCGCCCCCAGCACCCCCTCGCCGTGCTCGTCGACCAGGCGCTCGGCCCGCGCCGGGCCGATATGGCGCAACGAGGTCAGGTAGGCGATCTGCCCCGCCCGGTCGGCGGGATCGAGCGGCAGCGCCCCGCGTGCCTTCAACTGCCGTCCGTAGCGCGAGTGCGTCTGCCAATCGCCGCTCACTTCGGCCCGATCGCCGGCGCTCAGGTGGGCGACCGGGCCGACCAGGGCGAAGCCCTCGCCGGACTCCGCGTCCTGCACCTCGAGCACCGCGTAGCCGTCGTCCTCGGCGCTGAAGATGACCCCCAACACCTCGACCGTGCCGGTGAAGGCGGCGGCATCGGCATCGAAGAGGGTGGCGGTGTAACTCACACGACAAAGCTAGAGGCAGACGAGGCGGGGCGATCCGCGCCGGCAGGCCGCTCTTTGCGGGCTCGATCGCTCCCAGCCGTCACTTGGAAAACCAAAGTGCAAGAATGCCGAGCGTTCGGCCCAGCCAGGGCCCCGAATTGGGAGGAAGAATGAGCACCTACGCAGTGAAGAAGATCGACGATATGGAGGCCGTCTTCGGCGGTGCCTTCAAGCGCGCCCGAGCGGAGCTGGGAGTCGAATCGTTCGGCATGCAGATCATCGACATGCCGCCGAACTACGACAACTACCCCGAGCACGACCACGGCGAAGACGGACAGGAGGAGGTCTACGTCACCTTGAGTGGCGGCGGCGAGCTGGAGATCGAAGGCGAGCGCTTCCCGCTCGACACCGACCACGTCGCCAGGATCGGTCCCGGCGTCACCCGCAAGGTCTGGCCGGGCGCGGAGGGCATCCGCGTGCTCGTCCTCGGCGGCAAGGTGGGCGAGGCCTACGAGGCGCCGGACATCACCAAGCTGGGCGAGCCCGACCCGATGGCGAGCTAGACGGGGTCTTCAGCCCGAATCGGCACGCATCTGCGTGCAGCGCTGGTCCCAGAGGCCGATCAGCTCGTCGGGGAGCCGCTTGAACAGCGGCTCCCCCTCGTCTGCTTCGAAGAGCATTTCCATGTCGTACTCCCAGACGATGATCTGGCGGTCGAGGTCGACCGACTGCCCCAGATCGATGTCCTCCTGGATGAGAGCGTAATCGTCACGCGCTTCGATCACGTTGGCGATCTTGTCGGCGGCGAAGACCCGCTGTGCCTCGATCCCGGTCGCGGCGACCCGCTCGCGGACCTCCTGCTTGCGCTCCTCATACCCCTCGATCTCGAGGTCTTCGGTGAGCGCGCAGACGATCAACGCCACCTTCATGCCGAAGCGCTCGCGCAGCGGTCCCAGCCCCAGCGCGGTGTACTCGAGCGTGTCGTGCAACAGGCCGGCGGCCACCAGCTCGTCGTCCAGGCCGTACTCGGCCAGCAGCTCGGCCACGGCAAGCGGATGCTCGATGAAGGGGACTTCGTCGCCGAGGTCGCGAACCGCCCCGGCGTGCAGCCTCCGCGCCGTCTCCAGCGCCTGCCGGACGAGCTCGGAGCGCATAGCCACCGTTTCAACCCTGGAACGGGACATCGCCCCGCCACCGTAGCGCAATTCGCCCAGTATGGAAACCCCGTTCGTACCGATGGATCTAACCGCCGCCGACGGCGACAATCACGATGAAGGCGAGGTAGAGCGCGAACCAGCCGAGCACCGCCGGCAGCTCGAAGCGGCCGCGGCGGTGCAGGGCCTCGTAGGCGAGGAGGCCGCCGGCAAGGCCGAGCGCAACCGAGAGCGAGGCGTTGAGGCTGAGCGCCCAGTCGGTGAAGAGCAGGCCGATGCCAAAGGGGATGGTCGACTGGAAGACCATCGCGCCGGTGATGTTGCCCAGCGCCAGCGAGTCCTTGCCCTCGCGCACCCAGAAGAAGCTGTTGACCTTCTCCGGCAGCTCGGTCGCCAGCGGGGCGAGGATCAGGGCGAGCACGACGGCCTCGATGCCGAGGTCGCCGGCGATGCTGAGCAGCTCCTCGACGAAGAGATGGGCGCCACCGACCATCGCGCCCAGCCCGACGAGCAACTGAATCGCCGAGAGCAGCAGACCGGGGTCCGTGCGGCGCTCGGGACGGCGCTCGAAGACCAATGGGTTGAGCGTGGCGTGGTCCTGCACCTCCCCCCCCTGGCGCAGGGTGCGAGCGATGTAGAGCGGGTAGGCGACCAGGGCAAGGATCCCGACCGGGATGCGCAGCGCCGCCGGTGCCCCCCAGGCGAGCGCCAGCGAGAGGGCGAAGAAGGCGAGGAAGAAGAGCAGGTCGCGCTCCAGGGTCGGCCCGTGCGCGCTCAGCTCCAGTCCCTGCGCACGCCGGTCGCGGTAGAGGTAGGCGAAGAGGCCGACCAGCCCCATCGCCAGCGTGCCGAGCAGGAAGGGCGCGCCGACGATCGCCCCGATCGCCACCTGATCGGCGCCCTGCTTGGCGCCGATCAGGGCGACGATCGCGATCAGCGTCTCCGGCATCGCCGTGCCGACCGCGGCGAGCACGCTGCCGACCGCCCCCTCGCCCAGCCCCAGGCGGTGGCCCATCCACTCCACCGCGTTGGTGAAGAGCAGCGCGCCGGCGAGGATGACGGCGAAGCTGACGGCCAGCAGGAAGAAGCTCAAGGGGCGCTACTGCCCCGCCGCTTCGCCCAGCCCTTCGAACAGCTCACCCAGGCTTTCACCGCCACCTTCGCCCTGCAGCAGGCCGAGCAGTTCGATCGGGTTGATGCCGAGCTTGATGAAGAGCCTGCTCAGCGGCTTGGCGTTTTCGGGAGCGGAGATCTTCTCTTCGTCGTTGACTTCGGTCAGCTTCAGGTCGAGGTCGATTTCGGCACTCTTCGGGCCGCTGCCGCCATTCTGGGGTTCGATCGTCAGTTGGGCCGAGATCTGACGGACGATGTCGTCGTTGCCGACGTAGACGTCGACGTGCGCCGCCTTCACCGCGTCGCTGACTTCGCCCTTCGCCTTGTCGATTTCGGCCTGCGAGGGCAGCGGACCGGCGGCGGCGAGCTGCGTGCGGCAGGCCGCGCTTTCGACCACTTCGAGGAGGGAATCGATCGCGCCCAGGGTGTTGAGGTCGCCGCTGACCTTGGTCGTGCTCGTGCCGCCGACATCGGCGCTGCCTTCGTTGTTTCCGTTTTCGAGGAAGTCGGCGACCTCGAGCTTGCCGAATTCTTCCTGGCAGGCGGCGACGCCGGCCGAGCCGGTTTCAGCACCGCCTTCGCGCTGCGCCTGCTTCAGCGTCTGTTCAACGAAGCTGAAGGTGGTCGGGTCGACTTCGTACTCGGTCCCTTCGTAATTGACGTAGGCGCTGTTGGGCAGCAGCACGAGGCCGCCTTCGAAATCGACGTCGTTGCCGTTGAACCTGCCCTTCGCCTTGGCGGTCATGTCGAGCTGGGGCAGGCTGCCCTTGCCTTCGCCCTGAAACGCCCCGGAGAGGCCGACGTCGAGGTTGCCGCCTTCGGCGCCGGGCGCCTCGATCCCGAGCGAGAGGTCGATCTTGCCGCTTTCGATCCCCTGCAGGGTCGCTTCTTGGAGCACCGCTTCGGCGCTCTCGCCGCTCTTGTCGCTGCCGCCTCCGCAGGCAGCCAGGGCGATGCTGACGGCAGCCAGGGCAACGACGGCGGCAGAGGCGTAGAGGAAGCGAAGTCGGCTCAAGGCAAGGTCCTCCTGAAGTTGGGATGCGTGGCGGGTGCGGGATTCGGGTCTTTGCGTGACTCGCGGGGATCGTAAGGCTAGCGGTCGTGCCTTCAGCGATTCTTAAGCTGCGGCGGCGTGCTTTCGGTCAGGTTGAGCGCCAGGGGGAAGAGGAAGGCACCGAGGAAGATCAGGGCGATGCCGGCGGCGACGAGCCAGCGCGAGCCGCTGAGGTGGCCGAGGATGCCCACGGCGAAGCCGATCAGCATCAGGGCGATATAGGGACCGGCGCTGTGCGGAAGCAGCGTGGCAAGGAAGAGGGCGAGGTCGAACACCGGCGCGGATTATCATCGCCGCATGGCGGAGACGCAGGCACCCGCATCCGTGGCCGCGACGAAGGAGGCGCTGGCGGCGGCCAGCTACCTCGCCGACGAGTCGGCGGCGCTGGTCTCGTTCCTTGCCCAGCGACTGGGCAAGCCGATCCTGGTCGAGGGCCCGGCGGGGGTCGGCAAGACCGAGCTGGCCAAGGCGCTCTCCCGCGCCAGCGGCCGCGAGCTGATCCGCCTGCAGTGCTACGAGGGCCTCGACGAGGCCAAGGCGCTGTATGAGTGGAACTATCGCAAGCAGCTGCTGCGCATCCAGGCCGGCGGCGAGTCCGGCTGGGAGGACGTTCACGGCGACATCTTCAGCGAGGAGTTCCTCCTGGCGCGGCCGCTGATGCAGGCGATCGCCAGCCCCGAGCCGGTCGTTCTGCTGATCGACGAGATCGACAAGACCGACCAGGAGTTCGAGGCGATGCTGCTCGAGCTGCTCTCCGATTTCCAGATCACGATCCCCGAGCTGGGCCAGGTCTCGGCGAGCTCGATGCCGATCGTCGTCCTCACCTCTAACAACTCGCGCGAGCTGACCGAGGCGCTGAAGCGGCGCTGCCTCTATCTCTGGCTCGACTACCCGGAGCTGGAGCGGGAGATGGAGATCGTCCGCCTGCACGCGCCCGACCTGCCGGAGACGCTCACCCGACGGCTGGTCGAGGTGGTGCGGATGGTGCGGGCGCTCGATCTGAAGAAGCCGCCCTCGATCGCCGAGACGATCGACTGGGCGCGGACGCTGCTGCTGATGGGGGCCGAGGACATCGACCGCGAGACCTTCGAGCAGTCGATGTCGATCATCGTCAAGCACCGCACCGACATCGACCTGGTCGCCGAGCGGGTGGGGATGAAGCTTGCCGAGTCCGTACGGCCCCAGAGCTGAGACCGGCCCCCCGGGGCTGGCGGCGAAGCTGCTCGGCTTCTGCGAGGAGCTGCGCAGCGAGGGGGTGGCGGTCGGCACCTCGGAGATCCTCGACGCCTTCGCCGCGCTCGAACAGGTGCCCTGGGAGTCCCGGGACGACTTCCGCGAGGCGCTGGCGACGACGATCGCCAAGTCGCAGGAGGACCGACGGCTCTTCGAGCTGCTCTTCGAGCGCTGGTTCTTCCGCACCGCCGAGGCGGAGGCGATCGAGCGTGAGATCGGCGAGACCGAGCAGCGCCACGAGGGCGCCGAGCGGCTCGACATAGACGAGCTGCGCGAGCAGATCCGCCAGGCGATCGTCGAGGGCAACGACGGCGAGATGCGCGACCTGGCGCGGCTTGCGATCGCCGCCTTCGGCCGCCAGGGGGAGGGCTCCGGCGTGGTCGGCGTCGACGTGCAGAGGATCCGGCGCACGTTGGAGCTCTCGGCCGGAACCCAGCCGCAGCCGACCGACGGTGCGGCGGAGCGGCCGCCGATCGACCGCGAGCAGCTCAACCGCTTCGAGCGCCACCTGCGGCGCGAGCTCGAACGCGACCTGATCGAGCGCACCGAGACCCTCCCCCCCTCGCGGCCGCTGGCCGAGCTCGACCGGGCGCTGCCGACCAGCCCGACGCAGGACCTGGCGGCGGTGCACCGGGCCGTCTCGCAGATGAAGCGGCGGCTGGCGACGCTCGGCCATGAGCAGCGCGGGCGGCGCAAGGCGCAGACGGTCGACGTGCGGCGCACGATGCGCGCCTCGCTGGAGACCGGCGGCGTGCCGATGCACCTGCGCTACCGGCCGAAGCGACCGCGGCGGCCGGAGATCTACGTCCTCTGCGACGTCTCGACCAGCGTCACCTCGGCCAGCGTCTTCTTCCTCTCGGTCCTGCACGCGCTGCACGACTCCTTCCGCAAACTGCGCAGCTTCGTCTTCATCGAGCGGATCTCCGAGGTGACCGATGTCTTCGAGCACGAGCGCGACTTCGCCGAGATCGCCCGCCGCATCTCCAGCGAGGGCGGCGTCGCCGACGTCTCCGGCTACACCGACTACGGCCGCGTCTGGCTCGAGTTCCTGACCGAGATCTCCGACGACCTCGACCCCCGCTCAACCGTGATCGTGCTCGGCGACGCGCGCACCAACGGCCGCGAGCCCCACGCCGAGGTCTTCGCCCAGGTCGCCGAGCGCGCCGGCCGCCTCTTCTGGCTCAACCCCGAGCCGAAGCTCTACTGGAACTACGGCGACTCGGTGATGGCCGCCTACGAGCGCCATTGCGACGGCGCCTTCGAGTGCTGGACCACCCGCCACCTGGAGAACTTCGTCAACGTCGTCGCTGGCGGCGTGCCGGCCGGCGACTGAGCCGGCAGCTTCGCGAATCGCTTCGACAAGCCTCGCATGATCGCTTAATTTTTCTTTACTATACCTCCACAGTGCTCGTCTGGGTCCGATGAGGCACGGGGGAGGCGGGTCACAACAGCGACAAAAAGGGAGTGACCAGATGACTCGCAAACTCAAAGCCCTATGGCTCGTGCTCGCGGCCGCCCTCATCGCCGGCGCCCTCGCAGCATCCGGCGTATGGGCCGAAGAAGAAGAAGAAGTGCCAAAGAGGTTCCGCGCCGGTTCGTCGCCGGCGCTGGTGACAGGCGTGGGCGAAACCACGTTCACATTCCATGTCGGTAGCGTCAAATGCGTCACGCACTACGAAGGAACAATGGGCAAAATGTTCGAAGCGGAACTGAAAATCACCCCAACCTACTCTGGATGCAGCGGCTTTGGCTTTTCCAAAGCCGACGTCACAATGGAAGGCTGTTACTACCTGTTCACACTTGAACCCGGCACCACAATCACAGGAGGAACCCCCCAGACCACCCATACAACCGGGCCCATGCATATCAAATGCCCGGAAGAAAAATCGATTTTGATCGAGATGACATTGTCTGGCGAAGTTGCCTGTACGGTATTGATCTCCGAACAGACACCGGAAAATATCGTTGACACCAAGAACGAAAACATCGGCGCAGGGAAAACCGAAGATGTACGGTTTACCTCTACACTCGAAGGTATCGAATACAATATTGAAAATAGCCTTGGTAGCTGCGGAGTGCCAAAACCGCAGTTCGACGGCCAAATCGATGGCGAAGTCACAGTAAAGGCTTTCGAAGACGAACCCGGCGGTGGTCAGATCAGCTTCAAAATCACGGGCTCGTGAAGCATGGGGCCGGGAGAGATCCCGGCCCCTTCCTCCCCACCGGTTCATAATTGAGCGCCCCATGGAAGCCAACGGCCTCTGCGACAGCTGCGCCCATCAGCAGCTCGTCCCCAACACCCGCGGCTCGGTCTTCAGCCTCTGCAAGCGCTCGCGCGAGGACCCGGCCTACCCGCGCTACCCGCGCCTGCCGGTGCTGAGATGCGCGGGACATGAGCCGCCGTGCGACCGCAGGCGCAGCGACTAACCGGCGAGCGCCAGCTCGCTCGCCGACGCCTCGAGCCGATCGGTAGTGGCGACCGTATCTGGGATGGTGACCGTGATCTGTCCATCGCGCTCTGCCAACCATTTCGCGTTGACAATCGCGATGCCGATGATTTCGCCCTCTTCGTTGAACATCACGGCATGTCCCTCCAGCGTGGGAATGGTTTCCCGCGCTGGAACAGGCTTGCCCTTGTGCATGTAGAGGACATCGCGCTCGGCATCGAAGAGCACGTCGTCGAACTCATGATTTCCGATGCGGACGATCATCGTCGGTGTCTGGGCCTCGGATTCACGGCTTGGGAAAATGCGGATGGCGCTCCAAGGCATGAACCCAAGCCTCCCAGCTGAGCTCAACATAGCGCCCATCCGGGCCTCTGACAAGAAGTATCACACCCGCCGACGCTAGGCAGCGTCAACGCGCGTATGGTGCGCAGAATCAAAGAATTGCGAGGCGGCTCTGTGCCGAAAGCGTTACGCCGACGCGGTTCCGCGGAGCAGAGCCGGTTCGCGGGCCTCCGAATGGCTTTCCGCCGCAGCGTCGGCAATGATCGTGGTGGCAACTCGCGAAAGGGAGAGAGATGGAGACCTCGTCATATCCGCCGCAGACCCCGTCCTCCTACCCGGTCACGTTTTCGGTCGACTATCCCGAGCGGCAGTTGAGCCGGATGTCGTCGGCGTTCAGGATCTTCACCGTGATCCCGATCGCGATCGCCTTTGAGCTGCTGCCGGGATCCGGCATCCAGAGCTTCGGCGCCACGTTTGCGATCAGCGGCGGCAGCCTCGTCGTCCTGCCGACCGTGCTGATGCTGCTCTTCAGGAAGAAATACCCGCGCTGGTGGTTCGACTGGAATATCGAACTGATGCGCTTTTCCAACCGCATCGGCGTTTACGCCTTCCTGATGGACGACGAATACCCCTCGACCGACGAGATGCAGGCGGTCCACCTCGACTTCCCATACCCGGACGGCGAGCGGCTGGAGCGCGGCCTGCCGTTGGTCAAGTGGCTGCTCGCCATCCCCCACTACATCGTCCTCTCCTTCCTCTACATCGGCGCCTTCTTCGCCGTGATCGGCGCCTGGTTTGCGATCCTCTTCACCGGCCGCTACCCGCGCGGCATCTTCACTTTCGTCGAAGGCACGCTCCGCTGGAGCAACCGCGTCACCGGCTACGCCTTCACCCTGGTCACCGACCAGTACCCCCCGTTCCGGCTGAAGGCCTGAGCACGAGCCCTGAGCAACAAGCTCAGAGGTCTATTCGGGCAATGGACCACCAACCAGGGCAACCATCATGCCGACCAGGGCAGCGGCGATCAGGGTCGTGATCACACCGCGCCGGGCTACGAGGAGAGCAACGGCCGCCAGTGCCAGAGCCCCGACCTGCCAGGTCTCGCTCAGCGCCAAAGCCAGCGGGATCGCGGAGCCGAGAATGGCGCCGATCGCGGCCGGGCCGGCACCGTCGAGGAAGGCGCGTGCCTTGGCGTCCGTCCGCAGGCGGTCGAAGCGCTCGGCGCCGATCAGGATGAACGAGAAGGACGGGGCGAAGGCCACCGCCGAGGCGAGCAACGCGCCCCAGGTCCCCGCTGCGGCGTAGCCGACCACAGCGACCGTGTGAACCACCGGGCCCGGCGTCACCTGCCCCAGCGCGACCGCGTTGAGGAACTGGCCGTCGGTCATCCAGTGGTAGTGGCTGACTGCATCTGCCTGCATCAACGGCACGATCACGAAGCCGCCGCCGTATGACAGGGCGCCGACCTTGAAGGCGACCCAGGCGAGCGCACCGACTCCGGCGCCCGCCGTGGCGAGCGGCACGAACGCGAAGCTGGCGAGGGTGTCACCGGCGGCGCTCGGCCGCCGTGCCAGCAGCTCGATCGCACCGCAGGCGATGAGCACGAGTACGAGCCAGGCGCCGACCAGGGCCGTCGCGATCAGGCCGGCTCCACCGTAGAGCGCCCAGCGCAGCGGGTGGGTGTCGCGGGCTCGCTCCCAGCTGGAGGGGATCAGGCCGAGCCCGGCGCGCAGGGCCACCGCGGCCACTGCCGCGCCAGCTCCAGCGCCCGCCCCGATCACCCAGCTCGGCGGCGCGGAGGCGAGAAAGAGGACCGAGAGCAGCAGGATCGCGCCCAGCCCCGGCAGGATGAACCCGGCTCCGCCGACGAGCGCTCCCGGCACCCCGCCCAGGCGCCAGGCGCAGAAGATCGCCAGCTGGGTCGAGCCTGGTCCGGGAAGCAGGTTGGTCGCGGCGATCGCATCCTCGAACTGCTCGGCGCTGAGCCAGCTCCGCCGCACGACGCAGAGGTCGCGAAAGAGGGCGATGTGGGCGGGCGGGCCGCCGAACCCGATGCAGCCGATCCGCCCCCACTCTCGCAGGATGGTGATCAGGGACAGTCGGGGAGGGCTCGCCACCTGGTCGATGCGGAAACGCTAGTCCCCACTCGTCTCCCCGAGCAGGGTGGGAGCGAGGGACGTCGCCTTCGCCCCGTCCGCCAGACCGAGGTGACCGAGACCGAACAGATCCTCGGTCGTGCGCAGCAGCGCGTAGGGATCGAGGCTCGTCGCCTCGGTGGCTCCAGGGGTCAGGAAGCGAGAGACGAGCAGGGCTCCGACGTGAAGCGGGTCATCAGCCGGCACAGGCCCCGGGGCCGCTTCAGCCGCGACCGGGTCTGCGGCGCCGAAGGTGACGATCAGCAGGCCGTCTTCCTCGTAGGCCGGCGAGGCGAGGATCTGCGGCACCCATTTGGCGAGAAAGGCGTCGGCGGCAGCCGCGCCTTCAATCGCGCCCGGCGGACACTGGCCGGCGGTGCCCGCATCGCACGGGGTCGGGGCGATGTAGGAGTAGTTCGCGGTCTTCTCGGCCTTGCGCAGATCCGTGTGCAGCTGTTCGATCGGAACGTCATTGGTCGCACAGTCGCCGAGGTCGAGCAGCGAGTGGAAGTGGACGAAGGGGTTTTGCACAGACGCATACCCACCCGGCGGGGGCGCGTCGGTCGCATCGGCGTCGGGATGGACGCAGTTGGCCGCTTTGCCGGCTTCGTCGACCATTCCCTCCATGTAGGCGTGCCAGCTGAAGCGCCCACTGGCCAGCTGGTCGGAGATCGTCAGCGTTTCGACTGGGTATACGCAGCCCGCCCCAGAGACGACCCCGTTGGCCTCGACCTTGACGTTCGACGGAAATTCCGCATAGGTCGAGCAACCGCCCTGGGTCGAGGCGTTGGGCGGCTGGCCGCTGACCGCCGCGATGCCGTTGGGCAGGGCGGCGTCGTCGAGCAGCGTGTAGTCGCTCAGCAGCTCCCCCTTGGGCCGCAGCTGGGTGGCCAGATATGGCATCTGCGCCGTCTCGCCGAAGGCCGCCTCGTAGCCGGGGCTGGTGAGTGAGATGACGAAGACGTGCTTGATCCGGCCCGCTTCGGGCAGCGGCGGCGTCGCGGGGGGCGGTTCGCTGCTCGGGGCGCTTTTGGGTGGAGGAGAGGCCGGGGTCGGAGAGGCGAGGGGGGCGCTGCTCGGCAGCGCCGAGCCGCCGGCGGCAGAGACCGGCGCGTTGGCGCCCCCGGATCCCGCGCCTGGAGAGCTTTCGGCCGGTGGGCTGTTCGCCGCCGGCGCACCGCCGGCGGCCAGACCATGGCCGAGCAGGGCCGCCAGGGCGCCGCTGTTGCCGGTTCCGGTCATTGCGCTGGCGACGATCGCCGAGGTTGCGACCACGGAAGAGGCGACCAGCAATCCGAAGCGCTTGCCGGTCAGTGTCTCAGCCGCGGCAATCGCACCTTTGAGCAACTCACGCAGCCGCCTCACTGGAGCAGCTCCAGCATCCGTTCCGCCGCGAGCAGCTCGGCGTCGACCCGCTGAAGCTCGGCAGCCTTGCGCGTCAGGACGTCCATCCGCACGTGGTCGCGAATCGCCATCTCGTAGAAGGCGCCGCCGAGGTCGGCCTGCATGATCGTGAACTTCTCCAGCAGGCGGTCGCGCTGGGCGACCAGATCCGCGTTCTCCTCCAGCTCCGGGCTCACGGCTGGCTCCCCGCGGCCGGCGCGGTCGGCGCAGAGCCGGGGTCTCCCCCGACGACGATCACGTCCGGCAGGTTCTGCTGCGCTTCGATGTAGGTCGAGCCGGTCTGCTTGACGTTGCCTTCGACCAGCTTCGTGTCTTCTTCTTCCTTCTGCGCGCTCGGCTTGAAGCCGGTCACCTGGTGGACGGTGCCGTTACTGGTCTGGGCGACGACCTTGCCGCCGCCTTTGCTCGCGGCCTTGCCGGCCTGCTTCGATTTGCCGGCCTTCGTCTTGGCCGCCGCCGACGTCTGCCCCCCGGCGGACTGGCTCGCGACCGCGGCGTTCTGATTGCGCAGCGCCTCGAGCAGCGCCTCGTCTTCGCCGCCGCCGGAGCCGCTGCGGCCGACCACGACGCCGATCGCCACGGCGATCGGCAGCAGGGCGAAGAACCCGACCGCGGCGGCGCGGCTGCCTGGCCCGGTTCTTGCCGGCGGCCGGGCAATCGGCCGGCGGGCGCGTTTGCTCATCGCGGCGAAATAGCGCGAGGCGGGGTTGGCGCCGTTGCCGCGCCGGGCGGCGCATTCGACGCAGTAGCGCTGCTGCGGGTCGAGCGGCGCGCCGCACTCCTCGCAGGGCTCGTAGTGAGGGGTGTTCATCACCTTCGGCTCCCGTGCTCGTTCGTTTTTGATTGTCTGAGCTGCCTCTGCTCGCGGGCTTCGAGGATTCGCTTGGATTCCGCCTGCTGACGGGCGGCCTTTTCCTGCGTCGTCGAGCAGCCCGCGAAGGCGCCCACGAGCAGCAATCCGCAGACCGCAAGGGCGCCCAGGCGCAATATGCAGCGCCTAGCCGAACGCACCGCTCACGTACTCCTGCGTCCGCCGCTCACGGGGCGAGCCGAAGAGGGCGGTCGCGCTGTTGTACTCGACCAGCTCGCCCAGGTACATGAAGGCGACGTGGTCGGCGATCCGGTATGCCTGCTGCAGGTTGTGGGTGACGATGACGACGGCGACGTCGTCGCGCAGCTTCACGATCAGGTCCTCGATCACCTGGGTCGATTGCGGGTCCAGCGCCGAGCAGGGCTCGTCGAGCAAGAGCACCTCCGGCTCGGCCGCCAGCGCGCGGGCGATGCAGAGCCGCTGCTGCTGGCCGCCGGAGAGCTTCAAGGCGGGATGGTCGAGGTTGTCCTTGACCTCCTCGAAGAGGCCGGCTCGGTCGAGGGCGCTGTGGACCCTGGGCTCGAGCGTCTTCTTTCGCTGCCGCCGCGAGCCCTGCTCGCGCAGGACGTAGGCGATGTTGTCGAAAACGCTCATCGGGAACGGGTTGGGCTGCTGGAAGACCATCGTCACCCGCCGTCGCAGCAGAGTCGGCTCGATCAGCACGATGTCGACGTCGTCGAGCAGGATGCGGCCGCGCAGGGTCGCCGTGCTGGTCAGCTCGGTTAGCCGGTTGAGCGAGCGCAGCAGCGTCGTCTTGCCGCAGCCCGAGGGCCCGATCATCGCCAGCACCTCGCCCTGGCGGACCGGCAGCGAGACCGATTTCACCGCTTCGCGGTTGGAGTAGGAGACCGAGACGTCGTCGATCTCCATGCGGCGGATCGAGAACTGGGGCGCGCCGATCGAACGGCGGGCGCCGGTGAAACCTCCCCGCGCCTGGGACGTGCCGGTGCTCCGGTGTCCATATGGACCCCTATCCACCGGCACGTCTCCCCCGGTGGCGATCCCGGCTGGCGGCGCAACCTGCTGCGCCGCCTTCGCGTCCTCGAGCTTCAGCCGCCGGATCGGCGGCGGGGGTGGCGTCAGGAACTCCATGCCCCGACCTTTCGTGCGCGGCGGTGGACGACGTCGACGGCCGCGTTCAGGGCCAACACCATCAGCAGCAGGACGAAGGCCGCCGCGTAGGCCTTCTGTGGCTGGTTGAGATTGCCCGTCGGCGAGGCCTCGTAGACGAAGTTGGTCAGCGTCGTGCCGGCGCCGCGCAGGTAGTCGAAGGGGAAGGCGGCATCTTCGACCGGGGCGAAGTTCTGGGTCGCGCCGAGCAGGACGACGATGATCGCCGTGTCGCCGATGATCCGGCCCAAGCCGAGCATCGCCCCGGTGGCGATCTGCGGCCGGCTGGCGGGAATCAGGATCCGCCGCGTCGTCGCCGCCTTGGTCTTGCCGACGGCGTAGGAGGCCTCGCGCACGTGGCGGGGAATCGACTGCAGGCCCTCGCGGGTGCTGGCAACGACCAGCGGCAGGGCGACCAGCGCCAACATCGTCGAGGCGGCGAAGAAGGAGCGGCCGAAGACGACGCCATCTGAGGTGCGGCTGAGGAAGCCGAGCGCGGTGCTGGAGAAGATCACCGTGCCGAACAGGGCCAGGACGATCGAGGGGATGCCGGCGATCGCCTCGATCGTCGACTCGGTGATCCGAGCGAGGCCGGCGGGGCGGCCGTACTCGACCAGCCAGACCGCGATCGCGATGCCGATCGGCAGGGCGATCGCGATCCCCATCGCGGCGACGATCAGGGTGCCGGCGAGGGCATCCGAGAAGCCGCCGCTTTCGCCCTGGGCGAACCCCGCAGTGGCCGGCGTGACCAGCATCGACGGGCGCAGGTACTTGATCCCCTGGCTCAACAGGTAGACGACGATCGCGACGGCGATCGCGCAGAAGAGCAGGCCCAGCACCCAGCAGATCGCCAGGCCGATGCGGTCGACGAGCCGCCAGGTGGCGCTGCCCTCGACCGCGGCCTTGGCGGGCGGCGGCGGGACCTTCCCGGGCGGCGGCACAGCGGGCGGCGTGGCAACGGGGGCGCCCATCAGGCCGTCGCCCCGTATTTGCGCATCGCCCGCCGCGTCGCCCAGCCGGTCAGCGAGAGCATCGCCGCCGAGAAGAGCAGCACGGTGGCGATCGCGAACAGCGTCGCGTTCGCCGGCGGCGAGCTGAGCTGGTCGATGTTCTTGACGATCGTCGGCGCCAGCGGCCGTGAAGGCTCGAAGACGAAGATGAGGCCGTCGGCGGGGTTGGGGGCAAAGCCGACCGAGCCCGAGATCATCGCCAGCATCACCGCCTCGCCAATTGCCCGTGCCGATGCCAGGACCGTGCCGGCGACGATCGCGGGGCGGGCGGTGCGGACGGCGATCTTCCAAGTCGTGCGCCAGCGATTCACGCCCAGGGCCAGCGACCCCTCCAGCCACCCCGGGCGCACCGACCGCAGCCCGTCGGAGAAGATCGAGACCATCAGCGGCGCGATCATCACCGTCAGCACGGTGACCGCGGCGAGCAGGCTGTAGCCGCTGAGCGAGATCACGCCGGCTACCGAGGCCTTTTGCGACTCGCTGACCAGGTGGTTGCCGATGAACGGAACCAGGACCAAGACGCCGAGCAGGCCGTAGATCACCGAGGGGACGCTGGCGAGGAAGCGGACGACCGGCTGCAGGACGTTGCTCATCCACTCGGGGGCGAACTCGACGATGAAGACGGCGACGAAGAGCGCCGAGAAGAGGGCGATCGCGACAGCGCCGCCGGTGATCAGGAGAGTGCTCCAGATCAGCGGCCAGGCGTGGAACGTGTAGACGTATTCGGCGCCGGCCTGCCCGGAGAGGAAGATCGCGTTGAGCTGGTCGTCGACGTTGCCACCCGGCCCGAACCAGGCGAGGCCGTTGTGAGCGAACGACGGCCAGCCCTTGACGAAGACGGTGACGATCATCGCCAGGAGCAGCGCGACGACGGCGCAGACCAGCGCGCCGAGCATCCGCTCGACGCGCCGGTCCGACCATCGCGGGCCGTACTCCTCTGAGTAGGACTCCTCCACCTACTTCTTCTTGTTGAAGGCGGGCACACCGCCGGCCTTGGCGATCACCTCTCCGGCCACCGGGTCACGACGCGCCCAGTCGACGAACTTCTGCACCGCCGGGTTCGGGCTGGCGGTCGGCAGGACGATGAAGATGTAGCGCGAGAGCGGATACTTGAGCGGCTCGACGCTGATCTTCGAGGGCAGGCATTTGATGCCGTTGACCTTCAGCGCCTTCTGGCCCTTGCCCTGCCAGGCAAGCCCGTCGTAGCCGATCGCGTTCGGGTCCTGCTTGACCGCGTTGACGACGAGGCCGTCAGCGGTCAGCGCGTTGACGTTGGACGCCGGCGGTTCATTGTTGAGGACCGCCTGCAGGAAGAAGTTGTAGGTCCCTCCGTTGGTGTCACGGCCGACCGGGTCGATCGTCGTATCGAGGCCGGAACCGGGAAGCTGGTTCCAGTTGGTCAGCAGGCCGCGATAGATGTCGTGGGTCTGCTGGATACTGATGTTGCTCAGCTTGTTCTTCGGGTTGACGTCGATGCAGAGCCCGTCGAGGTAGAGCTTGACGTAGGTCGTGCCGGCATCGCTGGGAAGCGGCGTGCGGGCCTGCCCGGCGAACTGGCTGGTGCCGTTCTGCACGTCTTTGACGCCGGCGTTACCTCCGTTGGCGGTATAGACGAACTTGACCTTGCCTTTGGTCACCTTCGTGTACTGGGCGAAGAGCGCCTGCAGCACGGGCTGCGCAGCGACCGAGCCCGACCCGATCAGGGTCTTTGCACCGGCAGACGCCGGCACGGCGAGCCCCAGGAGGCCGATTGCCGTTATGGCGAGAGTCTTCCTTCTCATGCTTGTTTGCTTCCTTTCCTGCCGGGTACTGGAGTTTGTTTAGCAACTTGCTCGACAAAACCCTATCAGCTTCTGTACTTTATTGACCTCTTTAGTAAAGAAGGCCTCCCGGCGGCCCTGAAAATGGAGGTTCAATTGCTCAGCAGAAGACTCTCAAGACCCCGTGCCGCGTTGGTCGTGGCAGCCTCAGGCGCACTCGCGGCCGCGGTTGCCGTCAGCCCCTCGCTTGCCGGCACCCAGCAGAAGGCCCCGCACGTGTACCTGACCAGCAAGAAGGCGAGCGGGCTCTACCTGAGGAGAAAGGCGGCCAACACGCTCTTCCTGAAGAAAAAGGCGGCCGGCAACCTCTACCTGACGAAGGCCGATGCGCCGCTGACGCCAGTCGTCGGGATCGCGGCGGGGACTGCTCCCTTCGCGGCCTCGGCGACCACGGCCGGCTACATACCGACCGCCTTCACCTCGTTCGCGACGAAGGGAACCGCGCCGGCGGTCATCACTTTCTCCGGGCAGGCCATCTGCACCGCGGCGAAACCGACCGTCGAACTCGCCTGCCCGATCCAGATCCTGGTCGACGGGCAATCGACGGGGAAAGTCAACTTCGCCCCGGCCACCGCCGGTTCGCCCAAACCCGCCGCCCTGGTTCACACGGTGACGCAGACCACGGTGCTCGGCAAAGGCGGCCACACGGTCGCTGTCCAGTACGCCGGCGCCGCGAACGTCACCTTCACGCTGAAAGGCTGGAGCCTGGCCGTGCAGGCCTATCCGGAAGCCCCCGAACCAGTCACGAGCCCGGCCGACGCAGGGACTCCGGCCGGCGCAGCGACTCACCGAGGATGAGCCTGGCTCGGTAGTAGATGGCCTCGTCGACGCCGTCGCGATCACCGGCGGCGTCGGCAAGAGCCCCCGAGCTGGCACCCAGACGCTCCCCCCGCAGCACTCCACTCAGCCTTCCCTTCGAGACGACGGTGGTCTTCCCCGCTGATCGACTCATCTGTGCATCTCCTTTCTAGAGTTTGTTGAGTTTCAAAGTCAAGAATAGCAGCTGGCGAAGAGGGCGGGGCGCCACCCGGCAAAGCGCGCCCCGCCCCATCACCTCTTCAGGCGGCTGCGGAAACCTCCGCGTCGTCTCCGCCCTGCCCGCCGCGGGGAGTCGAGGCCCCGCGGCCGTCGGGCGATGACGCGTCGCCGCTGAAGCGCTTGAGCTGGCCCGGGCGCAGGTGGACGATCTGACCCTCGCGCAGCTCGAGCTTCTGCAGCTCGGCGCGGGTCAGCTGGGCCCAGACCTCGGTGCCGTCGCCGAGGATGAACTCGACCCGGATCTCGAAGCCGAGGGCGACGATGCGCTGCACCATCGCCTCCTCGGTCCGCTCGTCGGGGTCGAGCACCACCTCCATGTCGTGCGGCCGTACGAAGTGCTCGCCAAGCCGGTTGACCTCGCCGACGAAGCTCATCACGAACTCGTTGGCGGGCTGGTCGTAGAGGTCGTCGGCGGTCCCCGACTGCTCGACCCGGCCCTCGTTCATCACCACCAGCTGCTCGGCGACGTCCATCGCCTCCTCCTGGTCGTGGGTGACGAAGATCGTGGTCACGTGCATCTCGTCGTGGAGGCGGCGCAGCCAGGTGCGCAGGTCCTTGCGCACCTTGGCGTCGAGCGCGCCGAACGGCTCGTCGAGCAGCAGCACCTGCGGCTGGACCGCCAGCGCCCGGGCCAGGGCCATGCGCTGGCGCTGCCCGCCGGAGAGCTGGTCGGGGTAGCGCTCCGCCAGCCCGTCGAGCTGGACCAGGCGCAGCAGCTCGTGCACGCGATCGCTGATCTGGGCCTTGTCCCACTTGCGGATCTTGAGGCCAAAGGCGACGTTGCCGAACACGGTCATGTGCTTGAAGGCGGCGTAGTGCTGGAAGACGAAGCCGACCTCGCGCTTCTGCGCAGGCGTTGCCGTCGCGTCCTGTCCGTTGATCACCACCTGGCCGGCGTCGAGCGTCTCCAGCCCGGCGATTGCCCGCAGCAGCGTCGACTTACCGCTGCCGCTCGGCCCCAGCAGGGCGGTTAGCGAGCCGTCGGGCACGTCTATCGAGACGTCGTCAAGAGCCTGAAAGTCACCGAAGCGCTTGCGCGCTCCCTCGACTGCGATTCCCATCAGGAACCCTCCTTCGAATTGGACATTGAGATCGCGGCGTCGCCGGCGATCGGGATCGGCCCGCTGGAGCCGGCCTTTGCTTTGCGGCCACCGATACTCATCAGCAGCAGGGTGGTCAGGGCGAGCAGGGCGAGCACGATCGCGCCGGCGTAGGCCGCCTGCTCGTTGAACTGCTCGAATGACTTCGCGACGAAGAGCGGCAGGGTCTCGGTCTGTCCCGAGATCGAGCCCGAGACGATCGTCACCGCGCCGAACTCGCCGAGGACGCGGGCGGTGGTCAGCACGACCCCGTAGGCGACGCCCCAGCGAATCGCCGGCAGGGTGACCCGCCAGAAGGTCTGCCAGGCGTTGGCGCCGAGGGTCGAGGCCGCCTGCTCCTGCTCGGTGCCGATCTCCTGCAGCACAGGCACCGTCTCACGCACGACGAAGGGCAGCGAGACGAAGATGCTGGCGAGGATCATCCCGGGGATCGAGAAGAGGACCTTGACCCCCCATTCGGTCAGCGTCGGGCCGAACCAGCCCGCGTTGCCGTAGAGGAGGAAGAGCGAGAGGCCGATCACGATCGGCGAGATCGCGAAGGGCAGGTTGATGATCCCGTCGATCACCGCGTTGCCCTTCCAGCGGTGGCGGACGAGCAGCAGCGCGCAGCCGACGCCGAAGACGGTGTTGAGCGGCACCGCGACGGCAACCATCAAGAGCGTCAACCAGATCGCGTGCAGCGCGTCGGGCGAGGTCATCGCGTCGATCGGCGGACCGAGGCCGTGCTCGAAGGTCTTGTAGAAGATCATCCCGACGGGAGCGAGCAGGAGCAGGCCGAGGTAGCCGAAGGCCAGCCCGCGCAGGCTCCACCTGGCGGTCATCTGCGAGCTCCGCGGCGGGCGAAGAGGCTGACCGCGACCAGCAGGGCCAGCGAGATCGCCAGCAGGACGACCGAGACGGCGGCGGCGCCGGAGACGTTGCCGGACTCGATCTGGCTGCGGATGAAGACCGAGGAGACCTCGGTCTTGAAGGGGATGTTGCCCGAAATAAGGATCAGCGAGCCGTACTCGCCGAGCGCCCGGGCGAAAGCGAGCAGCACGCCGGCGAGGATGCCCGGCAGGAGGTTGGGGAAGATGATCCGCCGGAAGACGGTGAAGCCGCCGGCGCCGAGCGAGGTCGCCGCCTCCTCCATCTCGCGGTCCATCTCCATCAGCAGCGGCTGCACGGCGCGGGTGATGAAGGGCAGGGTGACGAAGCAGAGGGCGACGATGATCGCGACCCTGGTGAAGGCGATGTCGAGGCCGATCGGGCTTTCCGCCCCGTAGAGGGTGAGCAGGGTGAGCCCGGCGACGATCGTCGGCAGGGCGAAGGGCAGGTCGATCAGCGCGTTGACGGCGCCCTTGCCGGGGAACTCGTCGCGGACGAGGACCCAGGCGATGATCGTGCCGAAGAAGGCGTTGATCGCGACGACGATCAGCGAGCTGACCACGGTCAGCTTCAGCGCCGCCATCGACTCGGCGCCGGTGACCGAGTCCCAGAAGGCGCCGAGGCCGCCGCTGAGCGATTCGTCGAGCACCGCCGCCAGCGGCAGCATCACGATCAGCGACAGGTAGAGGACGACCATTCCCCTGCCGAGACCGGCACCGACCCCGGGCAGGCGGATGCCTGCCCGGGGCGGTGCGGTGGAGATGGTTGCCGGGTGACCCTCCATGCTTCCTCGCGGCTAGCCGCTCGTCGAGACCCCGAGTTCCTTCTCGATCGCGGCGACCTTGCCACTTTCGTCGTCGAAGAAATCGTCGTTGACCTTGCTCCAGCCACCGAACTCGGCGATCTTGAACAGGTCCTTGGGGGTCGGGAACTGCTTCGGGTCGACCAGCTTCGGGTTGACCGGGCGGTAGCCGTTTTCAGCCCAGATTTCCTGGCCCGCATCCGACCAGATGTAGTCGAGGAATTCCTGGGCGGCGGCCGGCGCACCTTTGGTGACCGCGATCGGCGTTTCGATCTGGATCGTGCTGGGCGGGATCACGTATTCGACGTCCTCGCCTTCGTCCTGCGCCTTGATCGCCTCGTTCTCGTAGCTGAGCAGCACGTCGCCCTCGCCCTGGGTGAAGGCAGCAAGCGCGTCGCGGCCGCTGCCCGGCTGGACGACGGTCTTTTCGAGCAGCGTCTTGACCCCTTCGAGCGCCTCGGCTTCCGATTTGCCCTCGTGGATCAAGGTCCCGTAGACGGCCATGATGTTCCAGCGGGCGGAGCCGGAGCTGAACGGGTTGGGCGTGATCACGTCGACTTCCTTGCCGAGCAGGTCGTCGAAGGACTTGATCCCGTCGGGGTTGCCCTTACGGGTGACGATCACGACGACCGAGTTCTCGGCGATCCCGTCGTATTTCTGCTTGTCCCAGTCCTTTGCGACGAGTTCGCCTTCTTCGACCAGGCGTTCCATGTCACCGGCCTGGGAGAAGTGGACGACGGAGGCGGGCTGGCCGGCGACCACGGCGCGGCTCTGATCGCCCGAGGCGCCGAAGGAGTTGCTGAAGCTGACATCGGCTCCGGCCGAGGTCGCTTCGAAGCCTGGCTCGAGGGCTTCCTCATAGACGGATTCCGGGGTCGAGTAGCCGACCACGTCGAGCTTTCCGCCACCCGAGGAGCTCGCGCTCGAATCGCCGCCGCCACAGCCGACCACCACCAGCGCTGCCAGCACCAGCAGTGCGGTCGCCAAGCCCAATCCGATCGTCTTCCTGCCCTTGCCAGGCTTCGTCATCTAAGCCGTTCCCTTCTTTCTTGATGAAGTTAATTAAGAATGAAAGCCGGCACCTTAGCAGAAAGTCGATCAGCAAAGTAAGGAATTGCTCCCGGACGCTAGGACATGTCACCTGAGCACCTGGCGCGCGGGTCCTGTCACGGCGGCCTCCCCCATGTGCTCGGACGCCGCTCCGCGGCGCCCTCCGCTATGGGGGACCGCCGCCGCGCCACCCGCGCGAGAGGAGCTAGCGCGGGGCCCAGGCGTCGGGCGAGGCGGCGAGGTGCTCTATTGCCTCGGGAAGTTCGCCGCTGACCAGGTCGGCGAGGGTTACGTGCTCGAGCACCGCGCGCAGATTGGCGCGGACGGCGATCCAGACCTCCTGCAGGTGCTCGGCGTGACCGCGGTACTCGATCGACTCCGGCGGCGAGGACTGCACGTGGGCGATCGGGCCCTCGACCGCTCGGACGACATCGGCGATCGTCACTTCATCGGCCGGCTTCGCCAGCCAGTACCCACCCTTCGCCCCGCGCCGCGCCCGCACGATGCCGTGATGCTTGAGCTCCAGAAGAATGTGCTCGAGGAATTGCAACGGGATGTCCTGCGCCTCCGCAAGCCGCTCGCCCTTGACCGGCTCATCGCCGGCGGCAGCCAGCTCTGCGGCGGCACGAACGGCGTAGTCGGCCTTGGCTGAGACACGCATATAGGGCTAGTTAATCAACCGGTCGATTCGAGGGCGAGCGCGGCTGCTTCCCGTTGGCGGCGCTTGTGGAGGATGCGGGGGGCAGCGAGGATCGAGCCGAGACCAATTGCGGCCACGAGGGCGGCGATCGGCCAGACGTTGGGGTCGCCCTTCTGGATCGTGACAATGCCCGAGCCGACCAGGACGACGCCGAGGGCGGTGCGGATGAAGCCCTGCGGGGCTTTGCTGGATAGGGCGGCGCCGATGATCACGCCTGGAATCGAGCCGATCAGGATGTTGCCGGCGAGGACGAAGTCGACGTTACCGCCGACCCAGTGGGCGATTCCGGCTGCCCAGAGCAGAACGGCGGCGTGGAAGACGTCGGTGCCGACGACTTTCTTCGGCGCCAGGCGGTAGACGGCGATCAGCAGGATCGCGATCACCGTGCCCGAGCCGGCCGAGGTGATGCCGATGACGAAGCCGGTCGTGGCGCCGATCAGAACCGCCGCGACCTTGTGGCGCCTTTCGACGTCGAAGCGGTCGCGCTCGTCGACCAGGTTGCGCAGGATCAGCGCCCGCGCCAGGGTGATGATGCCGACCATCAGGAGGGTGCCGCCGAGGACTGCGTAGACGAGCGAGTCGAGCCGGTCTTCGCCGACGTGACGCTCGATCACCGAGACCAGCGCCACGCCGCCGATGGCGGCAGGCACGCTGCCGAGGGCCAGCCATTTGACCAGCTCCATGTTCACCGTCTTCATCCGCAGGTGGCGCCAGCCCCCCACCGTCTTGGTGACCGCCGAGTAGAAGATGTCGGTGCCGATCGCCGTCGTCGGCTGAATGCCGAAGATCAGGATCAGCAGGGGCGTCATCAGGGATCCCCCGCCCATGCCCGTCATGCCGACGAGGATGCCGATGCCGAGACCGAAGAAGATGATTGCCGGGTCCATCGAGTGCCCCCAGGGTGGTTATCGACTTTCCTGACCTTTTTAGTCAGAAGGGGGAGTGCGCCAGGATACCAATGTGAGCGTGGAAACCAAGCAATTCGCCGCCGACCCGCCATCGCCTGCCGACGGCTCACCAAGCGCCACGGCCTCGATCCGGCGCCTGACGCACTCCTACGGGGAGCTGGAGGCAATCGAGCACGTCGACCTGGAGATCCCGGCCCACGGGGTCCTCGGCCTCGTCGGTCCCTCCGGCTGCGGCAAGTCGACCCTGCTCGAGCTGATTGCCGGCCTGCAGCAGCCGAGCGGCGGAGAGGTCGAGGTGGGCGGTGCGACCGATCCGGCGGGCCGTCTCGCCCGCTGCGCCTTCATGCCGCAGCGCGACCTGCTGCTGCCCTGGCTGAGCGCGGTCGACAACGCCGCGCTGGCGCTGCGTAATCGGGGCATGCGGCGCCGGGGCGCGAGGTAGGAGGCCGGCCGCCTGTTCGAGCGCTTCGGCCTGGCCGGTTTCGAGCGCACCAGGCCGGCCGAGCTCTCCGGCGGGATGCGCCAGCGGGTCGCCTTCCTGCGCACCCTCGTCGCCGGCAAGCCGGTGTTGGCGTTGGACGAGCCCTTCGCCGCGCTCGACGCGATAACCCGCGCCGAGATGCAGGGGTGGCTGGCGGAGGCGCTATCTGCCGAACCGCGAACCGTGCTCCTGGTGACCCACGACGTCGAGGAGGCGCTCTACCTCTCCGACCGCGTCGCGGTGCTCTCGGCGCGCCCGGCGCGGGTCGTCGAGGAGCTGAGCGCGCCCGCCCCGCGCGCCGCGGACCGCGACGCGGCCGTAACCGATCCTGCCTTCATCGCCACCCGCGAGCAGGCGATGGGCGCGCTTCACAGGGGGTCGCGATGAGGGTGTGGCGACTTTCCCGTGCCATAGAGGGGGAAACTCGCCACAGGGGGCGGCGATGAAGCGCTGGGCGCTGCCCGGCCTTGCCCTAGCGGCGCTTATCGGCGCCTGGCAGGTCGCCGCCAGCACCGGGCTGCTCGCCGACGTGTTCAACGTCGAATCGTTCCTCGTCCCCTCCCCCGCCGAAATCGCCTCGGCGCTCTGGGACAACCGCTCTTTACTCGCTGAAAACGCCTGGGTAACGCTGCAGGAGATCCTGCTGGGCTTTCTGATCGGGCTCGCTGCAGGACTTGCCTTCGCGGTGCTCCTCCGCCTCTCCGAGACCCTGCGGCGCGCCTTCTACCCGTTGATGGTCGCCTCCCAGGCAATCCCGATCGTCGTCATCGCGCCGATCCTCATCGTCTGGTTCGGCTTCGGAATCGCACCCAAGCTGGTGGTCGTCGCCCTGATCTGCTTCTTCCCGATCGCCGTAAACGCCACCGACGGGCTGCGCTCTGTCGACCCCGAGGCGACCAAGATGATGCGCACCCTCGACGCATCCCGTTGGCAGCTGCTGCGACGGCTCGAAGCGCCCATCGCCCTGCCCTTCGCCTTCAGCGGCGCCAAGGTGGCAATCACGTTCGCGCCGATCGCGGCGATCTTCGGCGAGTGGGTGGGCGCCGACTCCGGGCTTGGCGTGCTGATCAGGGAAGACAACGCAAACCTGCAGACCGCGCGACTCTTCGCCGCCACCGTCGTTCTCGCCGCGATCGCGCTCGCGCTCTTCGGCCTGATCGCCCTCGCAGAGCGCCGCGTCCTCACTTGGCGATAGAAAGCAGGGGATGAAGCGCCTCCGCCTGCCGGCGATCGCCACCGCCATCGCCCTCCTCGCCGTCGCCCTGGGCCTGACCGCCTGCGGTGAGAAGAGCGAGGACACGACCGGCGGCGCGGCCGAACCGCTCAGCCTGACGCTCGACTTCTATCCCAACCCAGACCACGCCGGCATCTACATGGCGCAGAAGCTCGGCTACTTCGCCGAAGCCGGGCTCGACGTCTCGATCCACACCCCGGCGGACCCGGCGGCGCCGATCAAGCAGGTCGCCGCCGGCCAGACCGACCTGGCGATCTCCTACGAGCCGGAGGTCCTGCTGGCGCACGAAGAGGGGCTCGACGTGGTCGCCGTCGGCGCCGTCGTCGACCGGCCGCTGACCTCGCTGATCTGGCTGAAGAAGTCAGGCATCAAGGGTGTCGCCGAGCTGCGCGGCATGACCATCGCCACCGCCGGAATCCCCTACCAGGACGCCTATCTGAAGACGATCCTCGCCCGGGCCAAGCTGACCCCCTCCGACGTGAGCAGCGTCAACGTCGGCTACGGCCTGCTGCCGGCCCTCGTCGGCGGCCGTGCCCAGGCGATGCTCGGCGGCTTCAGCAACGTCGAGGGGGTCGACCTGCGCCTGCGCGGCAAAGACCCTGTCGTGACCCCGGTGGACCGGCTCGGCGTGCCGACCTACGACGAGCTCGTACTCGTCGCCAACCGCGGGCGCCTGGAAGAAGACCCCGGGCGAATCAGGCTCTTCCTCGGCGCGCTCGCCCGCGGCACCGCCGCCGCGGTGAAGAGCCCCGACGCGACTGCCAAGGCACTGCTGGAAGCGAACTCCGACCTCGATCCGAAGCTGACCCGAGCGGAGGTCGCCGCGACCCTGCCGCTGCTCTCCAAGCGCGGCGTCATGGATGCGGCCGAGTGGAAGGCGTTCATCGCCTGGATGGCTGACAACGGCCTCATCTCCAGCCACCCCGCCACCGCCGAAGTTCTCAGCAACGAATACCTAGCGGGCGAGATTCCCCAGTAGCTCGAAGCCGCCCTCGCGCAGCAGGTTGGTCACCTTCTGGGGGGCGAGCGGTCGCGAGAAGAGGTGGCCCTGGGCGTAGTCGCAGCCGAGGCGACGCAGCTCGGAGAGCTGCTCCTCGCTCTCGACCCCCTCGGCGATCGCGTCGAGCGAGAGGGCGCGGGCCATCCCGATCACCGCCTCGACGATCGCCGTGCGCTCCTGTTCGAGCCCCAGCCCGTCGACGAAGGAGCGGTCGATCTTGAGCGCGTCGAAAGGGAAGCGGTTGAGGTAGGCCAGCGAGGAGTAGCCGGTGCCGAAGTCGTCGAGGACGAGGCGGACGCCGATCTCGCTCAGCGCCTCCAGCGTCGCCGTGGCGCTGGCCGACTCCTCGACCAGGACGCTCTCGGTCACCTCGAGCCGCAGGTTGACCGGGTCGAGGCCGGTGCGGGCGAGGATCTCGCGCACCGAGTCGGCCAGGTCTCGGTGCGCCACCTGCCGCGCCGAGAGGTTGACGGCGACGTCGAGCGGTCGCCGATCGGGCTGCAGCTCGTGCCAGCCGAGCGCCTGGCGGCAGGCGGTCTCCTGCACCCAGCGGCCAATCGGCTCGATCAGGCCGCTGTCCTCGGCGATCGAGACGAACTCGCCCGGGTCGAGCAGGCCGCGCTGGGGATGGTTCCAGCGCACCAACGCCTCGAGGCCGACGATCTCGCCGCTTCCAAGAGCGATGACGGGCTGGTAGTGCAGCTCGAGCTCGCTGCGCTCGAGCGCGTGGCGCAGCTCGCGCTCGGTCTCGAGCCGACGGACAGCACGCGCCTGCATCTCCGCGTCGAAGACCTCGCAGCGACCGCGACCGCGTTCCTTCGCCCTGTACATAGCCGCGTCGGCGTCGCGGATCAAGAGCTCGGCGTCGACCGGCTCGCGCCCTGTCGCGCGAGCCACCGCGATGCCGATGCTGGCGGTGACGAAGTGATCGGCGCCACCCATGGAATAGGGCTCGGAGAAGGCAGCGGCGACGCGATCGGCGATCGCGATCGCCTCCTCCTCATCGGCAAGCCGGTCGACGAGGATGCCGAACTCGTCGCCGCCGAAGCGGGCGACGATATCGCCCGGCCGCAGATGGGCGCGCAGGCGGGGAGCCACGGCCTGCAACAGCTCGTCGCCGGCGTGGTGGCCGATGCTGTCGTTGATCAGCTTGAAGTGGTCGAGGTCGAGGAAGAGGATGCCGACCGGCGAGCCCGAGGCGGTGCTGCGGCGCAGCGCGTCGCGCAGCGACTCGACGAAGCTGATCCGGTTGGGCAGCCCGGTGAGCGAATCGTGCAGCACCCGATGGCGCAGCGCCTCGTCAGCGTTGTGCCGCTCGAGCGCGTCGGCCAGCACGTTCGCCGAGGCCTGGGCGAAGTGGACGTCCTGTGGGGTGAAACGGCTGGGCTCGGTCGAGTGGATGTCGAGCACGCCATACGGGCGCTCCTTGCCGGCGATCGGCACGGCGAGGCTGCTGCGTATCCCCAGCACCCGCAGCGCCGGGGGCATCGTGTAGCGCCGCTCGCTCGACCAGTCGTCGACGATCACGTGCAGGTCGGACTCCAGCGCCGCACCGGCATGCGAGTCGCGCGCGGCCGAGGCGCGCCGCTCGACGCCGCCGCCGCGCTCCTCCAGCCCGGCACGGAGATGGAGGCGGCGGCCCTCGCGGCCGGCCTCCCAGACGCAGGCCGCCTCGACCCCCTCGATCTCGGTCATCAGCGGCACCGCCTGCTTGGCCAGCCTGCCGGGGTCGCCGTCCTGCAGCGCGTAGCGGCCCAGATGGGCGACGGCGGCCTGCTGGGCGGCCGCCCGGCGCAGCTCCTGCTCGGCCATCTTGCGCTCGGTGATGTCGTAGAGGACGCCGTGCCATACCGGGGTCCCGTTCCCGTCCGGCTCGAGCACGGCCTCGTCGAGGATCCAGACGACGTTGCCCTCGCGGGTGATCATCCGGTAGTCGATCGGCGGTCCGCCGCCCTCGCTGCTTGCCTTGCGCGTCTCCTGTTCGAGCGCTCGCTCGCGGTCGTCCGGGTGCAGACGCTCCGCCCAGAGCCCCGGGTCGGCCATCCATTCCTCGGGGCTGTAGCCGAGGATCTCCTTGACCTGCGGGCTGACGTAACGCCAGCGGCCGCGTTCTCCCATCTCGCAGGAGTAGACGATCGCCGGCAACCGCTCGACCAGGCGGCGGTAGTCGTCGCCTGCCGAGGAAATCTCATCGAGGAACTCGGTTACGCGCTCCTCGGGCCAGCCCTCACCCGTAGAGCCGATCTCACCCGCAGGGTCCATGCGGGCCTATCGGCATATAGCCCGGTGTTCCTTTATTTGTACAAGCCGATCGTCCACAACCCGGCCAGGCCGCGGAAAGGCTCGTACGGCGCGTAGAACTCCTCGACCTCCTCGACCGTGGCGCGGCGGCCGAGGCGGGCCAGCCGGCCGACCAGCTTGAGGTAGATCAGGTCGCCGGCCGGCAGCGCGTCTGGATCCCCGCGGCCGAGCAGACCCAGACACCGGACCGTCCAGGGGCCGATTTCCGGGACGGCGAGCAGCCGCCGGTCTGCGATCGGGTCGGCGAGGTCGCAGCGCCCGGCGGCAACCTGAGCGGCGACGGCACGGAGGGCGATCGAGCGGGCCGGAGAGAGGTCCATCGAAGCGAGTTCGGCCGGCGCCCGAGCGGCGATCGTCGCGGCGCCGGGCACGTCGCGCAGCCCCCCCCGCTCGCGACCCAGCCGCGTGCCCCAGCGGCCGACGATGCGGCGCTGGATGCGCGCCGCGCGCTCGCTCTCGATCAGCTGCTTGACCACCGCCCAGGCGAGCGCCTCCCAGGGCAAGGGGCGGCGGCGGGGTCGCAGCCAGGGGCGGCGGCGGAGCTGCGGCCCGAGCAGCGGATCGCGGCGGAAGCGGCGGTGAAACTCACCCAGGTCATCGTCGACGCCGAGCGCGAAGCGCATCCGCTCGACCGCCAGACCGAGCTCGTCGGCCTTGGCAGGACGGCTGTCTTCCGAGGGGATAGAACGTGGCGCGGTCAGGGCGCCCGGGTCGACCGCCTCGGCCCGCAGCACGACCCGGCCCCCTGCCGGCTGCCAGGCCCGCACCAGCACCGGGCTCTCCCCCACCCGCAGCAGCCGCGAGACGACCCCGTCGCGGACGGACATAACCCGGTCCTCGCTGCTGTAGGAAGGCAGGCGGAAGGGAAAGGGGGGCCGCGCGTCTACCTCGAGGCTCTTCACCTGCCGAGCAGATGCACGTCCACGAGGAACGAGCGACTGGCGACGACCTTCGGCTGTCGCCTGCGGCCGGGCAGCAGCCGGCTCTGCGAGCTCTTCGCCGCCGCGCCCACCGCCCGCACCACCGCCACCGTCGCAGCCCCCGCCAGGACGCCGCCGACAGCCGCTATCGCCGCCGTACGGACCTCGCCGCGAAGGACGAGCGCACCCGGGGCTTCCCGCTCCAAGACACGGACTCGAACCGGCTCCAACTCGAACTCGCTCACCGTCCCGACCTTAGCGATGCGATCAGCGCGAACCGGCGACAAAGCCGGAACTTGCGCCTTTAAGAGGAGCCGATCGCCTTCTCGTAGATCCGGTACCTCTTCACCACCCTGCCGCCCATCCCCTCCATCGCCCGGTTCATCGGCTCGTTGGTCTCGAGGATCCAGCCCATCTCACCGCCTTCGATCGCGCCCGGCTTGTGCGCGGTCTCCAGGTGCTTGAGGTAGAGCCCGGCGGCGACCCCGGTGTGGTGGTAGTCGCGCTTGACGCCGAGAGCGAGGACCCGCAGGCGGTCGATCCTGCGCTTGCCGAGCAGGAAGCGGAGCCAGCCGAAGGGCAGCAGTCGGCCGCCCATCTTGGCAAGCACCTGGTTGATGTCGGGCAGGGTCAGCGCGGCGCCGATCGCCTCACCGTCCTTTTCGGCGATGTAGGCCCAGTCCTCGTCGATCACCTGCTTGAGCGCTTTGGCGTGGAAGGCAATCTCGGCGTCGGTCGGCGGGACGAAGCCCCAGTTGTCCGACCAGGCGTCGTTGTAGACGGGGGTGAAGAGGCGCATCTCCCGCTCCAGGTTGCCCTTGTCGATGCTGCGGATCGTCACCCCTTCATCGCGCAGCGCCCGTTCCGCCTTGGCGTGGATGCCGGGGTCGAATCTCTCCCCCTCCTTGAGGCTGCCCAGCTCCAACTCCCACATCAAGAGATCCATCGCCTTGCCGAAGCCCCGTGCTTCGAGCAGCTCTTTGTAATAGGGCGGATGCCAGTTCTCGAGGATGTAGGGGCGCAGCTCAAAGCCCTCGATCAGGATGCCGACCTCGTCGTTCGTGGTGAAGTCCATCGGTCCGAGGATGCGGCTGCGACCGCGCGCCGCCGCCCACTCGGTGGCCGTGTCAAGCAGGGCGGTGGCGACCTCCACGTCATTGATCGTCTCGAAGAAGCCGAACATCGCGTCGCTGCCGCCCTGAGTCTCGTCCCAGAGCTCATCGGTCTGGGCGGTGATGCGGCCGACCGGCTCGCCCTCGCGTTCGGCGATCAGGTACTCCGCCTCGCCGTGCTCGAACCAGGGGTTCTTCCTGCGGTTGAGGAACTCCATCCGCTCGTAGATCAGCGGCGCCACCCATTGCGGCTGGTCGCGGTGAAGCCGGAAGGGGACCTTGATGAAGCGCTTGAGCTCGCGCCGCGAGCGGACTGGGCGGATCTCTACGGCCGACACGGGGCCCTGAACCTACACTTTCGCCATGAGCGAAACCGCGAAGGCCCCCGTCGACGTCTTCGAGAAGGCTCGCAGCCACGATCGGCTGGAGCAGCTCGAAGCCGCCAAGCAGCACGACCTGCTGCCCTACTTCCGCCTGCTCACCTCGCAGGCCGGCCCGGTGGTCGAGATGGAGGGCCGCGAAACGATCATGCTCGGCTCCAACAACTACCTGGGGCTGACCGGCGACAAGCGGGTGAAGCAGGCGGCGCGCGACGCGCTGGAGACCTACGGCACCGGCGTCACGGGCTCGCGCCTGCTCAACGGGACCACGCCGCTGCACCTGGAGTTGGAGCGCGAGCTGGCCGAGTGGATGGGGACCGAGGAGGCAATCGTCTACACCACCGGCTATCAGTCGAACGTCGGCTGCATCGGCACGATCCTCGAGCCGGGCGACACGGTGATCTGCGACTCCGGCGACCACGCCTCGATCCTCGACGGCTGCAAGCTCTCCGGCGCCAAGCTGCGCCCCTTCCGCCACAACCGCATGGACAAGCTGGAGAAGATGCTGCAGCGGGCGGGCGGGGACGGCGGCGGGGTGCTGGTCGTCGTCGACGGCGTCTTCTCGATGGAGGGCGACGTCTGCGACCTGCCGCGGATCGTCGAGCTCTGCCGCACCTACGGGGCGCGGCTGATGGTCGACGAGGCACACGGCGCCGGCGTGCTCGGCGCGCGCGGCGCCGGCGCCTGCGAGCTCTTCGGGCTCGAGGACGAGGTCGACCTGCGGATGGGGACCTTCTCCAAGAGCCTCGCCTCCTGCGGCGGCTTCATCGCCGGCCCGACCGACGTGATCGAGTACCTGCGGATCTCCTCGCGCTCCTTCATCTTCAGCGCCTCGGCGGTGCCGGCGGCCGTCGGCGCAGCCCTGGCGGCGCTGCGGGTGATCCGCTCCGACGGGCCACGGCTCTTCGAGGCCCTGCTCGGCAACGCCGAGTACCTGCGCGAGGGACTGCGCGACCTCGGGCTGCGGGTGGTCGAGCCGGGGTCGCTGCCCGACGGCAGCGTCGCAACCACCCCGGTCGTGCCGGTGATGGTCGGCGACGACTGGCAGGCCGTGCTGCTCTGGAAAGCGCTCTTCGAGGCGGGCGTCTACACCAACGTCGCGATCCACCCGGCGGTGCCCCCCGGCGGGGCGCTATTGCGCACCAGCCTGATGGCGACCCACAGGCGCGAGCACCTCGACCGAGCGCTGGAGACGATCTCCCGCACCATTGAAGACTTTCCTGAGCTTCCATGTACGTGAGTGGCTATCCATACCCCTGCGGGGGTAGTTTCGCCCTTGTCCAATTCGAGACAAGGCACGCAGGGCGGGAAAAAGATGCTCTTAGCGAACGGCCCGGCGGATCTTCGTCGGGCGCGGGTTGACGCTCGCCGCCCTTAGCGCGTAGCTTGCTCACCTCGCCGCGCATCCGGGTCAGGAGGAAGCGGCGGTGGCAGTTCAACTCAACCGAGCCGGGCCGTTCCGGCCGGCGCAGGAGACCAGTCAACAAACCCCTAGAGGGAGGAGCCCCAGTGGAAGCTGTATCGATCGCCCCTGCTTCGCCGACCGCAACCCCAACGCGGACACCGCAGCACATGCAGGCCCTGGCCCGCGCCAACCGGGTGCGGCTCGCCAGAGCGGAGCTGAAGCGATCGATCGGCCGCGGCGAGGTGAACGTGGCTGAGGTGATCCACGACTGCCCCTGGGAGACCGAGAGCATGACCCTTGCCGAGCTCTTGACGAGCCAGCGCCGCTGGGGACGCACCCGCGCCCGCAAGCTCCTGCAGGCGCTCGCCCTGAGTGAGAACAAGCGGATCGGGACGCTTACCCCGCGCCAGCGGGCGCTGCTCACGTCCGCCCTCAGCCCACGGTCTCGGGATACGGTGCTTGTCTGAGGGGTCGTCCGGCAGGGCCTTCCACTTAACTTTTTTTGAAGATCGTCTTCGGCAGTCCCTAGGTTGCCGCCGCCAAAAAAGTACAAGACGTTCCAGGCCCTGCCGGACGACCCATCTTCAACCTCTCAATCCCCCAGCCTTGAACGAGAGGCCGCCTGAGGCCTTCTGGAAGGCGCGGCGTAAGGTGTAGAAAGAAGCTGCAAAGGCTGCGGCGCCGGCGGCTAGGCATATGGCGAGGATCAGGCCGGCCAGGTAGAAGAGGCCGCCGGTTATGAGGACGAAGACGACGCCGGCGAGCAGGGTCGTGTGCGAACGGTAGCCGGCGAAGTGCTCGCGGGCCGAGACCTCGAGCCCACCCAGGGCAGCGAGGACGACGCCAACGCCGATTGCGGTCGGACTCTGGCTGGCGATGCCGACGATCAGGGCGACGATGCCGGCGAGCACGGTCAGCTCGGCGAGCGGGAACGAGCCCCAGGGGGCGGGCGGGCGCTCGTCGGCAGTGCGCCTCCGCTCCGCCTGCTGCCCCCTTTCGGTCTTGCGCCTAGCGCTCAACGGCCGCAAGCCGTCCGGGTAACGGGCATCCAGAGGAGACCTTGACCCGCCACCAGCCCATCAGCATGCCGAGCGGACCAAGGCGCGGGCGCGAGTGCCAGTGACCGCAGCCGGGCTCGCCGACATCGGCGCGCGAGATTCGCAGCCACTTGTGCTTGGAGGGGACATCGAGCATCCGCTCGAGCAGCTCGCGGTTGCGGGTCTCGAGCTCGGCCCGCTGCTGCAGCTGAAGCCGCGCCTCGCCGATCCGCGTCGCCAGCGAGTCGCGAATGACCTCGAGGTCACCGAGTCCCAGCGCCCGCGGCTCGCTCGAAGCGGCGGCGACGCCGGTGTCGAGCCTCAGGCGCGGGAAGGCCTCGGCGACAAGCGAGCCAAGCTGTGCTTCGAGCCGCCCGATCTGACGCCGCAGCTCCACGCGCGCAAGCCGCTCGTCGCCATCGATGCGAAGCGCGGTACCCATCTCTCGTTCGAGCAGATCCGGCATAAGCCCGTCAACGAGTGTAAATCAAGCCACCGACCGGATCGCAATCCCTGCGTTAAGACTGGCTCTAAGCCACCCCCAGCGTCGCTGCGACCATCCAGAGCGCCTCGTCGACGGCGATTTGGGGAACGCCGTCGACCTGGATCGCGGCGATCGCTATGCGGCGGGTGGCTCGGCTGACGCTGCGGTCCTCGCCGCTGGCGCCGAAGAGCAGGCCAACCGGGGCGCGCTCGTCGGCGATCAGGAGGGTGCCGTGCGAAAGCTCGCCGGGACGGCCCTTCAGCGCCTCGCCGGGCGCCGAGTCGCGGATGCAGAGCGCTCCCTCGAGGCGCTCGGCATCGAAGGCGCGCAGCGCGATCCCGGTCTCGACCGTGGCGATCGTCAGCGCGTCGGCCGGCAGGCCGCGGGTCTTGAAGCCGCCGTCCTGCAGACGGTCGAGGGCAAGCTGCTCGACCGGGGTGCGAGTGCGATCCGGGTCGAGCCCGATCTGGCGGAAGAAGACGCGGTATGCCCAGGGGATCGGCCGTTCGCGCATGTGGATGGCGTGGGCGCCGTAGAAGCGGTTGGAGGTCTCATCGAGGCGCCGCGCAACCGGCTCGGGACTGCGACCGGGGCGTCCATCGACCTCGATCCAGGCGATGCCGAGCCCCGGAAACTCGGCGGCGACGTGGGGAGCCACCCAGCCAATGCTCGAGGGAGGCTCCCAGCGCGGCTCCGAATCAGTTACCCCCATCCCCATCGTCAACTCGATTCTGCCCTCTGACTGGCCCGCAGCAATTGGTCGATCCGTTCGCTCAACTGTCTGGAGCCGAGCTTGCCGATACTGGCGCTCTGCAGCGTTCCGCCTGGGTACGCGTAGGCAAAGGTCGGGCAGCCACCGACCCGGTAGAGGCTGGCCACGGCGCCGTCGCGGTCATAGCCGACCGGCACCTTCCAGTTGCGCTGACGAATCAAGTCGCGGACGGTGTCGCGATCGTCGCGGATATCGAGCGAGAGGAAGTTCACGCGTCCACGGTAGCGCGGGTAGACCTGGCTGACGACATCCTGCTGATCGACACAGTCGCCGCCTTTGCTGAACCAGAAAGAAACCAGCAGGGGCCGGTCGAAAAAATCGCAGACGCGGATCGCTTCGGCCGTACGGATCTCGCAGGCGGGGGTACGCCGCGCGTCCGCTGGACACGGCAGCTCCCCCACCGCGCAGTCGTCCTGGGCGACGTTCGCATCCCCTTCCAACCTCCCCGCCGCTGCGGGAACGGCGAACTCGGGCAATGGCCAGCGAACCTCCTGCTCGTCCAGCCCCAGCGTGTCGCCGCCGCCAGGCACACCGTGGATCAGCGCAACCGCGACAATCGCGACGAAGATCAGACCGACGAGGATCGAGTAGCGATCTCTCATGCTTGCGGCTCCCCTCGCCGCCCGCTGACCCTTCCTCTCGCCCACCGCAACTCCCATTCGCGCTCGGCAAGGACCAGGGCGGCGGGCAGCGCGACCAGCACCCCAAGCAGCGCCACGGCGAGGTCGATCACGGTGACGAAGCCAAAATCGCGCAGCATCCCCACGTCGCTGGCAATCAGCACGGCAAAGCCGGCAATCGCGGTTACGCCGGAGGCGAGCACCGCAGCGCCGGTTCGGCCATACGCCGCCTGCAGGGCCGCCCCCACCTCCTTCCCCGCCCGCCGCTCCTGCCTGAAGCGCGCGGCGAGGATCACGCTGAACTCGGTCGCGATCGCGATCGTCAGCGCCCCCAGGGCCGCCGACATCGGGTTGAGCGGCACCCGACTGAGGAAGAGCACCAGGGCCGACCAACCGGTTGCCATCACGATTGGCACCAACGGCACCAGCGCCCGCGACCACGAGCGGTAGACCAGCAGCAGCACCAGCGCCACCGCGAGCAGTCCAACGGCGCTCAGCAGGTAACGGCTATCGGAGAGGTCCGAGGCGGCGGTGGCCGCAATCACCGGCAACCCGGCAAGCTCGACCTTCGTCCCGGGCGGCGGGCCGCCTTTCGTCCCCGGCTCGCCGACGGCAGCACCGATCCGGTCGATCAACGCCTGCTGGGAGTCAAGCGACTGCGCCCTGATCCCGAACCCCATCAGCGCCGTCCCCGCAGGCAATCCAGTCTTCGGATCCACCGTCGCCACCTGTCGCAGGTCATAAGCCGGAATCTGCTTCAGCGCAGCGCGAATGCCCTTGTGCGTCAGGGGCCCTTCCGCGTTCGCCGTCAGTCCTCCACCGGTGACGAAGTCCGACAGCGCCGGCCCCGGGCAGACTTCCGCTTCCTGACAGCTCGGGTTCGCACCCGAGAACCCTCCCGCTCTCAGTGCGCGTCGCTTGAACGCAGCCATCCAGCGGATCGTCGCGGGGTCGGTCAGATCGGGCGCGCTTACCCGAACGTCCAACTCCCCGGACACCCCGGTGGCGTCCTGCAGCTCGTTCAGCTCCCTGACGGCATCGACGTTCTGTGGTGCCAGCTTGCGAATGTCGGTCTGCGTTTCGATCTGCGTGCCCAGCACCCAGCCGACCATCGCAAGCGCCAGTCCCACGCCAAGCACTCGCTGGGGACGGCGCTGGGCGATGGCCAGGGCCCTGCCCAGGTGCGGCGGGAGGCCGGGGCTTCTCGGCTTGGCACCGGCGTCGGATCGAAGGCTCAGGGCGGCAAAGCCGGCGACGAAGGCGAGGGCGAAGGCAATGCCGATGCCGACGACGAGAAGCAGGCCGAATCCGCGCACCATCGGCGTGGGCGAGAGCTGCAATGCCAAAAAACCCACTGCGGTGGCAACGCAGGCCGTGGCGATCGCCGGGCCTCCCCCGGAAGCCGCAAGGCGCCCGGCGTCGACACCCGGGCTGGCGCCGATCGCGATCGCCTCGTCATAGCGGGCCTGCAGCTGGATCGCATAGTCGACGGCGAGGCCGATGAGAATGGGCAGGACGGCGATCGAGGCCATCGTCAGCGAACCCCCGGCGAAGCCGAAGAGGCCGAAGGTCAGCGCCGCTGCGGCGAGAGCGATGGCCAGGGGCAGCAGCCGCCAGCGCGAGCGGAAGGCAAGGACGAGCACCAGGGCCATGACGAGGAGTGCCACGGCGAGGAGCAGGAGCAGCGCGTCCTTCAGAGCCCGCGTCACCGCGTCGACGACCACCGGCACGCCGGAGATGACGTACTTGCCGCCGTGCAGCTGGAAGCAGCGCTCCGGTTTGCCCTTGAACCTGCACTGCTTTCGCGCGACCGGATCGTGGACGACGGCCTTGATCGTCTCGATCGCATCGTGCCGCTGGGCTGCGCTCAGATCGGAGCGCAGCCGAAGGATGATCTGCGCCGAGTGGCTGTTGGGGAAGAGGTAGGCAAGCCGCGCCTTGGGGGTCCCACGAGCCTCGTGCAGGTCGAAGACGATCGCGGCGAGGAAATTGGGGTTGGAGAGGCTGGGTGGGCTGGTGATCCCGTACTGGGCGGCGATCTGCAGCAGCAGTTCGCGCAGCTCTTCGGGCGGAACGCTGCCGGCAAGTCGCTGCAGCTGGCGGTCGATCTGGATCACCGCCTCGTTGAGGAAGGTGGCCGGCCCGACAAGCGAGCGCACCGGGTCCTGCTCGGCCAGTTCGGCACATGGCCCGGGAATCGGCGCCGCCCCCTCCGGCACCTTGCCCGAGAGACAGCCCTCAAGCCGCAGCAGCCGCCCCAAATTCGAGGTCAAGACAATCCGCTGCAGATCCCCCTCGGCAAGAACGACAACCGGTTCTTCGCCAAAATCCCGCCTGACCTGCTGCGTGGCTTGATAGCTCGCTGAATCGGAATCAACCAGCGTGTCAGTAGCCGCATCGGTAGGAAGCTGGGTAGCGACCCCCCCAGCTCCAACGGCGAGGAACAAGCAGATCGCAAGGATCGGCTTCGCATGACGAACCGACCAGGCCGCTACCGATGCCATTCAGCCCCCCTCGGGCGGGTGGCGCGGCGGCGGGGGTCCCCCATAGCGGAGGACGCGGCGAAGCCGCGTCCGAGCACATGGGGGAAGCCGCCGCGACAGGACCCGCCCGCTGTGGGGCTCAATCCATCGACAGCGGACCAGTGACGTCCGCATTGAGGAACTGGTGCACGAACTGGTTTTCGGAGTCGAACAGTTCCTCTTTGGGCCCCGACTCGACGATTTTGCCGTTCCACAACACGGCGATGAAGTCGGAGATCCGCCGCGCCGTATTCAGGTCGTGGCTGATCACCAGATAGCAGCCGCCGTTCTCGGCGTGGACCTCGCGGATCAGCTCGCAGAGCAGCGCCGTGCGCACCGGGTCGAGGCCGGAGTCGGGCTCGTCGAACATCACGATCGCCGGTTCCAGCACCAGCGCCCGGGCGAAGCCGGCGCGCTTGCGCATCCCTCCCGAAAGCTCGTTCGGCATCTTGTAGATCGCCTCGGCCAGGCCGACCTCCTTGAGCCGGCGGTTGACGATCTCGCCAATCTCCTCCTCGCTTTTGTCGGTGTGCTGGCGCAGCGGGAAGGCGGTGTTGTCGTAGATGTTCATCGAGCCGAAGAGCGCCCCATCCTGGAACAGCAGGCCGAACTTTTTGCGCACCTCAAAGAGTTCGTCGTCGGTCATCGCCGGGATCGATTCGCCGTGCACGAGCACGTCGCCGGAATCGGGGTACAGCAGACCGACGATGTGCTTGATCAGCACGCTCTTGCCGGTGCCCGAAGGGCCCAGCACCATCGAGACCTGGTCTTCGGGCAGGCCGAGGTTGAGGCCGTTGAGGATGCGCGCCCGGCCGAACTGCTTGACCAGGTTGATGATCTCGATCGCGTCGGTGCTGCCGTGGTCGCGCTTGCGACCGGTGTGGAAGCGGTAGGGGTCGGCCTCGGCCGGGTCGACGCCGGGGATGACGAAGTCACGGCCCATCGTCGCCCCGTCCTCGCTGATGTAGGGACCGCTCGCCTGGCTCTGCTCGTCCATCTCCATAAGGGTACTCAGCCTCCTATCGGCGCCCTCGGGTTGGCACCCCAGAAGACCAGCGTGCCGAGCATCCCGATGATGTGAACTAGAACGATGTTGAGGACCATCGACTTGGCGGTCGCGGTCCCCACTCCAACCGGCCCGCCGGAGGCGGTATAGCCGTAGTAGCAGCCGACCATCACGATCGCCGTTGCCATGAACATCCCCTTGACCAGGCTGAAGATCAGGTCGGGCGGGTTCTGGAACATCCAGAAGATCAAGAGGTAGCCGCCCGAGGAGACGTCGCCGATCTGTTCGACCACCGCCAGGTAGCTGGCGAGGTACATGATCCCGATCCCGACCAGGTACATGAAGGGGAAGGCGATCCAGGCGGCGAGCAGGCGGGTGGCGGCGAGGAAGGTGACCGGCGGCACACCCATCACCTCGAGCGCGTCGATCTCGTCGGAGATCCGCATCGCGCCGAGCTCGGCGACGATCCCGGTTCCGACCTTGGCCGCCAGCATGTAGCCGAAGGCGTAGGGCATGATCTCGCGCAGGTCGCACCAGGCGGAGAAGACGCCGGCGTAGGCGGGAGCGCCGTTGGCGCGCAGCAGGTAGGCGCCCTCGATCCCGCACTGGAGGCCGAGGATGAAGACGAGGCCCCAGATGATCACCGCCGAGCCGAGGATCAGGATGCCGGCCTGGCGCAGGCTCTCGCCGAAGAAGCGCAGAACGCGGCCGGAGTAGACGAGGCCGGCGACACGCGAGCCGAAGCGGGCGATCTCGCCGAAGGAGTCGAGCCAGCCGCGGGGGACGTCGAGCCAGGCGTTCATCGAATCGTCTGCAGGTCCGGATTGGTCGCCAGCAGGGTCTGGGTGAAGACGTAATTGAAGGCGAAGACCCCCATGAAGGAGATCACCACCGCCTGGTTGACGGCGCGGCCGACCCCGGCGGCGCCGCCGGAGGCGGTCATCCCCTTGTAGCAGCAGACGACCGAGATGATCGCGCCGAACAGGGTGCACTTGATCACCGAGCCCCAGAGGTCGGTGATCGAGGCGTTGGTGAAGAGCGTGGCGAAGAAGCCGCCGAGCGGCTGGTTGTAGAGCATCTCGGTGAGGATGCCGCCGCTGATGCCGAAGATCAGCGCGTAGATGTCGAGCAGGCCGGTGATCACCATCAGCGCGAGGAAGCGCGGCACCACCAGGTTCTTGATCGGGTCGACGCCGAGCACCTGCAGCGCGTCGAGCTCCTCGCGGATCTTGCGCGCGCCGAGGTCGGCGGTGATCGCCGTGCCGGCGACGCCGGCGACGACGACCGCGGTGACGAAGGGGGCGAACTCGCGGATCGAAGCGAGGACGAAGAAGCCACCGAGCCGGTCGAGCGAGCCGAAGAGGGTGAGGAAGTTGGCCGCCTGCAGGCCGGGGGCGCCGAAGCCGAAGGCGACGGTCGAGACCAGCAGCGGAAACCAGCAGAGCTGCAGGGCGAAGAGGAACTGGCCGATGAACTCCTCGCCGTAGGGATAGGGAGGCCGGACCGCGGAGACCAGCGTGCGCGCGGTCAGGATCATCATGTCCCCGACCTGTTCGAAGAACGACTTGGCGGGGGCGACCCTCCTGCCTATCGATGCGGCTGCTTCCATCTGCTCCTCCGGGGGAGCGGGACCGCATCGGGCGGGCCCTGCTCCATGCATTGAGTCTATGGGATGCGCCAGCGGCGTCCGTTAGCCGAGTGTTGAGATCGAGCTAACGCGGCTCCACCCGCTCAAAGCTGCCCAGAAGCGCGGAATCCCCGTGGTATGTTCCGGCAACTTTGGAGCGTCCGGGGGGGAATCTCGAGGTCCGGCGGCGTTTCCACGTCGCCGCCGTCGCCGCGGCTGTCGCCGCTGCGCTGAGCCTCGCGCTATCCGCCTGTGGCGGCAGCGAATCGTCTGCCGATTCGAACGAGGCGCCGGGGACCTACCCGGTCAGGATCGTCACCGCAGAATTCCCCGCCAAGCAGCGCCTGGGCGAAACGACGCTGCTGCGGCTCGGCGTGCGCAACACCGGCCGCAAACCGCTGCCGGCGCTGACCGTGACGATCTCGGTCGGCGGCAAGGAGGGGCATAGCTCCTCGCTGCCCTTCGGCTACCGCGATCCCCAGCCGGGCCTGGCCCAACCCGACCGGCCGGTCTGGGCGCTGTCAGCCGACTACCCGAAAGCGAACGGCGCCTCCGCACGGGCAGGAGCCGAAACCGCCAGCCCCAAGACCTTTGACTTCGGCCCGCTGAAGCCGGGGGCTACCACCGAGGCAATCTGGAAGCTGAGCGCGGTAAAAACGGGCAGCTACAGGCTCTTCTACGAGATCGGCGCGGGGCTCAGCAGCGAAGCGAAGGCGGAGACCGCGGCCGGCACCGCGGCGGGCGGCTCTTTCGCGGCGAAGATCACCGAGGTCCCCCCGGAAACGGTCGTCACCGACAGCGGTGAAGTCGTTCCAGCGCCGCAGAACCCCACCGAAGCCAATCGCTAGGTGGCAAAAGACAACTGTCTTCGCGGCGCTCTTCGCGCTGGCCCTGCCGGCGTGCGGATCCGCCCAGGAGTCGCAGCAGCACGCGCGCACGGCCAAGGCCGGCGTCGGCCTGAAGCGGATCGGCGAGTTCGAGAGCCCGGTCTACATCACCGGCGCTCCCGGTTTCCCCAAGCTGCTCTTCGTCGTCGAGCAGGAAGGCAAGGTCGTCGTCCTGCGCGGCGGGCATCGGCAGCGCCAGCCGTTCCTCGACATCTCCGACCTGATCTCCGCCGGTGGCGAGCGCGGACTGCTCTCGATCGCCTTCCCGCCGAACTACATGCGCAGTCGCCGCTTCTACGTCTACTACACCGACCCCCAGGGCAACATCCGCATCGACGAGTTCAAACGTAGGAGCGCGACGCGAGCCGCGCGGGGCTCCCGCCGCGCTGTGGTGCAGATACCCCACCCAGTCAACGCCAATCACAACGGCGGCCAGTTGCAATTCCTCGGCAACTGGCTCTACTTCGGCAGCGGCGACGGCGGCTCGGGCGGCGATCCGCCAAACAACGCGCAGAGCCGCCACAAGCTGCTCGGCAAGCTGCTGCGAATCGACCCGCGGCGGGCCGGCGCCAAGCCGCAGATCTACAGCTATGGCCTGCGCAATCCGTTCCGCTTCTCCTTCGACACGGTGACGGCGAAGCAGCCCCGAATCGCGATCGGCGACGTCGGCCAGGATCGCTTCGAGGAGCTCGACTACACGACCGTGGCGGCAGCCCACGGCGCCAATTTCGGCTGGGACGCGTTCGAGGGCTTCGCCCCCTATCGGGGCGCGAACAGCGGCACCCCCGACCCGGGCGGCACGGTCAAGCCGATCTTCACCTACCCGCACAGCCGCGGCGGCAGCTGCTCGATCATCGGCGGCTACGTGGTCGCCGACAGGCACCTGCCGGCGCTCTACAAACGCTACGTCTATGCCGATCTCTGCGAGGGACAGCTGCGCAGCCTCGTCCCCCACCTGCAGCGGGCGAGCGGCGAGCACGCGCTCGGCCTGCACGTGGCAACTCCCAGCTCCTTCGGCGAAGACGACCATCACCGCATCTACGTCTGCTCGCTCGAAGGCCCGGTTTACCGCCTGGTCCCGCGATAGCGGCTACTCTTGGCTGGCCAGCCAAATTCTTGAAGGGAGCGGTCAGGTGGAGAGCGGAACGGCACCGAAAGTCAGCGAGGCGGTGAACGGCGCCGGCTCCAACGGCAGCAGCGCCGGACGGATCGAGGTCCTCAACCCGGCGACCGGCACGACGGTCGGCAGCGTCGACGTCGACTCTCCCAAGCGCGTCGCCGAGGTCGTGGCGCGCGTGCGTGCAAATCAGGCCGAGTGGGAGGCACTTGGCATCGAGGGTCGCTACCGCTGGCTCGGCAAGCTGCGCGACTGGCTGCTCGACAACAGCGAGCGGATCGCCGACATGATGCAGGCCGAGACCGGCAAGGTCCGCGCCGACACCGGCACCGAGATCTTCTACCTCACCGACCTGATCAACTTCTACGGCAGCAAGGCCGCCAAGTTCATCGGCGACGAAACCGTGCGCCCGCACTCGCCGCTGATGGCGTCGAAAAAGCTGATGGTCCAGTACCGGCCCTTCCCGGTGGTCGGCGTGATCAGTCCCTGGAACTTCCCGCTGGCGCTGGCGCTGGGCGACGCGATCCCGGCCCTCCAGGCGGGTGCAGCGGTGGTCGTCAAGCCGTCGGAGTTCACGCCGCTGGGCATCGACGAGATCATCAAGGCCTGGACGGAGGAGATCGGCGGGCCCGACGTGTTCGCCTGCGTGCACGGGATCGGTGAGACCGGCGGCGCCCTGATCGACAACGTCGACTTCATCCAGTTCACCGGCTCGGACCGGACGGGGCGCAAGGTGATGGCACGCGCCGCCGACACCCTGACCCCGGTCAGCCTCGAGCTCGGCGGCAAGGACCCGATGATCGTCCTCTCCGACGCCGACCTCGACCGCGCCGCCAATGCCGCGACCTGGGGCTCGATGTTCAACTCGGGCCAGGTCTGCCTCTCGGTCGAGCGGATCTACGTCGAGGAGCCCGCCTACGATGAGTTCGTCGCCAAGCTGACCAAGGAGGTCGGCGCGCTGCGCCAGGGCGCCGACGGCAAGACCCCGGCAATGGACGTCGGCGCGATGACCTCGCCCAACCAGCGAGCGGTGGTCGAATCCCACGTCGAGGACGCGCTCGCCAAGGGGGCGCGTGCGCTGACCGGTGGCAAGGCCGTCGATGGGCCCGGCGACTACTACGAGCCGACCGTGCTGGTCGACGTCGATCACTCGATGAAGGTGATGCGCGACGAGACCTTCGGCCCGGTCGTCGGCGTGATGAAGGTGCGCGACGCCGAGGAGGCGCTGCGCCACGCCAACGACACCCGCTACGGCCTCGCCGGCTCGGTCTTCGGCGAGAAGGAGCGGGCGGAGCGGGTCGGGCGGCGGATCGAAGCCGGCGCGGTCAACATCAACGACGTGATCGTCAACTACGCCCTGATGGACGTGCCGATGGGTGGCTGGAAGGAGTCCGGCATCGGCTTCCGCCACGGCGAGTACGGGATCAAGAAGTACTGCCGGCCGGAGTCCGTGATCGTCAGTCGCCTCGCCGCCAAGCGCGAGCCGACCTGGTACCCGTACACGAAGAGCCGGCGCGGCCTGATCGGTCGCGTCTCCCGAGCCTTCAACGCGCGCGACTGGCGGCGGCGGCTTGGCCTGAAGTGACCCCGGGCGCATAGCCTTCACCCCCGATGCCTGACTTTGCCGACTACTACCGCGAGATCTATGCCCGCGGGCTCGGCGGGGAGACGCCTTCGATCCCGATCGCGGTCGAGGAGCAGGAGCGGCGCGCTCATGAGGCGATGGACGAGCGCGCCGCCAACTACGTCTTCGCCGGAGCCGGCGCCGAGCACACGATGCGGGCCAACCGCGACGCCTTCGAGCGCTACCGGATCGTGCCGCGCATGTTGCGCAACGTCGCCGAGCGCGACCTCTCGACCGAGCTGCTGGGCACCCAGATGCCGGCGCCGCTGCTGCTGGCGCCGATCGGTGTGCAGAAGGTCGTCCACGAGGACGGCGAGCTGGCGACCGCACGGGCGGCCGCAGCTATCGGCGTGCCGATGATCGCCAGCACCGCCTCGCACTTCACCCTCGAGGAGATCGCCGAGGCGGCAGGCGACTCGCCGCGCTGGTTCCAGCTCTACTGGCCCAACGACCGGCGGCTGGCGGAGAGCTTCGTCAGCCGCGCCGAGGTCGCCGGCTACGGTGCGATCGTGCTCACTGTCGACACCTTCATACCGGGCTGGAAGTCGCGCGACCTGCAGCAGGCCTGGCTGCCCTTCCTCAACGGCATGGGCATCGCCAACTACTTCCAGGACCCGGTCTTCCGCGCTGAGCTCGAGAGGTCCCCCGAGGAGGACCAGGGCGCCGCGACTGGCCATTTCCTCGGCGTGCAGGCCAACCCATCGCTCACCTGGGACGACCTCGCCTGGCTGCGCGAGCGTACCTCGCTGCCGATCGTCATCAAGGGCATCCAGCACGTCGACGACGCGCGCGAGGCGCTGCGCCGCGGCGTCGACGGCATCGTCGTCTCCAACCACGGCGGCCGCCAGGTCGACGGCGCGATTGCCTCGCTCGACGCGCTGCCGCCAATCGCAGAGGCGGTCGGTGGCGAGCTGGCGATCCTCTTCGACAGCGGCATCCGCAGCGGCGCCGACGTGCTCAAGGCGCTCGCGCTCGGCGCCGACGCCGTCTGCCTCGGCCGCCCCTACGTCTGGGGCCTGGCGCTCGGCGGCCAGGCCGGGGTCGAGACCGTGCTCAAGATGGTCCTCGCCGAGCTCGACCTGACGATGGCCCTCTGCGGCTACACGCGCCCGGACCAGCTCAGCCCGGACGCGCTTGCGGCGGAAGCCTAGGCCGGCGCCTCGATCTTGGGGAAAAGCGGCGGGACGCGCTCGACCTTTTGGCCGCCAGGTCGGGCACCCAGCTCGCTGAGCTTCCGGGAGTCCTCTGCCAGCGCTGCCAGCAGTTGCTCGCTCGTCTGCGGCAGGTAGGGGACGAGCATCAGGGTCGTCACCCGCAGTCCCTCGGCGAGGTTGTAGAGGACTTCGTCGAGGCGCTCGGGGTCGGCCTCGTCCTTGGCCAGCTCCCAGGGTCGGGTCTCCTCGACGTAGCGATTGAGGCGACGGACCAGCTTCCAGGCCTCCTCCAGCGCCTGGGTCAGCTCGGCCCTGTCGAGCAGCTCGCTGAAGCGCCCGACGACGCCTTCGAAGTCCTCCGCCAACACCGCGTCGACCTGGGCGGCCGGGACGACGCCGTCGCGGTAGCGCTCGACCATCGCCAGCACGCGGCTCGCCAGGTTGCCGAAGTCGTTGGCCAGCTCGGCCTCGTAGCGAGCCTCGAAGCCCGCCGTCGAGATCGAGCCGTCCTGGCCGAAGCTGACCTCGCGGAAGCAGTAGAAGCGCAGCGCGTCGGCGCCGAAGCGCTCGATCGCCTCGAACGGGTCGAGCACGTTGCCGAGCGACTTCGACATCTTTTTCTCGCCCATCATCAGGTAGCCGTGGATCGCCATCCGCTGCGGCGGCTCGAGATCGGCCGCCCAGAGCAGCGCCGGCCAGATCACCGCGTGGAACTTGAGGATGTCCTTGGCCATCACGTGCAGGCTGGCCGGCCAGAAACGCGCGGTCAGGTCCTCGCCCTCACGGGCGAAGCCCAGCGCCGTGACGTAGTTGAGCAGCGCGTCGAACCAGACGTACATCCGCTGCTCGGAGTCCCAGGGCAGCCGCATCCCCCACTTCAGCTTCGGCCGCGAGAGCGAGACGTCCTCCAACCCCTGCTTGATGAAGGAGACCGCCTCGTTGCGGCGGAACTCGGGGACGACGAAGTCGGGCCGCTCTTCGTAGAGGCCTTCGAGCTGGGCCTGGAAGGCGGAGAGGCGGAAGAACCAGTTCTCCTCGCGTTCGCGCTCCAGGGGGATCTCGTGGATCGGGCAGGTCTGACCGGGGCCAAGCTCGCGCTCCGTTTTGAAGTCGGCACAGCGCGGGCAGTACCAGCCCTCGTAGGTGCCCTTGTTGACCCAGCCGTTGTCATAGACCCGCTGCATGATCTCGGCGACGCGCTCGCCGTGGCGCGGGTCGGAGGTGCGGATGAAGAAGTCGTTGGTCGAGTCGATGATCGGCATCAGCTCTTCGAACTTGGCCGCGTTGCGATCGGCCAGCTCCTGCGGCGTCACCCCCTCGCGCTCGGCCGCGGTCTCGATCGGCTCGCCGTGCTCGTCGGTGCCGGTGAGGAAGAAGACGTCCTCGCCACGCTGGCGCATGTGGCGAGCGAGGATGTCGGCCGCCATCGTCGAGTAGGCGTGGCCCAGGTGCGGCTCGGCGTTGACGTAGTAGATCGGCGTGGTGACGTAGTAGGCCATCGTCCGCAGGCTACTTGCGTGGCTCGCGCCCGGTCAGCGCGCGGTAGAGATCGTTGGCGCGAGTGCCGGTCAGCGCGGCGACGACGCTGGCGGCAGCGCGTGGCCTGGCGCCCGACTGGACCAGGTGGCGCAGCGCGTCGACGGCGAAGCCGACGTCTTTGTCGTGGTCTTCGGCGGAAGCCGGGGCGATCACGAGCACGATCTCGCCCTTGACGTCACCGCGGAAGCGCCGCGCCAGCTCGGCGAGAGTGCCGCGCGAGACCTCCTCGTGCATCTTGGTCAGCTCGCGGCAGACGGCGGCCGGGCGGTCGGCGGCAATCGCCGCCAGGGCCGCGAGCGAATCGCCGATCCGGCGCGGGGACTCGAAAGCAACCACAGTCTCGGTCGAGCGCAGCACCCGCTCCATCTCGCCGGAGCGCTTCGGCAGGAAGCCCTCGAAGCGCCAGCGATCGGTCGGCAGGCCGGAGGCGACCAGCGCCGCCGGCACCACCGATGGCCCGGGCAGAACGGTGACCTCGAGGTTGCGGTCGATGCAGCGCCGGATCAGGCGGAAGCCGGGGTCGGAGATCGCCGGCATGCCGGCGTCGGAGACCAGGGCGACGACCTCGCCGCGTTCGATCCGCTGCGCCAGCTCGACCGCCCGTGAGGCTTCGTTGCCCTCGTGGATGGAGATCAGCGGCGGCGCCGGGCGAATGCCGAGCTTGTCGAGCAGGCCACCGCTGCGGCGGGTGTCCTCGCAGGCGATGTAGTCCGCGCTGACCAGCGCGTCGCGAACGCGGATCGTGATGTCGTCGAGGTTGCCGATCGGGGTCGGGCAGACGATCAGCGACCCCGGCATCAGCTCGCCTTCTCCGAGCGCTCCAGTTCGATCCGGGCGAGCGCGGCGGCGCCGATCATGCCGGCGTCCTCGCCCAGCTCGGCGGCGACCACGGGAGTGCGGTTCATCGGCCGTAGCGCCCGCGCTTCCAGCTCGCGGCGGGCGGGGTCGAGCAGGAGGTCGCCAGCGGCGATCACGCCGCCGCCGATCACGATCGTTTCCGGCTCGAAGATGTTGGCGAAGCTGGCGAGGGCGACGCCGAGCCGGCTGCCGACCAGGTCGAAGACGCCGATCGCGGTCTCGTCCCCAGCCTGCGCAGCCACGGTGACGGCCTTGCCGTCGATCTCCTTGCCCTCGGCGAGCAGCTTGGCAAGCGCCGAGTCGGGTGCGCCTTCGGCGGCAGCACGTCCTTCGCGGCCAATCGCCGTGCCGGAGGCAAGCGTCTCGATGCAGCCCCGGTTCGGGCAGTTGCCCTGGCAGCGGGGGCCGTCGATCTCGATCGCGACGTGGCCCAGCTCGGCACCGGCGCCGCTCGAGCCGCGGTAGATCTCGCCGCCGAGGATGAGGCCGCCGCCGATGCCGGTGCCGATCGTCAGCATCACCGCGTTCTCAGCTCCGCGGGCGGCGCCGAAGAGGTGCTCGGCCAGCGCCGCGACGTTGGCGTCGTTGTCGACGAACGTGGGCAATCCGGTCCGTTCGACGACGATGTCGCGGATCGGCAGATCCTCGATCGGCAAATTGACCGCTGCGACGGCGACGCCCTTCTCGTGGTCGATCGTCGCGGGGATTCCCATCCCGATCGCCTCGACCCCGGGGCGCTCGGCCCGCGCCTCCTCGAGCTCGCGCACCAGCAGCTCGACCAGTTCGCTCTCGCCCTCGCCGGCGGAACCCTCGCGACTCTCCCAGACGGTCTTGGAGTCGCCGTCGAGGACCCCGAGCAGCATCTTCGTGCCGCCCAGATCGACGCCTATCGCTTCGGCTTGACTCATCTCTTGTTTGAGCTCTTCTCGCGCACGACCGCGGCCATCGGCATGATTCCTAACCCTTTCATGGCTGGCAATGGAGAGCAGCGGCCCCCCGAGCCGCCCGACTACAAGGTCTACCGAGCCCGCCGGGGGTTCTTCTCGCGCTTTCGCAAGCCCGATCTCTCCAGCCTGCGCGAACGCGGCTGGCGCGCGCCGAAGCTGCCGGGGCGCCCCGATCGTCCCGGCCGCGAGCGCGGTCCACGGCCGTCGCGCCCAAGGCTGCGCCGAGCGCTGAAGTGGGTTGGGGTCGCGGCACTCGGTTGGATCCTGCTCAGCTTCCTCGCCTTCGCCGTCTCCGCCCAGCTGCAGGCCTTCAAGCTCTCCGGCGAAGCGAAGTCGAAGCTGCACGGCAACCCCTTCCTGCTGGCCAGCGCGCAGACGATCCTCGTGCTCGGCACCGATGCTCGCCCGCCCGACACCAAGGAGCCGGGCGCAGCACCCTCGCAGGAGTGCTTCGAACAGCAGGCCCACGGCGACGCGCCGCATGGCGAATGCTCGGTCGGCCAGTTTCGCGCCGACACGCTGATGCTGATCCGCGCCGGCGGCGGCGCCTTCCGCAAACTCTCGATCCCGCGCGACAGCTATGCCGAAATCCCCGGCCAGAGCCCGCAGAAGATCAATGGCGCCTACGCCTTCGGCGGTGCCGGGGCGGAGATCGAAGCGGTCGAAGACTTCCTCGACATCGAAGTCGACCACGTCGCGATCGTCGACTTCACCGGCTTCGAAGACCTGATCGACGCCGTCGGCGGCGTGGTCGTCGACGTCCCGCACAAGATCTGTGCCGACATCGCCGGCGGCGCCGGTGGCGGTCAGGGCGGTTTCACCCTGCGCCTGGGCAAGGGCGAGAACACCCTCGACGGCGAAGAGGCGCTGACCTACTCGCGCATCCGCGAGCCGAGCGAATGCCCCGGTCCGGGCAAGAGCGCCTACACGCTCGGCTACGACGACATCGACCGCGAGCAGGCCCAGCAGGCGGTGATCAGCGGCATCAAGGACCGCCTCACCGACCCGCTCCGCGTCCCCTACAACTTCATCAAGGGTCCGATCATCGGCTGGGACGCGCCCAAGGCCTTCGTCAGCGACATGGGCTTCTTCACCATGCCGCAACTCGTCCTCGCCGCCGCCATAGGCGGTGACGGCAAAGCGGACGTGCTCTGCCAGGGCGCCAACTCGGGCTGCGCGCCGGGGCCGGCAGGATCTATCGAAGTGCCGGACAGCGAGCGCCGCCGCGCCGTCAAGAAGCTGCTGGGTTAGGGACGGCGGGGTCGCCTCGCCGAGTGCCCACCACCGCCCTTCGGGCGGTGGAATTTGGTGCCGCTTCGCGGCTGAGGGTCACCCTGCCGGGGCCGCTTCGCGAGGCATCGTCGAGGCGACCCCGCCGTCCCCCATCAAGGCCTACTCGGCTTTGGCGGGAGATTTCGAGGCGCTCGAGGTCGAGTCCGAGGTCTTGGAGTCGGAGGAATCCTTCGAGCTCTCCGATGAGCTCCCTTCCGAGCTGCCGTTGGTGCCGGTCTTCTTCTTGCCGTAGTCGGTGTTGTGGAAGCCGGAGCCCTTGAAGTGGATGGCTACGGGGTGGAGGACGCGCTCGGCGGGGGCGCCGCACTCCTGGCACTCGCTCAACGACTCGTCGCTCATCTTCTGAATCACGTCGAAGACGTGGCCGTTGGCGCATTTGTACTCGTAGATCGGCATGACGCGGGGCGATTATCGCAGCCGATACGGTTCCGCCATGGCAGGCACCGATCAGGAGACCCGAGCCGAGGGAGTCTCGATGGAGGAGATCGTCGCGCTCTGCAAACGGCGCGGCTTCGTCTTCCCCTCCTCGGAGATCTACGGCGGGCTTGGCTCGACCTACGACTACGGCCACTACGGCGTGCTGCTGAAGAACAACGTCAAAGCCGAGTGGTGGCGGGCGATGCTGCAGGAACGCGACGACATCGTTGCGCTCGACTCGGCGATCCTTCAGCATCCGCGGGTCTGGGAGGCCTCCGGTCACCTCGAAGGCTTCACCGACCCGCTCGTGCAGTGCCTAGGCAAGTGCAAGCGGCGCTGGCGCGAGGATCATCTGCGCGAGGATCTGGAGAAGGAAGGCAAGGACCCCGACGGGGAGCTGCGCTGCCCGGAGTGCGACGGCGAGCTCTCCGAGCCGCGCCAGTTCAACCTGATGTTCGAGACCCACATCGGCCCGGTCGCGGGCGAGGGCTCGGAGGTCTACCTGCGACCAGAGACCGCACAGGGCATCTTCATCAACTTCAAGAACGTGCTCGGCTTCGCCCGCAAGAAGCCGCCCTTCGGCATCGCCCAGATCGGCAAGTCCTTCCGCAACGAGATAACGCCGGGCAACTTCATCTTCCGCACGCGCGAGTTCGAGCAGATGGAGATGGAGTTCTTCGTCCCGCCCGCCGAAGCGGAGAAGTGGCACAAGGTCTGGATGGAGGAACGCGAGCGCTGGTACACCGAGCTCGGCATCCGGCCCGGCCTGCTGCGGGTGCGGGCCCACGGCGCCGACGAGCTCTCGCACTACTCATCGGCGACGAGCGACATCGAGTACCTCTTCCCGATCGGCTGGTCGGAGCTGGAGGGGATCGCCAACCGCGGCGACTTCGACCTCACTCAGCACGCCAAGTTCAGCGGCGAGAAGCTCGAGTACTTCGACCAGCAGACCAAGGAGCGCTACGTCCCGCACGTGATCGAGCCGGCAGCTGGCGCCGACCGCGCCACGCTGGCCTTCCTGGTCGACTCCTATGACGTCGAGGAGGTCGAGGGACGCCAGCGCACGGTGCTGCGCCTCCACCCCCGCCTCGCCCCGGTCAAGGTCGCGGTCCTCCCCCTCGTCTCCAAGGAGGGCATGCCGGAGAAGGCGCGCGAGATCTTCGAGCAGCTGCGCGGCCGCGTCCCCGCCGAGTTCGACGAGGGCGGCTCGATCGGCAAGCGCTACCGCCGCCAGGACGAGATCGGCACCCCTTGGGGGATCACCGTCGACCACCAGACGATGGAGGACGACACGGTCACCCTCCGCGACCGCGACTCCCTCGAGCAGACGAGAGTCCCGATCGAGGGCCTGGCCGACGAGCTGGCCGCCAGGCTCGCCCTGCCCTGGCGCAGTCCAAAGCTGGGCTGATCGCAGCTAGCGAATTTCGAGCAGGTCGACTATCGAAACGAGGGCGTATCTGGGAGCGGAGTGAGCCGGGTGATCGCTTGCGAAGTAGCGATCCTGCGCCGGAATGATCAATTCACGACGACCGCCTTGCTTCATTCCCCGAATCCCTCTATCCAAGCCACGCAGCTCATGCGCTCCCAGCACGAATCCCGGCGGTTCAGGATAGGTCCAAGAATTCGAGTAGAGGCCCCCGGTCCAATTGGCCACGACGTACTTGATGACCACTTCATCGCCGACCTTTGCTTCCGGGCCACTCCCCCTTCGCAGTTCCCTGATGGCGTACTTCTTCGGCGGTGAGCCTCCTGGCAACTTCACCGCTGGACCCGGACCATGCGCGTTCACTACCTGCGTTTGATCGCCGGCCGCAGACGCAGACCCTGACGCTGAATCGCCGTTCCCGCCACACCCGGAGGCAACTATGCACGAGCAAAGTCCCAGCACTATCAAAAACTTCATTCGATCAATATAGGGAACCTAATCGCAATGTGCCCGCCAGCGATGCTCAGTTGCGGACAAGGAAGCGGCCGACCTCGACGGCGTCCGCCTCGAGCGCCCTGGCAACCCTTGCCGGTAGGCGCTGCAGTGGCTCCAGCCTCAACTTCCCCCCGGGCCAGCCCCACTTGGCGACGGCACGTCCCTCGACCATCGCAAATGGGTGGAAGATGCCGTTCCTGGTGACGAGCTGCGTATGCGGACCGAGGATCTCCCCGCGCGAGGTCCAGCCGAGCAGGACGGGATCGAAGGCGCCGAGTAGGCGTGGGGGCGGCAGCTCCTCAACCTCACCGCGCTTTGCCAGCCGCACCAAACCGTCCTCCCCCTCCTCCAGCTCCGCGCTGATCGCCTTCAGGCCGGCGCGGGCGTCGCGCAGGGGGAGGCCGGCCCACCTGGCGAGGTCGCGATCGCCGGCCGGCTGGTGACCGACCAGGTAGCGGCGAGACAACTCCGCCAGCGCCTGTTCGCGGTCGATTACCGGTTGCTCTCCCAGCCAATCGCGAACGAGGACATAGGCGTGCTGCTTGCCGATCGTCGGCCCCCGCACGACGACGCCGCGCACGGCGGCGAGGAAGAGCAGGTGGAGCATCGCCTGGCCCTCGGTCTGCACCCCGGCGGCATTGACCCGTTCGCGCAGCTGGATGCGCGTCATTGGCCCCTCGTCGCTCAGCGCCTGCTGGATCGTGGCGAGCGCCAGCTCGGCGTCCCGTTCGCCCACATCCTCCTGCCGCAAACGCCGGGCGCTGGAGGTGAGCAGCGGCGGCGTGGTCAGCGCCTGCAGCCAGGGATAGTCCTCGCTGCAGACCAGGTGCAGGGTTCCCCGGTTGAGCCAGGTGACGACGAGGCTTCGCTCCTCCCCCAGCGCCCGCTCGACGTCTGCCGCGGTCAGGCCCTCGGTCCGCACGCGCACGGCGAGGCGAAAGCCACGCGGGTCCTGACCCTGCACGGCGAGCAGCCGCTTGGCGACGGCAACGGGGTCGGTCAGGGGTGGCCCGGAGAGGGCCTGCGCCGTGAGGCGCTCGGCGTGGATTGCCCGGCTAGCCGACTTCAAGCAGGTCGATCACGAACACGAGCGTTTCGTTCGGACCGATCGCGGGTGGGGCACCGGCTTCGCCGTAGGCGAGTTCGGGCGGGAGGATCAGCTCGCGTCGGCCGCCCACCTTCATCCCTTCGACACCCTGTTGATCCCAGCCCGGGATCACTTCGCCGGCGCCAAGCGTGAAGCTGAACGGTTCGTTGCGGCTCCAGGAGGAGTCGAATTCTTCGCCGTTCTTGTAGTCGACGCCGACGTACTGGACCGTGACTTTGTCGCCAGCTTTCGCTTCGGCGCCGCTGCCCTTTTCCAATTCCTTGATCTCGAGCTGCTTCGGCGGGGGCCCCTGGGGCACGGAGACTTCAGGCTTGGTCTTTTCACCCGAAGATTCGCTCGTCGTCGCAGCGGTGGAGCTCGATTCGCTCGACGCGGTCGAGGAGTCGTCGCTGCCGCCGCAGCCCGCAATCGTCAGGCCGGCGCACACCACAATCGTCAGGAGCAAGGTCTTCATGCTGCGGGCATCCTAAGCAAACGCGGCTCGAGCCTGCTTGCCGGCAAGGCCCGGTTCCATGGCGAGTCGATCGAGCCTCAGCCCTTGCCGGAGATCAGATCCCAGGCCCGGCTCAGCTTGCTCTGGCGTTCGTCTTTGGCGAATTCGCCGGGATCGACGTCGATCGAACCGGGGTTTGCACCTGGCTCGGGCAGGTCGCGGGCGGCCGCGGCGTCGATCGTCAGCACCACCCCGCCCTCGTATATCTCCGCGACCTCGGGGGCGTCGACGAAACGGCGGCCTCCGGGAAGGACGCTGGTGTCGAGGACGATCCCGTCGAAGATGTCGATGTTGGGCGCCGAGAGCACGTACTCGACCTTGCCCAGCTCCTCGCCGTCGCTCGAATACACCGGCACACCCTTTGACAGGGTGAGGAAGGAGGTGGGGCCACCAAGATCCTTCATCGCACCGTTGAGCCTATCGAGACGCGACCCGATGTACTCCCGTGTGCTTGCCCGACAAGCAGATCGAGGGCTATGCTCGCTCGACTTGGGTCACCTGACAAGGAGGATTGGGATGGCGGTAGGACTGAGGATCAAGTTCGCGAACGGGACGCAGGAGCAATATGACGCGGTCAATGCGCAGATGGGCATCGATGACAATCCACCCGACGGCCTGATCTTTCATGCCGCGGGCCCGATCGAGGACGGTTGGGGCGTGATCGACTTCTGGGAGTCGCGCAGCCACTTCGACCAATTCCAGGCCAACCGGCTCGGACCCGCGATTCAGGAGCTGGGCGACCGCGCACCACAGGGCCCTCCGGACATCAAGGAGTTCCCCGTCTACAACCACATCAAGGGATAACCGAGTCGCGTGCCCCTCAACCTCGCATCGCTGCTGACCCAGAGCGCCGAGCGGTCGCCGGATGCCCCGGCGATCCGCCTCGGCGAGGTCGAGTTGAGCTACGGGGAGCTCGACGAGCGCAGTGCCCGCCTGGCTGCGCTGCTGCGCGAGAAGGGAGTCGAGCCCGGCGACCGGGTCGGGGTGATGCTGCCCAACGTCCCCGAGTTCCCCGTCGCCTATTACGGAGTGCTGCGCGCCGGCGCGATCGTCGTGCCGATGAACGTGCTGCTGAAGCGGCGCGAGATTGCCTTCTATCTGGAGGACTCGGGCGCCAAGCTGCTGCTCGCCTGGCACGGCTTCGCCGAGGAGGCGCGTGAGGGCGCAGTCGAGGCCGGCGCCGAGCTGGTCGAGGTGGAACCGGAGGCCTTCGCGGCCATGCTCGCGCAGCTCGAGCCGATGAACGATCTGGCCGCGACGGATGAGGACGACACCGCGGTGATCCTCTACACCTCCGGCACCACCGGCAAGCCGAAGGGTGCCGAGCTGACCCACGCCAACCTCACCCGCAACGCGGACGTCTCCTCCCGCACCACCAGCGAGATCAGCGCCGGCGACGTCGTCCTCGGCGCCCTCCCCCTCTTCCACTCCTTCGGCCAGACGGTTGCGATGAACGCCTCGCTCAGCGTCGGCGCCTGCCTCACCCTGGTGCCCAAATTCGACCCCGGCCAGACGCTGGCGACGATGCAGCGCGACGGCGTCACCCACTTCTACGGCGTGCCGACGATGTTCGGGGCGCTGCTGCACCATCCCGAGCGCGACGGTTTCGACACCTCTTCGCTGCGCATCTGCATCACCGGCGGCGCCTCGATGCCGGTCGAGGTGCTGCGCGGCTTCGAAGCTGCCTTCGAAGCGAAGGTGATGGAGGGATACGGCCTCTCGGAGACCTCGCCCGTCGCCTGCTCCAATCACCCCGACAGGGAGCGCAAGGCGGGCTCGATCGGCACCCCGATCGAGGGGGTGGAGATGCAGGTCGTCGACGAGGACGACAAACCGGTCGCCCCTGGCGAGGTCGGCGAGATCGTGATCCGCGGCCACAACATCATGAAGGGCTACTGGCAGCGCCCCGATGCGACCGAGGAGGCGATGCGCGGCGGCTGGTTCCACAGCGGCGACATGGCCCGCATCGACGAGGACGGCTACTTCTACATCGTCGACCGCAAGAAGGACCTGATCATCCGCGGCGGCTACAACGTCTATCCGCGCGAGGTCGAGGAGGTCCTCTACGAGCACCCGAAGATCCGCGAAGCCGCCGTGGTCGGCGTCCCCCATGACGAGTGGGGCGAGGAGATCGGCGCCGCCGTCGTCCTCCACGAGGGCGAGCAGCTGAGTCCGGAGGAGGTCAGCGCCTACGTCAAGGACCGCATCGCCGCCTACAAGTACCCACGCGTCGTCTGGTTCCTCGACGACCTGCCAAAGGGCCCGACCGGCAAGATCCTCAAGCGCGAGATCGAGACTCCCGCGGTTGTGTGAGACACGTCACGTTGAGTAAACTGGCTGGCTGGCCAGGATCGCGGTAGTCTGACTCAGTCAGCCCGGCGTCCCCTGGCGCCCGACCTCGAGGAGAAGAGATGAGCGTTGCTTCGCAGAGCCTGATGGACAACATCACCTACGAGGACCTCTACAAACGCTGGGAGCAGGGGAACTGGAGCGCTTACGACCTCGACTTCTCCCAGGACCGTGCGGGCTGGGAGGCGCTCAGCGACATCCAGCGGCGCTCGGCGATGTGGATCTACTCGATGTTCTACTACGGCGAGGACCGGGTCGCCGACACGCTCGCCCCCTACATCACCGCCGCGCCAAACGAGGAGCAGGCCTACTTCCTCGCCACCCAGCAGGTCGACGAGGTCCGCCACTCGATCTTCTTCCATCGCTTCTTCAAGGAGGTCATCGGGGTCGGCGGGAACTCGATCCAGCAGACCCTCTCCGCCACCATGCCGCAGCTCAACTGGGGCTACCGCGGCATCTTCGACCGGCTCGACCTGATGGCGGAGGAACTGCGCAAGGACCGCTCGCTGCCCAAGTACGCGCAGGCGATCACCCTCTACCACCTGATCGTCGAGGGCAGCCTGGCCCAGCCGGGGCAACACTTCATCGAGGACTTCTTCGCCTCGAAGGAAACGATGCCGGGATTCAGCGACGGCATGGTCAACGTCTCCCGCGACGAGCAGCGCCACATCGGCTTCGGCGTCAAGGTGCTCTCCGAGCTGCTCGATCCGGCCCATCCCGGCGCCGAGGAGTGCCGCGCCGCCGTGGTCGAGCTGCTGCGCGAAACGCTGCCCTACGGGCCGGCGGTGTTCTACCCGCCCAACATGGACCGCGAATACACCGAGTGCTACGGCTTCTCGCTCGAGGACATCTTCGCCTTCGGCCTCAAGCTGATCCGCCAGCGCTGGCGCACGATCGGCTACCCGACCGAGGAGATGCCGCCCGGCGTCTTCCCCTTCGACCCAGAGGCCTCAGCCGAGGAGGTCGCAGCGCGCCAGGTGAAGCTGATGGAGGCCGGCGTGCTCGGCCCGCCCGACGGCCCGACCCCTGACGCCTCGCTGGAGACGCAGCGCCTCTACTTCGACGTGGTCAGCCGTGTCGCCGACCCGGCGGCCGCCAACGGCTCGCCGCTGGTCTACCAGTACCGCTTCAGCGACGCCGACCCCTGGCACCTGATCATCGACAACGGCTCGACCAGGGCCGAGCCCGGCGAAGCCCCGAACCCAACGCTGACGCTCGAGGCCGACTGGGCCGACTTCGTCGCCATGGGCAAGCCCGAAGCCAAACCGCTGAAGATGATCCTCCAGCGCCGCATCCGCCCCCGCGGCAAGCTGCGCGAGATCGCCCGGCTGCGCAAGGTCTTCACCTAGCGAGCTTGACGGTCTAGGAGATCGGCGGGCGTTTGTCCGCCCAGGGCCGCTCGGTCTCCAGCTGGGCGGCGAGAGAGAGCAGGGTCGCCTCGTCGCCGGGGCGGCCGACGATCTGAACCGCCAGCGGCATCCCGTCGGCGGCAAAGCCGGCGGGCACCGACATCGCCGGGTTGCCGAGGTGGTTCCAGGGGACGCAGTAGGGATAGAAGCGGCTCATGCCGAGGATCGTGCGCAGCGCCCCCATGCCCTGCCAGCGGCGCACCTGCACCGCCGTGCCGCCCATCACCGGAGTCATCAGCACGTCGTGGGACTCGAAGATCGCATTGACGCGGGCGATGTCGGCCTGCCGTCCGCGCATCGCCCGCTCGAACATGCTGTCGGTGATCAGGCGGCCGAGCCTGGCAAAGCCGCGCGTGCGACGTTCGAGCCGCTCGGGGCGCGGGACCGTGGCCACGTCTTCGGCGACCCCGCGCAGGTAGCGAGGGGTGATGTTGTTGCCGATCCCGCCCCAGTCGGGGTCGCGCTGCTCGGCCTGGTGACCCAGCGAGCGCAGCAGCTCGGCGGTCTCGGCGACCGCGCCCTTGGCGGCCTCGTCGACGGCGGGCGGTGCGGCGGCGCGCGGCGGCGCCGTTGAGTAGGCGATGCGCAGCTTGCCGGGTGGGGCCTTCGCCGCCTCGACGAAAGGACGCTCGGGTGGCGCCGGCGCCTCGGGGTCAGCCGAGCCGCCGCTGACGATGTCCAGCCAAAGCGCCGTGTCCAGCACGCTGCGGCTGAGACAGCCGGCCGCCGAGAGACCGTTCCAGTGTTCGACGAGCGGCGCCAGCGAGACCCGAGCCCGCTGCGGTTTGAGCCCGAACAGACCGCAGGAGGAGGCGGGGATGCGGATCGAGCCGCCGCCGTCGGCGGCCGAGGCTATCGGCACCAGGCCGGCGGCGACCGCGGCAGCGCTGCCGCCGCTCGAACCGCCCGGACTGCGCTGCGGATCCCAGGGATTGCGCGTGACGCCCCAGGTCGCCGACTCGGTGAAGCCGCAGATGGCGAGCTCGGGAAGGTGGGTCTTGCCGACGACGATCGCCCCGGCCTCGCGCAGCCGCCGCACCATCTCGCAGTCGGCCGCCGCCGGATCGGGATAGGCGTCGGTACCGTGGGTGCTCAACTCGCCCGCCAGGTCGACTTCGTCCTTGAGCGCGATCGGCACGCCGAGCAGCGGCCGCTCGTCTCCCCCCCTCAGCCGCGCTTCCGCCTGCTCGGCCTCTAGCAGCGCCCGCTCGGCGAGCACAACCCGAAACGCGTTCAGCTGCGGGTCGAGCCGCGCGATCCGGTCCAGGTAGAGCCGCACGAGCTCCGAGGGCGAGATCTCCCCGGCCCGCACCATCTCCGCCTGCCTCGCCGCTCCCGCGAAGGCGATCTCCTCGCTCATGGCGAGAAGGGTATTAGGCCTTGGCTGGCTCCGGCTCGGCGGAGGCGCCCGACTCGAAGGCGAAGTCCGGGAGCAGGCGATCCAGCCAGGAAGGCATCCACCAGTTCCAGTCGCCGAGCAGCTTCATCGCCGCCGGCACGAGGACCAGGCGCACCAGGGTCGCGTCGAGGGCGATCGCCACGGCGCAGCCAAGACCGAGCTCCTTGATCGAGGGGACGCCGGTGAGGACGAAGACGGCGAAGACGCAGGTCATGATCAGCGCCGCGGATGAGATCGTGCGGGCGCTGGTGGAGAGACCTTCGGCGACGGCGCGTTCATTGTCGCCGTGCTCCATGTAGTGCTCGCGGATCCGCGACATGAGGAAGACCTCGTAGTCCATCGAGAGGCCGAAGACGACGGCGAAGATCAGCGGCACGTTGATCGTGTCGAGCGCGCCCTGGCTTTCGAAGCCGAGCAGGCTGTCGAACCAGCCCCACTGGAAGATCGCGACGAGGACGCCGAAGGCGGCCCCGATCGAGAGCAGGTTCATCAGCACCGCCTTCAGCGGCAGCAACAGTGAGCGCAGCATCGCCATCAGGACGAGGAAGCTGAGGGCGAGGACGAAGAGGACGATCTTCCACATCGAGCCGCTGATCAACCTGCGCACGTCGTGGCTGCGGGCGGTCTCGCCGCCGACGTCGATGCTCGCCACACGGGCGAGCCGGGTGGAGGGCGCCACTGGGTCGCGCAGCCGATCCACCAGGGCAACCGCGGCATCGGACTCGCTCGGGGCGCTCGGCGTCGCCTGGATCAGAACGCTGTCGGCGCTGAAAGCGGGGGGCGCAATCGAGGCGACGCCTGGCGTCGCCTCGAGCCGGCGGACGAAGGCGGCGACGCTCGCCTGCCGCTCGGCGCGAGCGCTGCGGCCGTCGAAGCCGGCGACGATCTGCACCGGATCGGTGCCCCCGCCGAGCTGCTTCGAGGCGAGTTCGTTGCCGGTCCGCACGTCGCTGCCCTTGGGGAATTGGGTCAGCGCCTGGGTGCCCGTGGTGAGCGAGAGAACCGGGATCGCGAGGAAGAGCAGCACCGCGCTCACGCCGATCACCGCGGTCCAGGGCCGGGCCATGATGTTGGCGGTCCACCTGCTCCAAAAGGCCGACTCAGCGCCGGCTGAGCGCTCGGGTCGGCGGAAGACCCGTCGTTTGAAGAACGAGAGCACCTTGGCGACGATCCCGCCCGGCAAGACACGGTCGCCAAGCATCGCGATCAGCGCCGGCAGCAGCGTCGTCGCGGCAAGAATCGAGACGGCTACGACGGTCATCGCACCGAGCGCCATCGAGCGCAGCGCCTGGTTGTCGACCATCCACAGGCCCGCCAGCGAGACGATCACCGCCAGGCCGGAGAAGGTCACCGCCAGACCCGAGGTGGACAGCGCCTCCGCCCGAGCCTCGTCGGGGCTGCGGCCCGCGGCGCGCTCCTCGCGGTAGCGGGCGAGAATGAAGAGGGAGTAGTCGATCGCGACGCCGATGCCGATCATCGAGGCCATGTTGGTGACGAACACCGAGGTGTTCATCTGCAGCGAGATGAAGTAGATCAGGGCGCCGGTGACGATCACGCTGACGAAGCCCAGCGTCAGCGGCAGGGCCGCCGCGGCGAGCGAGCCGAAGACGACCAGCAGGATCAGGGCGACGATCGGGAAGCCGCCCGTCTCCGCCTGAGAGAGGTCCTTCTTGGAGAGCTCCTGCATCCCCGCCCAGATCGTCGGCTGGCCGGCGAGGTAGGTGGTGATTCCCGCCTGCGCCGTGCCCGGATCGAGGTCTTCACGCAAAGTCGCAGCAGGATCGATCAGCGCGTCCGAGCTGAGGTCGCTACGCAGCGGCAGCATCGCCGTACCGCTGCGGCGCAGCTCGGCAGCTCCCCGCCGTGCGGTCGGCAGGGGCAAGGTCAGATCGGCAATCCCGGCAACCGCGCGGCGAACGCGGTCGATTGCCGCCGCCTGGGCGGCGGCCCCGGCGCTCGGCTCGGCTCGCAGCAGGACGACGATCCCGTTTGCCCTGCCGCCGAATTCGCCTTGAAGCTTGTCGCTGACCGCCTTCGACTGGCTTCCCGGGACATCGAAGCCCCCACCGGTCAGGTGTTCGGTCTGGCGCGAGGCGAGCGGCAGGGCAAGGAGAAGAATCACGACCCAGCCAGCCAGGACCCAGCGACGTCGGCGTCCCAGAAATCCTGCCAGTCTGCTCATCGGCTCCCGCATTGGCTGGTTAGCCAGCCTTGCGCAGACGCAGGCGGGCGTCTGTGAAAGAGGTCACGCGCGTGGCGCGCCCGCCGGGCGCCAGCGCCTACTCGCCGGCGAGCAGGAACCGGGCCGATGCGGCACCGGCGGCCAGGGCCGGCCTGATGTCGCGGCTCGGCTCGGAGAGAGCCTGCAGGGCGAAGCCGTCGGCGACGGCGAAGAGATAGGCGACGATCGCTTCGGCGTCGTAGCGCAGCTTGAGCACACCCTCGCGCTCCTTCGCCTCGAGAATCTCGGCGACATGCGAGCGGGTGCGGTCGAACAGCTGCCCGACCTCGTGCTGGATCTCTGGGTTGCGCCGGCCGGCGCTGAAGAGCTCGTAGAGGAGCAGGAAGAAGGCCGGTTCGTTGTCGATCAGGTCGGTGAGACTGGCCAGGAGGACGTCGATCACGTCATCGACCGTCTCCGCACTTCCCAGCGGCTCGTCGAGGCGGGCAACGCGGATCTCGGAGTCGCGGCGGACGACCTCGACCAGCAGGCGCTCCTTGGTGCCGAAGTAGTAGTGGAGGAGGCCGCGACTCACCCCCGCCTCGCGGGCAACGTGCTCGAAGGTCGAGCCGGCGGCACCGCGCTTGGCGACGCTCTCACGCATCGCATCGATGATGCGCTGCGCCTTTTCCCCGCTCAGCTCGCGTTCTTTGGTTGCAGCCTCCATCGGTTCAGTCTAGTGCCAACTGACGAGATCCAGGCATTGTCAGACAAGGACGCAGGGAGGCTGGCAAGGGGAGCGCACAGTTAGTGCGTGACCCGCAGCCGGCCGACCGAGGACGCCGTATGACAATGCCTGGGGCCGTCAGGCGCCGTTGATGCTGGTCGTCGAGGTGTACTCGAACTCCTCCTCGGCACCGAAGAGGGCATCGAGCACGGCCTTGCGAGCGTCCTCGCTGAGCACCAGCGCGATTCCCGCCGCAACCAGACCAAACAGGATGAGGCGCCGGAGGCGGTTCTTGCGGCGCTTCTTCGGCGCTTTCAGCGCCTCGGAAGCGTCACGCAGGCTCTCGGCCGCTGAGCGCAGGTCCTTCTGCACCTTCTTGTCGCTGGTCACGGCTTTGACCGCGCCCTTGCCGTTGCCGGTCGCCCGGCTGTAGGCGCCGCGAGCGGCTTCGAAGGCGTCACGGAGGTTGTCACGCAGCTCTTCGTCCTCGATCAGCCGCTGCACGTACGGGTTTTCACGGGCGGTCGAATAGAGGTCGGCGGCCTGGTTCGCCTTGGTCTTGGTCATGCCATCTCCTCGCTGGGGAAGTCCTTTCAGGCGGAGAATACCCCGATAGTCGAATTTTCACCGGGTCACGGTGGGCCAATGCCGTCCAGCAGCACTCCATTCGAGCGGAAGTTGAGGTCGGCGTTGCGAATGCGGCGCAGTCGCAGGTGGCTGAGGTCGGGACCGGGCAGCACGTAGCGCCTCACATAGAGGCGGCCGACCCGTTCGTCGCTGGTCCGATGGAAGCGCGGGCCGAGCAGCGTCAGCGGCACGGGAGGCGCCGGCCCATCGGAGACGAAGTCGACTTCGTGCACGCTCCAGACATAGCCGTCGGATGGCTGCACCTGGAAGGAGCCGGTCGAGAGGTAGTAGCGCAGCGAGGCGGCGCCCAGCGTCCAGAGGACGATCGCCCGCGGCGCCTTCGGCTCCCCCAGACGGGCAGCGACCGCGTTCCAGTCGGGCCGCTGCAGGGCCGGCGAGATGCTTGCCCAGACGCAGACGCCGAACGAGTAGACGACGAGAACCGCAGCGACGAGCGCGCCACTGCGACGAGCGCCGCGCAGGGTCGCACCGATCGCCACGGCAACCAGCAGCGGCACGAGCGCCGGCAGCAGGTTGCGCGCGATCACGTAGTCCTTGCCGGGGGATATCAGCGCCAGCAGCAGTGGAACCGCCACCCCGGCTGCAGCGAGCGCCAGCATCAGGCCGCCCGCCCGCCGCTCGCCGCGGTCGCCCCGCCCGGCGAGCAACAGCAGGGCGACGGCAATCGCGATCAGCGACACGACGGCCGGCAAGACCGTCTCCGGACGGGAGATGATGTCGCCCGTCTCGCCGACGACGAAGGTGACGCCGGCCTCCCAGAGGCGATGGCCGAGGCTGCGGTCCCCGATCCACTCGGCGTGGCCGAGTGACATCTGATGGATCGCCAACGGGGCCAGCGCCAGGGCGGCGAGGGCGACGATCCAGAGACCGGCGAGCGCCGCCCGCCCGCGGCGCCAGACCAGCAAGGCGGCCTCGAGCACGATCGGAAAGATCGCGAAGTAATGCGTCGCCAACGCAAGCGCCGCGGCGACACCCCAAAGCGTCAAATCCTGCCGCCCCCGTGACGCGGTGGAGCGGACGAAGTAGAGGGCGGCGAGGGCTGTGAAGAAGGCCAGCAGCGCGTAGCTGCGCGCCTCCTGCGAGTACCAGAGCAGCATCGGGTTGACGGCGACCAGCGCCGCGGCGAGGACCCCGGCGCGCCGGCCGCGCAACTCGACCCCGAGCAGGTAGGCGACCGGCACCGTCGCCACCCCGGCCAGGGCTGAGAGCGAGCGCAGGGCGAACTCGCCCGTCCCGGTCAGCTGTGTCCAGACCCAGGCCAATGCGTAGTAGAGCGGTGGCGCCGACTCGCTGAAGCCGACCGCTTCCATCGCGTGCCAGAAGCCGTCGCGCAGCACGCGGCTGGCGGTGACGATCTCGTCGTGGTGATAGGCCTGAACGCCGAGGGTGGCAAAGCGCAGCGCCGCGGCGAGCGCCGTCAGCCCGGCGACGATCCAGAAGGCTCGCGAGCGCGCCCGCACCGCCTCTCGAAATGCCTCGTAAAGCGTCGACAGGTTGCCCCTGCCCAGGGCCTCGGCTGCCTCCATGACTACCTTGTCGCCAGCGCCGCGTCGATCGCCTTCGAGACCTCGTCGACATAGACGAACTCCAGCTCGCTGCGCTCGTGCTCGGGGATCTCGGCCACATCGCCTTCGTTGCGCTCGGGCACGATCACCCGCTTGATGCCCGCCCGCTGCGCCGCCAGCGACTTCTCCTTGAGGCCGCCGATCGGCAGCACCTGCCCGGTCAGGGTCACCTCGCCGGTCATCGCAACATCGTTGCGGACGGGACGGCCGGAGACCAGAGAGGCCAGCGCCACCGTCATCGCCACACCGGCCGAGGGACCGTCCTTTGGCACCGCGCCGGCTGGGACGTGGATGTGGATGTCGCGCTCGGCGAACCAGCTCTCGCCTAGGTTCGGCGCGATCTCGCGCCAGTGGCCGCGGACGTAGGAGAGGGCGGCCTGCGCCGACTCCTTCATCACGTCGCCGAGCTGACCGGTGATCGTCAGCTTGCCCGTGCCCGGCATCGCGGTCGCCTCGATGAAGAGCACATCCCCGCCGGTCGGCGTCCAGGCGAGCCCCGTGGCGACGCCGGGGTCCTTGGTGCGGCGACGCTGCTCGGCGAAGAAGCGGCGGCGGCCGAGCAGCTCGCGCGCCCGTTTGGCCGAGATCTTGATCTTGCCGTTGCCCTTGCCCTCGGCGACGTCGCGGGCGACTTTGCGGCAGATCGTGCCGATCTGGCGCTCGAGGTTGCGCACCCCGGCCTCGCGCGTGTACTCCTCGATGATCGCGGTCAGCGCCGGCTCGGCGAACTCGATCTGCGATGGCTTCAGGCCGTTGGCCTCGATCTGGCGCGGCACCAGGTAGCGGCGGGCGATGTGGCGCTTCTCCTCCAACGTGTAGCCGGCCAGCTCGATCGTCTCCATCCGGTCCTGGAGCGGCCCGGGGACGGTGTCGAGAATGTTCGCAGTGGCGATGAAGAGGACCTCGGAAAGGTCGAACTCGAGGTCGAGGTAGTGGTCGCGGAAGCTGTCGTTCTGGGCCGGGTCGAGCACCTCGAGCATCGCCGAGGACGGGTCGCCGCGGAAGTCGGCGCCCATCTTGTCGATCTCGTCGATCATGAAGACCGGGTTGCGCGAGCCGGCGTCGCGCAGAGCGCGGATGATGGTTCCGGGCAGGGCGCCGATGTAGGTGCGGCGGTGGCCGCGGATCTCGGCCTCGTCGCGCACGCCGCCGACCGAGATGCGCTCGAACTCGCGGCCGAGCGCCCTGCCGATCGAGCGGCCGAGGCTGGTCTTGCCGACGCCGGGTGGGCCGACGAAGCAGAGGATCGGGCCGGGCGAATCCGGTTTGAGCTTGCGCACCGCCAGGTACTCGAGGATGCGGTCCTTGACCTTCTCCAGGTCGTAGTGGTCGGCGTCGAGCACCTGACGTGCGTGAGCGATGTCGAGGTTGTCCTCGGTCTGCTTCGACCAGGGCAGCTCCACCAACCACTCCAGGTACGTCCGGATGACGCCGTGCTCGGCCGCCGCCGGCGGCAGTTTCTCCAGCCGCGAGAGCTCGCGCTCAGCGGCTTTCAGCGCGTGCTCGGGCAGCTCGGCCTCCTCCACCCGCTGGCGCAGCTCGTTGACCTCGGCCTGCTGCTCGTCGCCCTCCCCCAGCTCGTCCTGGATCGCTTTCAGCTGCTGGCGGAGGAAGAACTCGCGCTGGCCTTTGTCGACTTCGGACTGGACCTGGGACTGGATCTGGCTGCCGAGCTGGACCACCTCGAGCTCGCGGGCGAGGATCTGCGAGAGCCTGCGCAGCCGCGCGGCGACGTCGACCTCCTCGAGCAGCGCCTGCTTTTCCTCGGTGGAGATGCGCAGCGCGCCGGCGATCAGGTGGCCGAGGGCGGCGGGGTCCTCGATGTTGGCCACCGCCATCTGCAGCTCCTCGGGCAGGTAGGGAATGTGCTCGACGATCTCCGAGAAGGTGCGCTGCACGTTGCGGCTCAGCGCCTCGAGCTCGGGGCCCTCGTCGACCACGTCGGGCAGCTCGGCGATCCGCGCCACCAGGTAGGGCTCCTCGGCCACATAGGGGCCGAGCCGCACCCGTTGCGCGCCCTGGACAAGGATGCGCAGCGTCCCGTCTGGGATTTTCAGCATGCGGGCGACGAAGCCGACCACGCCGACGTCGTAGAGACCGTCGGGCTTGGGCTCCTCGTCCTCCGGGTCGCGCGCGGCGACCATCGCCAGCATGCGGCTGGCGCCAAGCACGTCATCGACCAGCTTGATCGAGCGCTCCTGACCGACGGCGAGCGGGGTCAGCGTCTCGGGGAAGGTGACCGTCTCGCGCAGGGGGAGGACGGGCAGCGCGTCGGGCAGCGGCAGGTTGGCGCGAATCGCGTCCTCGGCGTCGAACGGCGCTTCGACCACCTCGAGCGCCGGTGAGCCCTCCATCACTCGCGTCCTATCGGCACCCGGCGCGTCGTCTGCGCCGGATCGCGCAGCGGCAGATCGATTCGCAGCACGCCGTCCTCGTAGGTTGCCTTGGCCTGGTCGGCATCGACATCGACCTGCAGCTCGACGACGCGGCGGAACGGCCCCGAGGGAATCTCGACCTGCTGGTAGACCCGCCCCTCGGTCTCCTGCACCGGCCGTTCGCCGACGATCGCCAGCTGCCTGCCGGAGACCTCGATCCCAACCCGCTCCAGCTCGACACCGGCGAGATCCACCTTCACCACCGCCCGCTGTGGATCGCCGCAGTAGTAGACGTCAACGTTGGGGGAAAATCCGGTGCTGCGCCTGCTCACGTAGGTGGTCCGCCCCCACGCGCCCCCCAGCATCTGGTCCATCTCTCGGCGCATACGGGCAAAGTTTGCGAATACGTCGCGTTCTGGCATGGCGAAACCATAGCCACCCATGGAGGGCGGCGGGGTCGCCTCGCCGAGTGCCCACCACCGCCTTCGGCGGTGGAATCTGGTGCCGCTTCGCGGCTGGAATCACCCTGCCGGGGCCGCTTTGCGAGGCATCGGCGAGACGACCCCGCCGCCTACGCGGGCTGCGACTGACTCGCCCAGCGCGGCGGCCGCATCAGCAGGACGGGCTGGCGGGGGGGGACCAGGCCCTCGGGGCGGTTCTGACGGAAGGTCGTGCAGGGCTCGTCGAGCTGGAGGGCACAGAGGTGGTTCTTGCGGAAGTAGCAGTCGTCGCAGGTCGGAGCTTTGGGCTTGCGCGGCACGGCGGCCATGTTGTCACCGCCGTGACGCTTCCGTGACGCCTGATCCCGCAAAGCGCAACGTTCTTGACACAGAGTCGTCACATCTTCCCCGCGTCTTGCGGGAGTCGGGATTCGCCCCCGCTACCATTGGCGCGAATGGAGGCTCACAAACGCACCGACAGGCTGGCGGCCTCACCGCAGCTGTTCGAGAGCGAATTCCTCAACTTCTTCTCGCGAGTCCACCCGGCGATCCCGGCGATCGTCTTCGTGCCGGTGATCGCGGCGATGGAGTGGCTCGGTGCCGACCGTGGCCAGGCGGCCTGGCAGCTGATCCTGCTCAGCCTCGGCGGGATCGCGATCTGGACGCTGACCGAGTACTGGCTGCACCGACTGGTCTTCCACTGGGAGCCCGACAACACCTTCGGCCGCCGCATGCACTTCATCATCCACGGCATCCACCACGACCATCCCAACGACAAGCTGCGGCTGGTGATGCCCCCCGCGGTCTCGATCCCCCTCGCCGCGCTCTTCTTCGTCGGCTTCACCCTGATCTTCGGCACGCCGGCGGCCTATCCGCTTTTCGGCGGCTTCCTCACCGGCTACCTCTTCTACGACTACACGCACTACTACGTGCACCACTTCGTCCCCAAGTCCGATCTCGGCAAGCGCCTGCGCGAGCAGCACATGCGCCACCACTTCCAGGACCACCGCTTCGGCTATGGCGTCTCCTCGCCGGTCTGGGACGTCGTCTTCCGCACGCTGCCGGGGAAGCGCCAGCGCTAGACCCCCCAATCCTTCCATCAACTGCGTGAACCTCCGCGGGAAGATCGCGATGGTGATGATTGCGCCGCGGTGCATCCTGGGGAAGCGCACGTAGAGGGGCGCGGCGGGTCGGCGGGCGAATGTCGCCGAAGGCGGCGAAATGCAATCTGCTTCCAGCGCGGCTTCGCCGCGCCCCGTCACAGCCGCCAACCTCGCGCGACATCAATTCCCGGAGAGGAGATCGCCCCCGCCTCGCCATTTGCCCTTGTAGCGCAACGCGATCTCGAGCTCGAAGCGAACGTCGGGGTCATCCAACTGGTCGCCGAACAGCTCACGTAGACGCGCGATGCGATAGCGGACGGTCTGCGGGTGGAGGTGAAGCTCTGCAGCCATCGCCACCGAGTTACCGCCGTGCCTGACGTAAGCGAGCGCGGTCTCGCTCATCCGCTCTCGCGCCTTCTCGGTCAGCGGTTCGAGCGGGGTAAAGCGGTGAGCGGCGATGCGGGCGGCGAGCGCAGCGCCCTCGAACAGGAGCAGGTCCGCAAGGTGATCATCGACTCGCAGCAGGCCGGTGCCGGGCAGGGCGTCTGACTGCGCAGCGCGCAACGCCAACCGGGCCAGCCCCCAAGAGGACGGCAGATCGGCAAGCCCGCCCAGCGGACCCACCACCAGCGCCGACTCGGCCGCCGCGCCCTCGAGCAGCTTGGCCCGACCAGGCCCGTCGGGGTCCGGGAAGAGGATGCAGCCGCAGCCATTCAGAGCCGTTGCCAGCGAGTCCGCGGGCAGCCGCCGCGCAACCGCGCCGAGGTCGTCCTCGGCGCAGGCCAGCGTCGCCACCCGTTCGGGCAAGGACCAGCCGGCGTGCTGGGCTGCCGAACGGATGTCTTCCTCCTCTGCCGGAGGGCTGCGCACGAGCAGTGCCGCCAGTTCGGCGGCGCGCCTGCGGCGCTCGTCCTCGACCTCGGCCTGCGCCTCGGCGTAGCCCTCGACCGAGTCGGCGGAGAGCTCGTCGATGTAGGCGAAGATCGCCTCCGCAAGCAGACTCAGCACCTCTGCGTCGAGGTTCGCCTGCCGACCGGCCGCCGAGAGCCTTCGCCAGGCCACCCGGGCACCAACGCGGTAAGCGGCCTGGAGCGAGTCCAGCGTGCGCCCCTGGCGCTGCTCGCCACGGCCGAGCTCGATGTAGACGTCGCGGCCGACTCCGCGACCGGCACCCGGGTCGCGGATCAGGGCAACGAACTGACGCAGCGCCTCGCTGACTCCCCTGCGCACACCGCGCCCGAAGCTGCCCTCCAGCGGCCGCGCGTAGCCGGGAACCTCATCGGCGATCGCGGCAAGGATCTCGGCGGTGACCGCGTCGAGCTCGGGCTCGATCAGGTCGGCAACCTCGGCCGGAAGGGCATTCCAGGCATCCGTATCGGGAGAAATTGTCATCTATCTAATAGAAATAGGCGATATAAATTGAGATTGAGCTTAAAATATCTCACCGATAGCAGCGTAACGTTGTTGCAATGCACGTAGAGATGGGCAGAGCGGAGAAGGTCGCGAACCTGGGCGCGGTGCTGCTTCCATTCGCGGCGACGATCACCGCGGCGATCTTTTTCTGGAACCGCCTTGTCAGCCCAAGCGAGCTCGCCATCGCTGCGGTCATGTACCTCTTGACCGCGATTGGGATAACGGTCGGCTTTCACCGCCTACTCACTCACCGTTCCTTTCAGACTTCGAAACCCATGGAGTACCTGTTTGCAGTACTGGGGTCGATGGCGGTTCAGGGTCCGGTCATCTCCTGGGTCGCTGACCATCGCAAGCACCACGCTCACACCGACAAGGACGGCGATCCCCACAGTCCCCACGTCGGACACGAGGGCGGCGTGGGCGGAGTACTGAAGGGCCTATGGCACGCTCACACCGGTTGGTTGATGTCCACCCAAGGCCGGGCCGACTGGAAGCGTTACGCGCCGGATCTCTATGAGGATGGCGGCATGCGCACGATCAGCCGCCAGTTCGTACCGATTCTGCTCGCCGGCCTCACCCTGCCCGCCCTTGCGGGATACCTCATCAGCGGAACCCCGGCGGGCGCCGCCACCGGACTGCTCTGGGGCGGCCTGGTGCGAATCTTCTTCGTCCACCACGTCACCTGGAGCGTGAATTCGGTCTGCCATTTCCTTGGCAGCCGACGCTTTGACACCGACGATCGCTCAACCAACGTCTTTTGGCTTGCCCTGCCGTCGCTGGGCGAGTCATGGCATCACAATCACCATGCCTTCCCCCGCTCCGCCGCGCACGGCCTGAAGCGCCGGGAGCTGGATCCCTCGGCATTGATCATTACGGCAATGGAGAAGATCGGCCTGGCGCGCAAAGTGGTGCGAATCTCACCTGAGCGCCAGGCAGAACGCTCCATCTAGGGCTGATTTCAGTAAGAGAGGTGTCCAAATAGTCAGGTTGGGGTAGGCCAATACGGCCAGTGTTCTGTCCACAGTCACAAGTGGCTGTGCAACACTGCGGTTCGTAAACCTGCCTATGTGGTTCCGGTGAGCGATACGCGCCGGACGAAAGGAACGAGATGCCAAGCACCACTCACGTACTCGACGAGGCCCGCGACCTGGTCAAGAAGCGCCTTGCCGAGCTGGACGACGAGCGTAAGCGCCTCGAGCGCGCCCTCGCCGAGCTGGGCGGGAAGGTGACGGGTCGCACCGGCCGCGGGCCGGGCCGTCCCCGTGGCTCGGTCTCGAAAAGCGCCGGACCGAAAAAACGGCGTCGCCGTAAAGGCACCCGCGCCGACCAGGCTGTCTCCCTGGTTGAGGGCAGCCCCGGCATCAGCGCCTCGGATATCGCCAAACAGATGAAAATCAAGCCCAACTATCTCTACCGGGTCCTCGGCGACCTCGAGAAAGAAGGACGGGTGAAGAAGAAAGGGCGCCAGTACTACCCCTCCAAATAGGCGCGCCTTCTAGGGCCCATCCTGCAGGGGTTCCCACTTAACTTTTTCTGAAGACAGCGTGCGGCCGTCCGAGGGCGGACCCGCAGAAAAAGTACAAGACGTTCCACCCCTACCGGATGGGCCCTAAACCAAGCCGAGTTTGCTGACGGCGTCGCGCTCCTCGCGCAGCTCGGCGATGCTCGCGTCTATGCGAGTCCGGGAGAACTCGGGCACTTCGAGCCCCTCGACCACCTGCCACTCACCGCCCGAGCAGCTGCACGGGTGGCCGGCGACAACCCCCTCCTCAATCCCATAGGAGCCGTTGGAGGGCACCCCCATCGAGACCCAATCGCCGGCCGGCGTACCCAGCACCCAGTCGCGTACATGATCGATCGCCGCGTTGGCCGCCGAGGCGGCGCTGGAGGCGCCGCGGGCATCGATGATCTCGGCGCCGCGTTTGGCCACTCGCGGAATCAACTCCTCGCCGATCCAGGCTTCATCGTCGACCGCATCCCAGGCGCTCGCGCCATCGACCTTGGCGTTGACCAGATCCGGGTACTGCGTGGTCGAGTGGTTGCCCCAGACCGTCATGTTGCTGACGCTGTCGATCGGCTTGCCGAGCTTATTGGCGAGCTGCGCTATCGCCCGGTTGTGATCGAGCCGCATCATCGCGCTGAAACGCTCACGCGGTACCCCGTCAGCGTTGGAGAGCGCGATCAGGCAATTGGTATTGGCCGGGTTGCCGACCACGAGCACCCGCACGTCGTCCGCTGCTCCTGAGGCGATCGCCTCACCCTGAGGCTTGAAGATGCCACCGTTGGCCTCGAGCAGGTCGGCCCGCTCCATTCCCGGGCCGCGCGGTCGGGCGCCGACCAACAGCCCGATGTTGCAGCCGTCGAAGGCCCCCCTGGCGTCGTCGAAGATGTCGATCTTGCGCAGCAGCGGAAAGGCACAGTCATCGAGCTCCATCGCGGTGCCCTCGGCTGCCTTGACCGCGTCGGGAATCTCGAGCAGGCTGAGCTCGAGCGGCGTGTCTGCGCCGAGCATCTGGCCGCTGGCGATGCGGAAGAGCAGCGCGTAGCCAATCTGGCCGGCGGCGCCGGTGACGGTGACTTTGACGGGGGTGCTCACGTAATCGTCTCCTGAAGTCGTGGTTTTAGGCGGAAAAGAGATCTAGGGCGCCATGGCGCCCTCGAGGCGCTCATCGATCGCAGCGAGAAAGTCCTGGGTGGTTAAGAACTGCTGGTCGGGGCCAACGAGGAGAGCGAGATCTTTGGTCATCTTGCCGCTCTCGACCGTCTCGATGCAGACCTGCTCCAGCATGGCGGCGAACTGTGACACCTCGGGGGTTCCGTCGATGCGACCGCGGGCGGCCAGGCCGCGCGTCCAGGCGAAAATCGAGGCGATCGGATTGGTCGAGGTGGGGTTGCCCTGCTGGTGCTGGCGGTAGTGACGGGTGACGGTGCCGTGCGCGGCCTCCGCCTCGACCGTCTTGCCATCAGGGCTCATCAGCACGCTGGTCATCAGCCCCAGCGAGCCGAACCCCTGGGCGACGGTGTCGGACTGAACGTCGCCGTCGTAGTTCTTGCAGGCCCAGACGTAGCCGCCTTCCCACTTCAGCGCAGCGGCGACCATGTCGTCGATCAGGCGGTGTTCGTAGGCGATCCCCTTCGCCTCGAACTCGGGCCTGAACTCGTTCTCGTACACCTCGGCAAAGAGGTCCTTGAAGCGGCCGTCGTAGCGCTTGAGGATCGTGTTCTTGGTCGAGAGGTAGACCGGATAGCCGCGCTCGAGGCCGTAGCGCATCGAGGCGCGGGCGAAGTCGCGGATCGAGTCGTCGCGGTTGTACATCGCCATCGCGATACCGGGGCCGGGGAAGTCGTAGACGTCGAGCTCGATCGGCTCAGAACCGTCCTTTGGCGTGTAGGTGAGAGTCAGCGTCCCCTCGCCGGGGACGACCATGTCGGTGGCGCGGTACTGATCGCCGAAAGCGTGGCGGCCGATCACGATCGGCTTGGTCCAGCCCGGCACAAGCCGGGGAATGTTCGAGATCACGATCGGCTCGCGGAAGATGACGCCGCCGAGGATGTTGCGGATCGTGCCATTGGGCGAGCGGTACATCTCCTTCAGGCCGAACTCCTCGACCCGTGCCTCGTCGGGGGTGATCGTCGCGCACTTGACGCCGACGCCATGCTGCTTGATCGCTTCTGCCGCTTCGACCGTGACCCGGTCTTCACTGGCGTCGCGGCTCTCGATCCCGAGATCGAAGTAGACGAGCTCGACATCGAGGTAGGGCAGGATCAGCTGCTCTTTGATGAACGACCAGATGATGCGAGTCATCTCGTCGCCGTCGAGCTCGACGAGTGGGTTCACGACTTTGATCTTCTCTGCCACGGGCGCGGCGATGCTATCGATGCCACAATTGAGGCGATGGCCACCGCCGAGCGCATGACCGCCCAGACCCACGCGGTCTTCAACCAGGCAACCCCCCTGGAGGACTACAACTCCTTCGACGCCGACCGTGTCCTGGGCGAGGCGCTGCAGCGCGAGGGCGGCGGCTGGGCCGAGGAGAAAGCACGCGAGCTGGGAGCCATCTGCGGCTCCTCGCAGACGATCCGCTGGGGCTTCGAGGCAAACGAGCGCAAGCCCGAGCTGCGCACCCACGACCGCTACGGCCATCGCATCGACGAGGTCGAGTTCGACAGCTCCTGGCATGAACTGATGCGGATCGGCATCGACCAGGGGCTGCACGCCGCACCCTGGCGCGAGCCCGGTCCCGGCGCCCACGTCGCCCGCGCGGCGATGTTCACCCTTCTGATGCAGGCCGAGAGCGGCGTCGGCTGTCCGATCTCGATGACCTACTCGGCGATCCCGGCATTGCGCAGGCAGCCCGAGCTGGCCGAGGAATGGGAACCGCGCTTCCTCTCGCTTGACTACGACGAGCGCTCGCTGCCGGCAGATCGCAAGCGCGGCGCCCTCTGCGGGATGGCGATGACCGAGAAGCAGGGCGGCTCTGACGTGCGCGCCAACACGACCACGGCGACGCCGCTGAACGGTGGTGGCCCCGGCGCCGAGTACGAGCTGGTCGGCCACAAGTGGTTCTGCTCGGCGCCGATGTGCGACGCCTTCCTCGTCCTCGCCCAAACCGACTCCGGCATCTCCTGCTTCCTGATGCCACGCTGGACGCCGGACGGTGAGCGCAACGGCTTCCAGATCCAGCGACTCAAGGACAAGCTCGGCAACCGCTCCAACGCCTCCAGCGAGCTGGAGTTCCGCGGGGCCTGGGCGCGCATGGTCGGCGAAGAGGGCCGCGGTGTGCCGACGATCATCGAGATGGTCAATCACACGCGGCTCGACTGCGTGATCGGCGCCGCCACCGGCATGCGGGCCGGCGTCGCCCAGGCTCTCAACCACGTCGCTCAGCGGGCCGCGTTCGGCAAGGAGCTGATCGACCAACCGCTGATGCGAAACGTGCTCGCCGACCTCTGCGTCGAGTCCGAGGCGGCAACGATCGCAGCGATGCGTCTCGCCCGCTCCTACGACGAGGTGGCGGCGGGCGACGAGGACGCGGCCGAGTTCCGCCGCCTCGCCAACGCGGTGCTCAAGTACTGGATGTGCAAGCGCGCCCCGTGGCACGCGGTCGAGTGCCTCGAGTGCCTCGGCGGCAACGGCTACGTCGAGGAGTCCGGCCTGCCGCGCCTCTACCGTGAGGCGCCGCTGGCCTCGATCTGGGAGGGCTCGGGCAACGTCCAGTGCCTCGACGTGCTGCGGGCGATGGTCAAGAACCCGACCTCGGTCGAGGCCTTCTTCGCCGAGGTGATGGAGGGCGCCGGGGCCGAACCGCAGCTCGACTCCTACGTCTCGACGCTGCGGGCGGAGATCCCGGGTGACATCGAGACGATCGAGGCGCGGGCGCGCAGGATCGTCGAAAGGATGGCCCTGGCCCTACAGGCGTCGCTGCTCGTCCGCTACGGCGATCCGGCCGTTGCCGACGCGTTCTGCGCCTCGCGACTCTTGGGCGACTGGGGCAACGCCTTCGGGACGCTGCCCGCCGGGACCGACTTTGGCCGCATCATCGAGCGCCATGCTGTAGAGTCGCGGCGCCTTTGAATCGAATATCGCGACTAAATCGAATATCCGTTGTAGTTGCCGCCGTTACCGCTCTGATCTCGATCGGCGCGGCGGCCGGCGTCGGGCCGACGCAGGCACTGGCGGAGCAGGGTGATGACCCCAGCTTCTGCCCACCCCTGCCGTTCGTCGAAGACGCGTGGGTCTCGGGCCACTTCGTTAGCAACCACAAGACCAGCCGCACCGTGGCCTATGGCCGCCGCAGCATAATCACGGGCAGCGTCGTCGACTCGGGCGGATTCCGGCTTCCCGGCGAAACCGTCTGCATCGAAACGCGGCCGCGCATTCCCTTTGGGCCCTACAGCATGGTCGGCTCGACGACCACGAACGCAAGGGGGAACTGGTCGTTCAAGCTTCCAAGCGGGCCGTCGCGATCGATCAGGGTCGACTACGGCGGCGACCCGGAAGTCATATCCACCTTCCTCGACCTCGGAGTCCACGCCCACGCGACGCTCCATCTGCACACTCACCACACCCGGCCCCATCGCCGTGTCTACTTCTCCGGCCGCATTCCCGGTCCCCTGCCTGGCAAGCGGGTGGTGATACTGCGGGGCACCGTTCCGGGCGCCAGACGGAAGTTTCTCATCAGAAGGGGGAGGACCGACGCCTTCGGCCACTTCCGCATCGCCTACGCCTTCAGCCCCGTGGGGTCTCCGACGAGGTTCGTCTTCTGGGTCGTCGTGCCGGCGCAGAACGGATATCCCTATCGGCTGGGCCGTTCGTCCAAGCGCTTTATCAGGGTGCGGCCCTGAGAATCTGTTCTAAGAGGCGGCGTCGCGCAGGGCTCGGCCCACCTGCTCGGCGGTGATCACGCCAAGGAGCTTGCCTTCGGCGTCAACCGCGAAGACGGCGCCGAAGCGCCGCAGAGACCGATTCGCGAGGAGCGTGTCCAGCGGGGCGTCGTCGCGAACCTGGAAGGTGCCGTCATCTCGCTCCAGGACATCGGCGACCAGCGACGTGGTGCGGGAGGTCTCTGGAACCTCATCGGCTTTGTCGCGGACGACGAGGCCGAGGAAGCGATGGGCGGTGTCGATCACCGGGAACCACGGCCAGCGGTAGCGGAGGAAGTACTCGTCCAGGGCCTGCTCGACCGTGAGCCGATCGGAGATCGTCACCGGTTCTCGGTCCATGATGTCTGAGACGACGAGCTTGCTGATCTTGCCGGTGATCGCGGTTTGGGCGGTCGCGGCGCGGGCGGAGCCGTTGACCACGAAGCCGATCAGGGCCAGCCAGACGCCGGCGAAGACGGCGCCGTCGAAGACCAGCAGGAGACCGGCGCCGACGAAGATGTAGCCGAAAACACGGCCGAGCCCGGCGGCGAAGCGGGTTGCCGAGGTGCGGTTGCCGCTGCGCCACCAGGCGATTGCGCGGACTATGCGTCCACCGTCCATCGGGAAGGCGGGCAGCAGGTTGAAGACGAGGACGAGGAAGTTGATCATCGCCAGCCAGGCGACCATCGCCAGCACCCCCGAGGTGCCGGCGTCGCTCTCGACCAGGGCGGCCTTGCTGAACTCGTCCCAGCCGGTGGCCCCGACGCCGATCGCCACCAGCGCGACGACGATCGCCAGGGTCACCAGCGGACCGGCGATCGCCACCTCGAACTCCGCTCGCGGCGAATCGGATTCGCGGCTCATCCTCGCCATCCCGCCGAAGATCCAGAGCTGAATGCTGGAGATGCCGATCCCGTTGCGTAGGGCGACAAAGGCATGACCGAGCTCGTGCAGGACGATCGAGCCGAAGAAGCCGACGGCGCTGAGGATCGCCAGCAGAAACGGCGTCGAGGAGGAGCTGCTCTCGCCAAGCAGGTCGCCGTAGAACTGCGAGAGCCAGAAGATGACGAGGAAGAGAACGAAGAACCAGGACCAGTCGACGGCGATGCGGATCCCGCGCACGTGGAAGAGCGTGATCGGTTTGCCGCCGAACATCCATCAATGGTAAGCGGCACGTCCTTATAAGGTCGCGGGCCGATGAACGTTGAAAAGGATCGACTGCGCGGGTGGCTCGAGGAGCTGGAGCGGATCGAGCGGCCCTCGGCCTCCGAGGGTGAGCGCCGGGCTGCCGAGTGGCTTGTGGAGCGCTTCGCCGAGCTTGGCGCCGAGGCGCGGATCGAGGCCGAGCCGGCCCACGGCACCTACTGGTGGCCGCTCGGGATCGGCGCCGCGCTGGGTGCGGTCGGCGGGATGCTCAGCCTGCGCGACCGCCGCCTGCTCGGCGGCGCGATCGCGGGCGCGGCAGCAGCGGGGATGGTCTCCGACTTCCCGCCCGGCAAGCGCCTGCTGCGCCGCCTCCTTCCCAGGCGCACCACCTACAACGTCGTCTGCGAGCTCGGCCCGGCCGACGCCGGGCGCACTGTCGTCCTCATCGCCCACCACGACGCCGCCCACTCCGGCTTGGTGTTCCACCCCGAGATCCCCAACATCGCCAACCGCCTGGGGATGATCGAGCGCACCGACACCAGCCCGCCGCTGATGGCCCCCGTCGTCGGCGGGCCGGTCCTGGCAGCGCTGGGAGCGCTGACCGGTAAGCGCCTCCTGACCAAGCTCGGCGTCTTCCTCGGCGTCGGCTCGGCGGCGGCGATGACCGAGATCGGCCTGCGCGACGTCGTCCCCGGCGCCAACGACAACGGCAGCGCCGTCATCTCCCTGCTCGCCCTCGCCGAGCAACTGATCGAGCAGCCACCCGAGAGCCTGCGAGTGATTCTGCTCTCGGTCGGCTCGGAGGAGTCCTTCAGCGAGGGGATGAAGGCCTTCGGCGAGCGCCACTTCCCGAACCTGCCGCGGGACAAGACGTTCTTCGTCTGCCTCGAGTCGACCGGCTCGCCCCACCTGCTCGTGCTGCGCGGCGAGGGGTTCCTGAAGATGCGCGACTACCCGCCGCGCTCGCTCTCGCTGATGGACGAGCTCGCCGAGGAGCTCGACATCTGGCTCTACCCAAACCTGCGAACGCGCAGCGGCACCGACGGCCTGGAGTCCTCGGCCGCCGGCTATGAGACCGCGGTCATTGCCAGCTGCACCGACCTCAAGCAACCGGCCAACTACCACTGGTGGCACGACCTCGCCGAGAACGTCGACTTCGACACCGTCGCCGACGGCATCCGCCTCAGCGAAGCCGCCATCCGCCGCCTGGACGAGCGCTGGCTCTAAGAACCCCGGGTCGACGGGCCTAAAAGCGTCCTATTTGTCAGCTTTGAGGCCCATCGGCGGAGGGTGGTAAATCCCGACTGCGGGCTCGGATTTCGCATCTATAGGATCGCCGCCGTGCCTACGCATGACGTACTGGTGATTGGAGCCGGGCTGGCCGGACAGCGGGCCGCCCTGGCCGCGGCCGAGCAGGGGGTATCGGTCGGGATCCTGAGCAAGGTCCACCCGGTGCGCTCGCACTCCAACGCCGCCCAGGGCGGGATCAATGCGGCGCTCAACCCCGGCGACTCCTGGGAGTCGCACGCCTTCGACACGGTCAAGGGCTCCGACTACCTCGGCGACCAGGACGCGATCTCGATCATGTGCAAAGAGGCACCGGAGGAGATCCTCCACCTCGAGCACCTCGGCGTCACCTTCCACCGCAACGAGGAGGGCAAGCTCGGCACCCGCGCCTTCGGCGGCGCCTCCGCCGCGCGCACCTACTACGTCGCCGACATCACCGGTCAGGCGATCATGCACGTGCTCTACGAGCAGCTGATGAAGTTCTCGGACTCGGTCGCCCGCTACGAGGAGTGGTTCTGCACGGCGCTGGCGATGGACGAGAACGGCGAGTGCTGCGGCGTCGTCACCCGCAACGTCGCCGACGGCTCGATGCAGCTGTTCACCGCCAAGGCGGTGATCCTCGCCTGCGGCGGCAACGGCCAGGCCTGGAAGCCGACCACCAACGCGCTGATCTGCACCGGCGACGGGATCGCGATGGCCTACCGGGTCGGGGCGAAGCTGATGGACATGGAGATGATCCAGTACCACCCGACGACGCTGGCGGGCAAGGGATTCCTGATCACCGAGGGCGCGCGCGGCGAGGGCGCTCACCTGCTCAACGCCAAGGGCGAACGCTTCATGGAGCGCTACGCGCCGAACAAGATGGAACTCGCCTCGCGCGACGTCGTCTCCCGCGCCGAGCAGACCGAGATCAACGAGGGCCGCGGCTTTCCCGACGGCACCGTGGCGCTCGACATCACGGTGGTGCCGAAGAAGCGGATCCACGAGGCGCTGCGCGAGATCGTCCTCGTCGGCAAGGACTTCGCCGGCGTCGACATCACCCGCGAACCGATCCACATCAAGCCCGGCAACCACTACACGATGGGCGGCGTCAAGACCGACGTCGACGGGCGCACCGACGTCCCCGGCCTCTACGCCGCCGGCGAGACCGCCTGCGTCTCGGTCCACGGCGGCAACCGGCTCGGCGCCAACTCGCTGCTCGACACGCTGATCTTCGGTCGCCGCTCCGGCGTCGACGCCGCCGCCCGCGCCAAGCGGATCGAGGGCTCGCGGCCCTCGCAGGGCACGCTCGAGGTCGAGCAGGACGCGATCGAGGCGATCGCCGCCCGCGAGAAGGGCTCCGGCCGCCGCGTCTCGGAGATCAAGCAGGAGCTCGGCGAGACGATGGACGCCAAGGTCGCGGTCTTCCGCGACGAGGCCGGGATCCAGGAGGCGCTGGAGACCGTGCGCCGGCTGAAGGAGGAGGCCCAGTCCGCCTACATCGACGACAAGGGCAGCGTCTTCAACCAGGACGTGCTGGGCGCGATCGAGCTCGGCTACATGCTCGACAACGCCGAATGCACCTGCGTCGCAGCGCTGGAGCGCAAGGAGAGCCGCGGCGCCCAGTACAGGACCGACTTCCCCGAGCGCAATGATGATGAGTGGCTCAAGCACATCGACCTGCAGCAGGGCGACGAGGGCCCGGATATCTCATACTCAGAGGTGACGATCACCCAGTGGGAACCCGAAGAGAGAAAGTACTGAGAGGGCGCTAAATGGCCGAGTACACGCTGAAAGTCCGCCGCTACCAGCCCGAGAGCGGCGAGGGTCCCTACTGGGAGGAGTTCAAGGTCGAGCTCGATCCCTCGCTCTCGGTCCTCGACGGCATCCTGCAGGCCAAAGACCGCGATGACGGCTCGCTCTCGGTGCGCTGCTCCTGCCTAGCGGCGATCTGCGGCTCCTGCGGGATGAAGATCAACGGCCAGTCGGGCCTCGGCTGCAAGACGCAGATCGGCGAGGCGCACGAGGCGGCCAACCGCCGCAACGGCGGCAGCGAGCCCATAGTCGTCGAGCCGATGGGCAACATGCCGGTGATCAAGGACCTGATCACGGACATGGAGTCGACCCACTGGACCAAGATCCGCCGCGTCACTCCCTGGCTCCTGCCGCACGGCGAGCCACCCGAGCGCGAGTACGTGGTCGAGCCGGAGTCGATGATCGACATCACCCAGTCGATGGCCTGCATCCAGTGCGGCGCCTGCGTCTCCTCCTGCCTCTCGATGGAAGCCGAC
>Ga0164299_10000003_pt1 | contig 164170 bp, 164 predicted proteins | sample Whisoiple_221_MG_FD_109712 | JGI IMG/M metagenome (GOLD analysis project Ga0164299, IMG submission 109712) | Unamended control soil microbial communities from upstate New York, USA - Whitman soil sample_221_MG | ecosystem: Environmental > Terrestrial > Soil > Agricultural land ...
AGTTGGACGGCTTCACGCCGGAACTCCGGCGGGTATGGCGGCTTGGTGGGTGGCATCGACTCCTCCTTGCCTGAGTCTTTCGACCCAAGCGGTCAGGTGTCGTCGAAACCGGGGGCAGTCCACGGATCATCCTGCACCCACGGCACCTTCAACTTCAGCTCCAGCAGTTCGAGCCCTTCATCCAGCCGGCCCTTTCTCGCCCTTGTCTACTACCCCAAAGCGCCCTCGACGAGCCAGGTGACCTCGCCGACGGAAGGTACCCCTACCGCTAGGCGGCTGAAGCTGAAGGCCGCCTGGAGCGTCGCGGGCGTCACCGGCATCAGCTATCAGTACAGGGAAGGCAAAACCGGCTACTTCCAAACCATCCCAGCCGAATTGGTGCGCGACGCAAGCGGCAATCCAGTCTTATGGCCCCTCCCGCTCTCCGGCGTCAACGAAAGCCCGGCGCTCTATTTCGACGCGACTCATGCTTCCTCCACCCTGCAAAGCAAAGGGGGGGCGATCCAGGTTCGCGCCCTCTTTGAAGGCCCGAGCGGCGTTGCCGGATACAGCGCCCCTGTAGAAGCGACGGTCAACCGCTTCCTCGGAAGCCCGAAAGATGCCACGGCCCAGGTGGGCCCCGGCACGGTTGACCTGCTTACCGGCAATCTGTCCGTGGAAAGATCTGACGTATCGATACCGCTCTTCAACTCCTCGCTTGAATTCTCCCGTACTCACAACTCGCGCGATGCGGGAAGCTCAGGCGACACCAGCGTCCTTGGTCGCGGCTGGAAGCCCGGAGTTCCCGTCGAAGAGGCCGGCGGCGCCTACTGGAAGAGCATCCGGCTTGTCACGTTCACAGAAACGATCGAAGGCGAAAGCTACTCCTTTGACTACGCGATCGTGACCGGACTGGAAGGCGGTGAACTGGCTTTCGAAAAGCGAGGCGAAATCTACGAAACCCCGCCTGAAGCTGCTGGATGGAGGCTCTCGACCGAAGGCAGCACAAAGCTCGTCTTGGCCGACCCGAGCGGCAACCGCACTACCTTCGAAAACTCCGCGGGAGGGACGGAATACCTCCCGGTATCGGTATCCCAGACCGGCGGCTCTAAAAACACGACCACGATGGTCTACGACGTCATCGGCGGCAATCGACGGTTGAGGATGGTGATTGCACCATCGCAGCAGGACCTCACCTGTACTGAATCAAACGCTACCGAAAAAAGTGGCTGCAAAGCACTGGAATTTACCTACGCGCCAGCCAGCAACTGGGGCGCTCCGGGCTCCTATGGCGATCGTCTCTCGAAGATCACTTACTACGCCTCGGGAAACGGTGGCCCCTGGGAAGTCGCCAACTACAAATACAACCCAGAAGGCCGGCTGATTGCCGAGTGGGACCCGCGGATCTCACCCGTCCTCGAAGAGCAATACACCTACGAAGCCGGCGGTCAGCTGAAAACGATCACGCCTCCAGGCGAAGAACCCTGGACGCTCGAATACGGGGCGATCGACGGCGAGGAAGCAAACGGGCGGTTGATGGCGGTCAAGCGGGCCAGCCTGCTTGCCAGTCCTTCGGTCGCCCAGACGACGATCGCCTACGCAACGCCGATCAGCGGTAGCGGCGCGCCCTACGACATGAGCGCGTCCGCGATCGCCCAATGGGGCGAGCACGACGTTCCAGTCGACGCGACCGCGCTCTTTTCTGCCGATGAAGTTCCGTCCAGCCCGCCGAGCAGCTATGCGCGCGCAACGGTCTACTACATGGACTCAGATGGTCACGCGGTCAACGTCGCTACCCCGTCGGGTGCTGGAACCTCTGCACCATCGATCACCACCAGTGAAACCGATGCGTTTGGCAACGTGGCCCGGGAACTGAGTGCGCAGAACCGGCTGCGTGCGCTGGCGGCGGGATCTGGCTCAGTTGCTAAGTCAGAAGAACTCGAAACCAAACGGCATTTCTCCGTGGATGGCACCGAGATGCAGGAGGAATGGGGTCCACTGCACCAGGTGCGCCTCGAATCGGGGGAATCTAAACCAGCCCGACTGCACAAGACCGTCCAATACGACGAAGGATGGCCCGGGACCGGCGTCAAGCCGCACCTTCCGACGCGGGAAACGAGCGGTGCCAGCATCCCTGGAGAAGCCACCGACGCCGATCAGCATGTAACCCAGACTCACTACAACTGGACCCTGCGCAAGCCAGAAGAAACTATCGTTGACCCGGCAGGCTTGAACATCAGGACGACGGTCGCCTATGACCCCGACAGTGGCCTACCGACTGAAATACGTCAGCCATCCAATCCAAGCGGAGGGGGAGCGGGAACGACGAAGATCGTCTACTACGGCGCAAAGGCCTCCGGGGAATGCATCTACGCTCCGTGGGCGAACCTGCCGTGCAAGATCCTTCCGGCCGCTCAACCCGGTACGGCTGAACAGCCCCAGCTTCTCGTAAAGCGGTTCACCAGCTACTCGCCTCTCGGTCAACCGACGGAAGTCAGCGAAAGCCCTGGGGGCGGGGGGTCCAACGTGCGTAAAACGTTCACCACCTATGACGCCGCAGGTCGGCAATTGACCAGCAGGCAGGAAGGCAGCGGAGCGCCGCTGCCCAAGGTGGAAACGCTGTATGCGTCGACGACCGGAAGGCCGACGACCCAGCGCTTCGTCTGCGAAACCAGCTGCTCGGGCTTCGATAACCAGGCCACCACCACGACTTACGACGCGTTGGGTCGTCCGACCGCCTACGAAGACGCCGACGGCAACCCCTCCAGTGCCAGCTACGACCTACTCGGGCGCCCCGTCACCACCTCGGACGGCAAGGGCATCCAGACGCGCACCTATGACCCGACCTCCGGCCTGCTGACCAAACTCGAAGACTCAAACGCCGGCACCTTCACCGCCAGCTATGACGCCGACGGCAACATGGTCGAAGAAGTGCTGCCCGACGGCCTGGCGGCGAAAACCGCCTACGACGAGACGGATGCGCCGGTCGACCTGACCTACGAAAAGATCACCAACTGCTCGCTCGAATGCACCTGGCTGGACTTCAGCGCCGAACGCTCGATCTACGGGCAGATCCTCGCCCAGACGAGCACCTCCTCCTCCCAGCAGTACTCCTATGACAAGGCGGGCAGGCTGACGCTGACCAAGGACACGCCTCAAGGAGGTGGCTGCACGACCCGCTCCTACAGCTATGACAAAGACTCCAACCGAACGGCGCTTCTCACCCGCCCACCGGGCATCGGCGGCGCCTGCGACACGAGCTCTGCTGGCACCACCCAGAACTACGGCTACGACGCGGCGGACCGGCTGCTCGGCAGCGGCCTGACCTACGACAGCTACGGCCGCATCACCAGCCTCCCGGGCGAATACGCCGGCGGTGGAGCCCTGACCACGAGCTACTACACCAACGACATGGTCGCCAGCCAATCCCAGGACGGGATCACGAACAGCTACGAACTCGACGCGACCCTTCGCCAGCGCCAGCACACCAAGACCGGCAGCTCTGAAGCCGTGGAAGTCTTCCACTACGCCGGCAGCTCCGATTCGCCGGCCTGGATCGACAAGGGGGCCAGCTGGACCCGCAACATCGTTGGCATCGGCGGCAACCTCGCAGCCGTCCAGTTCAGCAGCGGCTTGACCTATCTCACTCTCGAAAACCTGCACGGCGACGTCGTCGGCATCACCTCCGCCTTCAATCAAACCGCCAAAAAACCAGCCGCCACCTACGAATACGACGAGTTCGGCAACCCCAAGAAAGGCATACCGGCGACCTTCGGCTGGCTAGGGGAGAAGGAGCGCCGCGCCGAACTCCCATCGGGAATCGTGCAGATGGGTGTGCGTGGTTATGTCCCCGCCTTAGGCCGTTTCCTCACCCCCGACCCGGTTCAAGGCGGCTCAGCTAACGCCTATGACTACGCCGACCAGGATCCGGTCAACGGCTTCGATCTAAACGGCGAATGTCATCCGACGCGTAACCGCAATTGCTCCGGCCCTCCGAGTCCGCTCGAAAAACGCGAACGCCGCGCAGCGAACAGGTTGGCCGGGAGGACCCCCAACCGAGCGTCAATTATCATTCGTTGTAGGGGGTGCAGGGGCGCGTCCATTTCGGACATAGAAGATACCTTCCATTCATTCGTGAGCAAGGTGGCCGGAGCCGTCAGCGGTGCGAAGACTGAATTCGTGGGTGCTGGAAAGTATGTCTATGCAAAGATCACGGCCCCGTCGGATGCAGCCAAGGCCGCGGGAGATGCCTTCAGGATGGCTGGCAACTGGAGCCCGAGCCGACTCATTCAGTCTTGGAAGTGTGGAACGTGGCTCGGTGGCGGATCCGGGACGGCGGGGGACTGTGACCCGGTGGCGATATTGTTTGGTCAGCCGGAAAGCGCCCGCTGACTGAAAGGATGTTTATGGCTGAACGCCTGCTTGTACTGAGCATTCTGGTTGTCACGGTTGGGATTCCTGCTGGAGTCACTTGGAGTAAGGGAAGGCGGGTAGCATTTTTTCTTGGCTTCCTTCTCCTGGGCATGATATGGGTGGTTGCTGCCTGCAGATTGGCTCGTCCATCGTCGTGGTGGGCGCGCCACTTCTATGGTCAGGAGAAGATGCAGCGGGCGTTAAATCGGTTCGGTTCGGGAGCGTCTAGGGCATCATGAATAGAAACCGGTACAAGACCTCCTCTCGTCACATGGCCTGGTGTGATCTAACCGATTCGGTGAATTCGCACCCAGTCGATGCGGACGAACTGCCGTGGCCGTCCGCTGGGGGTGCCGAGGCGATTGATGCGCTTGACCGTCGCCATTCCTGAAATGATTTGGCCAAGGACCGCATATTCTGGCGCGATTGCGCCACCTTGGCCAACGACGACGAAGAAGGTGCTGCCGGCCCAACCCGACGGCTCTGCGCTTGTCTTGGCCATGGCGACCGTGCCAGGCCGATATTGGACTCGAGAAGATGGCGGTTCGACAACGTGGTAGCCAGGGCCTCCGAACCCATTACCACGCGGGTCGCCGCCCTGGACGACGAAGTTCGGTACGACGCGGTAAAACGACAAGCCGTCATAGAAGCCAGAGCGAGCCAAGTAGGCGAAGGAATTCACGATCACTGGGGAGCTTCGAGCGTCGAGCTTGATCTTGAAGCGCCCGCAATTTGTCTGGATCATGGCCAATAGATGGTCGCTGCGATCGATTGTCTGTGGCGGCCGCCGCAAATGCTCGAACCGGGGTTTGACGCGCGGCACTTCCCGACAACGAGACCACTTCACTTGCGGCTTGAACGTCGAGCTTCCGAGCCCTGAAAGCGTCGCGCTTGCAGCTGCGTCACCGCCCACGGCTCCTGCTGCCGCACCAATGATTAGGAGTAGCAGGGAGGTGCTGATAATCCGCAGGCGCATCTTCCGGCGCCATTGAAACACAGAAGTGCGGTTAACGTGATCCCCACCGTCGCATCAGGGCCGTCCCTACACCTCACCCGAGGCGAAAGCTACTCCTTTGACTACGCGATCGTGACCGGACTGGAAGGCGGTGAACTGGCTTTCGAAAAGCGAGGCGAAATCTACGAAACCCCGCCTGAAGCTGCTGGATTGGCGGCAATCGGCGGCGGGGGATAGATCAATATCCTGTGCGCCAGTCAGACATGAGAATGGCCGGTACAACCGGAGATAACTGAGCGAGATTTGGGCTTGTTAATGCGAAATTCCTCGATGCCATGCAGTCTGGTGCAGATCCGCGAGATCCCGATTCTGGAAAGGATGGGCTATGCCTGAGGCAGTCATGAGCGGCTCGGTCCTCTTCCCGGCCAGCGATTACGGCAACCCGGATCCCGAGTGGCTGAGGATCGATTGGCGCGAGCACCTGCACCGGGTGCAGCTTCCGGGTGCCGAAGTGAACTACGCCGAAATCGGCGAGGGGGAGCCGATCCTCTTCGTCCATGGGCTTGGAGGGTGCTGGCGCAACTGGCTGGAGAACCTCCCCCACTTCGGCCGCACCCACCGCGCGATCGCCCTCGACCTGCCCGGCTTTGGCCACAGCCCGATGCCCTCCTGGCCGATAGACATGCCGGCTTACGGCCGTCTGATCCACGACTTCTGCGAGAAGCTCGGCATCGAGAGGGTAGCGGCGCTGGTCGGCAACTCGATGGGCGGCTTCGTCTCCACCGAGGCGGCGATCGAACGGCCCTCGCGCTTCGACAAACTGGTGCTGGTCTCTGCCGCCGGAATCAGCTTTGCCGAGTCGCGGGGCAGACGGCTGGAAGGGACGGTCAGCCTGTTCGAAGCCGCGATGGCCTTCATGGCCGGTCCCCGCCGCGTCTGGCTCAACCGCAATCGTGGGCGCCAGTTCGCCTTCGGTCGCATCTTTCACTATCCCAACAGAGTGCGACCGGAGCTGCTGCAGGAGCAGATGGAGCCCGACATCAGAGCCCCGGGCTTCGCCGATGCGATTCGGGCAATCGGCGGTTACGACACGCGCCATCGGCTGCCCGAGATCGAGATCCCGACCCTGGTCGTCTGGGGGCTCAACGACCACGTCGTCCCGGTTGAGGCGGCGATCGGCTACCACCGTCTGATTCCCGATTCTCGGCTGGAACTGTTCGAGCGCACGGGCCATGTCCCGCAGATGGAGCGGCCAGTGCGCTTCAACCGGCTGCTGGACGAGTTTCTGACCGAGTAGCCGCCGCCGTTCAGTCGGTCACGGCGCCTTGCGAGGCTGAAGACACCGTCGCGGCGTACTTGGCCATCACACCGCGCTCGTACAGCGGCGGGGGCGGCTCGTACTCGGCCACGCGCTTGGCGATCTCCTCGTCTGAAAGAGCCACGTCGAGGCGGCGTGCGTCGACGTCGAAGCTGATCTCATCGCCCTCGCGAATCGCCGCGATCGGGCCGCCCTTGGCCGCCTCGGGTGCGACGTGGCCAGCCATCAGGCCGCGGGTGGCACCGGAGAAGCGGCCGTCGGTGAGCAGGGCCACCTCCTCTCCCAGGCCCTCGCCGACGATCGCCGCAGTCACCTGCAGCATCTCGCGCATGCCGGGGCCTCCGGCGGGACCCTCGTTGCGGATGACGACGATGTCGCCGGCACGTATGCCCCGCTCCTTCACGGCACGGAAGCATTCCTCCTCGGACTCGAACACCCGCGCCGGGCCGACCTGCAGCTTGCGCTCGGTCCCGGCAAGCTTGACCACGGCACCGTCGGGAGCGAGATTGCCGCGCAGGATCGCCAGGCCGCCTTCGGCCTTGAGCGGATCGGCGAGCGGCCGCACGACCTCCTGGCCGTCGGCCTCGGCTGCCGCCTCCGCCTCTTCACCGATCGTGCGCCCGCTGACCGTGATCGCGTCCTCGTGCAGCTTGCCCGCTTCGGCGAGGCGCTTGAGGATCAGTGGTACGCCACCGGCGCGGTAGAGGTCGGTGGCGACAAAGCGTCCGCCCGGCTTCAGATCTGCCAGCAGCGGCGTCTCGCGCGAGATCCGCTCGAAATCGTCGATGCTCAACTCGATGCCGGCGTCTTTGGCGACCGCCAGCAGGTGGAGGACGACGTTGGTCGAGCCGCCGGAGGCACAGGCGCAGGCAATCGCGTTCTCCAGCGAATCGCGGGTTATCACCCGGCTGGGGCGCAGATCCTCGCTCAACACCCGAATCGCCAGCTCGCCGATCTTCTCGGCCACGCTTCCCTTCTCGTCGTCTTCAGCGGGGACCATCGCCGAGCCCCCGGGGCTGATCCCCAGGGCCTCAAAGGCGCAGGCCATCGTGTTGGCGGTGAACTGGCCACCGCAGGCGCCAGCCCCGGGGCTGGCGACCCCCTCCAGCTCGTTCAGTTCCTCGTCGCTCATGTCGCCGGCGGCATGAGCACCCACCGCCTCGAAGATGTCGAGGATGGTGACGTCTCGGCCGTGCCAGCGTCCGGGAGCGATCGAGCCGCCGTAGAGCAGAACGGATGGCACGTCGAGCCGGGCCAGCGCCATCGCGCAGCCGGGGATCGTCTTGTCGCAGGCGCAAAGCGCGACGATCGCGTCGAACTGGTAGCCGCGCGCCATCAGCTCGATCGAGTCGGCGATCACCTCGCGGCTGATCAGCGAAGCCTTCATCCCCTGCGTGCCCATCGTGATCCCGTCGGAGATGGCGACGGTGTTGAACTCCATCGGCGTGCCGCCGGCGGCGCGCACTCCCTCCTTGACGTGCTCGGCGAGGCCGCGCAGATGGAAGTTGCAGGGCATCGCCTCGGTCCAGGTGTTGGCAATGCCGATCGTCGGCCGGCTGAGCGCGTCGTCGTCGAACCCGATCCCCTTCATATAGGCGCGCGCGTGGGCGCGCTCGGGACCGTCGAAGACCACGCTGGAGCGCGGACGCGGCAGCTTGGTTGAGGTGGCGCCGTTGGAGCTCATGGCTGAAATCTACTTGTCAGGTGGAGGACGTCGACGGGTCCGGGTCCCCTGCCGAGGTCGCGCAGGCCGGCAGCGACCGCAGCCGAGGCGACCTCCCTCGCTTTGCGCGCCGCCTCCAGTGGGCTCTCCCCGCGAGCGAGGAACGCCGCCAGCGCCGAGGAGTGCGTACAACCCGAGCCGTGCGATGCCCCGTCCGGATGGCGCTCGCCCTCGATCGCGGCCACGTCATCGCCGTCGTAGAAGACGTCCACCATTCGCTCGCCGTGCCCACCGGTGACCACCACCCCACGCGGACCCAGGGCCAGCACCTCTCGTGCCAGGTCCTCTTGCGAGTCGCGCTCTCCGGCGCCGGTCAGCGCGCGCGCCTCGGGGATGTTCGGCGTGACCACGGCGGCCAGCGGCAGCAGCTCCTCGATCAACGCCGTCCGCGCCGTGTCGTCGAGCAGCACCGCGCCGCTCTCGGCGACCATCACGGGATCGATCACCACCGGCACCTCGCCGATCAGGTCAAGCGCCCGGACCACCGCCTCAACCGTCTCCACGGTGCCGAGCATGCCGATCTTGACCGCATCCACGCCGATGTCCTCGGCGACCGCCCGAACCTGGGCGACGATCATGCCCGGGGGCACCACCTCCACCGCGCTGACGCCGACCGTGTTCTGGGCGGTGATCGCGGTGATCGCGGTCATGCCGTGCACGCCGCAGCAGGCAAATGCCTTCAGGTCCGCCTGGATACCGGCGCCGCCGCCCGAGTCCGAGCCGGCGATCGACAGGGTCGTTGGAATGCGTTTCTCGTTCATCGGTTCCCCAGCCTAGATGTCGGATGGTGGTTGTAGTGAGGTTCGCGTGTACACACCGACCAGGGAGCAGCTGGCGTAGCCGAGCGACTCGAGGTCGGCAAGCGTCGCGGCGGCATCGCCGCCGGAGAGCTGCAGCTCGACGGCGACCGCGTCGCAGGTCTCGGCGCCGCGCTCGAGCGCCTCCAGCACCGCATGCTGAGCGCTGTCGAGCTTCGGGCCGGCGCGCTCGGTCCGCCGCGTGCCGGGGCCGAGCATGGCGTCGAGCACGTCCTGCGCATCGCGGACCAGACAGGCGCCGCCGGCGAGCAGATTGTTGGGACCGGCCGAAAGACGCGAGCCGACCGGGCCGGGAACGGCGCCGAGGTCCCGGCCGAGGTCGGCAGCCAGGTCGGCCGTGATCAGCGAGCCCGAGCGCTCAGCCGCCTCGACCACGACTGTCATCCCGGCCAGCGCCGCCATGATCCGGTTGCGGGCCGGGAAGCTCCAGCGCCAGGCGCCGCTGCCAGGCGGCAGCTCGGAGAGGACGAGGCCGGCCTCGCCGATTCGCCGCCATAGCGATCGATTGGCGGCCGGATAGGCGACGTCGGCCCCACAGCCGAGCACCGCCACGGTAAGACCGGACTCGATCGCGCCGCGATGGGCGCAGGCGTCGATGCCGAAGGCGAGGCCGCTGACCACGAGCAGACCAGCCGCAGCGAGCTCGCGGCCGAGCTCGCGCGCCACCTCGCGGCCGTAGGTGCTGGCGCGCCTTGCACCCACCACCGTCACGGCTCCATTGGGCTCCAGCCGTCGCAAAAGGGCCGGATCGCCGCGACCGATCAAAGCCCTGGGTGCGTCCCCCGCGTCCCGCAGGCCGACCGGGAAGAGCGAGTCGTGCCAGCAGCAGGCCCAGCACTCCGCCGCGGCCAGCTCAGCCTGCAGGCGCTCCTCTGAGACCGCCGCGATCTGCGCCAGGATCTGGGTTGCGACCTGCGGCGCAGCGACCGCCGCCAGGTCCTCGTTCCCCAAACGCAGCAGTTCGGGCGAACGCTTACCCGGTGCACCCGTCGCGATCTTCTCGATGTACGGAGCCAGGTGAGCGAGCAGTCGCGCGCGACGCAGACACTCAACGCAGGCCTGCGGATTGAATTGGCTAATCACGATCCCGCCTCCTCAGTTGAAGCGCCTGGGCGATCTGGTCCCGACCGATCGACTCGGCGGCGGCAAGGTCGGCAATCGTCCGCGCCAGGCGCAGCACCCGGTCATGGGCGCGGCCGCTGAGCCGCCGCCGCGAATAGGTCTCGGCGAGAAGCGCTGCGGCGGCCTCGTCGAGGACGCACTCGCGCGCCTCGCTCGGACTCATCTCGGCGTTGCAGCGGCCGGCGCCGAGCCGGGCTTCCTGGCGCTCACGCGCCTCTGAAACGCGCTCGCGTACGGCCACCGAGGGCTCGCCCGGCGGACCGCCGATCTCAGCCGCGCTCGGCTGTCGAATCGCAACCAGGATGTCGAGTCGATCGGCGAGCGCGCCGCTCAACCGCCCCTGGTAGCGGCGAATGGCGAGCGGCGCACAGCTGCACTCCGGGTCGGCCTCGCCGCGGCCGCAAGGGCAGGGATTGGAAGCGGCGACGAGCATGAAGCGACAGGGGAGCCGACGGTTGCTGCCGGCGCGCGAGATCGTCACCCAACCGGTCTCCAACGGCGCCCGCAGCGCCTCCAGCGTGTCGCGACGAAACTCGCAGAGCTCGTCGAGGAAGAGGGCGCCCCGATGCGCCAACGTCGCCTCCCCGGGCGTCGGCGGATTGCCGCCACCGACGATCCCCGCCGGGCTGACGGTGTGGTGCGGAGCCCGAAAGGGCCTGCCGCCGCCGAAGTCGGAGTTGAGGCGACCGCAGGCACTCGCGATCCGCGCGACGTCCAGCGCCTCCTCGGTCGCCAGCGGCGGCAGAATCGAGGGCAGGCGCGCCGCCGCAAGCGACTTGCCGGCGCCGGGCGGCCCCACCATCAGCAGGCTGTGCCCGCCCGCTGCCGCAACCTCCAGGGCGTAGCGCAGGTGCGGCTGGCCACGCAGCTCGCCAAGGTCAGGGGCAGCCGGCTGCGACGTCAGCGGCAGCGACAGCGCCCGCGGCCGATCCGGCAGCCAATCGCCGGCTGCCAGATCGGGGACCTGCGCCAGGGTGTCCAGCGCCCAGACTTCGATCCCGTCGACCAGGGCCGCCTCCGGACCGTTCTCGGCGGGGACGACAACCGCCTTGGCTCCCTGGGCACGCGCGGCCTCGACTATCGCCAGCACACCTGGAATCGGGCGCACCAAGCCGTCCAGCGCCAGTTCGCCGGCCATGGCCAGCTGCGGCAGGCGCTCCCACTCCAGCTGCCCCGATGCGACCAGCAGCGCGACCGCTATCGGCAGGTCAAGACCGGGGCCCGCCTTGCGCAGGCTGGCCGGTGCCAGATTGGCGACGAGACGGCGCAGGGGGAACTCGAAACCACAGTTGGCAAGCGCCGCGCGCACCCGCTCGCGCGCCTCCCTGACCGCCGTGTCGGCCAGGCCGACGACGTTGAACGCGGGTAGGCCGCGATGCACGTCGACCTCGACCCGTACGGGTCGGGCGGCAATGCCGTCGAGGGTGAATGTCCGCGTGGTGGCAAGCATTGCGGCCACGCTGCCGGGTCCAAACGCGCGTGTGTTGCGCGGAATCAAAATCTTGCGAACCGCCTCTGTCACGGAAGGCATGCATTCGCCGCCTGAACTAACTTCGGCCGATGACCCAGATGCGCCAGCGGCTGGGAAGAGCCGCCGAGGACCTCGTCGCCGCGCGCCTTGCAGATGCCGGCTGGGAACTAGTCGAGCGCAACGCTCGCAGCCGCCACGGCGAGCTCGACATCGTCGCCCTCGACGGCCGTACCCTGGTCTTCGTCGAGGTCAAGGCCGGCCGCGCCGGCTCCGTCTACGGGCCCGAGCGTCCGGTGCTGGCGATCGGACCGCAGAAGCAGCGCCGCATCCGTCGCCTGGCCACGACCTGGATGAGCGAACGCCGTGACCTACCGCGCTACGACGAGATCCGCTTCGACGCCGTCGGCGTCACCTACGATCGCTCGGGTCGCATCGCCGACTATGAGCACCTCGGCGGCGCCTTCTGACACCGAACCGCATGTTGAGCCCTGTGAGGGGCAAAACATGGATCTCGTTTCGGTCAGCGGCTGATGAGTCCGAGCTGCGCGTAGGCGACCGACTGGAACGAGCGCCGGTGCAGCGGCGAGATGCCGATCCGCTCGATCGCCGCACGGTGCTCCGGAGTGGAATAACCAACGTGCTCCTCGAAGCCCCAGCCCGGGTGCTGACCGGCGGCGCCGTGCATGTAGCGGTCGCGGGTGACCTTGGCAATCACCGAGGCGGCAGCGATCGCCGCGCTCGTCCCGTCGCCCTCGATCACGGCACGGTGCGGAACCGCGCACTCACGCAGCGAGAAGCCATCGACAAGACAGGTCGCCTCCGTTCCCGGCGCCAGGCGTTCGAGGGCAGATGACAGCGCTTCGATGTTGGTCACGTGCAGGCCACGATCGTCGATCCCACGCACGCAGCGGATGACGACGCTGACCCGGCTCGCCGCGCGCAGCACGGCCGGATAGAGCTCCTCGCGCCGCTCGGGCTTCATCTGCTTGGAATCGTGCAGGCCGGCGAGCGCGCGGCGATCCGCGTGCGAAAGGGTCTCGTAGTCGATCAGGACGGCGGCGGCGACCAGTGGCCCAGCCAGGCAGCCCCGCCCCGCCTCATCGGCGCCGGCGACCTGAGGGCTGCCGAGCCCGCGGTCGAAGGCGAAGAGGCGCCGCGAGCGCGCCAGGCGCCGCTTGTGCGCTTTAGAGGATGCCGACGCGGTCCGGGGGCCAGTAGGTGGCGAAGGCCTTGCCGATGATCCACTTGCGGGGGACCGGTCCCCAGAAACGGCTGTCGTCGCTCGCGCCACGGTTGTCACCCATCATGAAGTAGTAGCCGGGTGGAATCGTGATCGGTTTCGGCAAATTGCAGGCGCCGCCGTTGCCGCAGGGGTTGATGTAGGGCTCGTCGCTCTTCTCCACCCCGTTCACCACCGGGTGGCCTTCGCGGACGCTCAGAGTGTCGCCGGGGCCGGCGACGATCCGCTTGATGAAGTTCTGACTCGACTCGGCCTCCGTCGGTCGCGGGCAGGCCTGTCGCGGCGAGTGCGGCACGCCGCATTCGGTGCCGTTGTCTGCGCCGGCCGGTGGGTGGAAGACGACGATGTCACCGATCGACGGGTCGGTGAAGTGATAGAGGAAGCGGTTGACGAGGACGCGCTGGCCGATGTCGAGCGTCGGCTCCATCGAGCCCGAGGGAATCTGGTACGGCTTGATCAGCCAGGCCTGGATCGCCAGCGCCAGACCCAGCGCCAGCACCACGATCACGACCAGCTCGACCAGCCCGCCGGCGCGGCTCTTCGGCTTGGGAATGCGCGGACTCAGGCCGAGTCCTCACCGGAGTCGCCGGAATCCTCCTGCGGCGACTCGTCCTCGGCATCCTGCGCCGCGGCGGTGTCCTCGGTCTCCCCTGCCTCGGGCGCCTCAGCGTCCGCTCTTGCCTCTATCTCCTCAGCTCCCTCCGCAGGCGCCTCTGCCGCGGGTGGCGTGGAGGTGGGCTCCTCGCCCGCAGCCTGCGAGGACGAGGGGTCCTCCTCCGCGACAGGACCTGCGGCCTGAGGCTCCGGCGTCGAGATCAGCTCGTCGTCGATGCCCCAGCGCCGCTCGGCCACCCGCGCCGCCTTGCCGATGCGGCCGCGCAGGTAGTAGAGCTTGGCGCGGCGCACATCGCCGCGCGCGGCGATCTCGAGTTTCTCGATCTTCGGCGAGTGCAGCGGGAACGTCCGCTCGACGCCGACGCCGAAGGACTGCTTGCGCACGGTGAACGTCTCGCGCACGCCGGAACCCTGCCGCTTGAGCACGATTCCCTCGAAGACCTGGGTGCGGCGGCGGCTGCCCTCGACGACCTGGAAGTGGACGCGCACGCGATCGCCCGGGGCGAAGGGCGGGATGCCCTGCCTCTGCTGACTACGCTCGATGCTGTCGATCACGCTGGACATTTGGCGAGAAAAAACCGCCGGAGCCGGGTTCGGCCACCGTGCGGCTGGCGGAATCGTACCTACTCGGAATCTTTTTCGAGCTGCTCCGCCCGCGCCCTGCTCTGCTCGGCCCGCCACTCGCGCACCCGCTCATGGTCGCCGGAGAGGAGGATCTCGGGCACTCCCCAGCCCCGATACGACGACGGACGGGTGTAGTGCGGGTACTCCGGCGCCCCCTCCAGCAAGCGGCTGAAGGACTCCTCGACCGCGCTCTGCTCGTGCCCAAGGGCTCCGGGCAGCTTCCGCATCAGCACGTCGGCGACGACCATCGCCGGCAGCTCCCCCCCGGCGAGGACATAGCGCCCGATCGAGATCTCGTCGTCTGCCAGGTGCTCGTGCACCCGCTCGTCGAACCCCTCGTAGCGCCCGCAGAGCAACGCCACATGGTGCTCCTGGGTCAATTCGTCGGCGAAAGAGTCGTCCAACAGCCGCCCCGTGGGCGAGAGCAAGACGATGCGCGGATTCTCGCCCTGCGAGTAGGCAGCCTCCAACGCCGCATCGACGACATCGACCCTGAGCACCATCCCCGCCCCGCCCCCGTAAGGCGCATCGTCGACCTGCCCCGCCCCGAGTGGAGTGGTGTCGCGATAGTCGAAAAGCCGCAGCTCATTCCCCTGGGCCAAGGCGTTCTGAACCGGCCGCTGGCCCTGGAACCAGTCGAACGCCTGAGGAAAGAGAGTGAAGACGTCGAGCCGCAAGCGCTCAGTCGAGGATGTCGACGATCACGCGCCGGTCGAGGCGCACAGCGGCAGCCTTGGCAACGGTCCGAATGGCGTTGGCCACCCGCCCACCTTTGCCGATCACCCGCCCCAGGTCACCCTCGGCAACGCTGATCTCATAGATGAGGTCGCCATCCTCTTCCAGCTCCTCGACCTCGACCGCGTCGGGATCCTCGACCAGTGCCCTGACGAGGAACTCCAGTAGCTCGGTCACGGCTGGCTAGCTTCCGGAGGCAGCGATGCCCTTGGTCCGCAGCAGCGTGGCGACGGTCTCCGATGGCTGCGCGCCGTGCTCGAGCCAGTGGCGCGCACGCTCCTCGTCGAACTCGATCGTCGAGGGCTCGGTCTGCGGGTTGTACTGGCCGATCGTCTCGATCGTGCGCCCGTCACGCGGCGAGCGCTTGTCGGCGACGACGATCCGCCAGATCGGGTTCTTCTTCGAACCCACCCTTCTGAGTCTTATTCGCACAGCCATTGGGATCGGGCAGGTTAGCGCCTGCGGTACTTGGGACGCGGAGCGCCGCCCGCCATCTGGGCCAGCTGCTGCGGGTCGGGTGCCTTTCCGGACATCATCTGACGCATCATCTTGCGCATCTGGTCGAACTGCTTGATCAGCTGGTTGACCTGCTGCACCTTGGTCCCCGAGCCGGCGGCGATCCGTTTGCGCCGCGAGCCTTTGACGATCGCCGGGTTGGCGCGCTCCAGCGGCGTCATCGAGAGGATGATCGCCTCGACCCGGTCGAGCTCGCCCTCGTCGACGTCGGCGCCCTTCAACTGCTTCATCGCCCCCATCCCCGGCAGCATCCCGATCAGGCCGCTGAGCGGCCCCATCTTGCGCACCTGCCGCATCTGCTGCCGGAAGTCCTCCAGGGTGAAGCGATCGTCTTCGAGTTTCTTCTGCAGGTCCTCGGCCTGGCGCTCGTCGACCTGCTGCTCGGCTTTCTCGATCAGGCTGAGCATGTCGCCCATGCCGAGGATCCGCGAGGCCATCCGGTCGGGGTGGAAGCGCTCGAAGGCCTCCAGCTTCTCGCCGGTCGAGGCGAAGAGGATCGGCTTGCCGGTCACCGCCTTGACCGAGAGCGCAGCGCCGCCGCGGGCGTCGCCGTCGAGCTTGGTCATCACGACGCCGTCGAACTCGGCCGCCTCGGCGAACGATTCGGCGACCCCCACCGCGTCCTGGCCGGTCATCGCGTCGACGACCAGCAGCACGTCGTGCGGCCGGGTCCGCTTGCGGACCTTGGTCAGCTCGTCCATCAGGTCCTCGTCGATGTGGAGGCGGCCGGCGGTGTCGACGATGAGGACATCGCGCTCCTCGGTGCGGGCGCGGTCGAGCGCCCAGGCGGCGATCTCGACCGGGTCGGCGTCGGTGCCCTGCTCATAGACGTGGGCGCCGGCGCGCTCGCCGACCGTGACCAGCTGGTCGACAGCCGCCGGCCGGTAGACGTCGCAGGCGGCGAGGGCGACGTCCTTGCCCGACTCGCCGAGGTGGCGGGCGAGCTTGGCGCAGGCGGTCGTCTTGCCCGAGCCCTGCAGCCCCGCCATCAGGATCACCGTCGGGCCGTTGGAGGCGAAGGCAAGGTCGCGACCGGCACCGCCCATCAACCCGGTCAGCTCCTCGTTGACGATCTTCACCACCTGCTGGCCGGGGTCGAGGCTCTCCAGCACCTCGGCGCCAAGGCAGCGCTCCTTCAAGGTCTTGGTGAAGGTTTTGACGACCTTGAAGTTGACGTCGGCCTCGAGCAGGGCGAGGCGGATCTCGCGCATCGCCGCATCGACATCGCCCTCGCTCAGCTTGCCGCGCGAGCGGACCTCGGAGAGCGTCGCCTGGAGGCGGTCTGAGAGCTGGTCGAACACCACGGCGGAGCTTAGGGCAGTGCGTTCGCTGTTTGTGGCGGTATGCGCAACAAAAGACGAACGCGGTGACTACTCGGCGAGCAGGGCGCGGGCGAAGTCCTCGGGATCGAAGGGGTGCAAGTCCTCCAGCGACTCGCCGGTGCCGATCAGCTTCACCGGGATGCCCAGCTCGTTGGCTATCGCCAGCACGATGCCGCCCTTGGCGGTGCCGTCGAGCTTGGTCAGCACGACGCCGTTGACCTCAGCCGCCTCGGAGAAGATCTGCGCCTGTCGCAAGCCGTTCTGCCCCGTCGTCGCGTCGATCGAGATCAGCGTCTCGTGCGGTGCGTCGGGCATCTGCTTGGCGATCACCCGTCGCACCTTGGCCAGCTCGTCCATCAGGTTGCCCTGGGTGTGCAGGCGGCCCGCGGTATCGACGATCACCACGTCTGCGCCGCGCGCCCGGGCGGCGGCGATCGCGTCGAAGGCGACGGCACCGGGGTCGCCCCCCGGTGCTGAGCGGATCAGTTCCGCTCCGGCGCGCTCGGCCCACTCGCCGAGCTGCTCGGCGGCGGCGGCGCGGTAGGTGTCACCGGCGGCGAGGACTACAGAGAGCCCAAATTCCCTGGAAAGGTGCCAGGCGATCTTGCCGATCGTCGTCGTCTTGCCGGTGCCGTTGACGCCGACCATCAACAGCACCGCCGGCTCGCCGCTGAGGTCGATCGGGCCGCGGCCGTTGGAAGAGACCTCGGCGAGGATCTCGATCAACCGCTCGCGCACCGCCTCACCGTCGGGCGAGACGCTGCCGCTCTCGACCTCGCGCTCGAGCCGCTCGACCACCTCGGCGGTCGTCGGCGCACCGGCGTCGGCCATGATCAGCGCCTCCTCGAGCCGCTCCCAGGCCTCCTCGTCGATGCGGTCGAAGAGGCTGGCGGAGATCTCCTCCACAAGCGCCTGGCGGCTTTTCGAGAGGCTCTCGCGCAGGCGGCGGAGGACACCGCGGCGCTGGGTCTCGCTCTCCGGCTCGACCCCGGACGAGGCGGTCTCGCGCGCGCCGAGATCGAAGATCTCCTGCCAACTCGTGGACACGTTGGTAATCCTATGGACAGGGCTAAGCTGCTTCGAGCGCCGGCGGCCGGCCGGGGGCGCCGTCAGCGGCATCGCTTTCCGCTTCCCGGGGCAGGCGACGGGACACGACCTTGGTCACGCCGTCACCGCCCATGGTCACGCCATAGAGCACATCGGCGGCGTCCATCGTCCGTTTTTGGTGGGTGACGATGACGAACTGGGCACGGTCGGAGAAGCGGCGAATCAGCTGCAGGAAGCGATCGATGTTGACGTCGTCGAGCGCCGCCTCGACCTCGTCGAGGATGTAGAAGGGACAGGGGCGGGCGAGGAAGACGGCAAAGACGAAGGCCAGTGCGACCAGCGACTTCTCACCGCCGGAGAGCAGCGAGAGCTTGCGCGTCGACTTGCCAGCCGGGGTGACCTCGATCTCGACCCCGAGCACCTCGCGCTCCTCTTCCTCGCGCTCCTCCGACTCATCGTCTTCGCCGGCCTCCTCCACAGTCGCGGGCTCCTCGACATCGCGTACCGGCTGCAGGCTGACCCGCCGCAGGCGCCCGCGTCCGCCGGGAAACAGGTGCTCGACCATCTCCTCGAAGTTCTTCGCCGTCGCCTCGAAGGTCTGCTCGAAGGCACGCTCGATCTCGCGGTCGATATCGCGGATCAGCGCCTCCAGCTCGTGCATGCCACGCTCGGTGTCCTCGCGTTGGGCCTGCAACGACTCGACCTGCTCGCGCGCTTCCTCGTACTCCTGCTCGGCCAGCGGGTTGACCGGCCCGATCTGGGCGCGGCGGCGCTCCAGCCGCTGCAGCCGGCGATCGATGTCGGCCCGTTCCTCCCCGCTCAGCGCCGCGCCCGCCGGCTCGACCTCTTCGCCGAGCCGCTCCGCGATCGAGGCCAGCTCCTTGGCGGCCTCGGCCTGTCGGTCGCCGAGGTGCGCAGCCTCGACCTGGGCCTCGGTCAGCGCGTCGGAAGCCGCTTTCATCTCGACCTGCAGCTCGGACTCCTGCCGCGAGCACTCGCGCATCTCCTCGGCAATCGCATCGCCGTCGCCCTCCTCGCCGACGACCTTCGCTTCGATCCGCTCGACCCGAGTGCGAATCGCGGTCTCGGCTGCGGCGGTCGCGGCGGCCGCTGCGCGCACGTCGTCGAGCAGCTCCTCGCCGGCGGCGACCCTGGCGCGCAGAGCCTCTCTGTGGCGCTCGCCGAGCAGCCCCTCGGCACGGCGCGCGTGACGGGCGGCGCGCTCAGCGCCGGCTTGAACCTCGCCCAGCGCCGCCTCACGCCGCGCCTCGGCGGCGTCGGCGGACCGTGCCTGCGCCAGGCCCTTGGTGGCGCTGGCGAGGCCGCGGTCGATCTCGCCCAGCTCCTCCTCCAGCTTGCTGGCGCGCTCTGCCGGCGCCCCCTCGGCTGCGCCGAGGTCGAGCGTGAGCGGGCCGAATTCCGCTCGCAGTCCCTCCAGGGCACTCTCCAGCGCGCTCTCGCGGTCGGCAAGCGCAACCGCCCGCACCGCGATCCGCTGCTGCTCCCCGCGCAGCTTGGTCAGCAACCCCCACGCCTGCGTGCGCTCGCGATCACGTGCTGCAAAGCGCTCCTCGGCCGCGCGTCGACGAGCGCTGACCTCGCCGAGGCGCTTCTCGATCGCTGCGCGCTTGCCACGTGCCTTCTCGGCGGCCTTCTGCGCGGCCAGCGCCCTGTCCCTGCCGAAGCGCAACTCCTCGGCGACCACGCGACCCCGCAGCTCGAGCTCCTCGCGCTCGATCCTGGCGCCCAGCTCGGCCGCCTGCGCCTGGCGCTTCAGTGGCCGCAGCCGTGCCCGCGCCTCGCGCTCGAGGTCGAAAGCGCGATCGAGGTTGTCGCGTGCGGCGCGCAGCTTCAGCTCCGCTCGGCGGCGGCGTTTGCGGTGCTTGCCGAGCCCCGCCGCCTCCTCCACCAGCAAGCGCCGCTCGCGCGGTTTGGAATGGACAATCGACTCGACCCGTCCCTGGCTGATCACCGAGTGCATCTCACGGCCGAGGTTGGTGTCGGAGAGCACCTCGACGATATCGACCAGCCGACAGCGGGCGCCGTTCAACCTGTAGACGCCGTCTCCGGAGCGATCGAGCGTGCGCTGCACCGCGATCTCGGAGAGCTCGGTCGCGGCGCGGCCCTCGGAGTTGTCGATCACGACCTCGACCTCGGCGGCGCGGCGCTGGCCGACGCCCTGCCCTCCGGCCGAGATGACGTCCCGCATCGAAGCGCCGCGGATCGCCCCCGGGCTCTGCTCACCAAGCGCCCAGAGCACCGCGTCGGTGATGTTCGACTTACCCGAGCCGTTGGGGCCGACGATCACGCTGACGCCTGGAGAGAACTCCAGCTTGGTGCGCGCGGGGAACGACTTGAACCCCTTCATCTCGATCGATCTCAGATACATCCCTCGTCCTCGGTTCGGAAGGCTGGCGAGTGAGTCGGACGCGACCCCTTTTCAAACCCTCAGGCGCTCCAGCGCCTCCTCTGCCGCCATCTGCTCCGCTGCCTTCTTGCTTCGACCGGCGCCGGTCCCAACCCTCTCGCCGTCCACGCTCGCCTCGACCTCGAACGTGCGCTGGTGCGCGGGCCCGGATTCGCCGATCACGACGTAGGTTACGCTCGCCCGCCGGCGGGCGAGCAGCTCCTGGAGAGCCGACTTCGCATCTACCGGCGCTTCGACCGCGAATTCGATCTGGGCCCCGAATGCGGCGGCGATCGCGGCCGCCACCCGGTCGAAGCCGAAGGCGAGGAAGCAGGCGCCGATCAGCGCCTCGGTCACCTCGGGCAGCGGCCGCGATCCAGCCAGCAGCACCTTTGCCGGAATCGCCTCCTCGGCTTCCGGCTCGGCCTCCATCAGCATCGCGGGCACGCCGAGCTCGCGGCCGACAGCGGTGCAGGAAGCGCCGCTGACCGTCTGGTTGTGGATCTTGGTCAGGCCACCGGCATCGACCTCGGGAAAGCGCTCATAGATGCCGGCGGCGACAGCAAGAGCGAGAACGCTGTCGCCCAGATAGGCGAGTCGCTCATAGGACTGCGGCTGCTGGTCGGTCCAGGAGGAGTGTGTAAGAGCGCGCCGCCGCAGATCTTCGGGAAGTTCCCCGATCAGCTCGGCGAGCGCCGCAGCGCTCACGCCGGAGCGTGCTCCAGAACGAAGGACACGGCGTCACCGACGCTCTCGATCCGTGCCGCCTGCTCCTCGGAGACGCTGATCCCGTAGCTGTCCTCGAGCTCCATCACGAGCTCGTAGAGGTCGAGGGAGTCGGCGTCGAGGTCCTGCTTGAAACGGGTCCCGTCGGTGATCTTGGCGGGATCGATCTCGAGCTCCTCGGCGAGGTGATCGCGGACCAGATTGAAAACCTCGTCACGGTTCATGCCGGTGTCCTATCACGCGCCCCCCTCGGCGGCCAGCGCGCCCCGGGTCGCTCCGCCCTGCTCGAGCAGCGCCGCCGTGCGTCCGACCGCTTCAACCTCGACGCAGCGCGCCGCCAGGCGAATCGCGTTGGCGATGCCGTCGGCACCGGCGCGGCCGTGGCCGACCACGGCGATCCCGCGCAGGCCTAGCAGGATCGCGCCGCCGGTCGTATCCGGATGCAGCTCGCGCCGCAAGCTCCCGAGCGCTGGACGCATCAGCAATCCGCCGAGCGTCGCGAGTGGATTGGAGCGAGCCGTGTCGCGGATCGCGGCGGTCACGGTCCTGACCGTCCCCTCCATCAGCTTCAGCGAGACGTTGCCAGTGAAGCCGTCGGTGACGACGACGTCGGCGGCGGCCGCCGGCAGATCGCCTCCCTCGACGTTGCCGACAAAATCGATTCCAGTGGACCCGGTGAGCAGCGCGTGCGCAGCAGCCACCTCTTCGGTGCCCTTGCCCGACTCCTCGCCGACCGAGAGCAGGCCGACGCGCGGCCTCTGAACGCCAAGCACCGCTTCGCTGAAGGCGGCGCCGAGAAAAGCGAACTGGACCAGATGCTGCGCGCGCACCTCGACGTTGGCCCCGACATCGAGGAAGAGCACCGGTCTGCCGGGCACCGGCAGCTGCACCGCGAGCGCCGGGCGCTGCACTCCCTTCAGCCGGCGCAGGCCAAAGGTCGCCGCTGCCATCGTCGCCCCGGTCGAGCCGGGACTGACCATCGCGTCCGAGTTGCCCTCGATAACGTCGCGCGCGGCGCGCACGACCGACGCCTCCTTCCTTGCCCGCACCGCAGGCACGGGGTCCTCCTCGTTGCCGATCCACTCGGTGGTGGGGATCAGCTCGACGCCGTCAACGCCGTCCAGGTCCATGCCACGCTCGGGACCGAACACCCGCAGCCGAATGCCGTCGGCAGCAGCCATCCGCGCGCCTTCGGCAAGCACGTCGAAACCCTGCTCGGCCCCGAATCCATCGAGGGCGACGGTCACGCCGCCTGCCATCGGCTACTCCGCGTCGGAGGCGCCGGCGGTGGGGTCAGCCATCGTGTGTTTGATGACCTCCCGCCCTGCATAGGTGCCGCACGTCGGGCAAACGCGGTGCGGCAGGCGCGGGCTATGGCAACGCGGGCAGTTGTTCAACCGTGCCTTCTCGGCCTTGTGCGTAGCACGCCGCTTATCGCGCCGCGTGCGGGACGTTCTCTTCTTCGGGACGGCCATCGGTCGCGGAATGGTAGCGGGTACTCAGTAGGTCGCCCGAACTACAGCCAGATCGTCGGCTTGCCAGGTCACTTCGCCGTCGCACCAGCGGACCAAGTCGCTTAACTGGTCGGGCTCGAACCTGTCGCCGATCACGAGCGAGCGGGAGTGGTCGCGGACTCGGCGGAACAGAGCTTGCTTTTGCTCATCGGCCAGGTCGTTGACAGAGAGGACGGAGATGACCAGGTCCCAGGGGCCGTCGGGGAGCGGGTCCTCCATGCGGGCCAGCTGGACGTCGTCGTAGGTCTGGCGGGCGCGGAAGACCATGTCGGGGCTGGAATCAAGGCCGATCACCCAGGCATCGGGGTATGCCTCAATCAGGCGCCGGGTCGTCTCGCCCGTGCCCATCCCGAGCTCCAGCACCCGCTCGGGCGGGAAGGGGATCGCCGCGATCGCCTGCTCCTGCAGCTCGTCATAGCGCGGAATCTTGGCGTGGATCCGCTGCAGGTACTCCTCGGGTTTCCAGTCGAATTGACTCATTTCGTAACCTCGTTATGAGGGTGCCATCGTAAGCGGCAGGGCGGAGGAGCTCGCAATGGCCAGGACGCCAACCACGATCATCGACCTCGCGCGGCTCTCGCTCGCGCATGGAGAGGGCGCGCGTCTCGACCTTCCAGTTCGGCTCGGTCCACTTGAGCTTGGCGGGCAGACCTACGTCCCGCGAGGCGAGACGCTGGAGGCCCGAATCGATCTCTCGCGCCCCAGCAGCGGCTACGCCTTCCGGCTGCGCTTCCCCCTCCAGATCACCGGACCATGTATGCGCTGCCTGGAGGACGCGGCGGTCGAGACCGAGGTAGATGCCCGCGAGGTTGACCAGTCCGACACCGACGATGAGGAGCTGCGCAGCCCCTACGTCGAGGAAGACGAGCTGGACCTGGGCCGCTGGAGCCACGACGCCGCGATCCTCGCACTACCGACCCAAGTCCTCTGCCGCCCCGATTGCGCCGGCCTCTGCCCAGTCTGCGGCGAGTCCCTAAACGACGCCAACCCAGAGGACCACAAACACGACAAGGGCACCGACCCCCGCTGGAACAAGCTCAAAGAGCTGAAGCTGGATCAGCAGTAGCGCCTGACCACCGGGGGAGGCCGTCGGGGTCTCCCGACGGGAACTTGTGAGCCGCAAGGAACTGCGCCCTGGTAGGCGACCGACGCGGGTTCCAGGCGGGAGACCCCGACGGCCTCCCCCTTCGCGCTACTGCTCGTCCAGCTCGGCGACCGGCTGCTCTTCGTCGCGGCCGGCGAGCCGGTCGCGGCCGCGCTGCACGGCCGCGAGGAACTTCTGCAGGTTGACCTCGAGGGTATTGAGGATCTCGTCGGCGTAGTCCTCGGCGCCAAGGCGAATCTCGCGCTCTCGGGTGCGCGCGTCCTCGACGATCTCGTCCGCCGCCCGCTCGGCCTGCTTGGTGACCTCCTCGTCGGAGATCAGGCGAGCCTGCTGCTCGCGCGCCTCGCGCACGATTCGCTCCGCCTCGCGTTTGGCCTCGGCCAGCATCTCCTGGCGCTCCTTGACGATCCAGCGCGCCTGCTTGATCTCCTCGGGGATCGTCGCGCGCATCTGATCGAGGAGGTCGTAGATCTCCTCGCGGTCCACGCGAACCTGATCCGTGAGGGGCACGGGTCGGGCGTTGTGGACGACGTCGTCCAGCTTGTCTATGAGAACCAGAACGTCCATCAGCAGGGCGTAAGCCTACGTGTCAGAGGCATTTTCGGTGAAGAAGCCGTGATTTCCTCGGCTTTTTGCAAACTCTCGCCCACAGGGCGATGTTGGCGAAAGCCTACCTCTCGGCCAGGCGGCCTGCCATTGCGGCCGCCACCGGGTCGGGAACGAGGTCGGATACGTCCCCGCCGAAGGTCGCCATTTCCTTCACGCCGGTCGAGGACAGAAAGCTGTATTGGGGCGAGGCGATCATGTAGACGCTCTCGATTCCGGGGTCGAGCTTGCGGTTGAGCTGCGCCATCTCGAACTCGTACTCGAAGTCGGAGATCGCCCGCAATCCCTTGACGATCGCCCTCGCCCCCTGTTCGCGCGCGAACTTGACCAGCAGGTTGGCGAAGATCTGCGCCTCGACGTTGTCGAGATCCGCGGTCGCTTCTTCGATCAGCTCCTTGCGCTCCTCTGCCGTGAAGAGGGTCTTGTCCTTGCGCATCGGGTTGTTGACGATGCCGACGACCACCCGCTCGAATACCTCGGAGCTGCGGGTGATGATGTCGAGATGCCCGTTGGTCACCGGGTCGTAGCTGCCCGGACAGACAACGGTGCCGTCGCGCTGGGCCATCAGCTGTCCTGCCTCGCGTAGAAGGTGACGTCGGCGGCGCCGTAACGACGCTGGCGCAGCGGTTCGAGCGAGTCGATCCGCAGCGGTCGCCGCGCGCCGCTCTCCACCACCACCCGCCCACCGGCGGCGAGCACTCGCGGTAGATGTGTATTCAGTGCCTGCCCCACGCGGTCGGCGAGTTTATAGGGGGCATCGACGAAGACGAGGTCGAAACCCGCTGACCCGGCCTCCGCGGCGCGGCTGACGAGCCAGCGCTCGACGTCGGCGCGGATCAGCTCGGTTCGATCGCGAAGGCCGAGCCGCTCGACGTTGCCGAGCGCCGGACGGGTGTCGCGATCGACGAAGACCACGCTGGCGGCGCCGCGCGAAAGCGCCTCGATGCCGAGCGCTCCGGTGCCGCAATAGAGGTCGAGCACGTGGGTCCCGTCGATGCCTCCAAGCGCCGAGAAGACCGCCTCGCGCACCCGGTCGGACGTCGGCCGCACCTTCCAGCCGCGCGGCGCGACCAACCGCTGCCCCTTCAGCTCTCCAGCGATCACGCGCATCTCTTACCTCCGCCAGAAAGCGCGTGAGTTTTACTTCCAATAGAAGAGTCAAACTCACATGCTTTCGAGGATGGTGTCATAGCGGGATCGGGTCGGAGGCGCCGGCGCCGAAGCGGCGATGGGCGGCGTCCAGGAGGGGGCCGAGCTCGGCAGCGTCAAGCGAGCCGTGGCGCTGGAGGAGGGTCAGCACCTCGTCGCGGGCGGCTGCCAGCAGGTTGGCTTCGTCGGGCAGCTCGGCGACGGCGAAACGGGGCAGGCCGCTCTGGCGCGTCCCGAGAACCTCGCCCTCACCGCGCAGGCTGAGGTCGACCTCGGCGAGCTTGAACCCGTCGCGCTCGCGCGCCACCGCCCGCAGGCGCCTGCGGGCCATCGCACCGGCCTCTTCGGGGAAAAGCAGGCAGTGCGACGCGTGCTTGCCTCGCCCAACCCGCCCGCGCAGCTGGTGCAGTTGGGAGACGCCGTAGCGCTCCGCCCCCTCGATGACCATCACCGTCGCGTTCGACACGTCGATGCCGACCTCGATCACGGTGGTGGCGACGAGGACGTCGGTGGCGCCCACGGCAAACGCCTCCATTGCCTCTGCCTTCTGCGCCGATGGCATCTGCCCGTGGATGACGCCGACCGCGAAACCCTCCAGCTCCTCGGCCTGCAGCCGCTCGGCCTCCCGCTCGGCCGCCTTCCCCTGCATTTTCTCCGACTCTTCGACCAGCGGGCAGACGACGAAGGCCTGTCGCCCGTCGCGCAGCTGCTCGCGGATGAACTCGTACGCGGCGGGCCGCTCGCCCTCGTCGACCACCCGGGTCTCCACCGGCTGGCGCCCAGCTGGAAGTTGGTGCAGGGCAGTCGTATCGAGGTCGCCGTATGCGGTCAGCGAGAGCGTGCGAGGAATCGGCGTCGCGGTCATGTGCAGCACATGCGGCGCCATTCCCTCCGCCCCCTTCGAATCCAGCGCCCGCCGCTGCTCGACCCCGAACCGGTGCTGCTCGTCGACCACGCAAAGCCCCAGACGGGCGAACTCGACATCGGGCTCGATCAGCGCGTGCGTTCCCACCACCAGCCCGAGCTCACCCGAGGCGAGCCGGTCGAGCGCTTCCCTGCGCCGCGCCGCGGGGGTCGCCCCGGTCAGCAGGGCAAACGGGGTCGCCTCTTCGGCCAGCAGCTTCCCCAGCGTCACCGCATGTTGCTCGGCCAGCGTCTCGGTGGGCGCCATCAGCACAGCCTGGAACCCAGTTTCCAATGCCCGCAGCATCGAGTACAGAGCGACAACCGTCTTCCCCGATCCAACCTCCCCCATCAGCAGCCGCTGCATCGGTTCCCCGGAATCGAGATCGGCATCGATCTCGTCAAACGCCTTCAACTGATCCCGAGTCGGCTCAAACGGCAGCGACTCGATCCAGCGACCCACGGCATCTCCGGGTTTTCCGAGCCGCGGCGCCGGCCGCGACCTGCGGCGACTCTGCTTGCGCGTGGTCAACAGCGCCTGGTAAAGGAGGAGCTCTTCGAAAGCCAGCCGCTCCCGAGCAAGCTCAACATCCTCTGGCTGCTGAGGGAAATGGACGGCCTTGACCGCGTCGGCAGCCCCAGCAAGCTCCCGTCGCACCCGCAGCTCAGCGGGCAGCGGCTCGATCACATTCCCAACCCACCGAATCGCCTGCTCAACCCACTGCCGGATCCGCTGAGCCTTGAGCTGCTCGGTGGCCGGATGCACCGGAACAAGTTTCTGCTCCTCCCCCCGCGCCAGGACCCGCGGCTGAGGGTCCAAAAACTCATATTCCGACACCCTGAACCCGCGTTTGTCCCTCGACCCAGTCAACAGAAGGCCCGTGCCGGCAGTCAGCTTCGGCGTAAGCCACGGCTGGTTGAACCAAGCAGCCCGAACCGACCCGCTCTCGTCCCCGACTTTCACGGTGAGAATGCTGAGCCCTCGCCGCCGAAACGGCCGTGAGGCATCGGCCTGCACCTCGACCCTGATCGTCGCCTGCCTGCCCACCTCCAGCGCCGCAACCGGGACCACGGTGCGATCGCGGTGACTGTGCGGAAAGCGGAGCAGCAGGTCGCCGACGCTGCCGATCCCCGCTTCGGCCGCTGCCTCCGCCAGCTTCGGGCCGACCCCCTCGATCGCCTCCAGCGAAACATCGAGAACGCTGGGCCGCGGCCAGTGAACGGGCGCGTCGAGCAGCTGCGCCCGGGTCAGCTCCGCAGCGCCGGCGAAGGACTGGGCTACTGGGCCGCTAGCAGCCACCACCAGCTCGGCTGGCCCCCCTCGTGGGTCTCGATCTCGACCCCGTCGGGGACGTGGGTGTCGATCTCGGCGAGCGGGATCGGCGCGTCCTTGCCGGCGAGGACAGTGACGATCTCGGCGTTGGCGGCGAGCCTTTCGACGGTCGTCGCCAGAGTCGAGCCGGCGCCGCCCCAGGCGACGATCTCCTCGCCGACGAAGCCAACCGCGTCACCCTTGCGGAAGCGTCCCTGGGCATCGTCGCGCGCGGCCGGGGCGACGCCGCCGGAGACGATTTCACCCAGCGCCCCGTCCAGCCGCTCGGCGTTCTCATCGGCCGATGCTGCGGAATCGAGCTCGACCAGAGCCAACAGCCCGGCCTGTTGCGATGTCGCTGCCACGACCCGCGCGGGCTTCTCGGAGAGCTCGCAGGCGCGCTCTGCGGCCATGATCACGTTCGATGAGCTTGGCAGGACGAGGATTTCCTCAGCCGGCACCTCGTGGATCCCCGCCAGCAGCTCGTAGGTGGACGGATTGAGCGTCTCCCCGCCAGGGACGACGTGGGCGCCCAGCTCGGCGAAGAGCCGCTCGAGGCCCTCGCCGGCGGCGACCGCGAGTGCGCCGGTGCGACCTCCCTGCAGCCGCGCCCGTCGCTCGGCGATCTGTTCGCGCATGTCGGCGACGTCGAGGTTGGTCACCCCGCCGGCGCCCTCGAACAGGGCGACAGCCGCTTCGGGCTCGTCGGTATGGACGTGGACCTTGAGCGTCGCCTCGTCACCGACAACGAGGACCGAGTCGCCCAATCCCTCCAGTCGCGACAGGAACTCGCGTGGGTCGAGACCGCTGCCCGAGACGATGAAGTTGGTGCAGTAGCGGTAGCGACTGTCCTCGTGGTGGGGGCGGCTGAGCCGGGGCGCCTCGTGGTGAGAGATCTCCGGCGCGGCGGCGGCCTCGCCGCGCAGGCCGGCGACGACCCCGGCGAGGATCAGCACCAGGCCGTAGCCGCCCGCATCGACCACGCCGGACTCGCGCAGCACCTCGAGCTGCTCCGGCGTCCGCTCGACCGCCCTCTGCCCATCGGCGATCGCCTGCTCGAGCACCTCGGCCAGGACCGCGTCCTGCTGCTCGTCGCTCACTCCCTTGTCGAGCCTTTGCTTGTCCGCCTCCAGATGGGCCAGCTGGCGGGCAATCGAGTGCGCCATCTCGCGAAAGACCGTGAGCATCGTCCCCTCGGCCGGGTCGCGAACCGAGGCATAGGCGGCGTCGGCGGCGCTGGCGAAGGCGGAGGCGACGAGCACCGGGTCGACCAGCTCCCCCGGTCGGCTCGCCAGCTCCTCGGCCGCGCCACGGACGATCTGGCTGAGAATCACGCCGGAGTTGCCGCGGGCTCCCATCAGCGCGGCGCGGGCCAATGCCTGTACGAGCCGGGTGCGGCCGACCTCGTCGACCTCGGCCCCGTCGAGCCGATCGAGCTCCTCCATCACCGCACGCATCGTCATCGCCATGTTGTCGCCGGTGTCGCCATCGGCTACAGGGAAGACGTTGAGGTCGTTGACCTCCTGGCGGCGCTCCTCGAGATGAGCGTATGCAAAGGTGATTACGCGCCGGAAGCGCGCGATCGAGGGATCTGGCATCGCCCGAAATCTAACCGTCCTCGCAGCCGCCGCCGTCAGATGCGCCCGGTGGCGAGCCGACCGGGGGAGTTCGCTACGGTGCGACGCTCGATGAGACGCTTCGCCACCTGGACCACCGGCCACCGCAAGACCGTGATCCTCGGCTGGATCGCCGCCCTGATCGTGGTCGGGATGATCGCCGGCTCGGTCGGCTCGGACTTCACCGAAGAATTCAAGCTGCCGTCTTCCGATTCCCAGGAAGCCTTCGACCTGCTGGAACACAAATTCCCGCAGCAGTCCGGGGTCACTGCGGAAATCGTCTACAGGGCGGCGGCGGGGGCCGGCTCTGCCGCGGTTAGGAAGAAGATGGAAGGCGTCTTCGCCGAAGCGGCCAAGCTGCCGCACGTCAGCGAAGTTGCCAGCCCCTACGCGACCGGCGGGGCCGCCGCGATCAGCAAGGACGGCGATATCGCCTACGCGACGGTCCAGTACGACACGACCACCGACAAGCTCGAAAAGGACGACATCAAGAAGTTGGTCGCGATCGGCCGGGCGGCCGACGGCGATGGCCTGCAGGTCGAGGTGGGCGGAGCGCCGATCGAGGAAGTCCGCTCCGAAGAAGGCGACTCCTCGTTCGCGATCGGCCTGCTCGCCGCCGTCGTCATCCTGCTGCTGACCTTCGGCTCGGTGGTGGCGATGGGCCTGCCGCTGCTCACTGCCCTGTTCGCCCTCGGCGTCGGGCTCAGCCTGGTCACGCTGGGCACCCACGTCTTTGATACCGCCGAGTTCGCGCCTCAGCTGGCGGCGATGATCGGCCTCGGCGTCGGCATCGACTACGCGCTGTTCATCCTCACCCGCTTCCGCAACGGGCTCGACGAGGGGCTGGAGCCGCGCGGCGCCGCCATTGCGGCAGTCGACACCGCGGGCCGCGCGGTGCTCTTCGCCGGCGTCACCGTGATCATCTCGCTGATGGGGATGCTGCTGCTCGGCATCAGCTTCCTCTACGGGGTGGCGATGTCTGCCGCCCTGGCGGTGCTGTTCACGATGATCGCCGCGCTGACCCTGCTGCCGGCGCTGCTGACGATCGCCGGCCGCCGCGTCGACCGGCTGCGCATCCCCGGACTGGGAAGGCGCGAGCCGTCCACGGCCGAAGACACGCGCTGGTTCCGCTGGAGTCGTGAGATCCAGCGGCGGCCGGTGCTCTCGGCGCTGCTCTCCGGCGGCCTCCTGATCGCCCTCTGCATTCCGACCCTCTCGCTGCGGCTGGGCTCCAACGACGCCGGCACCGACCCCGCAGGATCGTCCACGCGCGAAGCGTATGACCTGCTGGCCGAGGGCTTCGGCCCGGGCTTCAACGGCCCCTTCGCGATGGTCGCGGCGCTGCCTGGCAAGGGCGAAGACGAAGCGCTGACGATCCTGCACAAGACCCTCGAGAGCGAAAAGGGGGTGGCGAAAGTCACGTCGATCACGCTCAACCCCGCCAAGAACACCGGCGTCTTCCAGCTCTACCCGACGACCTCGCCGCAGAGCGAGGACACGACCGCGCTGCTCGACCACATCCGCAACGACGTCCTGCCGCCGATCGAACAGAGGACCGGGGCCCAGCTCCACGTCGGCGGCATCACCGCGATCTTCGAGGACTTCGGCGACGCGATCTCCGAAAAGCTGCCGCTCTTCATCGGGGTCGTCGTGCTGCTCTCGGCGCTGCTGCTGATGGCCGTCTTCCGCTCGGTTCTCGTGCCGCTGAAGGCCATGGTGATGAACCTGCTCAGCATCGGCGCCGCCTTCGGCCTGATCGTCGCCGTCTTCCAATGGGGCTGGGGCGCGAGCATCATCGGCATCGACGGGACCGGCCCGATCATCTCGTTCTTCCCCGTCTTCCTCTTCGCGATCGTCTTCGGCCTCTCGATGGACTACGAGGTGTTCCTGATGTCGCGCATCCACGAGGAGTGGGAACACAGGCACGACGCGACGATCGCGGTCACGCGCGGCCTCGCCCTGACCGGCCGCGTGATCACCGCCGCCGCGGCGATCATGGTCACCGTCTTCGCCTCCTTCATGATCGGCGAAGACCGCATCATCAAACTCTTCGGCCTCGGCCTCGCCGCTGCCGTCTTCATCGACGCGGTGATCATCCGCTCGGTCCTCGTCCCCTCCGTCATGCAGCTCTTCGGCAAGCGCGCCTGGTGGCTGCCAAGCTGGCTCGACCGCATCCTCCCCAGGCTCCATGTTGAGCCCGCAGAGGGCGATCCTGCGCCGACCGGCGAGCATCCGGTCGTTGCGCACGCGGACTGAGGTCGTAGGACCAAGCGAGGGCGTGACGGCGGCGGAGCGACAGTGCCTTCGCACGGCGCGTAGCCGACGGTGGGTCCTCGCGCCGCGTCCTACGGCCTCAGGCGGCCTTTACGACCTTGTTGGCCTTGAGGCAGCGCGTGCAGACGTAGGTGCGCAGCTTGCGGCCGTTCTCTTGGATCCGCACCTTCTGCAGGTTCGGATCGAAGCGCCGCTTGGTGGCGACCATCGAGTGGCTGCGGGACTGGCCGAACGCCGGTCCCTTGCCGCAGCTGTGGCATACCTTGGCCATCGGGCCGGGGATGCTACAGAAACCACCGTTGGAACCCGCCGAGATCAACCGATCGAAGCGGAGAGCATCACCTCGCCCGAAAGCTCCGCCGTGGACGTAAACTGGATTTCAACCTCCCAAACCGGCTCGGCCTCCGCGACGGCATCGTCGGGACAACCTTTCACTCGAAGACAAAAGGCTTCAGCATCGTTGCACGCCCCCCGGACGGCCGGATGGGCAGATGGGGATTGGGGCTAGGCCAGCTGGCGCTGCAGCAGCGCCATACGGGCGACGGTCAGAGCCGCGTTGCGACCCTGGTCGCGCTTGCCGCCGCCGGCGCGCTCGAGCGCCTGCTCCATCGTGTCGCAGGTGATCACGCCGAAGGCGCAGGGGACGCCGCTGGCGAGCTGCACGTCCTGGATGCCGCGAGCCGCCTCGGCGCAGACGAAGTCGTAGTGGTCGGTCTCGCCGCGGATGACGACCCCGAGGCAGGCGACGCCGGCGAACTCGCCGCTCTGCGCGTGCAGCTTGGCGGCGAAGGGCAGCTCGTAGGCGCCGGGAACCGAGGAGTGACGAACCGAGGTGGCCGGGACACCGGCCAGCTCGAAGCCCTCGTTGGCACCGCGCAGCAGCCGTTGCGCCAGATCCTCGTAGAAGCGGCCGACGCAGACGGCGAAGCGCAGCGAGGAGAGAATCGCGCGCTCGGCGTCGTCGAAGGTCTCCAGAAATGCCCCGGACTCAGCCACCGGCGCTCTCCGCGTCGCGCTCCTCCTCGTCGTGGATCATCTCCTCGTCGAAGGCGAGGCCCTGGTGGTGCAGGGTGTGGCCCAGCTTGTCGCGCTTGACCCGCAGGTAGGCCTCGTTGTGGGCGTTGGGGTCGGCCTCGATCGGCACCTGCTCGCTGACCGAGAGCCCGTAGCCCTCGAGGCCGACGATCTTTTTCGGGTTGTTGGTGAGGATGCGGATGCTGGTCAGGCCGAGGTCGCCGAGGATCTGGGCGCCAATCCCGTAGTCGCGCAGGTCGGCCGGCAGGCCGAGCTTGAGGTTGGCCTCGACCGTGTCGGCGCCCTCCTCCTGCAGCTTGTAGGCACGCAGCTTGTTGAGCAGGCCGATCCCGCGGCCCTCCTGCGAGAGGTAGAGCAGGACGCCGCGGCCCTCGCGCTCGATCATCGCCAGCGCCGCTGCCAGCTGCTCGCCGCAATCGCAGCGCATGCTGTGGAAGACGTCGCCGGTCAGGCACTCGCTGTGGACGCGGACGAGCACGTCCTCGACCCCGTCCACCTCGCCCTTGACCATCGCCACGTGGTGTTTGTCGTCGACCAGCGAGCGGTAGCCGACTGCGGTGAAGTCGCCGAAGGCGGTTGGCAGCGCGGTGGCCACAACCCGCTCGACCAGCTTCTCGGTGCGACGCCGGTAGGCGATCAGATCAGCGACGGTGATCATCTTCAGGCTGTGCTTCTCGCAGTAGGGGATCAGGTCGGGAACGCGCGCCATCGTGCCGTCGTCGTTCATCACCTCGCAGATCACCCCGGCGGGGATCAGGCCGGCGAGGCGGGCGAGGTCGACGCTGGCCTCGGTGTGGCCGGAGCGCTCCAGCACGCCGCCCTCTTTGGCCCGCAGCGGGAACATGTGACCGGGGACGACGATGTCGCGCGGCCCGGAGCTTGGATCGATCGCGACCTGGATGGTGTGGGCGCGGTCGTGGGCGGAGATGCCGGTGCTGACCCCCCCGGCGGCCTCGATCGTCACCGTGAAGGCGGTCTGCAGCGGCGCCTCGTTCTTCGCCGCCATCAGGTTGAGTCCAAGCCGCTCGCAGCGTTCCGCGGTGAGCGCCAGGCAGATCAGCCCGCGCGCCTCCTTGGCCATGAAGTTGACCGCCTCCGGCGTGGCGAACTGCGCCGCCATCACCAGGTCGCCCTCGTTCTCTCGATCCTCGCCGTCGCAGACGACGACCATGCGACCGCGGCGGATCTCCTCGATCGCCTCCTCGATCGTCGAGAACGGGCTCTCCCCCGCCTCGCGCTCGGACTCTTGTCTTTGGGCCTCCGTCATCTGGCTCACGCTCGCTCCTTTCCAGCGAATGGTGCCATCAACCGCTCCACGTGCTTTGCGATCACGTCACACTCGACATTCAGCTTGCGCCCCGGCTCGGCCTCGCCGAGGTTCGTGCGCTCCAGGGTCTCGGGAATCAAGGAGACAGTTGCCCAGGACTCGCCCAAATCCACGATCGTGAGGCTGACCCCGTCAAGCGCGGTCGAACCCTTCTCAACCATGTAGCGAAGCAGCTCGGGATCGAGCGCCACCCGCAGGCGGCGGGCGAAGCCGTCCTCGTCGACCGCGGCAACCTCCCCCACTCCGTCAACGTGGCCCTGGACGATGTGGCCGCCAAGCCGGTCCGAGGCCTTCATCGCGAGCTCCAGGTTGACCCGGGTGCCGGCCTCGAGGGCGCCGAGCGCGGTCACCGCAAGCGTCTGGTTCATCGCCTCGGTCTCGAACGCGGCGCCGTCGACCGCGGTCGCGGTCAGGCAGGCGCCGTTGACAGCGACAGAGTCTCCCAGCGCGACCTCGGGCGCAAGCGAAGTGGCAATCCGCAGGCGGGCGCCCTCTGCCCCGGCCTCGACCGACTCGACAGTGCCCACATCCTGAATCAGCCCCGTGAACACCTCACCACTCCTTGAAGCGAGTCGCGATCAGCGTGTCCGCAGCACCGCGGTCGACGGAGCTCAGGCGCTTTCCTCCGGCGAGCAGTATTGGCGCGACGAAGATGCGCGACTCGTCGATCTGGCCGGCTTCGGCGAAAGCGGCAGTGAGCGTACGACCACCCTCGAGAAACATGCTCGTAATGCCGCGACGGCCGAGATCCGAGAGCGCTGCATCGATGCCATCGGCAACGACCGCTTCCGCGCCCGCATCCCGCAGGGCCGCGAGGCGCGACGCCTCGGCATTTTGCGAGATGACGACGAGCACGGGCGACTGGTCGAGCGTCTGGAGCAGCTGCGAGTCGAGCGGCAGCCGGGCCTGGCGGTCGAAGACGACACGGAGGGGTTGACGCCGTGCTTCCGGCGTACGGGCGGTGAGCAGGGGGTCGTCGGCGAGGACGGTGCCGATGCCGATGGCGATCGCGTCGGATTCGGCGCGCCATCGATGGACGAGCTCCTGACTCTCGCTGCCGGAGATCCAGGGTGAATCGCCGCCAGGGGTCTCGGTCTGCCCGTCAAGCGACATCGCCAGCTTCAAGGTCACCAGCGGCAGCCCGGTGCGCGCGTGCTTGCGAAAGGGCTGGTTCAGCAGCCTGGCCGCGGTGGCCTCCTCGCCAGCGGCAAACTCAACTTTCACTTCGCCGTCGCGAAGCATTCCGGGCCCCCGCCCCGAGGCCTTCTCGCTCGGATCGTCGGAGGCGATCACGACCCGCGAGATCCCGGCCTCCAGAATCGCTTCCACGCAGGGCGGCTGCCGCCCCTCATGCGCACAGGGCTCGAGCGTCACGTACATGGTCGCCCCGGTCGGGTCCTCCCCCCTGCTCTCGCAGTCGGCAAGCGCAGCGCGCTCAGCATGCAGGTCGCCGAGCTCCGCGTGGTAGCCCTCGCCGATAACGCTCCCATTCCGCACGACCACCGCCCCGACAAGAGGATTCGGACTGACTCGCCCGCGCCCGAGCTCCGCAAGCTCAAGCGCCCGCCCAAGGAATCCGCGATCCGCAGTTTTCAGCGATGCGTTCATATTGATTGACGAGTCAGTCAATGGTACCTCGCGCCCCGACTGGCCGGGCGCAGGGATACCCTGATCGGCCAAGCGTGAAGCTGATCATCCAAATCCCCTGCCTCAACGAGGAGGCGACGCTTCCCGAGACGATTGCCGCCCTGCCGCGCCAGATCGAGGGCATCGATGAGGTCGAGCTGCTGGTGGTCGACGACGGCTCGACCGACCGCACGGTCGGGGTCGCGCGCGAGTGCGGCGTCGAGCACATCGTCCGCCTGACCAACAACCGCGGCCTGGCCGCGGCCTTTCAAGCGGGGCTCGACGCCTGCCTCAAGCTCGGCGCCGACGTCATCGTCAACACTGACGCCGACAACCAGTACAGCGGCGCCGACGTGCCGAAGCTCGTGGCGCCGATCCTGGCCGGCGAAGCCGACATGGTCGTCGGCGATCGCCGCGTCGCCACGATCGAGCACTTCTCCGGCCGTAAGAAAAGGCTGCAGCGGCTCGGCAGCTGGATCGTGCGGCGGGTTTCCGGCACGACGATCGCCGACACCACGTCCGGCTTCCGCGCCTACAACCGCGAGGCGGCGCTCGGGCTGCTCGTCACCGACAACTTCACCTACACGCTGGAGAGCCTGATCCAGGCGGGCAAGATGCTGATTGCCGTCGACCAGGTCGAGATCACGACCAACCCGCAGACGCGCGAGTCGCGCCTCTTCGCCTCCACCGGCGCCTACGTGCGCCGCAACGCACTCTCGATCCTGCGCATCTACGCGCGCTATGAGCCGCTGCGCGTCTTCGCCGGGGCCAGCGTCGTCGTCGGCGTCTGCGCTCTCGCCGCCTGGATGCCCTTCCTGATCGACTGGATCTTCAACGGCGACTCGAACGGTCACATCCAGTCGCTGATCCTCGGCGCTGTCCTCTTCATCGCCGCGCTGCAGCTGCTGGCGTTGGGGGTGATCGGCGATCTGCTCGCCGGCCAGCGGGTGATGACCCAGCGGGTCTTCGAGCGGGTGCGCCGGGTGGAGCTCTCGCTCGGAGTCGAGCCCTCCCACTACGAGCGCGGCGCACCGAAGCGCTGATGAGTCTGCGCGCGAAACTCGGCGGCTCCAGATCGGAGGCCGCTTCGACGAATGGATCCGCGACCGCCGAGTACGGCCGGCTGGCGAGCTTCCTCGCGATCGGCGTCGGCCTCACGGGCCTGATCACCTACGCCTACTTCCTGATCGCCTCGCACGTGCTCTCGAAGCCCGACTACGGCCAGATCACGGTCCTCTGGTCGGCCGTCTTCATCACCATCTCGACCCTCTACCGACCGGTCGAACAGCTGCTCTCGCGACACATCTCCGAACGACTGGTCAAGCGCGAACCGATCGGCCAGCCGATGCGGGTCGCGGCGACGATCCAGCTCGGCCTGGCCCTTTTCTTCGCCGTCGTCGCGCTGGTCCTTCGCGGACCGATCCAGAATGGCCTGCTCGAAGGCAACGAAGCTCTCTACTGGGTCTTCTTCGGCGCGGTCCTCTTCTACGCCGCCAGCTACTTCGCGCGGGGCTTCCTCGCCGGCCAGCGCAGCTTCGGCCTCTTCACCGCCCTGATCCTCTCCGAGTCCGTCTTCCGCACGACGTTTGCCGTGCTCGTCGCGGTCAGCCTGCTGGAAGGCCAGTCGGCGGTCGCCGTCGGGATCGTCGCGGCGCCCTCGCTCTCCCTCCTGATCGTCCCAGCCGCCTTCGCCCGTCGCGCGAGACATGACCGCGATTCTCGCGCGGGTGGCGCGGCCGGGGGGGTCCCCCATAGCGGAGGGCGCGAAGCGCCCGAGCACATGGGGGAACCGGCCGCGACAGGACCCGCACGCCAGGGCGAGGAGTTCTCTCTGCGCCACGGCACCGGCTTCGCCGCGGCCGTGCTGGTGATCATGTTCAGCGAACAGGCCTTCCTCAACGCCGGCCCCCTGATCACGCGCAGCCTGCAGGGCGCCGCCGCCGCCGGCTTCATCTTCAACGTGCTGATGATCGCCCGCGCCCCGCTGCAGCTCTTCCAGGCGGTCTCGACCAGCATCCTCCCCCACCTGACCAGCCTCCACACCAGCGAGGAGGAGAGCAGCAGACGCGAGTTCCATCGCTCGGTGCGGATGGTCCTGCTCGGGATCGCCGTCTTCACCGCGCTCTCACTCCTCGCGATGGGGATCGCCGGTCCGAAGCTGATGCAGATCGCCTTCAGCAAGAAGTTCACCTATGACCGCGAGGGCCTCTTGCTCATCACCCTGGGGATGGGCCTCTACCTCTCCTCGGTGACCGTCAACCAGGCCTGCCTGGCGCAGGGACAGGTCCGCCGCGCCGCGACCCGCTGGATCGGCTGCGCGGCGTTCTTCATCGCCTGGAACTTCCTGCCGCTGGTCGGCAATGAGTTCCGCCGGGTCGAGATCGGCTTCACCCTGACTGCCGGGGTCCTCTTCGGCCTGCTCTACCTGATCTACCGCTACCCGCACGAACGGGCCGAGGACGTGCCCGAGGCTGGTTCTCCCGAGGAGCTCGAGGTCCAGCTGGCAGCGGTCGACGAGAACACCTAGGTCGCCGGTGGAAAGTCACAACGCCGAGCTGATCCTGATCGTCGGTGCTCTGCTCGCCGCCGGTATTGCGGCCGCCCTGGTTGCCGACCGCGTCCGCGTGCCGGGACTGCTGCTCTTCCTCGGCCTGGGGATGCTGCTCGGCTCCGAAGGCATCGGCGGGATCAAGTTCGACGATGCGGCGGCGGCGCAGACCGCGGGCACGATCGGCCTGGTGCTGATCCTCTTCGAGGGTGGCCTGACCGCCGGCTGGCACGAGATCCGGCCGGTGCTCGGCACCGCGATCGGCCTGGCCACGGTCGGGACCTTCCTCACCGCAATGGCGACCGGCGCAGCGGCGATCTGGATCTTCGACCTCAGCACCCTGCAGGGCCTGATCCTCGGCGCCGCCGTCGCCGCCACCGACTCGGCGGCGATCTTCGCCGTGCTGCGGGGCTCGCGGCTGGAGCGCCGGCTGGCCCGCACGCTCGAGGGCGAGTCGGGGATGAACGACCCGGTCGCCCTGCTGCTCGTGATCGGCTTCGGCGAATGGATCGCCGACCCGTCCTATGGCGCCACCGATATGGCCCTGTCCTTCGTCGTCAAACTGACGCTCGGTGCCGCTCTCGGGCTGGCGATCGGCTGGATCGCACGGCGCGCGGTGGCGCGGGTCGATCTGCCCACCCAGGGCCTGTACCCGGTGGCCACGCTGGCGACCGCCGCCATCTCCTACGGGATCGCCGAGGTGGCGGGCGGCTCCGGCTTCCTCGCCGTCTACGTCACTGCGCTGGTGCTCGGCACCGGCTCGCTGCCGGCGCGCAGCACCGTCGTCGCCTTCCACCAGGGGCTCAGCTGGCTGGTCCAGATCGGCCTCTTCTTCCTGCTTGGCCTGCTTGTCTTTCCCGCCCAGCTCTGGGGTGTCGCCGGCAAGGGCCTGCTGCTCTCCATTCTGCTGATCTTCGTCGCCCGCCCGCTGGCAACGATGCTCGTCACGCAACCGAGCCGCCTCAACCTGCGCGAGCGCACGATGCTGAGCTGGGCCGGCCTGCGCGGTGCGATCCCGATCTGGCTCGCGACCTTCCCGGTCGTGGCCGGGGTCGCCGAGGCGAACCTGATCTTCGATGTCGTCTTCTTCATCGTCGTCACCTCGACCCTGATCCAGGGTGCGACCGTGGAGCCGCTCGCCGGCTGGCTCGGGGTGACCAGCACCGAGTCGGCGTTGCCCCAGCCGGTCGCCGACGTGGGCATGGTGCGCGAGCTGGGCGGCGAGCTGATCGCGTGGCGGGTGCGTGAGGGCGATGCCGCCGCCGGCCTGTTCGTGCGCGAGCTGGGGCTGCCGCGCGAGGCGCTGGTCCACCTGATCGTCCGCGACGGGCGGGCGATCGCGCCACGCGGCTCGACCCGGGTCGAGCCTGGCGACGAGCTCCACCTCCTGGTCCAGGAGGCACAGCGAGAGCAGGTCGAGCGATTGACCCAGCGTTGGCGCGAGGGACCGCTGGGCGAGCCCGCCCCGCTGCTTCTGCCACCGCGCGGTGCGCCCCAGGTCTTCTCGGTGCGTCCCGGCCACACCCTGCAGGGCGATCCCGCCAGGCCGGACGAGATCGATGGGATCGCCGTGCGGGCGCGCCTGCGCACCCGGCGCGACGAGCCGGGGGCGCTGGTCGCCCTCGCCGATGGCCGCTTCGCGATCGCCGGCCGAGGCCATGTCGCGATCGGCGGTCGTCACGCCCTGGCCGGCTGGTGCGCGCGGCGCGCTCAGCGCCCCGGCATCGCCGAGGCGGAGCGCTCCTGGTGGCAGGAGGTCGCGGGGACGCTGGTGGTGCCGATCGTCAGACCAGAGCGCTAGGCGGCGCCGGCGGCGGCGGCAATCCCAGCGTAGGCAGCTGCGGGGTCCTCAGCGCCGAACACGGCCGAGCCGGCGACGAAGAGCGAGGCGCCGGCTTCGGCCGTCGGCTTGGCGGTGGTCGCGTCGACGCCGCCGTCGACCTCGATCTTGGCCGGGCCGGCGACGGCGGCGAGCCGCGAGACCTTGTCGACCGAGCCATCGATGAAGGTCTGACCTCCCCAGCCGGGGTTGACGGTCATGCAGAGCGCGATGTCAGCGTGACCGCGCAGCTCGATGAGCGCCTCCACCGGGGTGCCGGGGTTGATCGCGATTCCGGCGAGACAGCCGAGCTCGCGGATGGCCGAGAGCGTGCGGTTGGCATGCGGCGTCGCCTCCGCGTGGAAGGTGATCGAGTCGGCGCCCGCCGCGGCAAAGGCCTCGATGTGGCGCTCCGGGGCCTCGATCATCAGGTGGACGTCGACCGCGCCGCCGGCTGCGTGCACCCGATCGGCAATCGACGCGGCGACCAGCGGGCCGATCGTGATCGGGGGGACGAAATGACCGTCCATCACGTCGAAATGGATGACCCGCGCTCCGGCGGCCATCACCTCGTCGACCTGCGCGCCGAGCTGGGCGAAATCGGCTGAGAGGATCGAGGGCGCCACGCGCCGCTCGCCCAGCAGCTCCGCCATTCGCTCAGACATGAAGTGGCCTCCGGGTCATATGGGTTTGAGCATCGAGTGGCCGCACGTCTGACAGGTCATGTCCTCGGTCGTGCTCATCCGGGCAATCGTCTGGTGCTCACCGCAATTGGGGCACTGGGAGACCAGCTCGAAGCGGTGCAGACAGTACACGCAGCGAAAGCGTCCAGGCATCTGAGTCGGCCGTAGCCAGGGCTCGCTGCAGCTCGGGCATTTCGCTCGTTTCAGCACCCTTCAATCATCCTTCCTCAAGCGGCAGACGAAGAAACCGGTGGTTCGATCGCGGTCGGGGCGGAATTGCAGGCAGCGCGAGTCGTGCTGGGACTTCAAGTTAGCGGCCCGCGCGCCGAGATCCTCGACCACAAAGGCCGGCGCCTCGCCGGCTGATGCGCGCTCCTCCAACGCGGCCACCCGATCCTCGCCCTCGCGGCGGGAGATCGTGCAGGTCGAGTAGACCAGCGTGCCGCCCGGCCGCAGCGCAACGAGGCCACGCGCAAGGATCTGGGTCTGCAGCTCGACGAGGCGCTCGATCATCCGTGGCGACTTACGCCAGCGAGCGTCCGGACGCGAGGCGAGCGCGCCCAGGTCCGAGCAGGGCGGATCGACCAACACCCGGTCGAAGCCGGCTGCCATTCCGACTGCGGCCGCGTCGGCCTCGACCACGGTGACGCTGCGCAACCCGAGCCGGCGGGCCTGCTCGGCCACTTCCGCTGCCCGCGCAGCGTCCTTCTCCACCGAGATGACCTCGCCGCGATCTCCCATCCGGGCGGCGATCTGAGCGGTCTTGATGCCCGGGCCGCCACAGAGGTCGAGCACGTGCTCGCCGGGCCGCGGGTCGAGCACCTCGACCGCAGCGGCCGAGCCGCGGCTCTGCGGCGTCAGCTCGCCGGCGGCGACCCGTCGCGGGACGGCATCGCCGCCGCGGCCCTCGACGACGATCTCCTCTGCGGCGGCCAGCGGCCAATCGCCCGCCGCCGCCCGGGCATCCACCCCGTCGGTGCGCAGACCCGCCAGCGCCGTCTCGCGGTCGGTGCGCAGAGCGTTGACCCGCAGGGCCAGCTCGGCCGGCTCGTTGCAGGACGCGAGCAGGCTGCGTGCCGACTCTGCACCCAGCTCCTCCCACCACATCCGCGCCAGCCAGAGAGGCGCCGAGTGTGCGACCGCCGCGCGCTCGGGAGTGGAGTCGTCATCCAGGAGGGCAGCGGTGAGGCGCTCGCGTTCGCGCCCGGCGCGGCGCAGCACGGCGTTGACCAGACCGGCCGCATGGGCGGCGCCGGCCCGCTTGACCAGCTCCACCGCCTGATCGACCGCGGCGTGGTCGGGCGTCGCGTCGGCGAACAGCAGCTCGTAGAGACCGAGCCGCAGGGCGGCGAGGACGGCCGGGTCGAGCAGGCGCAGCGAACGTTCGGCGAGCTCTTCGATCGCCGCGTCAGCCGTCCCGCGCCGCTGCACCGTGCCGAAGGCGAGCCGCTGCGCCTGGGCGCGGTCGCGCCCGCCAAGACCCTCGTCGTCTGCCGCGCGGCGAAAGAAACGCTCGCTGCGCGCGTCCTGCTCGAAGGTCGCCCGGACCGTCTCAAAGGCAAGCGCCCGAGCGGGCGCGATCAAAGTACCGGCACCGGATGGCCGCGCAGGTAGGCGTCGGCACCCATCGGCTTGCCCCCTGGCGGCTGCACGACCTCGAGCCGCAGCGCCCCACGGCCGCAGCCGAGCAGCAGAGCCCCCCACTCGGCCTTCATCTCGCCCTGCTTGACGTTGACGTCGACCGCGCGCGCCCGCCTTACCCCGAGCCGGCTCTCCTGACCGAGGTCGAGGAAGGCGCCCACGTGCGGGGTCAGGGCACGAACGGTGCGCGCCAGCTCCGCAGCCGGTCGGCGGGGATCGAGGCGCCGCTCACCGCTATCGATCTTCTCGGCGTAGGTGGCCTCCCCGTCGTCCTGCGCGACGAAGGTCAGGTTCCCCGCTGCCTGCAGGTCGAGTGCTTCGACGAGCATCTCGCCGCTGAGCGTCGCGAGCTTGGCCGAGACGCTTTCGAAATCGTCCTCGGGTCCGATCGGCATCTCCTCCTGCAGCGCCACAGGCCCCGAGTCGAGGCCGGCGGTCACCTGCATCACGCTCACCCCGGTACGCGCGTCGCCTGCCATGATCGCTCGCTCGATCGGCGCCGCGCCGCGCCAACGCGGCAGCAACGAGGGATGGATGTTGAGCAGGGGCCGCTCGGAGAGCAGCGGCTCGCGAATCAGCTGGCCGAAGGCGCAGACCGTGACGACCTCGGGCCGGACCGCGCGGATCCGCTCCAACGCGCCCTCGTCGTTGACGTCCTCGGTCTGGAGCAGGTCGATGCCAAGCTCGGCAGCGAGCAAGGCGGTCGGTGGCGGCCCACTGCGGCGACCGCGCCCCTGCCGGCGGTCCGGAGGGGTCACGACCAGCAGTGGCCGGTGCGGCGAGGCGGCCAAGCGGCCGAGGACCGCAGCGGCGAACTCCGAGGTGCCGAGGAAGACGGATCTCACGCGTCGGTGCGGGGCTCGCGGTGCTCGCCGTCCTCGAGCGGCCCGTGCTCCTCTGCGGCCGGGGCATAGCTGTCCCCTTCGCGCAGCGCCCGCAGCGCCGCCTTGCGCTGCTCGCGCGGCGCACGGTCGAGGATCAGCACCCCGTCGAGGTGATCGATCTCATGCTGGAGGACGCGTGCCTCCAACCCCGAGGCCTCGATCGTCATCGGCTCGCCCTCGGCATCGAAACCGCCGACGCGAGCGTGCAGCGGCCGCTCGACGTCCATCGCCACCCGCGGCAGGCTGAGGCAGCCCTCCTCGGCGACGACGGCCTCCTCGGAGAGCCACTCGATCATCGGGTTGACGATGCTGGTCGGCTCGCTGTCGGGTCCCGCCTGGAAGACGAGCATCCGACGCAGCACGCCGAGCTGGGTGGCAGCCAGGCCGACTCCCATCCCGTCGCGCATGATCGCGATCATCCGCTCGATCTCGGCGCGAAGCCCGGGGCCGAACTCGGAGACCGCGGATGCCCTGCTCTTCAGCACCGGATCGCCGAACTTGACCACCCTGGCGAGCGCCGCTTCGCGCCGCTCCAGCAATTCGGCTTCGAACCGCTCGCGCTCGGTTTCTTCCGTCACGGCTCCTTCGTCGCTCACGCAACCGATTGTATGGATCGCCCTGGGCCTATTGGGGATCGACGTCAACGCCGATCGAGACGTCTTTGAGGGTGCGGTCGGCGACCAGGCTCTCGACCGCGGTGCGGATTGCGGCAATCGATCCCACGCGGTCCTGGGCCTTGGTCAGCAGGCGGCGGCGATACCTGTTGCGGAGGCGGAACATCGGCGCCGGGCCGAGCAGCTCGGTCTCGGCCGGCAGGCACTCGGCAAGAGCCTCGGCCAGCTTCGCCGCCGCCCGCTCGACGCACGGCTCGGACTCGGACTTGAGCACGATGCGGACCAGGTGGGAGAAGGGCGGGTAGCGAAGTCCACGGCGGCGCTCGATCTCTTCGGCGAGGAAACCGGTCGAATCGTGATCGGCGGCATGGGCGATGCTCGCTGCCTCCGGTGCCAGGGTCTGAACGATCACCTCCCCCCCGGCCTCGCCACGACCGCTGCGCCCGGCGAGCTGGGCAACCAGGGCGAAGGTGCGCTCGCCGGCGCGGAAATCGGGGAAGCGCAGGGTGGCGTCGGCGTCGACGATCGCGCTCAGCGTCACGTCGGGGAAGTCATGGCCCTTGGCCACCATCTGGGTGCCGACCAGAACGGCGCTCTCGGCGGCGTCGAAGCCGGCAAGGATGCGCGCGTGGGCGCCGCGTCCGCTTGCCGTGTCGGAGTCGAGGCGGAAGATCGGCAGCGGGGCGAGCTGCTCGCTCAGCAGTGCCTCGATCTGCTCGGTCCCGGCGCCGGCCTGCGAGAGAGTCGTCGAGCCGCAGTCCCCGCAGACATGCGGCAGCGGCTCCGAGTGGGCGCAGTGGTGACAGACGATCCGACCCGCCTGGCGATGGACGATCAGCGAGACGTCGCAATTGGGGCAATCCCAATGCCGTCCGCAGGAACGACAGGTGAGCCAGGGCGCGAAGCCGCGCCGGTTGACCATCACGATCGCCTTGGCGCCCGCGTCGCGCACCCCCGACAGCGCCTCCCGGGTGGTTGGGTGCAACGGTCCCGAGCGCGAATCGGCCGCACGCATGTCGAGCACCTCGACCGGCGGCATGCCGCGCCCGTCGACCCGCCGTGGCAGCTCCAGGCGGGGCAGCTCCAGCCACGACTCCGGTCGAGGCGTCGCGGTGCCGGCGACCAGCACGGCGCCGCAATCCTCGGCTCGGCGCCGCGCAACGGTGCGCGCGTCGTAACAGGGATCGCCTTCCTGCTTGTAGGAGGCGTCGTGCTCCTCATCGACCACGATCAGGCCCAGGTCGCAGACCGGGGCAAAGACAGCCGAGCGCGGCCCGACGCAGACACTCGCCTCGCCGTCGCGCAGGCGGCGCCACTCGTCGTGGCGCTGGCCGGCCGTCAGGGCGGAGTGCAGGACGGCGAAGCGGTCACCGAGGCGAGCGCGGAAGCGAGCCACCGCCTGCGGAGCGAGGCCGATCTCCGGCACGAGAACGATCGCGCCACGGCCCCGCGCCAGCGCCGCCTCGACCGCAGCCAGGTAGACCTCGGTCTTGCCAGAGCTGGTGACGCCGTGCAGAAGCAGCCCCGGCGGCGGCGCCACCTCACCGTCGAGAGCGGCGACGATCGCCTCGACGGCGCGCTGCTGGTCTCTGTGCAGAGCTGGCTCAGCGGCGCTGGCCTCCCCTACGCCCGCGTGCTCGACTCGGGGCCGGGCGCGGCGCTTGCGCACCCCAGCGCCAGGCGGCAGCACCAGGCGCAGTCCCCGCGAAGGGGTCGAGCAGTACTCGCGCGCGACCCAGAGGCCGAGCCGGACCAGCTCCGGCGGGACGCCGGTCTCCAGTGCTTCGATCGGCTCGGCGAGGCGCTCGGGCGGCAGCTCCGAGGTCGCGGCGAGCTCGACGACCACGCCGAGAGCGCGCCGCCGCCCGAAGGGCACCCGGACGACGCTGCCCACCTCGAGGTCGGCCATCTCGGCCGGCAGGCGGTAGTCGAAGGGCCCGCGCAGAGCGCGGGCGGTCGTCAGCGGCTCGACCTTGGCGATGGCCATTCGCCTGACGGTATGGAGAAGGGCGGACGGCCGGGATATCCTGCCCTGCGATGAGTCTCAACCTCAGCCCGGGCGAGCAGGTGATCTTCCAGGGCCATCCTTCCTGGCGGGCGATCCTCGGCTTCTACATCAAGGGCATCCTGGTCGCCGTCGTCGTTGGCGTGATCGCCAAGCTCTTCGGCGCCGGAGGCGCAACCGTCTTCCTGATCGTGCTGGCGATCATCGGCCTCACCGTCCTCATCGGCTTCGTCAAACGCGTGGCGACGACCTACACGATCACCAGTCGTCGCCTCAACATCAAGCGTGGCATCGTCTCGCGCGAGATCCAGGAGACGCGGCTGGAGCGGGTGCAGAACGTCAACTACCGCCAGTCGGTCTACCAGCGGGTCATGCAGATCGGCGACGTCGATTTCGACACCGCCGCAACCGATGACTACAACTTCGTCTTCATCGGGGTCGCCGATCCGGGCGACGTCGTGCACCAGGTTGATCAGGCGACCGGGATCGCACATCCGAGTCCCTAGCACGGCGTTGTCTGACCAAGCAGATCAAGGACGCAGGGAGCGTGGCGTGCTCTGCACGCGAGCGACCGAGGACGCCGAGATGCGCCGCGTCAGACGACGCCGGCCTCGGCCGCGCCAGCGGCAACCCGCAAAGCTTCCGCGCGGTCCGTCCTCTCCCAGGTGAAGTCCGGGTCCTCTCGACCGAAGTGGCCGTAGGCGGCGGTCTTCTGGAAGATCGGCCGGTGCAGGTCGAGGTAGCGGCGAAAGGCGCCCGGGCGCAGGTCGAACTCGGCTTCGACCAGGCGGGAGATCTCCATGTCGGGCAGCTTGCCGGTGCCGAAGGTCTCGACCATCAGCGAAACCGGGTGGGCGACGCCGATCGCGTAGGCGACCTGCACCTCGCAGCGCTGTGCCAGGCCTGCGGCGACGACGTTCTTGGCGACGTGGCGGGCGGCATAGGCGGCTGAGCGGTCGACCTTGGAGGGGTCCTTGCCGGAGAAAGCGCCGCCGCCGTGGCGAGCCATGCCGCCGTAGGTGTCGACGATGATCTTGCGGCCGGTGAGGCCGGCGTCGCCGACCGGGCCGCCGATGACGAACTTGCCGGTCGGGTTGACGAGGAAGCCCTCGCGCAGCGTCCCCTCGTCGTAGAGGCCCTCCGCCTCGGCTTCCAGCACCGGCAGGACGACGTGCTGCCAGAGATCGGGCTTGATCGTCTGCTCGGACTCGACCTCGGCGGCGTGCTGGGTGGAGATCAGGAGCTTCTCGACCCGCACCGGACGGCCGCCCGCGTAACGGATCGTGACCTGGGTCTTGCCGTCGGGTCCGAGGTACTCGAGGGTGCCGTCCTTGCGCACCGCGGCGAGGCGCTCGGCGAGCCGATGGGCAAGGTGGATCGGCATCGGCATCAGCGCCTCGGTCTCGTCGGTGGCGTAGCCGAACATCATCCCCTGGTCGCCGGCGCCGGCCAGCAGCAGTTCGTCGTCGGTCGCCGAGCCGGTGCGGGTCTCGTGCGAGGCGTCGACACCCTGGGCGATGTCCGGCGACTGCTTGTCGAGCGAGACGAGGACCGAGATGTGGTCGCAGTTGTAGCCGTAGTCGCCGTGGTCGTAGCCGATCCCGCGAATCGTCTCGCGGACCAGCTCCGGCACGTCGAGGTGGACGTCGGTCGAGATCTCGCCCGAGACGACCGCCATGCCGGTGTTGACCAGGGTCTCGCAGGCGACGCGACCCTGGGGGTCGCCTGCCATCACCGCGTCGAGGATCGCGTCGGAGATCTGGTCGCAGACCTTGTCGGGATGGCCCTCGGTGACCGACTCGGAGGTGAACAGGTACTCACCCTCGGCTAGGGGGTCGATGTTTGGCATGGAGGAAATGTATCGGTGAACGTCAGCGGCGGCGTCCCGAGTGGGGGACGAAGTCGATGATCAGGGGGATGCCCTCGAGGCCGTAGGTCTCGCGCATGCGGTTCTCCAGATGGTAGGCCCAGTCGCGCACGATCAGGCGGCGGTCGTTGACCTGGATCGCGAAGCGCGGCGGGCGCTCGCCGATCTGCGCCGCGTAGTAGAGACGCAAGCGCCGACCGCGACGCGACGGCGGCGGCGTCGTGGCGACGACGTCGGCGACGAAGCGGTTCAGCTCCGGCGTCGGGATCCGCGATGCCGCTCGGTCGGCGAGCTCCAGCGCCTTGGGCAGAAGCCTTGCCACGTTGCGGCCGCGCAGCGCCGAGCAGGTGACGACCTCGGGCCTGAGGCGAAGCTTGCGCTCGACCCGAGCGCGGGCATCGTCCACGTCGGTCGTGCCGATGTCCCATTTGTTGAGCACCAGCAGGGTCGCGCAACCGGCCCGCATCGCCAGCTCGGCGATGCGCAGGTCCTCCGCCGTCACGCCCTCGGCGGCGTCGCAGACGACGATTGCCACGTCGGCGCGCTCGACCGCCAGCTCCGAGCGCAGCTGCGCGTAGTAATCGACCGTACCGGCGACCTTGGAACGGCGTCGCAGACCGGCGGTATCGACCAGCAGCACCACCCGCCCATCGACCTCCAGCTCGGTGTCGATCGTGTCGCGGGTGGTGCCGGCGCGTTCGGAGACGATCACCCGCTCGCTGCCGAGGAAGGCGTTGACCAGCGAGGACTTGCCGACGTTGGGGCGGCCGACGACGGCGATGCGGACGGGCTCCTCACCAGCAGGAGTGGCGGTGTGCTCGTCCAGCGACGCAACCACGCGGTCGAGCAGGTCGCCGCTGCCCAGGCCGTGCGTGGCGGAGACCACGATCGGCTCGCCGAGGCCGAGCTTGTGGAACTCGGCGCCGAGGTGCTCGTCGCCGGGTTGGTCGACTTTGTTGACGACGACGAGCACGGGCACCTCGCTGCCGCGCAGCGTCTTCGCCAGCTCGGCGTCGCCGGCTCGCACGCCGGCGCGGCCGTCGACGACGAGCAGGATCGCGTCGGCCTCGGCCATGCCGATCCGGGCCTGACGCTGCACGTCCTCGGCCAGCTCGCTCTCGTCGGCCAGATCGATGCCGCCGGTGTCGAGCAGCTCGAAGGAAACCCCGTTCCACTCGCAGGAAACGCGCTTGCGGTCGCGGGTGACGCCGGGCTCGGCGTGAGTGACCGCCTCGCGGCCGCCGGCCAGACGGTTGACCAGGGTGCTCTTGCCGACATTGGGAAAGCCGACGACAGCGACCGTGGGCACGGCGGTCATCCCAGCCGGCTCTCTGGCGAGTTACCCCCGCTATATGGCCGGAAAGTCGCCAGAGCCGTCATGCGAGGCGCCTTTCGCGGGCGAGGTGGACGATGCGATCGATGACCGCGTCGAGGTCGAGCGCGGTGGTGTCGACCTCAATCGCGTCGGGTGCGGCGCGCAGGGCGCTGTGCTCGCGGGTCTCATCGCGCTCGTCGCGCTCGCGCTGGGCGGCGAGGACCGTGGCCTCGTCTTCGCCGGTCTGAGCGGCGCGACGGCGAGCGCGCTCCTCGGCCGACGCGGTGAGGAAGACCTTGAGCGGCGCGTCGGGGCTGACAACGGTGCCGATGTCGCGCCCCTCGGCGACGTAGCGCCCAGCCTCGATCAGTCGCTGCTGCTGCGCGACCATCGCCTCGCGCACCCGCGAATGCACGGAGACTCGCGAGGCGGCCTCGGTGATCGGGCCGGTGCGGATCGCCGCGCTCACGTCGTGGCCATCGAGCTCCACTCGCGCCTCGTCCAGCTCGATCCGCAGCGCTGCGGCCAGCTCGCCCATCGCCTCAGGATCGTCGAGCTCAACCCCCTGCTCGATCCCCGCCAAGGCCACGCAACGGTACATCGCCCCAGAGTCGAGGTAGGTGAACCCGAGCCGCGCCGCAACCGCACGGGCGACGCTTGACTTACCGGCCCCAGCGGGCCCGTCGATCGCGATCAACATGCGCGGCAGCGTACGCCGCCGCGCTGCTTGAAGTAAAACCTCAACCCGCGATCAGCGAGGCGAGGTCGGCCTCGAAGCGCGGGTAGCTGACCGCGGCAGCGTCCATCCCGACGACCTCGACTCCCTCGTTCGAGGCCAAACCGGCGACGGCGCCGAGCATCGCGATCCGGTGGTCGCCGTGAGACTCGACGGCGCCGCCGCGCAGGCCGCCGCCGCCCTCGATCCGCATCCCGTCCTCGCTCGTCTCGACCGTGGCGCCGAGCGCGGTCAGCGCTGCGGCCACCGTGGCGATCCGGTCGCTCTCCTTGCGTCGCAGCTCGGCGGCGTCGCGGATCGTCGTCTCGCCCTCGGCGAAGCAGGCTGCGAGCGCCACCAGCGGCAGCTCGTCGATCGCCAGTGGGACGTCGCTGCCGCCGACCTCGGTGCCGCGCAGCCGAGCGGCGCGGACGCGCACTCGCCCGCTTGGCTCGCCGCCGCGTTCACCCTCCGGCTCGGTCTCGATCTGCGCACCCATGCGCTCGAGGATCGTGAGCAGACCGGTGCGGGTCGGATTGAGACCGATGCTGGTGAGGCTGACATCGCTGCCTGGCACGAGCAGCGCGGCGGCGAGGAAGAACGCGGCGGAGGAGAAGTCGGCCGGGACGACGATCTCGCCGGGCTCGAGGCGCGCCGCTGGACGCACGGTGACAGCGCCGTCTTCGCGGACGATCTCAGCCCCGGCGGCGGCGAGCATGCGCTCGCTGTGGTCGCGGCTGGGCAGCGGCTCGACGATTCGCGTCTCCCCCTCTGCCAGCAGGCCGGCGAAGAGCAGGCAGGACTTGATCTGGGCGCTTGCAACCGGCAGCTCGTACTCGATGCCATGCAGCGGCGCGGCGTCGATCCGCAGCGGCGGCAGGCGATCGTCGCGGCACTCGACCCGCGCCCCCATCAGACCGAGCGGGGTCGCGATCCGATCGACCGGACGGCGGCGAATCGAGTCGTCGCCGTCCAGCGTCCAGGTGCCGGTCTCCTGGCCGGCGACCCAGCCGGGCAGGAGACGCAGCAGGGTGCCCGCGTTGCCAACGTCTATGGCCACCGCGGCGGCCCCCCGCAGGCCGACGCCACGGACCCCCAACCGCTGCTCCATGGCGTCGCCGTGGACCCCCTGAACCTCGGCTCCCAGAGCACCGACGGCCGCCAGGGTCGAGCGCGTGTCGGCCGCATCGAGGTAGCCCTCGATCGCCGTCTCCCCCTCCCCCATCGCGGCGATCAGCGCCGCTCGGTGGGAGATCGACTTGTCGGGCGGGGGCCGCAGGCTGCCGCGCAGCGGACCGGAAGGATCGAAGCGGGTTGGCAAGGCTAATCCTCGGCCAGCACGGTTGCGCCGTGACCGAGCTCGCGGATCAGAGCCGCGGCGCGCTCGGCCTGCTCCTCGCCCGCAACCCAGAGGGAGATCGCGCCGGACCTCATGTCCGCAGCCGGGTGCAGCGCCATGTCCTCGATGTTGACCCCGGCCTCGCCCAGCGCCAGCGCCAGCTCGGCCACCGTACCCGGCTGGTTGGCGACGACGACCCGCAGCTCGCGCAGCGGCCCGGCGGAGAGCTCGGCCTCCAGCAGCCGCCGCCGATCGGCGCCCGCCGCCGCGTGCCAGGTCTCCACCGCGCCGACCTCACCCGAGCCGATCAGCTCGCGCGCCTCACGCAGACGAGCGATCGCGTCGTCGATCGCGGCGACGACCGCGTCCCGGTTGACGGCGAAGATGTCGGCCCAGATCGAGGGATTCGAGCCGGCGACCCGAGTCGCGTCGCGAAAGCTCGGCCCCACCTCGGGCATCCGCTCTGAGTCGTGTGTCAGCTCAGCCGCGACCTGCGCGGCGAGGACGTTGGCGAGCACGTGGGGCAGATGGCTGACGGTGGCCATCAGCCGATCGTGCGCCTCGGCGTCGATCGCCTGTGGCCGCGCCCCCAGCCCGGCGATCGTCCGCTGCAGGCGGTCGTAGAGGATGCCGCTGGTGCGCTCGGTCGGGCTCAGGTACCAGCGGGCTCCCTCGAAGAGATCGGCGCGGGCATTGGCGACGCCCGCAGTCTCGGCGCCGGCCAGCGGGTGGCCGCCGATGAAGCGCTCGTCATCGCCGAGCGCCGCAACCAGCTCGCGCTTGGTCGAGCCGGCGTCGGTGACGACGGTGTCGGGGCCGCTAGCATCGAGCGCCGCCCGCGCGAGCTCGGGCAGCAGCGCCACGGGCGCGGCACAGAAGACCACCTCGGCCCCGGCGCACGCCTCGGCAACCGACGGTGCCGACTCGTCGATCGCACCGAGCTCGGTCGCCCGCTCCAAGGTCGCCGGGTTCGGGCCCCAGCCGACGACCTCGCTCCGCAGCCGCTCCTTCGCGGCGAGCCCGATCGAGCCTCCGATCAGGCCCACCCCGAGGACGGCCGTCCTCATCAGCCGCGCCGTGTCCGCACCGCCGCCGCCAGTCCCTCGAGCGCGGTGACGGTGTGCTCCCAATCGATGCAGGGATCGGTGATCGACTGCCCGTGGACGAGAGAGTCGCCGTCGCCGAGGTCCTGACGACCCTCGACCAGGAACGACTCGAGCATGACGCCGGTGATCGCCGCGTTACCGGCAGCCACCTGGTCGCCGATCTCCGCCGCGGCCGCCATCTGCCTCTCCGGATCCTTGGCGCTGTTGTCGTGCGAGGCGTCGATCACGAGGCGCTCGGCGAGACCCGCTGCAGCGAGCATCTCCAGCGCCGCAGCCACGCCTTCGCGGTCGCAGTTCGGCGCTCCGCGGCCGCCGCGCAGGATGACGTGGCCGTCCGGGTTGCCGACGGTATGGAGGATCGCCGGCCGACCGGCGTCATCGATACCGGCGAAGGCGTGTGAGGCAGCGGCCGCGCGCACCGCATCGACCGCGACCTGGACGTTGCCGTCGGTGCGGTTCTTGAAGCCGATCGGCATCGAGAGGCCGGAGCCGAGCTGGCGATGGATCTGGCTCTCGGTCGTGCGGGCGCCGATCGCGCCCCAGGCGACGGTGTCGGAGATGTACTGCGGCGTGATCGGGTCGAGGAACTCGCAGCCGATCGGCAGGCCGAGGTCGAGCACCTGCAGGAGCAGCGTGCGGGCCATGCGCAGGCCGGCGTTGACGTCGCAGGAGCCGTCGAGGTAGGGGTCGTTGATCAGCCCCTTCCAACCCGTCGTCGTCCGCGGCTTCTCGAAGTAGACCCGCATCGCCACGAGCAGATCGTCTTTGAGCTCGCCCGCCAGCTTGGCCAACCGCCCGCCGTACTCCAGCGCCGCCTCGACATCGTGCACGCTGCACGGCCCGACCACGACCAGCAGTCGATCGTCGACCCTTTCCAGCACGTTCTCCACGTCCTGACGGCCTTTCACCACCGCCTGCCCGCGCTGCTCGCCGAGCAGCAGGTCGTCGAGCAGAGCTTCCGGCGGAACCAGCTCGACCACCCGCTCGATTCGCTGGTCGCGAACCCGGTCCCGCGCCTCCTCCCGCATTCCGATGATCATCTTGCCTTCGCCTTTCTCCACGCTGGGGACTCTACTTTCCGTGCGGGCTTCGCCATGCGAGCGCGGGCATCGCGAAACGCGCGAACCAATCGGATCGGCGCCCGGCCAGACGCTCTATGGAAGCGGCGCAACGCCGCCAGGCCGGACGCCTAGCTAAATCGCCAGAGATAGGAGTAGCGGGCAGGGGCAACCGCGGTGCGCCTGGCGCACATGCTGCTCGCGGTGTCGCCTGTTCGCTTCACTGTGAGACTTTGTAGCAGGCTCGCGTCGATTAGTCGAGCAATCCAGCCAGGGCGGTAAGCAGGCGTTCGTTCTCCGCCGGCGTTCCGTAGCTGACCCGGATGTGGCCTGAGTCGCCCAGCGGCGTGCCCGGGCGGACGGCGATCGATTGCTCGGCAAGCCCGGCGACCACCTCTTTCTCGTCGACATCGCCGAGATCGATCCAGGAGAAATTCGCCTGCGTCTCGGCGGTCCGGAGCCCGAGCTCGCGCAGCCCCTCCTCGACCTTGATCCGCTCGACCAGGGTGCGCTCGACCCGCTGCTCGACGTCGTCCTGGTGCAGGATCGCCTCGGCCGCGGCGGCCTGGGCGAGGGCGTTGACGCTGAAGGGCTGGCGCACGGCGTCGATCGCGGCGCGGAACTTGGACGAGCCGAGGGCGAAGCCGACCCGCAGGCCGGCCAGGCCATAGACCTTGCTGAAGGTGCGCAGGACGACCAGGTTGGGGAAGCTCGCGAGCAGGTCGACGGTGGCGTCCGGGTCGTCGTCGGTCTGAAACTCGACGTAGGCCTCGTCGAGGGCGATGGTGACGTGGCCGGGAACCCGCTCGCAGAAGGCGGCGATCTGCGCCGCCGGCAGGTGGGTCCCGGTCGGGTTGTTCGGGTTGCAGACGATCGCCAGCTGGGTCGCCGCCGTGACCTCGGTCGCCATCGCGTCGAGGTCGTGTACATCGCCCGCGGCAAGCGGCACGCGAATCTCACGCGCACCGGTCAACGCCGCCAGGTGCGGGTACATCGAGAAGGAGGGCCAGGCGTAGAGGATCTCGGCGCCGGGCTCGCAGAGCGCCTCCGCCGCGGCGAGCAGGATCTCGCAGGAGCCGTTGCCGACGGCGACCCGTCCCGGCTCGGTCTCGTAGCGCTCGGCGATGCGGCGCCGCAGCAGCGTCGCGTCGGGATCGGGATAGCGGTTCATCGCGTCGGCCGCCTCGCGGATCGCCTCGACCACCTTCGGATGGGGACCGAATGGCGACTCGTTCGAGGCCAGTTGGGCGATTCCGCCGGAGGCGATCGCCTCCGGTGCCTGCCCGGTCGGAACGCCGGCCTGGTAGCCGGGAATGCGAGCCAGCTTCTCGGCGAAGGTGACGGTCATGCGCTCATTGTGGCCTACGCGGCCAGCGTCAGGGTCGTCCCCGGGCTACTGGGCCGCGTGCAGGTCGGAGCGCAGCTCCTGGGTCGCTCCCAGGTAGGCGTGCGCTGTCGCATGGCCGGCCGGCGCGTAGTAGTGGACCATCGCCCGGATCACCCGCGGCATCGAGCCCGGCACCGGGATCTCGCGACAGCAGAGCAGTGGCACTGCCTCCAGTCCGAGGTCACGAGCCGCGACGGCCGGGAACTCCGCGTCGAGGTCGTCGGTGGTCGTGAACAGGCAGCTGACGATCTCCCCCGGCTCCAACCCGTTGCGCTCGAGCAGCTCGCGCATCAGCTCGGTCGTCGCCGTGGCAATCGCCTTGGCCCCGTTTTCCTCCGCCTGCACAGCCCCCCGCACAGCGAAGAGCCTCTTATCCCCATTCGCGCTCATAGCGGCATCTTCCCAAACCCAGACGTGCCGGTGATCGAACACCCGCATGGAGTCGATGGAAGGATTGGGGGGACTGGAGGCCCCCCAATCCTTCCATCGACTCCAGATCACCTGCTGACGCCAGCCCTGCGCAGGCTTTCGACCTCTTCGCCAGAGAGGCGGCGCGCCTCGCCGTCGGCGAGATCGCCCAGCTCGATCGGGCCGAAGCGGACTCGTTGCAGGGCCACCACGTCGTTGCCTATCGCCTCGGCCATACGGCGCACCTGGCGGTTGCGGCCCTCGCGCAGGACGATCTCGACCTCGCGCTCGGCGACGCGCTGCACCTGGGCTGGAGCCGTCGGCCCATCCTCCAGCTCCACCCCGTTCGCCAGCTGACGCAGATCGACCTCGCGAGGCGGCCGGCACAGCTCCACCCGGTAGGTCTTCGCCACTTCGTAGCGCGGATGGGTGAGCCGGTTGGCCAGCTCGCCGTCGTTAGTCAGGAGCAGCAGGCCGGTGGAGTCGACGTCGAGGCGACCGACCGGGTAGAGGCGGACCTGCGAGTCGACCAGCTCGACCACCGCCGGCCGGCGGCCCGGCTCGCGCGCGGTGGAGATGACGCCGGCCGGCTTGTTCACCGCCCAGACCTCGCGGACCTCGGCATCGACCGGACTGCCGTCGACCCGCACGTCGTCCGTCTCCCCCACATCCCGCGCGGGGTCCCGCACAACCTCCCCATTCACACTCACACGCCCCGACCCGACGATCTCCTCAGCTTTCCGCCGCGAAGCGACGCCCCCGTGGGCGAGGAACTTGACCAGCCTCACGGTGGAGCCACCTACGGCTCGGCCCTTTGCTCCCCCGCCTTGAGCAGTCGCTCGCGCAGCTCGCGCTCATCCTCCGGCGTCGGATCGAACTGCGAGGGGTCGGGAAGCCGGTCGAGGCCGGAAAGCCCGAAGAGGCGCTCGAAAAGCTCGGTCGTCTTGAACAGCGCGGCGCCGAACTGCGAGCGGCCCGACTCCTCGATCAGGCCGCGCTCAGACAACGTCTGCACAGCCGACTCCGAGGAGACGCCGCGAATCCGCGCCACCTCCGGCCGCGAGATCGGCTGCAGGTAGGCGACGATCGCCAGGGTCTCGGCCTGCGCCTGGGTCAAGGGCGGCGTGCGCGGCTTGGCCAGCAGGCGCCGCGCCGCCGCCTCGCTGCCGGGATCACTGGCCAGGGCGAAGCCGCCCGCAACCTCGCGCAGGACAACCCCGCGGCGGCCCTCGGCGAGGTCCTCGCGCAGCAGGTCGATCGCCTCGGCCACCTGGCCCTCGGTCGCCTCGGTCGCCTCGACCAGGTCGGCGACGGCCACCGGCTGCGGCGAGAGGAAGAGCAGCGCCTCGATCGTGCGGCTCAGGTCACTCACGGTGTACTCGCCTCCTGGCGGCGGATCTCGATCGGGCCGAGCGGCTCGCTCTGCTTCCAGGTCACCTCGCCTTTGCGGTAGAGCTCGAGCAGGGCGAACAGGGTGACGGCCTGGGTAAGGCGATCCTCGCCGCCAAACTGCTCGTCGAAGTCGATGCTGGCGCGGCCGGCAAGCGCGTCGCGCAGGGCACGCAGCCGCCGCTCCAGCGAGACGGTCGGCCGGATATGGCTGACGTCGACCGGCGGCGGCACGACCAGCAGGTCGCCGAGCGCCGCGCCGAGCCGCTCGGAGTCATAGGCGGCAACCGCCGCATCAACGGCGACGCGGCGCAGGCTCGGCGGCAGCGGCGCGCTGCGGTAGAGGTAGCCACGCGCCATCTCGAAGCGCTCGGCGAGGGCCGCTGCGGCGCCGCGGTAGCGACGGTACTCGAGCAGCCGCGCCAGCAACTCCTCGAGCGCCTCCTCCGGCCCCAGCTCCTCCAGCTCCGGATCGGCCCCTGGCAGCAGCAGACGTGACTTGAGCTCCAACAGGGCAGCGATCAGAACGAGGAACTCGGTCGCCACATCGAGCTCCAGCTCGCCCTCACGCTCCAGGTGCTCGATATAGGCAACGACCACCTCGCCAAGCTCGACCTCGAGCAGGTCGACCTCCTCGCGCAGCAGCACCGCTATCAACAGGTCGAACGGCCCGGCGAAGACGTCGAGCTCCAGATCGAGGTCGGCGACAGTCATCGAAGTCAAGGGTAAGCGGGGGCGCCGACACCCATGCGCTCGCGCACCTCTGCCAGCGTCGGCGCGGCGAGCGCGCGCGCCTTCTCGGCGCCGGCGGCCAGTGCTTCCTCCAGCGCCGCCTGATCGGGGCGCAGCTCGGCATAGCGCTCTCGCACCGGGGCGAGCATCTCGACCACACCCTCGGCAACCGCCGCCTTGAAGTCGCCATAGCCGGCACCGCTGAACTCGAGTTCGATCGCGCTCGGCTCGACGCCCCGCGCCACGGCAAGGATGTCGATCAGGTTGGTCACCCCGGGCTTCTCCTCGCTGCGAACGACCTCGCGCCCGGAGTCGGTGACCGCGCTGCCGAGCTTCTTGCGGATCGCCTCGGGCTCGTCGAGGACATAGATCGTGCCTGCCTCGGTGGCTCCGGTCGTCGACATCTTCCGCGTCGGCTCCTGCAGGTCCATGATCCGGGCACCGACCCCGGGGATGCGGTGCTCGGGCACGACCAGGGTCTCGCCGAAGCGCTCGTTGAAGCGGCGGGCGATCTCGCGCGTCAGCTCGACGTGCTGCTTCTGGTCATCGCCGACCGGCACCTCGGTTGCCTTGTAGGCGAGCACGTCGGCGGCCATCAGCACCGGGTAGAAGAAGAGCGCCGCCGTGGCCAGCTCGCGCTGCTTGCCCGACTTTTCCTTGAACTGGTGCATGCGGTTGAGGTCGCCGTGCGCGGTGACCGCCGAGAGCAGCCAGGTCATCTCGGTGTGCTCGCGCACGTCGGACTGGCGGAAGAGGATGCAGCGCTCGGGGTCGAGCCCGGCGGCGAGCAGAATCGCGGTCGTGTCGTAGAGCCGCTCGCGCAGCTCGGCCGGATCGTAGGCGACCGAGAGCGCGTGCAGGTCGACGATGCAGAAGATCGCCGGCTCCCCCCGCCCCTGCCCCTCGATGTACTGGCGGATCGCGCCGATGTAGTTGCCGAGGTGCTTGCGGCCCGTCGGTTGGATGCCCGAAAAGATGATGGGGGCGCTCATGGGCGGAGCCTATTGAGGGGCGGTGGGCAGGGTGCCCCTCGCCCGGACAAGCGTCGCCCTAATTAGGGCGACGCTTTGAGTATCCGCCCGTTCGAGGGGCACCCCGTCCGTGACTACGAGTGGCTTCCGATCTGCGCGCTCCAGCGCTCAAGCAGGTTCCAGCTCCGGTGCGTCGCCGCCCGGTGGGAGCTGCTTCTTGTCTGCAGAGTCGGCGTCGGCGCCGTGGCCGCACTCGCCCGCCGCTGCCGAGCCGCGGCTCGGCACGGCTTCGATCTTGCGCTTCGGGTTCTCGATCCCGATCCCGGCGAAGATCCCGCCGGCGATCATCAGCAGACCGGCGATCAGGACACCGAGGTGGAAGGCCGAAGTAGAGGCGTCGGCGGCGGCCGATCGCACGCGGGTCGCTTCGGCGGTCGACATCCCATTGGAGGTCGGTACCCCCAGCGGCTGTTCCTTGGCTTCGCTGACGGCGCTGTCGCCGGCGCGACTGAGCGGCTGGTTGCCGAGGTTGCCGTCGATGCTCGAGCCGAAGCTGGCCGAGATCACGGCGCCGAGCACGGCGATCGCCAGCAGCCCCGCCACGCGCGAGACGCCGTTGTTGACGCCGGAGGCGATGCCGACGTGGCGTTCCTCGACCGAGTCGAGCACGGTCGCCGTCAGCGGCGCCACCGTCGCCGAGAGCCCCAGGCCGAAAACGAGGATCGCGGGCAACACGTCGACGGCGTAGCTCGGATCGGAGCCGACGCGGAGCAGCAGGATCAAGCCGAGCCCGCCGACGATCGGCCCCAGGCTCATCGGCAGGCGCGGCCCCGTCCCCGAGGCGAGCTTGCCCCAGCGAGGCGAGAGGAAGAAGAGGATCAGCGAGACCGGCGTCGTCGCCAGCCCCGCCTCCAGCGGCGTGTAGCCGGCGACCTGCTGGAGGAAGAGGCCGACGAAGAAGAGGCCGCCGATCAAGCCGGCGTAGGCGGCGAGCGTGGTCAGGTTGGCGACGCGGAAGTTGCGCACCTTGAACAGCGACAGTTCGAGCATCGGGTGGCGGGCGCGCGCCTCCCAGAGGACGAAGAGGGCGAAGCAGAGGACCCCGGCGAGCATCGAGACCCAGACGACGGGGTCGCCCCAGCCGCGGGTCGGTTGCTCGACCAGGGCGAAGACCGGGCCGGCGAGCCCGGCCGCGGAGAGCCCGATCCCGAGCCAGTCGATGCCGCGGAAGGCATCCGGATCGCGCGACTCGCGCACCGAGTGCAGGCAGAGCGCCGCGGTCACGGCGATCAACGGGATGTTGACCCAGAAGATCGCCCGCCAGGAGAGCGCGCTGACCAGCGCCCCGCCCCCGGCCGGGCCGAGGACGGTCGCAATCCCGGTCCAGGCCGTCCAGGTGCCGACGGCCTTACCGCGCGCCGCCCCCTCGAAGGTGGCGGCGACGATCGCCAGCGAGCCCGGGACCAGCAGCGCCCCGGCGATGCCCTGCAGCGCGCGGGCGCCGATCAGGAACTCGACCGAGGGAGAGATCGCGCAGAGGATCGAGGTGGCGCCGAAGGCGATCAGGCCGATGACGAACATCCGCCGCCGCCCGAACTGGTCGCCGAGCGAGCCGCCGACGAGGAGCAGCGAGACCAGCGTCAGCATGTAGGACTCGACCACCCACTGCTGGCCCGCCAGCCCGGCGTCGAGCCCGTCGGCGATCGCCGGCAGCGCCACGTTGACAACGGTCGAGTCGAGGAAGACGACCGTCGAGCCGAGGATCGTCGCGATCAGCGTCAGGCGCTGCTGGCGGGACACACGCCCAGTGTAAGGAGGGGCTCAGCCCAGCTCGCGCAGCTGCTGCGCAGGAGTGAAGAAGTTGCGATAGGCGAGGCCGGTGGCGATGAGCGCGGCGATCGCGGTGCTGCCGAGCAGGGCGTAGAGGAGGATCAGCTGCAGACGGACGGCATCGGTCGGTTCGGCGCCGGCAAGCAGCATCCCGACCATCGTTCCGGGGAAGAAGATCAGGCCCGTGGTCTTGGTCGAGTCGATCAGGGCAATCGTGCCCGAGCGCAGGGCGCGGCGGACGAACGGTGCCGCCGCCTCGCGCGCGGTCGCGCCGAGGGCAAGCGTCGCCTCGATCGCGGCACGCGACTCGCTCACCTCGTCGCCGAGGCGGTTGAGCGCCACCGCCGAGGCGGTCATCGCGTTGCCGATCATCATGCCGCCGACGGGGACGAGGTAGCGCGGCGTCGCTTCGAAGATGCCCAGGGCGACGACCAGGCCGAGGGTCGACGCGGCCGCGATCGCGAGGCCTATCAACAACGGCCAGAAGGCGCTCGGGACCTTCTTCGCACGGCTGCGGGCGGTGATCGCGCCGAAGACGACCATCACGCTGAGCAGCACCAGCACCAGCCAGATCGTGTCCGCTTCGAAGATCAGCTTGATCGCGTAGCCGATCGCGGTCAGCTGGACCAGCGAGCGCACCGTGGCGACGGCGATGTCGCCCTCGAGGTCGGTGCGGCGCCAAAAGGAGATCGCTGCCGCGAGCGCGACCAGGGCAAGGGCGGCGGCGACCTGGCCGAGGGAGACATGAATCGAAGTGCTCACGCGAGCGCCTCCTCCAGCGCGCCGCAGGCCGCCACGCGTCCAGCCTCGAGCCGTACGGCCCGAGCGGCGAGGCGACGCGCCTGCTCGGGATCGTGGCTGACGACGATCAGCGAGATGTCAAGCTCGCCGCGCAGCTTCGCCAGCGTGGCCTCGATCGCGTCGCGGGCCCCATGGTCGAGCGCCGAGGTCGGCTCGTCGAGCAGCAGCACGGCGGGTTCCTGGGCGAGCGCCCGGGCGAGCATCGCCCGCTGCTGCTCGCCGACGGAGAGCTTGCCGACGTCGCGCTCGGCGAACTCGGCACCGAGACCGGCGAGGCCCAGGCAGCGCTTCGGGTCGAGCTCCTTGCCGGCCAACCCGGCCGCGTAGGCGAGGTTCGACTCGACCGTTCCCTCCAGCAGCGACGGCAGCTGTGGCACCAGCGAGACCTCGCGTCGCAATGTGAGCGGGTCGTACTCGGCGAGCGGCCGGTCGCGATAGGCGATCGTGCCGGAGTCGGGATCGGCGAGCCGGTTGAGCAGGCGCAGCAGCGTCGACTTGCCACTGCCGGATGGGCCGACGATCGCCGTCGCACCGGCGTGGATATCGGCGCTGACCACGTCGAGGACCTTGCGGTCGCCGCGGGCGAGGCTGACGTCGCGAAGCTCGAACAGCACCGACGCATGATCCCGCACCGCCCGCAAGAAGCCTCTCGCGGGCCGCCGGCCGTGGCGGCGATTGGTGCGCGACTGCCAGAATCCGGGTAGGTGATGCGCTGATGGCGAGAGCGATTTGGAGCGGAACGATCAGCTTCGGGCTACTCAACGTGCCCGTCAAGCTCTACAGCGCGGTCGCGCGCCGCGGCATCTCGCTGCGCGAGATCCGCGAGTCCGACGGCGCGCGGATCAAACACCGGCGCGTCGCCGAGGGCGGCGAGGACGAGATCCCCTACGGCGAGATCGTCAAGGCCTTCGAGATCACCCCCGACCGCTACGTGCCACTGGGCAAGGACGAGATGGCCGCGCTGGCGCCGGAGAAGACGCGGGCGATCGCGGTGCAGGACTTCGTCGATCTCGAGCAGATCGACCCGATCTACTTCGACAGCCCCTACTACCTGGGACCGGCCGAGGGCGCCGAGAAAGCGTATTCGCTGCTGGCTGAAGCGATGGAGAAATCAGGCAAGGTGGCGATCGCCCGCTTCGTCTTCCGCAACAAGGAGCACCTGGCGGCGCTGCGGCCCAGCGACGGCGTGCTGACCCTGACCACGATGCGCTTCGCCGACGAGGTCGTTGCGCCGTCAGAACTCGAGGACGTGCTGCCGCAGGGACAGCAGAAGGTCGCCAGGAAGGAGGTCGAGATGGCCGAGCAGCTGATCGACTCGCTGACGACCGAGTTCGACCCGAGCGCCTACCGCGACGAGTACCGCGAGCAGCTGCTGGCGCTGATCGAACGCAAGGCCGAGGGCAAGGAGGTGCTCACCGCAGCGCAGACCGAGGAGCCGAAGCCGACCGCGGCCCCCGACCTGATGAGCGCGCTGGAGGAGAGCATCGCCGCGGTCAAGGAGCGCAAGGGCAAGGCGAAAGCCCCCAAGCCGCAGGCGAAGAAACGCAAAACCGCGCCGAAGGAACGCTCCTCCTCTCGGGGCAAGTCCAAAGCCTCGAAGTAGACCGTGGCCGGCAGCCGTCAGGTCGAGGTCGACGGCCGTGAGCTGAAGCTCACCAACCTCGACAAGGTGCTCTACCCGGAGGCCAGCTTCACCAAGGGTGAGATGGTCGACTACTACGCCAAGGTGGCGCCGGCGATCGTTCCCCACCTCAGCGGCCGTGCGGTGACGCTGCGCCGCTTCCCCGAAGGCGTCGACGACCTCGACGCCGCCTTCTTCGAGAAGCGCTGCCCGAAACACCGGCCGAAATGGGTGAAGACGGCGCGGGTCGAAGCCGGCCCGCACGCCGGCAAGATCGACTTCTGCGTCTGTGACAGCCTGCCGACGCTGATCTGGATGGCGCAGCTGGCGGCGATCGAGCTCCATCCCTCGCTCTCGCTCTCGAGGGCACCGAAGCGGCCGACGGTGCTGGCCTTCGACCTCGACCCCGGGCCGCCGGCGAACATCGTCGACTGCTGCCAGGTGGGTCTGCGCCTGCGTGACCTCTTCGGCCATTTCGACGTCCGGTGCTTCCCCAAGACCTCGGGCTCCAAGGGCCTGCAGGTCTACGTTCCGCTCAACCAGAAGGCCTCCTACGAGGAGACCAAACCGTTCGCCAAAGCGATCGCCCAGTTGCTCGAGAAGCAGACGCCGGACCGGGTCGTCTCGAAGATGAAGAAGATCGAACGCGAGGGCAAGGTCTTCGTCGACTGGTCGCAGAACCACCAGCGCAAGACGACGATCGCCGTCTACTCCCTGCGCGCCCGCGAACGTCCGACCGTCTCGACCCCGGTCACCTGGGAGGAGGTCGAGGCGGTTGCCGACAGCGGCGACGGCGCCTCACTCGTCTTTGAAGCGGGCGATGTCCTGGACCGAATCGAGCAGCACGGAGACCTCTTCGCCCCGGTCCTGGACCTGGAGCAGGAGCTGCCGGAGCTCTGAGCTAAGGGGTGTTAATTAACTCCAGGAGGCAAGCTGCCATCCGTCCTCCTGGGTCCGAGAGTGGGACTTCAGCAGTCCGCATTCTCAGGGCCCAGGAGGACGTTCCCGGGTGCCTTTTCAGGCGCTTATCGGTGAATCAGGGTTAGCGGGCTATTCCCACCAGGTGTCTACCTCTTTGCCTTCTGTGTTTGTGCCCCGAACCAGCACGTTGCCGGTGTAGATGCCGTCGTTGGCGACCGCTGAGCCACAAACACCTTTCTCTGTGTATTCAACGCCGGTCACTGTTGCTTCGATTGTGAGTGTCCTAGGCGATGCACCTATATTGTGGTAGCTGAGACCACCGCCTGTCGGTGTCTGCGATGGGATTGTCAAACAGTTCAGTTCCGTACCGAGGAATGTGGCTTTGAGATGGATGTGATCACCTGGAGTCGAGCATCGAATATGCACCGGTGCGTCGATGCCTGATTTTTCGGATGTCAGAAGGTAATCGCAACTTGTCATTTGGACGTGTATCAAAAGACTCTCATGTTCATCTGCTCCTTCACGTTTGTTGCAGTTTGTGAAAACTGGCACAGCTGTGATTTCACTGAGTGTTTTCCCGGTCAGTGTCACATTGGCTTCCACACCTGTGCAGCTGAGCTGTCCCGCTGTGGTGGTGAAAGTCTGCAGACCTGTAGCGCTACTCTCCGTGCCGTCCTGAGTGAAGTCGAGGATCGTGTGTTCTCCGTCGGAGTGGAACCGTTCCCCTGCGGCCGACGCACCTGACGCCGTCACCGCGCTGAGCGAAAAGGCGGCAAAGAGGACGAGGCCGAGGGCCTTCGATTTGCGATTCATTATTGCTCCCTTCTGAGGATTGCCGAATGGCAAATGCCTAGGGTGCGCGGTGCGATCCGTCAAGCGGGGGACCGCAGCGGGGCCCGGCGATCGCTCGCCGCCCCGCGTTTTGGCTGCAAAGCCCCATCAGAGCGCCTTGCGCGCGTACCGATCCGGCTACCGCGCCGGTCGGTGGCTCAGCGGCGCCCGGACGCCTTGGCGCAGCCGGTCGCCTGCAGGACCGGGGAGAATATGGACTTGATGCCCGCCCCTGGAGTGCCTCTGGTCGCACCGACTGGATCATTGAGACAGATTAGTCCAGCATCCAGCGCCTTCCTCGAACCACCCATCGAGCGAAGACAGGGTCGACGAGCTTGAGCACCGCTTTGCGGCCGATTCCAGCGCGCGAAAGCAGGCCCTGCTCCGTGAGGCGTGTGGCGGATTCGTACGCTCGCGATCCTGGCGGTAGGCCGAAGATCTCTCGCCCGGCCTTGCCGGTGAGGCTCTGCACACCGGCGGCAACCGCGTCCACCACACCCGCCTCCACCGCCGAGAGGGAGTCCCAAGTTGCCTCGAAATCCCCCTGTAAGTAGCCCCATGCCTCCTCGTAGCCCCCCAGCCAGGCGTCATCGTCAGCCTCGGCCCCTTCTTCGGTATGCCTCCAGAGAAGGTGGGCAAAGAGCATCGACCGCTGTGGATGTCCGTCCACCAGATCGAGCAGCCAACCAAGTGCTTCCCCGGCGTCACGCTTCGTCTGGCCGAAGCGTTCCGCAATGTACTCGGCGAGAGCAGGACGAGGAAGGCAGTCGAGCTCGAGCGGCGCCGCCTGGCCGTAGAAGGGCCGCTTTCGATCGGAGAACAGCGAGCGCATCATGCCCGGATGCGAGCCCGAGAAGACATACGTGACGCCCGGTCCATGGTGCTGAATCACGCTGCGAATCAGGGCATCCAGCTGCGCCTTGAGAACCACCTGGAACTCATCAAAGGCGACGAGCATGTGCCGGCCGGTCTTTTCATGAAGTCGAAGAGGCAGATCGAGCGCATCGAGTAGAGCTCGCTCCCCTGCCTCTCCAGCCCCCATCGCCAGCGAAGCTCCGCCCAGTGGACTTTGGATTCTCACGGTGCCACCGCGCTTGCCCAAGGCGACCATTGCCGAACGGAGCGGCCCTGCCGGCAAGGCCTCATAGGCGCGCTCGATCTGTGCGGCCATCTGCCCGGCCGTACGGACGCCGTAGAGGTCAACCAAGACCGCCCCACCCCCTTCCGCCCGAGTATCGGCGATGGCCCGGTGCAGCAAGCTCGTCTTTCCGTAGTCCCGCGGACTCGAGAGGCGCGAGTTCACGCCATCGCGAATGCGCTCCGCCAGCAGAGCAAGCTCATCTTCTCGATCCACCAGATCCCTGGGATCCAGCGGTCGATCGAAGACAAAAGGATTAGATATCGAACGGTTTCCCGGTTGCATTTGCACGGAAAATCGTATCACTCAACACGGAAAACCGTATTGAGATTAATCCAGCGCCTGGCGGATGACCGGCTTGCGGGTGGCCTTGACCTCATCCAAGCGGCGGACCGGGGTCGTGTGGGGGGACTGCCTGGCTTTGTCGGGGTCGACCTCGGCCTCGGCGAGGATCTGCTCGATCGCGTCGGCGAAGACGTCGAGGCTCTCCTTGGTCTCGGTCTCGGTCGGCTCGATCATCAGCGCCTCGTCGACCAGAAGGGGGAAGTAGACGGTGGGCGGGTGGAAGTCGAAGTCGAGCAGGCGCTTGGCCAGGTCGAGGGTGGCTATGCCGAGCTCCCTCTTCATCGGCTTGCCGGAGAGGACGAACTCGTGCATGCAGTGGCGGTCGAAGGCGACCGGTAAATACTTGCCGGCGCGGCCTTCGGCCAGCCTCGCCTTCAAATAATTGGCGTTTAAGACGGCCGTCTCCGACGCCTCGGCAAGCCCGTCGCCCCCGAGGCTGAGGATGTAGGCATAGGAGCGGACGAAGACGCCGAAGTTGCCCTGGAAGCCGCGCAGGCGGCCGATCGACTTGGGCCGGTCGCGATCGAGGTCATATGTGGGGCCACTGCCATTGCCGCTCTCGCGTCGCACCACCTGGGGCCGCGGCAGGAAGGGCTCGATCCGATCCGATACTGCGATCGGCCCCGCGCCCGGGCCGCCGCCGCCGTGCGGCTGGCTGAACGACTTGTGCAGGTTGACGTGGACGATGTCGAAGCCCATGTCGCCGGGCCGCGAGTGGCCCATCACCGCGTTGAGGTTGGCGCCGTCGTAGTAGAGCGTGCCCCCCACCGCGTGGATCAGAGCGGCGATCTCGGTGATGTTCTCGTCGAAGAGGCCGAGCGTGTTGGGGTTGGTCAGCATCAGGCAGGCAACGTCCTCTGAGACCTTGGCCCGCAGGTCGTCCATCTCCACCCCGCCGCGTTCGTCGGTCGCGACCTTGACGATCTCGTAGCCGGCCATCGTCACCGAGGCCGGGTTGGTGCCGTGCGAGGTGTCGGGCGCCAACACCTTGGTCCGCGCTTCGCCACGGTCGGCGTGGAAGGCCCGCGTCAGCAGCAGGCCGGCGAGCTCACCGTGCGAGCCGGCGGAGGGCTGCAGGCTGACGTGTGGCAGGCCGCAGATCTCGGCGAGCGACTGCTGGAGCAGCCACATCAGCTCGAGCGCCCCCTGGGCACGTCGCGGCTCCTGAGCGGGATGCAGGCGAGCGTGGCCCGGCAGGGCTGCAACCCGCTCGTTGAGCCGCGGGTTGTGCTTCATCGTGCAGGAACCGAGCGGGTAGAAGCCGCTGTCGAGGTCGAAGTTGCGGCGCGAGAGGCGGTTGTAGTGGCGGACGATCTCCGGCTCGGCGACCTCGGGCAGGCGCGGCGGCTCGGCGCGCAGGAGCTTCGCCGGGATCAGCTCCTCCAGCGGCGGCTCGGGCACTTCGGCAGCGGGCAGGACGGCGGCGCGGCGTCCCGGCTTCGAGCGCTCGAAGATCGTCAGAACCCCTTCGTCCTGCTGGTTCATGCGGTCACCGCCTCGGCCGCGACGGCGGCTCCCAGCGCCTCGGCAAGCGCGTCGATCTGCTCGCGGGTGCGGCGCTCGGTGATCGCTACCAGGAGGCCGTTCTCGTACTCGGGGTACTCGCGACCGAGCGGGTAGCCGGCGGCGATACCGCGCTCGGCGCAGCGCTCGAGCACGCGATCGACAGGCGCGGCGAGTCGCAGGGCGAACTCACGCGCCACCGGCGCCTCGTGCAGCAGCTCGACTCCCGCCACAGCGGCGAGTCGCTCGCGCGCGTATGCGGTGCGGCGCACCAGCAGCTCGCCGAGCTCGCGAAAGCCCTCGCGCCCGAGCCAGGCGAGGTGGATCGTCGCCGCCAGCGCGTTGAGCGCCTGCGCCGTGCAGATGTTGTGCGTCGCCTTCTCGCGGCGGATGTGCTGCTCGCGGGTCTGCAGGGCGAGGACGAAGCCGCGGCGGCCGTCGACGTCATCGGTCTCGCCGGCGATCCGGCCGGGCATCTTGCGGATCAGCTCCTCCGTGCCGCAGAAGAAGCCAAACGAGGGCCCGCCGAAGTCGAGCCGGTTGCCGAGCGGCTGGCCCTCGCCGAGGGCGATGTCGGCGCCCTGCTCACCCGGCGGCTCGAGCACCCCGAGCGTCATCGGATCGACGGCGACCACGAGCAGGGCACCGTGCTCCTTGGCGGCGGCGCCAAGCGCCTCGACGTCCTCGATCGCGCCGAGGAAATTGGGGCTCTGCAGGAAGACGGCTGCGGTCTCATCGTCGACGGCCGCGGCGAGCGTGGCAGCGTCGGTGAGTCCATCGCGCAAATCGACCTCCTCGATCTCTGCATCGAACCCAACCGAGTAGGTCGCGAGCGTCTCGCGGCTGTGCGGATGGACGCCGCGTGAGACGACGAACCGGCGGCGCCCCTTGCCGGCCCCGATCGCCAGGTAGGCGGCGGAGGCGACCGAGGACGGGCCCTCGTAGAGGCCGGCGTTGGAGACCGGCAGCGCGGTCAGCTCCGACATCGCCGTCTGGAACTCGAACATCGCCTGCAGCCCACCCTGGGAGATCTCCGGCTGGTACGGCGTGTAGGGGGTGAGGAACTCGCTGCGCTGGGTGATCGCATCGACGATCGCCGGCACGTAGTGGTCGTACATCCCGGCCCCGAGGAAGCAGACCTGCTCCTCGCAGTCGACGTTGCGGGCGGCAAGCGCCGCCAGACGCTCGTAGACCTCGGCCTCGCTCATGCCCGCCGGCAGCGAGAGTGGTCGGTCGAGGCGCAGCGATTGCGGGATCTGCGCGAAGAGCTCGGCGACCGAATCGACGCCGATCGTGGCGAGCATCTCGGCCCGGTCAGCGGGCGTGGCGGAGGTGTAGCGGCTCACGCAGCTAAGGCTACGGGAGCCGGGCGAAGCGACGACTCACTCGTTTTCCAGCAACTTGCGGTATTCCTCGGCTCCGAGCAGGGCATCGGCCTCGGCCGCGGCGGTCAGCTTCACCTTGACCAGCCACCCCTCGCCGTAGGGGTCCTCGTTGATCTTCTCCGGCGAGTCGGCGAGCTCGTCGTTCACCTCGACGATTTCGCCGGAAAGCGGCGCGATCACGTCGGAGACCGCCTTCACCGACTCGACCTCGGCGTAGGAGGCGTCTTTGTGGATCTCGGCGCCCACCTCTGGCGGGTCGTAGAAGACGACCTCGCCGAGACTGTCCTGCGCGTACCAGGTGATCCCGAAGACCGCGTGCTCGTCCCCCTCCAGGCGCGCCCAGTCGTGCTGGTCGTGGTAGAGCAGCTCATCGGGACAGTTCGCGTCGGACAAGATCACTTCTCCCTCCGGGACGATGGACTCGCGTACAGGGGCTTGGACGCTATACGCGCCGCGCGCCGCTTGCCGCGCACGTCGATCTCCACCTGCGTCCCCGGCTCCGCCAGATCGCTGCGCAGATAGGCCATGCCGATACCGATCTCGAGCGACGGCGAGAAGCTGCCGCTGGTGACGACGCCGACCTGCTCCTCGCCGGTCATCACCGGATTGCCCTGGCGCGGGATGCCGGCTGCCTCGATCTTGAACGGCGCCAGCCTCTCGGCGGTCCCCTCGGCGCGAGCGCGCGCCACCGCCTCGGCGCCGATGAAGCCCGTCGCCTCCCTGCAGCACCAGCCGAGCCCGGCTTCGATCGGATTGCGCTCGGGGCTGAGGTCATTGCCGTGCAGGTGGAAGCAGGCCTCGAGCCGCAGCGTGTCGCGGGCGCCGAGCCCGCAGGGAACGATGCCGGCGTCGAGCAGCTCGGCCCAGATCGCCGGGGCCACCTCGGGGTCGATCAAGAGCTCGACCCCGTCCTCGCCGGTGTAACCGGTGCCGCAGACCAGCGCCGGGCGGTTGCCGATCCGTTCGGCGAGGACCCGCATCCGCGACGGCAGCTCGATTGCCAACGCACCGCGGACGATCGCGCGTGCGTGCGGACCCTGGACGGCGAGCATCGCGTAGCGATCGGCGACATCGCGCACCGCGACGTCGAAGCCACGACTCCAGCGCCCGAGCCAAGCCAGGTCCGCGGCGTGGTTGGCCGAGTTGGTGACCAGCAGGTAGCGATCGCCGCCGAGCCGGTAGGCGAAGAGGTCGTCGAGCACGCCGCCCTCCTCGTCGCAGAGGCAGGAGTACTGAGCCCCGCCGAGGGCGATCGTGGCGAAGTCGTTGGAGAGCATCCGCTGCAGGAAGGCGAGCGCCCGCGGTCCCTCGACCTCGACCTCGCCCATATGGGAGACGTCGAACATCCCCGCATGCGTCCGCACCGCCATGTGCTCCTCACGCACCCCCTCATAGGTAACAGGCATCTCCCAGCCGGCGAAATCCACCAGCTTCGCGCCAGAAGCCAAGTGCTGGTCGTAGAGCGGGGTCCTCACGACGCGCAAGGCTATTGCCTGGGGCACGCCGTGAAGGGCCGTCGGGAGTCCCTTCTCAGGAACTCCCGCGAACGCGGCCTGAGAAGGGACTCCCGACGGCCCCCCTCGAGCTATTCCTTCAAGAATCCCGGAACGTCGATGTCGTCGTCGCTCACCCGCAGTTTGCGGATGTCGGTGTCCTCGGCCGAGATCCGCGGGCGGCTCTCGTAGCGGCGGCGAACCCGCTGCGGCGAGCGTGCCAAGAGCTCGAAGCCTTCGAAGCCGGTGGCGATCACGGTGACGCGGACCTCGTCGCGCATCGACTGGTCGACGACCGAGCCGAAGATGATGTTGGCATTGTCGTCGGCTTCGGCCTGGACCAACTGGGCCGCCTCGTTGACCTCGAACAGGCCGAGGTCCTCGGGGCCGGTGATGTTGAGCAGCATCCCGGTCGCGCCCTTGATCGACTCCTCGATCAGCGGCGAGGTGACGGCCGCCTTGGCGGCGTCGACCGCGCGCGTCTCGCCCGAGGCGGCGCCGACGCCCATCAGCGCCGAGCCGGCGTCGCGCATGATCGTGCGCACGTCGGCGAAGTCGAGGTTGATCAGGCCGGGGATCGTGATCAGGTCGGTGATCCCCTGCACGCCCTGGCGCAGGATGTCGTCGGCCTGGCGGAACGCCTCCAGCACCGAGGTCCGCCGCTCGACCGCCTGCAGCAGCTTCTCGTTGGGGACGATGATCAGGGTGTCGACGTTGTTGCGCAGCTTCTCGATTCCCTCGAGCGCCTGCTGCATCCGCCGTTTGCCCTCGAACTCGAACGGCTTGGTGACCGCGCCGACCGTCAGCGCGCCGATCTCCTCCTTGGCGATCTCGGCGATGATCGGGGCCGAGCCGGTGCCGGTGCCGCCGCCCTCGCCGGCGGTGACGAAGACCATGTCGGCGCCCTTCAGCGCCTCCTTGATCTCGTCGCGGCTCTCCGCCGCGGCGCCCGCCCCGACCTCGGGGTTGCCGCCGGCGCCGAGGCCGCGCGTCAGCTCCTGCCCGATCGAGAGCTTGATGTCGGCGTCGCATGCCTGCAGCGCCTGCGCGTCGGTGTTCACCGCGACGAACTCGACGCCCCGAATTCCGGCGTCGACCATCCGGCTGACGGCATTGGTGCCGCCGCCGCCCGCTCCGACGACCTTGATCACGGCCAGGTAAGTGGATTCCATCTCCCGATTTCTCCAAGCCCAGCCCCGGTGGGCTGGATTCTGCCCAGTCCGCCAGGACTGGATTTGAGTTGAGCCTTTGTTCCGTCCGACGCTTCAGCAAGGCTTAAGGGTTCAAGCCTATCGCTGAAGCACGTAAATTGCGCTCAACGTAGGGCATTCCAGGGGTTCTGTCAAACCCGCGGGAGACATCCTGCAAGCGATAACTCTCAAGTCTTACTTGAGAGTTAGCTTAGTCTAACCCTGCGGTTGAAGGTTCATTCGACGGGCGGAAGCGTATGTCCAGAGCCGCCTACCGCTGGGCGCCCGGGTGCGTGCAGGTCTACATAATCGAGTGCGGTGACCGATGGGTCCGCCAGCACCGCTGCCGCCGCCTTCCACTTCGCGCCAGCCTGGGAGGCGTCGCCGAAGCGCAGTTCGATCCCCGAACGCAGGTTCACGTCCACCCCGCTTTCGCCGTAATAGCTGCTTTCTACATAAGGACGCAGGCCCGCCGGGGCAGCACCAAGGACGCGGGCCTGCTGCAGGACGGGACCAGCCAGCTCCCCGCTCTTGGGTGGTGCGGAGAGCGGCAGGGCGGGCAGTTGCAGGCCTTCGGGCAGTTGAAGCCAGGTGAGGATCTGCCCATCGGGGCCAACCGCAACCGCATCGGAACCCGAACCGATCGTCGCCGTCGCTCGCGGCACCTGCAGATGCGCCTCGACGGTTCGATCGCGGATGAGAAACCAGTAGACGGCGGCGATCGCTGCGACCACAGCCAGGGCCAGGATCAGCCACCGCCTCACAGCTGCCACCCCTCCGGCCAGCGTACGTCGCCCAGCAGCTGCACCTCCGGCTCCAGCAGGACGCCGGAGCGCTCGTGCACGCGGCGGCGGCCGGCGGCCATCAGCTCGAGCACGTCAGCCGTCGTCGCCTCGCCGGCATTCTCGACGAAGTTGGCGTGCTTGGGTGAGAAGCGAGCGCCACCGACCTGGAGCCCGCGGCAGCCGGCGGCCTCCAGCAACTGACCGGCCGTGCGGCCTTCGGCACGCTCGTCCTCCGGGTTCTTGAAGGTCGAACCAAAAGTCTTGATACCCGACGGCTGCGCCTCATGACGCCGTTCGCGCATCGCCGCCATCGCTGCCTTGACCTCGTCAGGATCTGACGGTTCCAGCTTGAACGAGGCATGGGCGACCACCTCATCGGGGCGGAGGTTGGAATTGCGATAGGTGAAGTCGAGCTGCGCAGGAACGCGGCGCTGGCAACCGGCCGCCGTGCAAACCTCGACCGACTCCAGCACCCTGGCGAGCTGACCGCCGTAAGCGTTGGCGTTCATCTTCACCGCGCCGCCGACCGTGCCGGGAATGTTGACGCCGAACTCGATCCCGGAAAGACCCCAGCCGGCCGCTTTGGCCGCCGCCGAGGGGAGCCGGGCGCCACCGCCGCAGCGCAGGCGTGCTCCTTCGCGGCTGACCTGCGCCAGCTCGCCGTCGAGCTTCAGCGCCAGGCCGCGAAAGCCGTCGTCGGCGACAAGCAGGTTCGAGCCTGAACCGACGACGCCGATCGCCATGTCCTCCCCCGCCGCCCAGGCGAGCAGCTCGCCGAGCTTCTCCGCGTTGCCAGGGCGGGCGAACCAGTCGGCCACACCACCGGTGCGGACCGTGGTCAGGCGAGCGAGGGAAACGTCGCGTTCGACCCCGGCTGGCGCTCCTGTCATGCGCCTGCTCCAACCCGGCTCAGCGCCTCGCTCACCTTGAAGATGTTGCTGGCGCCGGCGGTCACCACAACCACACCGGGCTCGAGACGCGCTTCGAGCGCCTCCTGCGCCTGCTCCAAGCTCGGCGCCCAAATCACCGGCCTTCCCCCCATCCGATCGGCGGTGGCGCGGGCGACGTCGAGGCCGCTGACGCCGGCCAGCTCGCCGACGGGCTCCTCACGTGCCGGGTAGACGTCGAGCACCACGACTTCATCGGCCAGCGCCAACGCCACGCCGAACTGCTCGGCGAGCGCCTTGGTGCGCGAGTAGAGATGCGGCTGGAAGGCGGCGATCAACCGCGCGGGCCTCATCTCCCGCAATGCCTCCAGGGCCGCCCTCACCTCGGTCGGGTGGTGCGCGTAGTCGTCGTAGATCCGCGCGCCGCCGCGTTCGCCCTTGAGCTCGAGCCGGCGATGGACGCCGGGAAAGTCAGCCAGCGCCGCCGCCACGTCGTCGAGATCGAAGCCGGCGAGCTCGGCGGCGGCGAGCGCGGCGCGGGCATTGAGCACGTTGTGCGCTCCAGGTACGGCCAGCGACAGCTCGCTCGGGCCGGGCACGTAAGCACCAAAGGCATGTTTGGCCCCTCTCAGGGGCTCAACATAGACCTCGTGGTCGGGACGAACCGCTTTCTCGGCAGTGGCCAGGAACTGATCGAACGCGGCGCGAAGCTCGGCGATCGACCCCCAGCGCGAGTGGTGGTCCATCTCGACGTTCGTGATGACGGCGATCTCCGGCCTCAGATCGAGGAAGCTGGCGTCGCTCTCGTCAGCCTCGGCGACAACCCACTCGCCATCCCCCCAGCCGGCGTTGGCGGCGGTGCCGTCCGGTCCCAGGCTGGGAACCTCGCCGCCGATGAAGAAGGCCGGATCGGCGCCGATCGCTTTCAATGCCCAGACGAGCATCGCCGCCGTCGTCGTCTTGCCATGAGTCCCCGCGATCGCGATCAGCCGCTTCTCCGTACACAACTCGGCCAACAGCTCTCCGCGCCTGCGGATCGTCAGCCGACGTTCGCGCGCCAGCGCCAGCTCGGGATTGTCCGCGGGGATCGCCGTCGAGACGACAACCTCGACGCCCTCCGGCAGGTTCGCGGCGTCGTGGCCGACGACCGGATCCAGGCCGGCGCCACGCAAACGCTCCATATATGAGGAGTCGGCACGATCGCTGCCCGTCACGATCGCGCCAAGCTCGCGGCAAACCAGCGCCAAGCCGCTCATCCCGGCTCCGCCAACGCCGATGAAATGCAGCCGCCGATCGCTCCACCCGCTCACGATCGCACCGCCGTGAGCACCTGGTCGGCGATTCGCCTCGCCGCATCGGGCTTGGCCAGTGCCGCGGAGGCTGCCGACATCTCCGCCAGGCGCAGCTCGTCATCGAGGAGCCCTCCGATCTCGATCGCGAGCCGCTCGGCATTCAGCTCCTCGTCTTTGATCACGCTCGCGGCGCCGGCCCCCGCCATCCAGGCAGCGTTGCTCTCCTGGTGGCCGGCTGCGGCGTGCGGGTACGGGACGAGGACGGCCGGACGGCCGGTCGCGGTCAACTCGAAGACCGAGCCCCCCGAGCGCCCCAGGACCAGGTCGCAGGCCGCGAGGCAGTCGCCCAAGTTCGGCTCATAGGCGAGCAGGGTGTAGCGGTCCGGGTGGGGCGCGGAGGTGAGCCGCTCCTCGAGCTCGGGAAAGTCACGGCGTCCGGCAATGTGGACGACGTCGAAGTCGCGTCCGTCCCGCTCGGCCAGAGCCTCCAGCGCACACCCGTTGATCGAGCGGGCGCCCTGGCTGCCCCCCATCACCAGCAGGCAGCGTGCCCCCGTCGCGATCCCGAAGCGCTCGCGGGCGTCGGCGCGATCGGCGTCGAGCACCGCCGCCGGCACCGGCCGGCCGGTGACCAGGTAGCGCTCAGCTTCGCGCCCGGCAATCGGGAAGGCGAGGCAGACCCGCCGTGCGAAGCGGGCGAGCAGGCGGTTGGCGAGGCCGAGGTGGCTGTCGGCCTCGGTCAGCACCAGCGGGATGCGAGCAAGCACGGCGGCGAGGCCAACCGGCCCAGCGACAAATCCACCGCCGCCCATCACCACATCGGGACGGCGGCGCCAGAGCACACGCAGGGCGGTACCGACAGCTGCAAGCGCCTCGACCCCGGCAACCGCCGCGCGCAGGCGACTGCCGCGGTCGATGCCACGCGCCTTGAGGAACTCGATTTCATAGCCGGCTGCCGGCACCAGGTCTGCCTCGATCCGCTCGCGCGTGCCGAGGAAGGAGACCTCGGCGCCACTAGCCCGAAGCTCGTCTGCGACCGCTATGGCCGGCACGACGTGACCGGCCGTTCCCCCGGCTGCGATCACCACTCTCGGGACTCCTGGCCCGTGCACCTTTCGATCGGCTCCTTCCACGCGCGGGCTGGCGCCCACCCTCGACGACTCGCAGTTTGCCAGCGCGGGCGGTCCCCCCGCGGGCGACATTGAGGATCAGCCCGATGGCGAAGAGCGTGGCCAGCAGGCTGCTGTTCCCATATGAGACAAGCGGAAGCGGCACGCCGGTCAGCGGCGCCAATCCCATCACCGCGAAGAGGTTGATCGTCGCCTGCACGAGGACGAGCGAGGTGAGGCCGGCGACGAGCAGCTTGCCGTAGTTGTCCTTGGCTTTCTTGGCAACTTGGAGTCCGGCGTATCCGAAGAGGGAGAAGAGACCAACCACGCCGAGGATGCCGACCAACCCCAGCTCCTCGCCGATCACCGCCGAGATCATGTCGGTGTGCGCCTCGGGCAGGTAGAAGGCCTTCTGCACGCCGTTGCCGATCCCAACTCCGAAAAGACCGCCGGAGCCAAGCGCGATCTTCGCCTGCGCCGCCTGAAAGCCGGCGCCGCTGGCGTCTGCACCCGGGTTGAGGAATCCGGTCAGGCGCGCCATCCGGTAGGGCTCTATCACCGTCATCAGCAGGGCGAAGAGGGCGAGCACGGCGGCGATCACGGCCAGATCACGCAGGCGCATGCCGGCGGCGATCAGGGTCGCGGCGACGGCGAAGGCGACGACCATCGCCGTGCCCAGGTCCGGCTCGACGACGATCAGCAGCGTCGCGGCGCCGACGACCAGGAGGAAGGGCATCAGGCCCTCGATCGTCCGCGCCCGCTTCGGCTTGCGCGCAAGCAGATCGGCGCCGTAGAGGACCAGTGCCACCTTGGCGAGCTCGGAGGGCTGCAGCTGGATCGAGCTCGGTCCGATCCAGCGACTGGCGCCGTTGACCGTGGTGCCGCCGAAGAGCACGGCGAGCAGAAGGAGCAGCGAGACGCCGAGGATCGCCGGCGTGAGGCGACGGACCGCAGCGAGCCCGTGCCGCGCCGTGAGGTGCATGACCGCCAGCCCGAAGGCGCCGAAGATCAGGGTCCGCTTCAGGTAGAAGGCACTGTCGGAGAGGCCGCCGTCGTTGAGGATGCGGGTGGTCGAGCTGGCGGAGAAGACCATCACCGCGCCGAAGGCCAGCAGGCAGAGGGTCGCGGTCAGCAGCATGTTGTACTCGGCCGGCAGCTTGGCGGCATGCCGTTTCTTCGCCTTCGACTTCCCGCCCCTGGCCCCTGACCAGGGCAGGGACAGCGTGCGGGCGCTCACTCGAGCTCCTCGACGACCTCGCGGAAGCGATCGCCGCGCCGTTCGAAGTTCTCGAAGGCGTCGAAGCTGGCGCAGGCGGGTGAGAGCAGGACCACCTCGCCCGGTCCAGCCGCAGCGGCAGCGCGGCGCACAGCGTCTTCGAGGTCGGTGCAGCGATGCAACTCGACCCCTGCGGCGATGACCGGCGCCAGCTCGGCCGCCAGGCGGTCGGCGGTGGCGCCGACCAGATAACAGGCGACGCAGTGCTCACGCACCGGCTCCAGCAGCGGGGCGAAGAGCTCCCCCTTCTCGCTGCCGCCGAGGATCGCGTGGACGCCCCCCTCGAAAGCGCCAATGCCGACGACCGCCGAGGCGACGTTGGTCGCCTTCGAGTCATTGACGAAGCGCACGCCGCCGCGTTCGGTGACCTGCTCCAAGCGATGCCTGACCCCGGCAAAGCTGCGCAAGCCCTCGCGGACTGCGTCGCGGTCGAGGCCCATCGAGAGCGCGGCCGTCGCAGCCGCCATCGCATTGGCGACGTTGTGCTCGCCGACGATGCCGAGCTCGCTCGTTGCGATCAGCGGCTCGCCGTCATAGAACAACGTCCCCTCGGCGAGCGCCACCTCGCAATCGGGGGCGGCGCCACGGCAGAAGGCGACCCGGCGAGCACAGCCGCCCAAATCGGTTCCGGCCAGAAGCGGATCGTCAGCGTTGTACACGGCAACGTCATCGTTGCCCTGCTTGGCGAAGATGCGCAGCTTCGCCGCCAGATAGGAATCGAGATCCGGATGGCGGTCGAGGTGGTCGGGGGCGAGATTGAGGAAGACCGCGCACTCGGGAGCGAAGTGCGCGGTGTCTTCGAGCTGGAAGCTCGATGCCTCGCAGATGACGGTCGCATCGGACTCGATCTCTCCGGCCAGCGAGGAGAGCGGCATACCGACATTGCCGGCGACTGAGACCGTCTCGCCCGCGGTGCGGTAGATGTGGCCGAGCAGCTCGACCGTGGTCGTCTTGCCGTTGGTCCCGGTCACGGCGAGGAAGCGATTCGGGATCGTCCGCCAGGCGAGCTCGAGCTCGCCGACCACGTCGATTCCGCGCTCCAGCGCGGCAGCGATCACCGGCGCCTCCCGAGGCACGCCCGGGCTCTTGACAACGGTCCGTGTGCGATCGAGCTGAGCCAGTCCATCCGTATCCAGGACAACTTCGACGCCGTCCCCCGCCAGCCCTGCCGCGCCATCGGGATGCCCAGAGTCGACACCCCTCACCTCCTCCCCGCGCCCGGCGAGCAGCCGCGCAGCGGCACAGCCCGACCGCGCCAGGCCGACGACCAAGAATGGACCGGCAGGCAGCGGCGGTCGTGGCTTGCGAGGCGGCGGCGGGCTCATCCACCTATGTTCGCTATCGCCGCGTCTGCTTCCTGTCGGAACCGGCTAAATCGTCTAGCTCGCGCCGTCGTTGAGATCGCGATCCGAGCCTGCTTCGCGCTTCTCGATCTCCCGATCTTCCATCCAGAGGTGCAGGAGGAAGGTCGAGGCGATCACAGCGATCAAGATCGCCCACATGGCACCCCGGCCCCACGCGGGGGCGTTCGCGACCAGGATCAGCGGCGCAAGGATCGCCATGGCGATCCCGTAGGGAATTACCCAGGTCCGAAACATGTCCTAGAGGATACTCACCGCTCGGACATTTGTCAGCACGTAAATACCTAAACCGATCGCCGTTCCGTAGTAACTCCCCTTGATCGACAGCCGCACCCGGGCATCCTCATCCCCACCCCTGATCCAAGCAGCGGTATGCCCGATGAATCCGCCAACGAGCGCCCCAAGCCCGATCACGCCAGGTTCGGATGGGTTCGGCAGTGCTGCAACGGGGACCATGCGCCGACCGTAGGAGGACAGGACGCACGCGTGGTGCGCACAAAGCGATTTCTCTGTGACGCCTTTGTCTCAGTAGAGCGCCGTGGCCAGCCGCTTGCGGTACTCGCGAGCGGCGGGGTCGGCTGGGTCGGCTTCGCTGGGGATGCCGACGATGATGCGGCGCAGGTCCTCGCGAGTGTCCTCGTCGGCACCCTCGATCTGGTCCAGCAGGCAGCATCTTGCAAGGGCCGCACCACTCGGCCCAGAAGTCGACAACGACCGGGACCCGTCGGGAGCGCTCGATCACCTCCTGCGCGAAACTCGCCTCGGTCACCTCGATCGCCATGGCGGCAGCTCAGATCGGTGGGTTGGATTGCGGTAATTCCCCGATGCGCCTGGCCGTCGTCAGCAATACGGTCTCTTTGGAGCGGGGAATTTCCACCAAGGAGGAGAGATGTCAAACGTAGACACCGCCCGGTCGGCCTACGAGGCCTTCGGGCGAGGCGACCTCGCTGCACTTCAGGGCGATTTTGCCGAGGACGCAGTCTGGTACACGTCCGAGGAGCTGCCGCTCGGCGGCGAGACCCGCGGACGCGACGCGATCATGGGCAACTTCGCTCAGATCCCCAACTACTGGTCGTCGTTCAGCGTCGAACCGAGTGAATTCATCGACGCCGGCGACACCGTCGTGGTGCTCGGCACCCAGCGCGCCGCGAACGACAACGGCAGCTTCGAGTCGCCCTTCGTCCACGTGATGAAGTACGACGGCGACGGCAAGCTCGTGCGCGGCGAGTTCCACACCGACAGCGCCAAGGCGGCGAAGCTGCTCAGCTGACCACAGAGGGGACGCCGAGCCCGGCAAGCTCGAGCTTTTCGGCGACCACCGCTCGCTGCTCGTCGAGCGGGTGGCCGCAGGAGCCGGGCTCGGCTCCCTCAACCACTCGCTCGGATCGATCGCGGAGGCGAATCCGCAAGCGACTGGGAAAGGTCATCCGCAGACGGGTGAGGTCGAGCTCGCCGATGGCGCTTGGCGGCCGGTGGCGCAGCCGCTGCAGCAGCGAGCCGCCCACAGCGCGGCGCAGATCCCGATCGCGCCTGAGCGCCTGCACAAGGGCCGAGCCGGGGTTTGCACCATCCATGTTGACGTCGGACAGGCGGCGGCGGATGCGCAGCAGGTCGCGCAGCCCGAGGTCCGGCGAGGCGCCGGCTTCGAGCGTCCCGAGCAGGGTCCTGGCGGTCAGCGCAGGGTCGTGGCGCAGGTGGATCCGCGCGGCGAGCTCGCGGATCGGCGCCTCGTTCTCCTCCAGCCAAATCGGCTCCAGCTCGGCAGGGGTGAGACGGCCGGCGAGCAGGGCGATCGCAGCGCTGAGCTTCGCCGAGAAGTTGACCCGCACGGGCGAGAGGTCCGACCCGGTGCCGAGCTCCTCCATCTCGCAGGTGAGCCAACCGGTTTCAATCTCGATCGCGGCGACGTCCCCCGCCTCGACCTCCGCCGCGCATGCCGCCTCGACGACCGACTGGAGGTAAGCGCAACCCGGCAGGCGCTTGAAGGCAAGTGAATCGGTGAGCCAGACCCGACCGAAGCCCGCAAACATCGCTGGACGGGGCGCGAAGGAGAGGGTCGCGAGAACGCCCCTGGGGTGCTCGATTACATCCAGCGCGCCGGTGATGCCCTCCGCCGCCAGCAACGCCGCGCGCGCACCGGCCGCCGCCGGCTCTGCCGCCGTCAACAGCTTGCTTTTCGGCCCCATGAAGCCCGGCCACATGCCATAGGGCGGCTGGTAGAGGGCGATCGCGATCGCGTGCGCGGTGCGCTCGGCGTCGAGGCCGAGGCCGAGCGCTGCTGCCACCGCCGCCGAGGCGCAGTGGATCGAAGCCCAGAATTGACCATTGTGGGGGCCGAGGAAGAGCGCGGCGCCGAGCCTTCCAGCAACCTCGTTGGCGGCGACCTGGGCGACCGTTGCCCGCTTGTCATCGGCCGCAAAAGCGGCGGCCGCCGGCACCGCCGAGTGCCCGGTGTGACCCATGAAGAGGTAGTCGTCCCAATCATGGGCGATCGAGGCGGCGGCGGAGCGGTAGATCTCTCCGACCGGACCGTCCGCCGCAACCGCGGCGAACGGTGCTGCCTCGCCCTCCCCCGCAGCGCGACCCGCCCTGATGCTCAGCTCTTGCAGTCGTGCACGCGTGCGCACGCTTTCAGGCAGGTCGTCGAACGCCAGATCGGTCGCCCACCCCGCGATCTCCTCGCAGACGGTCACCCGCCGATGTTCTCACGGACGAGGCTAGGTCCCGGCCGTCATCCCGTCGAGATCCCGCCGCAGCTCCTTCAGCTCATCGCGGATGCGGGCGGCCTCCTCGAAGCGGAGGTCGTCCGCGGCGGCGAGCATCTCCTCCTCCAGGGAGACGATCGTGCGCTCCAGCTCGGCCGGGTCGGCGAACTCGCCGCTTGACCTGCGGCGGCGGCGTTTCGGCGCCCGGTCCTCCATCGCCAGGAACTCGGCCATCTCGGAGATGCCCTTGCGGACGGTCTCCGGCGTGATCCCGTGCTCCTTGTTGTAAGCGAGCTGGATCGCCCGGCGGCGGTCGGTCTCGCTCATCGCCGCCCGCATCGCATCGGTCTCCTTGTCGGCGTACATCAGCACGCGACCGTTGACGTTGCGGGCCGCTCGGCCGATCGTCTGCACGAGGCTGGTCTCGCCGCGCAGGAAGCCCTCCTTGTCGGCGTCGAGGATCGCCACCAGCGAGACCTCGGGCAGGTCGAGCCCCTCGCGCAGCAGGTTGACCCCGACCAGCACGTCGTACTCGCCGAGGCGCAGATCGCGGATGATCTGAATCCGTTCGAGGGTGTCGATCTCCGAGTGCAGGTAACGGACCTTGATCCCGTACTCGAGCAGGTAGTTGGTCAGATCCTCGGCCATCTTCTTGGTCAGCGTCGTCACCAGCACCCGCTCGCCTCCGTCCGCACGAATCTTGATCTCGTTCATCAGGTCGTCGATCTGATTCTTCGTCTCGCGCACCTCGATCTCCGGGTCGACGATCCCGGTCGGCCGCACGATCTGCTCGACCGTGCGCGAGGACTCGGCCCGCTCGAACAGCCCCGGCGTCGCCGAGACCATCACCAACTGGTCGACCCGCTGCAGGAACTCGTCGAACTTGAGCGGCCGGTTGTCGATCGCCGACGGCAGGCGGAAGCCGTAGTCGATCAGCGTCTGCTTGCGCGAGCGGTCCCCCTCGTACATGCCGCCGATCTGGGGAATCGTCTGGTGGGACTCGTCGACGAAGACGACGAAATCGTCGGGGAAGTAATCGATCAGCGTGTGCGGCGGACTACCCGGCGGACGGCCATCGAGTATGCGTGAGTAGTTCTCGATGCCGGAGGTGAAGCCGAGCTCCTTCAGCATCTCGATGTCGTAGGCGGTGCGCTGCCGCAAGCGGTGCGCCTCGAGCTGCTTGCCTTCATCCTCGAGTTCGGCGGTGCGCGCGTTCAGTTCGTGGCGGATTTCCTCCACCGCCCGCTCGAGCGTCTCGTCTTTGGTGACGTAATGGGATGCGGGCCAGACCGAGACGTGGTCGATCGTGTCGAGGATCTCGCCGGTCAGCGGGTCGAAGTGCTGAATCGACTCGATCTCGTCGCCGAAGAGGTTGATCCTGTAGGCCGACTCGGCGTAGGAGGGCATGATCTCCAGCACCTCGCCGCGCACCCGGAAGGCGCCGCGGCCGAGCACCGGGTCGTTGCGCTGGTACTGCATCTTGACCAGCTTGCGCAGAACCTCGTCACGGTCGATCGAATCGCCGAGCTTGAACAGCTGCATTTTTTCGTTGTAGACCTGGGGCGAGCCGATGCCGTAGATGCAGGAGACCGAGGCGACGATGATCGTGTCGCGACGGGCGAAGAGCGCCGCCGTCGCCGCGTGGCGCAGGCGATCGATCTCGTCGTTGATCGAGGAGTCCTTCTCGATGTAGAGGTCCTGCGCCGGCACGTAGGCCTCGGGCTGGTAGTAGTCGTAGTAGGAGACGAAGTACTCGACCGCGTTTTCGGGGAAGAACTCGCGGAACTCGTTGCAGAGCTGCGCCGCGAGGGTCTTGTTGTGGGCGATCACCAGGGTCGGCCGCTGCACCGCTGCGATCGTCCCCGCCATCGTGAAGGTCTTACCGGTACCGGTGGCACCGAGCAGCGTCTGGAAGCGCTCACCCTGCTCCAACCCTTCAGCCAACCCGGCGATCGCCCCAGGCTGATCCGCCGTGGGCGTATATGCGGGGTTGAGCTTGAAATCCGGCACCGCGGTGACCTTACCGGGGTGCGTTTGCGTTGCAGTAGACCGCAAACGCACCCTGCCGCCGAATCATGGATAGGATAAACGCACAAGTTCCGCTTTGTAGCCTGCTGTCTGTAGTACTGCTGTCAGCAAACACAGAGAATTCCATCCATGAAACCACGCGACCGCTTCGCCGTCAGCCTGCGTAAAGCCCGGCAGAAAGCCGAAATCTCCCAAGAGGAGCTCGGGTTTCGCTGCGATCTGCACCGCACCGAGATCTCACTGCTGGAGCGCGGCGGCCGTGAGCCGCGGCTCGGCACGATCATCAAGTTGTCCAGCGCCCTCGGTGTAACCCCGGAAGAACTCTGCACGGGCATCAGCTGGAACGTCAACAAACAGCGCTTCGTTTTCAAGAAGTGACATAGCGTCAAGCGCCGCTCCTCCGCTTCGCGTCCGGGGCGGGCTAAGGCAGGAATTCTTCGATGATGCTCCCTGCAGGGCCTAGGAACGTCTGCAGGTTGTCCAGCAGGGAGCGGGCATCCTGGATCAGTTCGATTGCCTGGTCGATCGGGATCTGTCGCAGCGTCGCCCGCAGCGGCGCCGCCAGGACCGGGTTGAGTGCGCCGGCGCGTTCGGCGTCGTCGACCGCGCGCAGCAGACCCGCCCTTATCGCCCGCGCCAGCTCGGCGTCTTCGATCCCGTAGCGCTGGGTGAAGCGCTCGCGCGAGGCGGGAGTTGCCAGAGCGCGGGCGAGCGTCTCGCGACTGACGCCAAGCTCGCAGGCGGCGCCATCGAGCGCCGAGAGCGAGAACTGCTCGGCGATCTGCTGCAGACCTTCGGGATTGCGCCAGGGCCGCGGCTTGCACGGATCCTGCGTCTTGGCCGGCTCATAGGACGCTCCGCCGGCTGCCAGATAGGCGAACACCAACGCCAGCGAAGCGACAATCGCAGCACCTACCAGGAATGCGCCTCGCGTCTCCGTCCTCACAGTTCCACCCTCCGCGCCAGGCCGATCGGGATCAGCGCCAGCAGACCGATCAGCGCGCCGAGGCCGAACGAAGGACTGAAGGCATGGGTCGCGGCGCGATCGAGCTGATCCTGGAGTTCTTCACGCAGGAGGATGACGTCGGCGCGATCACCAGGATCCTCGGGCAGGGGTTCGAACACGGGACCGATCGTCGGCACCTTCCCCCGCTCGCCTTCGAGCCTGTCCTCGATCCGCTGCGCCAGCTGTAACTTGAGCAATGGTTCGACCCGAGAGTCGAGCACGACCGCGGTGCTGGCATCGATCGCATCGCGGCGCTGCTGGGCTATGTCGGAGGTGAAGAGCGGCGTCAGCGCGATCAGCCCGATCGCCACACCCGCGTGGCGGGCGGAGATCGTCCAGCCGCCGTGAAGCGCCTGCGGCGCTCGGCCCGCCAGCGCCGTCTCGGTCAGAGCCGAGAGGACCAGCGCCAAGCCGACGCCGACCAGGAGCTGCGGCGGCAGGGTGAGCGCCACCTCGGCCTTGGGCAATAGGGCGAGGCCGCCGAGACCGCCGGCAACGAGGATCGCCCCGGCCGCAGCCCGGGCGCGCTCGCTCCCAGCGGCCGGGCCGAGCCGAGCGCCAAGCAGGGCGGCGATCGGCATCACCGAGACGACGATCGCCGCGCCGATCGGGCTGAGGCGCCAGCCTTCGATCAGCAGCAGGACGAGCAGGAAGAGGGCGGCCGCGATCGCCGCCGAGACCATCGCCAGGGCGAGGTTGGCGAGCAGATGCGGCCGGCCGGTGCGGCGCAGCTCGGTGGCGATCACTCCGGTCGCCGCCTCGTGGCGGGCGACGGCGAGGACGGGCACGCCAGCCGCGATCGCGATCGGGGCTTGCAGGAGGAAGATCGACTGCCAGGAGACGAGCTCGGTCAGAAGTCCGCCGACCGCCGGCCCGAGCGCGGCCCCTGCAGCCCCGGCGCCGGCCCAGATCGCGACGGCGCGGCGCTCCGAGCCAACCGCCGCGGGCAGCAGCTCGAGCACCGCCGTCACCGCGGCCGCGCCGCCAAGCGCCTGCACACAACGGGCCGCGATCAGGGTGCTGAGCTCGCTGGCCAGGCCACAGGCCAGCCCGGCGCCGGCAAAGACCGCCAGCCCGATCGCCGCGGCACGACCGGGGCCGATGCGGCGCGCGAGATGCGCGGCGGGCACGGCCGCCAGCGCCATCACCAGGTTGAACGAGACCAGAACCCAGGTGACCCCGGCGACGCTCGTGTCCAGCTCGCGGTAGATCTGCGGCAGGGCGAGGACGACGATCGAGGAATCGGCGAGGACGAGACCGACGGCGACGGCCAGCGCGGCCAGACGAGGTCGCGGCGGCGCGCTCAATAGCCGAGCTCCTTGGCGTACTTCTCGCGGTAGGCCCGCTGCTTGTCGAGCACGTTTTCGACGTAGGCACGCGTTTCGGGGTACGGAATGCCGGCGATCGAGAGGTCGCTGCCACCCCAGCGGTCGACGTTCGCCGGGCCGGCATTGTAGGCGGCGAGGGCGGCGATCACGTCACCGTCGTAGCGGTCGAGGAGTTCACGCAGGAGGTAGGTGCCATAGCGGATATTGATTTCGGGATCGGAGAGATCGCCGAGGTGAAAGGTAGTGCCGCCGCTGCGGCGCTCGATTTCGTTCGCCGCTGCGGGGGTGATCTGCATCAGGCCGCGAGCACCGGCGCCCGAGGTTCGGTCTTCGAACTTCGACTCCGAGTAGATCACGGCCGCGATCAACGCCGCGTCGACCCCCTTTTCCCGCGATTGCTGCCGGATGATGTCCTCGTGCCGCAGGGGCAGCGTCAGCTCCTGGATCACGTCGCCGAACTTGCCGAACAGGCCCAGCGCCAGCCCCACCGCGACAGCGGCGACGACCGCCGCACCGCCGACGAGCAGCCGCCGGCGCCGGCGCCTCGCCCTTCGCTTCATCCCTTGAGCTTCTCGACGAGGGCGGACAGCTCCCGCTCGAGGTCCTCGACGCTGCCGTCGTTCTCGACCACGTGCTCGGCGCGGGTCGCCTTCTCCTGCTGAGCGAGCTGGCGCGCCTCACGCTCGTCGACCAGGGCGTGGCCGCGACCGGCAGCCCGCTCGCGCCGCAGCTCGTCGGAGGCGATCACGGCGACGGTCGTATCGAAGACCTTCTCCATGCCGGACTCGAACAGCAACGGCACCTCGACCACGGCCACATCGGCGCCCGCCGGCAGCGATGTCAGCCAGGCGCCGATCCGTTCCCCGACGAGAGGATGGATCTGTCCCTCCAGCCATTTCAGCTCCTCGGTGTCGGCAAAGACGATCGAGCCGATCCGATCGCGATCCACAGTCCCACCCGGTGCGACCCTCCTCCCCCACCGCTCCACCAGTCTAGGCAGCAGCGGCTCGGTCTCGAGCAGCTCGTGCACCACCGCATCGCTGGAGATCGTCGCCGCCCCAAGCCGCTCGAAGGCCGCAAGCGCCTCCGACTTGCCAGCCGCAATCCCCCCCGTCAGCCCGATCGTCAACGGCCGGGCCAAACCGTGACCTCAAGACTCGACGGAGTCGGACTCCTCAGCCTCAGAAGCCTCAGGCTCAGACTCCTCAGCCACCTCATCGGCTGGGCCAGTCGCCTCCTCGGCCACGGACTCCTCAGCTTCCTCCGCAGTGGCGTCCTCGGCGGGCTCCTCGTCCGCGACAGGACCCGTGGCCTGAGGCTCTGATCCCTCGCCGTTTGAGCCAGCGGCCTCAAGTTGCTCGCCGAGGTCCCCCATCGGCATGTTCTGCCCCTCGACCCGCTTGATGCTCAGCGAGAGCCGCCGCCGCTCCTCGTCGATCTCGAGGATCTTCACGTTCAGCTTCGAGTCCGGCTCGACCACCTCGTTCGGGCTCTCGACGTGATGGTCGGCAAGCTCGGAGATGTGGACCAGGCCCTCGACCCCGGGCAGGATCTCGACGAAGGCGCCGAAGGCGACCACCTTGGTGACCGTCCCCTCGAGCACGTCGCCGGCGCGGTGCGTGCTGATGACCCGCTGCCACGGATCCTCCTGGGTCTGCTTGAGACCAAGCGAGATGCGCTGCCGGTCGCGGTCGATATCGAGCACTTTGATCCGCACCGTGTCGCCGATCGAGACGACCTCGGAGGGATGGTTGACGTGGCTCCAGGAAAGCTCGGAGATGTGGATCAGGCCGTCGATCCCGTCGAGGTCGACGAAGGCGCCGAAGTCGACGATGTTGGAGATCTTGCCCTCGACCACCTGGCCCGGCTCGAGCCGACCGAGGATCTGCTCACGGACCTCCTTGCGCTCTTCCTCGAGCACGGCGCGGCGCGAGAGGACCACGTTGTTGCGGCTGCGGTTGAGCTCGATCACTTTGCACTCCAGCGTCTGACCGAGGAACTCGTCGAGGTTGTGCACACGGCGAATGTCGACCAGCGAGGCGGGCAGGAAGCCACGCACGCCGAGGTCGAGGATGAGGCCGCCCTTGACGACCTCGATCACGCTGCCTTCGACCGGTTCGCCCGACTCGGCCGCGGCCTCGATCCGACGCCAGGCCTTCTCGAAACGAGCGCGCTTCTTGGAGAGGACCAGACGCCCCTCGGCGTCCTCCTTGGTCAGGACGAGGGCATCGATCTCCTCGTCCAGCTCAACCTCGTCAGCCGGATCGACCGACTTGCGGATCGAGAGCTCGGTCGAGGGAATGACTCCCTCCGACTTGTAGCCGATGTCGACCAGGACCTCGTCCTTGTCGATCCGCACGACCTTGCCTTTGACGACGTCGCCCTCCTCGAAGGAGACCATCGTCGCCGCGTAGTTGGGAACGACCTTGCCGTCGATTTCGACCAGCAGCCCGCCGGATCCCTCCACGGGGGAGCCGGTAGGCATAGGGGTCATGGTCGTATCGGTCACGGACACAGCGGCAGATCATTGCAAAGTAAGTACGCTCCACGTCGTGCCGATTCGAGCCACGAAGCGCGGCAAGGAGCGAACGCCGCTCGAGGGATCCTGCGACGTCCTCATCTGCGGCGCCAGTTTCGCCGGGCTTGCGGTCGCCCGCGAGCTGGCCGGCTCGGGGGCGGACGTGGTGGTGGTCGACCGCTACGAGATCGGCGAGCGACAGACCTCGGCCTGCGGCATCCCGACCGATTGGCTGCGCGCGGTCGGGCTGATGGAGGCCGAGCGACAGCGCTTCGATTCGCTGCTGATCCACACCCCCCACGGCAGCAGGCGCTACGAGCTGCCCTGGACCTTCTCCACCTTCGACTACCGCGAGCTCTGCCAGCTGTTCTGGCGCCAGTGCGACGCGCGCTTCGAGACCGCAAAGGTGAACGGCCGCGCCGCGCCCGCCAACGGCGACGGCGCGATCGCGGTCGAGACCGACCGCGGCGTGCTCTCGGCGCCGCTCGTCGTCGATGCGCTCGGCTGGCGCCGCGTGCTCGCCTCTGGCGACGGCTTCCAACCCCCCGATGCACCGCTCTCGCGCGGGCTCGAGGTGCATCCCGGGGGCAGCAGCGAGGACCTCGAGGTCTGGATCGACCGCCGCTACGTGCCCGCCGGATACGGCTGGTCCTTCCCCGCCCGCGACGAGCTGCGGATCGGCGTCGGCTCCTTCGATCCACGCTTCCACGTGCGCGCGACGACCGAGCTGCTGGCCGAGGACCTCGGCCGGGACCAGGTCCGCTATCAGGGCAACTGGATTCCGCACGAGCTGCGCCGCGCCACCGAGGGCGGCGTCTTCTTCGCCGGCGACTCGGCCGGGCACTGCCTGCCGCTGACCGCAGAGGGGATCAGGACCGCGATCTACTTCGGCATCGCGCTGGGAGGAGAGCTGCGCGCCGTTCATGAGGGCCGCCAGGACCGCGAGCGGGCAGCAGCCCGCTATGCCGAGTTCCACGACTCGCACGAGTGGAAGTTCCGCTGGATGCTGCGAGCGCAGCGCCTGGTACCGCGCATCCCACCGCGCCTGCTCGGACCGATGATCCGCCTGCTCGGCCGGAAGCGCTTCGTCGACTGGTCCTTCAACCACTACCTGCGGATCGCGCCGCCGCCGCCGTTCTCAGCGCACGACCAGAACGGTGCCCACCATCAGCAGGACGACACCGAGCACTCGCTCGGGGCCGAGCGGAACCTGGTCGAGGCCGAACAGGCCTAGCCGGTCGATCGCCACCGAGGCCGTCAACTGCCCGGCGATCGTCGCCGCGGCGACTCCACCGGCGCCGACGGCCGAGACCGCGATCAGCGCGTTGGTGACGTAGACCGCGCCGAGCAGACCACCGAGCAGGTAGTACCAGCTGACGTCGAAGGTCGAGTCGAGCCCGCCAGCCCTGCCACTGAGGACGACGATTGCGGCAAGGGCGATCGTGCCGACGGCGAAGGAGACGAGCGCGGCCGGCAGGCTCCCCGTCGCCTTGCCAAGACCTGCGTTGATCGGCGCCTGCAGGGCGATCAGACCGCCGGCAAGCGCGGTCAGCAAGACCGCCAGACCCTTATCCATGGGGACCGCCGGCCGGGAACGTGATTTTCGGTTGGGGTGCGTGTTGCATCGTGACTACTTGGCGTCGAGCCAGTCCCGGCCGACGCCGATGTCCACCTCGAGCGGCGGATCGAGCTGGTAGGCGGCGCACATCTCGCGCCGCACCAGCTCGGTCGCGTCCTCCATCTCCCCCGGCGGGCCCTCGAAGAGCAGCTCGTCGTGGATCTGCAGGACGAGGCGGGTCTTCGCGCCCGACCCGCGCAGAGCGCTCTGGCAGCGGACCATCGCCAGCTTGATGATGTCTGCGGCGGTGCCCTGGATCACCGTGTTGACGGCAAGCCGCTCACCGAGGCGCCGCGTGTTCGGGTTGCCGGATCGCAGCTCGGGGATCGAGCGCCGCCGCCCCATCAGCGTGCGCACGTAGCCCTCCTCCTGGGCGCGCTCGACCACCCCCTCGCGGAAAACGCGTACGGCGGGGAAGCGCTCCAGGTAGCGCGCGACGAATTCCTCGCCCTCTTTGCGCGGGATGTTGAGCCGGTCGGCCAGACCGAAGCCGGTCAAGCCGTAGACGATGCCGAAGTTGACCATCTTCGCCTTCGAGCGCTGGCCGACGTCGACCTCCTCACGCGAGATCTCGAAGACCTCCGCCGCGGTGGCGGCGTGGACGTCTTCGCCGGCGCGGAAGATCTCTTTCAGCACCTCCTCCTCGGCGACGTGGGCGAGCACCCGCAGCTCGACCTGGCTGTAGTCGGCGGAGAGCAGGCGGGCGCCGCTCTCGGCGATGAAGCAGGCGCGCACCGGGCGGCCGATCTCGGTGCGAATCGGGATGTTCTGCAGGTTGGGATTGGTGCTGGAGAGACGGCCGGTGGTGGTCGAAGCCTGGTTGAAGGTGGTGTGGACACGGCCGGTCTCGGGATCGATCAGCTCGGGCAGCGAGTCGAGGTAGGTGTTCTTCAGCTTGGTCAGCTCGCGCCAGGACTCGATCTTCTCGACGATCGGGTGCTCCTCGCGGATCTGGGCGAGCACGCGTGCGTCGGTGGAGAACCCGGTCTTGCCACGGCGTTTTTTCGTCAGGCCGAGCTTCTCGAAGAGGACGCGGCCGACCTGCTGCGGCGAGCCGATCGTGAACTCCTCCTCGGCCAGCTCGAAGATCTCCTTCTCCAGCGTGGCGATCCGCTCGCCGAAGCCGGCGCCGACCTCGGCCAGGCGCTCGGCGTCGAGCCTCAGGCCCTCGCGCTCCATCGCGGCGAGAACGTGGACGAGCGGCAGCTCGATCTCGTGCAGAAGCGACTCCAGCTCAAACTGCTCCAGGCGCGGTCGCTGGGTGTCGGCGAGCGCCGCGACGAGCCGCGCTTCCTCGGCGGGATCGAGCCCGGCCTCGACCTCCTCGCCGAGGGCCAGTTGAGCGCCGTCCTCGCCCTCGGCGGCAGCGCCCTCGGCGAGGCCGATGCCCGCGTCGGCCGCGAGCTCGGTCAGCTCGTAGGTGCGGCGCTGCGGCTCCAGCAGGTAGGCGGCGAGCATCGTGTCGTGGTCGAGCGTCAGCTCGACCCCCTCGCGGGCAGCGGCGGCCAGCAGGCCATGACGGCCGCCGCCAAGGGACTTGGCGTCGTGGGCGACAAACGGACGACCGGCGATGGCGACCGCCAGCTCATCGAGGGTCGCCGTGCCGGCGACGATCCGCGCGCCCTGCGCGGCAGCCCAGCGATCGCCGTCGATCGCCAGCGCCGTGCCGTCGTCGAGGTCGGACGGCGTCCCCTCCTCCGCCTCGACGGCGAGCTCCTCCTCGACGCTGCGCCCCGGAACCGCCTCGCCCTCCGGCAGGGCTTCTTCGAGCCGCTCCATCACGGCGCGCAGCTCGAACTCGCGCATGAAGTCGCGCAGGGCGCCGCGGTCTGGCTCGAACGACATCACCGCGCCGAGGTCGACGCCGGTTTCGATCTCGTACTGGAGAGTCGCGAGCTGCTTCGACATGCGCGCGTCGTCGGCGTGCTCCAACAGGTTCTGCTTGCGTTTGGCGCCGGAGACCTCCTCGACGCTGCCCAGCACCCCCTCCAGCGAGCCGAACCTCTGCAGCAGCTGAGTTGCGGTCTTCTCGCCTATGCCAGGAACGCCGGGGATGTTGTCGGAGGTGTCGCCGCGCAGGCCCATCAGGTCGGTGATCAGCTCGGGCGGCACGCCGTAGCGCTCCTCGACCGCCGCCTCGTCATAGACCTTCGTCTCGGTGATGCCGCGCGAGGTGCTCATCACCCGCACGCCCGGTCCGACCAGTTGGTAGGCGTCGCGGTCGCCGGTGACGACCATCACGTCGATCCCCTCCTCCCGCGCCTGGCGGGTGAGCGAGGCGATCACGTCGTCGGCCTCGTAGCCCTCGACCCTGACGTTGGCGTAGCCGAAGGCCTCGACCAGGGGCATCAGGTGCGGCCACTGCTCGCGCAGCAGGTCGGGGCGCGGTTTGCGCTGCGCCTTGTAGAGGTCGTAGGTGACCTCGCGCCCCGACATGCCGGCGTCCCAGGCGACGACCACGCCGGCCGGATGATGCTCGTCGATGACCTTGACCAACATCGAGGCCAACCCGTAGATGGCGTTGGTGGGCCGCCCATCGCTGGTCCCGATCGACTCCGGCAGGGCAAAGAAGGCGCGGTAGGCAAGCGAGTTGCCGTCGATCAGGAAGAGCTCGCCAGGGTGGTTCACGGGGCGATCATAGGCGCGGGCACGGAGGGGGTGGACGACCCGCCCGCCCGCGCATAGGATCGCCAGGTGCCGACCATCTCCAGCGACTCGCTCTTCGGCCGGCTGCTGTCCAGCTACGGCGCGATCGCGGCCGCGCTGGCTGCGCTGCTCTACCTGGCCGGGGTCACGACCCTCACCTTCCGCATGCACATGGCGGGGTTGAGCGCCCATGAAATGCTGCCGCTGTTCTCACTCGATCAGCTGCTTCGGGTTGGCCTGACCTGGATCTACCCGGCAATCCCCGCGCTGCTGGGGCTGTCGCTGCTGTATGTCGTCAGCATCTTCTTCGAGCGCAAGCTGGGCGAGGAGGCCGAGCTCTTCGAGGCGCAGCGCATCGGCCAGATCCCGGCGTCCGACCGCGGAGCCTGGCAGGAGTCGTTCGCCAAGCTCCAGCACTCCACGGATTGGTCGGCGATCAGATCCGAGGTCAGCAGGGCGATCGGCGAGCGCCGGGGCGATCCGAACCTGAAGCAATGGAAGCGGCTCCGCTGGCGACTCACCCTCTTCACTGTATGGACCGGGCTGATCGGCGTCGCCCTGCTTGTCGCGTGCCTGCCGCTCTCCGTCGCGGTTGGGATCGGGACGGCCATCGCCTTCGGCCTGACCGCGCTGTTGACCGGCACGCGGCCCGCACAGCAGGCCCTCCTCCCCATCTTCGCGGTCGTCGCGCTGGGGATCCTCGTCAACGCGATCGTCAATCCCCGGCCCCTGCCGCATGCGACCGTCACAATGGATTCATCTGCCAAGAAGAGCGGCGACCTCGCGGTCGTATCCGACGGCACCTGGTACCTGGGCGACGGCGACGGCGGCGTCATCGCGGTTCCCCTGGACGAGATCAAATCCTCCTACCTGAAGTCACAACCCCAGTCGAAGTCCCTCTGGGAAGCCTTCGTCGACGGAAGCTGACGCATCGGCGTGTCAGTGCGATCTCGCCACGATCGCCGGATCTGAGCCGCCACACGATGCGGTTCGCCCGTCACCTGCCGTTCGGATAACCGCACGATCTCGTAGCCCAATGCGCGCAGCCCGAGGTCACGATCGCGGTCATCCTCAAAGGCGACGCGGCCACGGTGGTAGCGGTAGCCGTCTGTTTCCACGATCAGCCTCCGGTCACGCCAGAGGAAGTCGACCAGATACGGACCGACGCGGACATTGACCTCCGGCATGGGCAGGTGATGACGGCGGCAGAGTCGCAGGAAGTCGCGCTCGAGATCGCTGCGAGTGCGGTCCTTCTTCTCGCCATCCAGATCATCGATCGGCAAGCCGAGAACGTTCGCTTGGCGGATCGCGCGGCGGAGTTCTTGCGGCAAATCAGTCCGGGCTTTCCCCCGTTTCCCACGACCCGTCGGAGATCCGAGATCGTTCTGGCTGGCGCCGTTACTGGGATAGCACAATGACTGAGTGCCGCGCCCCAATAGTCGAGGACGGCCATCGTCGAATCCATGTCATCCGGGTCGTCCGCCTTGTCGGCCGAATTCGACCGACTCGCCTTTCCGCACGCGAGTATCGCGGCCATCCAGCCGCCTTTTTTTGAGATGCCCGAGTGACCCACCGCATAGACACCCTGGTGCAGTCGGTGAAGACGGCCAGCCTCAACGCGTCGCCTCACGGCGTCCCTGCTCACCCCAGCCTCGCTCAACTGGCCGATCGAGATCACGCCGTGCTGCCGGGTCGCCACCCTCGCGACCTTCCCGTCTGCCCTGGCGTTTTTTGCGTCCATATGACGCATAAGTCGCCAGGAGGCGCTGGTTCCCCCCTTCGGGGGTTCGAAATGTCGCAACGTCCGCGCCGCGACGGTCAAATGGGAGGCGGCGAAGCAGCGAACAACCCCACTCCGGGGACGAAGCGACCGACGCGGGCGGCGTATTCGGCGTAGGTGGCACCGTGCACTTTGAGCAGATACGGCTCCTCCACCAGCCGCACCTGCAGCTCGAGGGCGACTACCAAGGCGACGATCGCGCCGAGAGAAAGGGCGCTGGGGACCATCAGCACGAGGCCGATGACCGTTGGGATCATCGCGCTGTAGATCGGATTGCGAACGAGGCCAAAGGGCCCGCCGGTGACCAGCTCGGTGCGCTCCCCCGGATCGACGCCGATCCGCCAGGACTGCCCCATCGCCATCTGGGCAGCGAAGGTGAGAAGGATCCCGGTGACAGCGAGCACCACACCGACCACGTGGCCGACGATCCCGTCCAGTGCCGGGATCGGCTCGAGAATGCCAAGCAGCGCCAGTATCGGGGCGGCCAGGCCCATCGCCAGGCCCCCGGCGAACAATCCCCCAGCAAGCCACTCCAACGGCATCGCGCCCGGCGCGATGCCGTGCACGCCGGTCGAGCCAGTGCGACGCAGCTGCACGGCGACCCGCACGCCAAACGTCAACGCCAGCGAGAAGCCGTAGAGGACGAGTGCCAAAACCGCCATTGCAGGGAGATACTAGGCCGCGCGCGGGCACGAACGCCGAATCTGATTCGATTGCTTCCCCATGGCCGTCAGCGCCCAGTACAGCGTCACCATCCGGGTCGAGCTCGATGCCCGCCAAGAGCCGCTGGGCAAACTGACCGCGGCGATCGCCGAGGCCGGCGGGCAGCTGCAGGGGGTCGACCTCGTGCCGGGCGCCGGCAGCGAGGGCAAACGGGTGCGCGAGTTCACGATCGATGCACAGGACCGGCCGCACTGGGAGCGGATCCTGCGGGCGATCGGCTCGACCCGCGGCGCCCGGGTCCTCGACTACGTCGACCGTACGATGCAGATGCACCGCGGCGGCAAGATCTCGGTCGAGAACAAGTACCCGCTGAAGACGCGCGACGACCTCTCGATGGCCTACACGCCCGGGGTCGCGCGTGTCTGCCAGGACATCCATGCCGACCGAGCCAAGGCTTTCGAGTACACGATCAAGAAGAACACCGTCGCGGTCGTCTCCGACGGCAGCGCTGTGCTCGGGCTGGGCAACATCGGCCCCGAGGCGGCGATGCCGGTCATGGAGGGCAAGGCGATGCTGTTCAAGGAGTTCGCCCAAGTCGATGCCTTCCCGATCTGTCTCGACACCCAGGACGCCGAGGAGATCATCAAGGCGGTCGAACTGATCGCCCCCACCTTCGGCGGCATCAACCTCGAGGACATCTCCGCCCCGCGCTGCTTCGAGATCGAGGAGCGACTGAAGAAATCGCTCGACATTCCGGTCTTCCACGACGACCAGCACGGCACCGCGGTGGTGACGATGGCGGCCCTCTTCAATGCGCTGAAGATCGTCGGCAAGCCGATCGAGCAGCTGCATGTGCTGGTGGTCGGCCTCGGTGCGGCCGGGGTTGCGGTGACGAAGATGATGCTCGCCTCGGGAGTGACCCATGTGGTCGGCTGCGACCGCCAGGGCGCTCTCTCGACCGAGCGCGAGGACTACCGGTCGGGCGAGATGAGCAAGATCAAGCGTTGGTACGCCGAGAACTCGAACCCGGAGAAGCTCAGCGGGCAGCCGGCCGACGTGCTCGAGGGCATGGACCTCTTCATCGGCCTCTCCGGCCCGGGGATCATCTCGGCCGAGGCGCTGGACAGGATGAGCAACGACGCGATCGTCTTCGCGATGGCGAACCCGACCCCGGAGGTGATGCCCGAGGACGCCGCGCCCTACGTGCGGATCATGGCCACCGGCCGCTCCGACTATCCGAACCAGATCAACAACGTGCTCTGCTTCCCGGGCATCTTCCGCGGCGCCCTCGACGCCGGCTCGCCGAACATCACCGAGGAGATGAAGCTGGCTGCCGCCCGCGGGATCGCCGAGGTCGTCACCGAGGACGACCTCTCCGAGGACTACATCATCCCCAGCGTCTTCAATCGCGACGTGGCGCCGATGGTAGCCAAGGCGGTCGTCGAGGAGGCCAAGCGCGAGGGTCTGGCCCGCTTCAGCGAGGAGACCGGCACCTTCTCGACGGTGGAGGTCGGCTAGCCGGTGCGCGTCCTCGTCACCGGAGCGAGCGGCTTCATCGGCTCGGCGCTGTGTGACGCGCTGCTCGTCCGCGGTGACACCGTCCTCGGGCTTTCGCGCGACCCACAGCGAGCGCGCGGCACAAACCCGAGCGTCATCTGGCACGCCTGGGAGCCCACCCTCGAACGACCTCCAGCGGCCGCCTTCGAGAACGTCGACGGGGTGATCAACCTCGAGGGCGAGAAGATCAACCAGCGCTGGAGCGATGACGCCAAGCGTCGCATCATGGAGAGTCGTCGCACCGGCACGCGCAACCTGATCGCGGCAATCGCCGGCCTGGAGAGCAAACCCAAGGCCCTCGTCAATCAATCGGCGATCGGCTTCTACGGCGATCGCGGCGAGGCGATGGTCGACGAGTCGGCCGAGTCGGGCGAGGGCTACGATGCCGAGGTCGTGCGTGAGTGGGAGGCGGCGGCACACGAGGCCGACGGCCTGGGCGTGCGCCTCGTCATCATCCGCACCGGCCACGTGCTCGACCCCCGCGGCGGCCTGCTGGGCGAACTCCTCACCCCCTTCAAGCTCGGCGTCGGCGGCCCGATCGCCGGCGGACGCCAGTACATGTCCTGGATCCACATCGACGACGAGATAGGCATCCTGCTCTGGGCGCTCGACAACGAGAAGCTGAGCGGCACGATCAACTCGACCGCGCCGAACCCGGTGACCAACCGCGAGCTCTCACACGCGATCGGCCGGGCGCTGGGCCGACCCGCGTCCGTTCCGGTGCCGGGCTTCGTGCTCGACCTGAAATTCGGCAGCGAGTTCGGGCACGTCCTGCGGGGGGGCCAACGAGTCATGCCCCGCAGAGCGCTCGATCTGGGGTACCAGTTTCGGTTCCCGGAGATCGACGGCGCTATGAAGAACCTGCTGTAAGGGCAGCTTTCGTGTCACGGAGCTTCCTGCTTCGGCGGTTGTTCCCGGCGACGCCTATTCCAGCTCGGCCAGGACAGCTTGCCGCAAGCTGCCGCTGTTGCCGCCAGCTTGATTCAGAGCTTTCAGGAGCTGGGACATTGCTGCTGCCCCGGAGCTCTCTGGGAGCTGGGCGATTCCGGCGCTTTCCAGGATCGGCTCGGAGAAGCGGGTCGCGGCGCGGGTCGGCTCACCGATGTAGCCGACGGTGGTCGAGTCCTCCGTGGCGCGCCTCACATTGGCGCCGATCTGAGCCAGATCAAGCCCCCGGGAGCTCTCAACGCTCGGCAGGCAGACGACTCGAACCCGAACATCACCAGCCGCCCGCCCCCCATCCCGGGTAAGCCCCCGCTCAGCTTCGGCACAAAGCGCCGACGCAACGTAGACCCTCACAATCGCACCTTGCGTGACGCCTTCGCCACCACCGCAGCCAGCTCCCACGAGCAGGGCGCAGACAGCGGCCAATAGAATCTTCGACAAGCGCGGGGAGGGGCGGGTATCCCCCTGCAGGAACTTGTGAGCCGCTGGGAAATGCGCCCTGGCGAGGGATTCGACGCGGGTTCCGGCAGGGGGATACCCGCCCCTCCCCTGCCTAGCCAAAGAAAACCTCGGCCTCTTCGTAGAGCTCCTTCGGAACCGTCTTCAGCTCGTCCACGGCATCGCTGAGCTGCACCAACCGAATGTCCGTGCCCCGCAACGCGGTCATCATGCCCCAGCTGCCGCTGTCGACGGCGTCGATGGCGTGCAGGCCGAAGCGGGTGGCGAGGACGCGGTCGAAGCCGGTCGGCGTACCGCCTCGCTGGATATGGCCCAGCACCGTCGCCCGCGTCTCCTTGCCCGTCCGCCGCTCGATCTCGTGCTCCAGCCAGTGGGCGATGCCGCCGAGGCGAACGTGGCCGAAGGCGTCGAGCCCCTTGTCCTGGGTCTCGGGGATGCCACCCTTCGGTTGGGCGCCCTCGGAGACGACGACGATCGGCGCAAAGCGAGCCTCCAGGCGCCGTCCGACCAGCTCGCAGACATGATCGAGGTCGAACGGCTGCTCGGGGATGAGGATCACGTTGGCGCCACCGGCGAGCCCGGCGTGGAAGGCGATCCAGCCCGCGTGCCGCCCCATCACCTCGACGATCAGCACGCGGTGGTGGCTGTCCGCGGTCGTGTGCAGGCGATCGATCGCCTCCATCGCGATGTTGACCGCGGTGTCGAAGCCGAAGGTGTAGTCGGTGGCGCCGAGATCGTTGTCGATCGTCTTCGGCACGCCGACCACCCGCACCTGATGCTCGGCGTGAAGCCGCGCGGCGACACCGAGCGTGTCCTCGCCGCCGATCGCGATCAGGCCGTCCACGCCTTCCTTCGTCATGTTCTCGACGATCCGCTCGGCCCCGTCGTCCTGCTTGAAGGGGTTGGTCCGCGAGGAGCCGAGAATGGTGCCGCCGCGGGGCAGGATGCCGCGCACCTCCGGCACGCCGAGGGCGGCGCCGTCGCCGTGCAGCGGACCGTGCCAGCCATCGCGGTAGCCGACGAACTCGTGCCCGAGGTGTTCGACCCCCTTGCGCACGACCGCCCGGATCACCGCATTGAGCCCTGGACAGTCGCCGCCGCCGGTGAGCACGCCTATCCGCATCGGCTCAGCTTAGAAAAGCTGGCCAACCGGGGAGCGGCGCGGTAGTTTGGGCAAAACCGAAGGGAGCTGACGATGAGTGATGAGATCGACCTGAATGCCGTCGGCCAGGTCCAGCAGAAGACCTGGGCGGAGGGGGATTTTGCAATGGTCGCCGGGCTGATCACGCTCGTCGCCGAGCACCTCGCCGAAGCACTGAAAGTGATGCCCGGAGAGCGCGTGCTGGACGTCGCCTGCGGCAGCGGCAACGGGGCGATCGCCGCGGCACGCCGGTCGTGGGGCGGCGTCGTCGGCGCCGACTTCGTTCCGGCCCTACTGGAGCGCGGACGAGAGCGCGCCGCAGCGGAGCGACTCGAAATCGAGTTCGTCGAGGCAGATGCGACGGAGCTGCCCTTCGGCGACGGCGAGTTCGACGTGGCGATGTCGATCTTCGGCGCGATGTTCGCCGCCGACCAGGAGAAGGCTGCGGCCGAGCTGCTGCGCGTCTGCAAGCCGGGCGGCCGCATCGGGATGGCCAACTGGGTTCCCGACAGCGGCATCGGCCAGATGTTCATGACGGTTGCCAAGCATGCGCCACCGCCGCCCGGTGTCAAATCGCCGCTGCTCTGGGGCACCGAGGAGCACCTGCGCGATCTGCTCGGCTCCGGGATCTCAGAGCTGCGAATCGAGCGCAGGCCCTCACGCCAGACCTTTCGATCCGCCGACCACTACATCGACTTCTTTCGCACCTACTTCGGCCCGACCAAGGTCGCGTTCGAACGGGTCGGCCCTGATGGCGAGGAGGCGCTAGAGGCCGACCTGCGCGCCTTTCTCGAGCAGAACAACACCGCCGGAGAGCAGGCCCTGGTGCTCGAGCCGGAATACATCGAGGTGATCGCCACCCGCGCCTGAGGGACGCTCAGGCGCTGGGCCTGAAAACGCGAATCGTCGCGCCGATCAGCAGGATCCCGAAGAAGATCAAGCCGGCGACGCCGCCGCCCTGACCCAACCAGGCGTAAGCGACGGTGGTGGCGCCGAGCGCCAAGAAGAGGCTTACGACCATTCCCATGCGGCGGCAATCCTAGACCAAGCGGCGGTCTACGCGGCGAGCGCGGCGCGGGTGTCGTGGAGAAAAGAGGCGACGGCCTCCACGGCAGCATCGGCCGATCCCGCCTCGCCCGTGGCGCGGACCAGACGACTGCCGACGATCACGCCGTCGGCGATCCCCCCCACCAGGGCTGCTTGCTCCGGCGTGCCGATGCCAAACCCGACGGCCACCGGTACCGTCGCATCGACCTTGGTCGCGGCGACCAGCTCGGCAAGTCCGGCAGGAAGCTGCTGCCGCTCGCCCGTCGTGCCGACCGTCGAGACGAGGTAGACAAAGCCCTGGGCAGCGGCACAGATCCGGGCGCGGCGCTGCGGCGGCGTCGTCGGGGCGAGCAGAGGGACCAAGGCCAGCTCCGCGGCGGCGAGCGCTTCGCGGATCTCACCTGCCTCCTCCAGCGGCAGGTCGGGCACAATCGCTCCCGCCGCTCCGGCCGCGGAAGCACGACGAGCGAACTCGACAGCGCCGCCGTGCGCCATGACCATGTTTGCGTAGACCATGAACACCACGGGCACCCGCGCTGAAACCGACTCGCAGACCTCCAGCGCCGTCTCGAAGGTGGCCCCCGCCTCGAGTGCAGCCGTGGCGGCAGCATGAATCGTCGGCCCGTCGGCCAACGGGTCCGAAAACGGCACCCCAAGCTCGATCAGATCGGCTCCGGAGTCCGCATAGGCCGCAGCTATGGCAAGCGAGGAATCGCGGTCGGGGAACCCGGCCATCATGTATGGCATCAGTGCAGCCCGCCCTTCGTCCCTAGCAGCTCCAAAGGCAGCCGCGATCCGCCTCTCACCACCCGCCTCCAGCCCCTCGCCGGTTGCCGCCCCCGCTCCCCCACCGGTCAGCGCAACGACCTCGGCCAGGTCCTTGTCGCCTCGACCCGAGAGGCAGAGCACGTCGTAACCCTCACCGCCACCGTTCTCGAGCAGCCAGGCAATCGCGTGGGAGGACTCCAAGGCCGGGATGATCCCCTCCAGGCGCGCAAGCTCGGCGAAGGCGGCAAGCGCTGCGGCGTCGGTGACCGCGGTGTAGGTGGCGCGGCCGGTGTCGCGCAGGTGCGCGTGCTCGGGGCCGACCCCGGGATAGTCGAGCCCGGCCGAGACCGAGTGGGCCTCGAGAATCTGTCCCTCCTCGTCGGCGATCACGGCGGAGAGCGAGCCGTGCAGGACGCCGGTGCTGCCGGCGCCCAGGGAAGCGCCGTGGCGACCGCTGTCGAGGCCCTCACCGGCAGCCTCGACGCCGATCAGCTTCACCTCGGCGTCGAGGAGGAACGGAGTGAAGATGCCGATCGAGTTGGAGCCGCCGCCGACGCAGGCGACCACCCGAGCTGGCAGCGTGCCCTCGGCGGCAAGCACCTGCTCGCGCGCCTCGTCGCCGATCACCCGCTGCAGGTCGCGGACAAGCGCTGGAAAAGGCGCCGGGCCGACGGCCGAGCCGATCACGTAGTGGGTCGTCTCGACGTTGGCGACCCAGTCGCGGATCGCGGCGCTGACCGCCTCCTTCAGAGTCCGCGCACCGGCATCGACCGGAGCGACCTCCGCCCCGAGCAGCTTCATCCGCTCGACGTTGGGCGCCTGGCGGCGAATGTCCTCGGTCCCCATGTAGACGACGCACTCGAGACCGAGCAGGGCACAGGCGGTCGCCGTGGCGACACCGTGCTGGCCAGCCCCGGTCTCGGCGATGATCCGCGGCTTGCCCATTCGCTGCGCCAGCAGCGCCTGGCCGAGCGCGTTGTTGATCTTGTGGGCGCCGGTGTGAGCGAGGTCCTCGCGCTTCAGATAGACCTTTCGTCCCGCTTTCTCGGAGAGTCGTTCGGCCAGGTAGAGCGGCGTCGGCCGGCCGATGAAATCGCGGCGCAGCGAGGCGAGGCGCACGCGGAAGTCCTCATCGCCGCCTGCCTGCGCCCAGGCCTCGGTCAACTCGTCTAGCGCCGGGATCAGCGTCTCGGGGACGTAACGGCCCCCGTAGGGGCCGAATCGCTCTTCTACCGCGCTCATCGAGCGCTAACGCTAGCCGTCTGAGCCGCCTCGAAGAAGGCGGTCATCGCAGCGTGGTCCTTGCGACCCGGCTCAGCCTCCACCCCGCTCGCGACATCGACGGCGAACGGTTGAGTGATGGCGATCGCTTCGGCGACGTTCTGCGGCCGCAGCCCGCCGGCGACGATCGCAGGCACCTGCGAGCGCCGCTCGCCCAGCAGCCCCCAATCGAAGCTCTCGCCGCCACCGCCCCAAAGCCCCTTGCCACGCTTGTCGAAGAGGTGGAAATCGGTCCGAAAGGCCTCCGCCCCGTGCACGTCGGCAGCGCTGGAGACGTGAACCGCCTTGATCACCTTGACCCCCGTTTTTCGCCCCACCTCGGCGCAGAACGAGGACCCCTCGTTCCCATTCAGCTGCACCATGGTCAGCCCCTCGTCCTCCACCGCCTTCGCCACCTCATCCAATTCGGGATTCACGAATACCCCAACCACCTCGCACTTCCGCCGAAAAGCAGCAGCAATCCGCACAGCCTCGCCAGCCTCGACCGCGCGCGGGCTCTGCTTGAAGTGAATCAGCCCAACAGCCCAAGCCCCCAAGCGCACAGCCTCAGCCGCATCGTCCAGATTGGTGATCCCACAGATCTTCACTCGCATGCCTCCAGAGTACGGAACCTCGACAGCAAGGAGGACCGGGTATCCCCCCGCAGGAACTTGTGAGCCGGCGAGAAACGCGCCCTGGCCAAGCGATTCGACGCGGGTTCCAGCGGGGGGATGCCCGGTCCTACCGAGACGGCACTTCTTCGGCCGAAGCCGGCCGAACCCCGAGCGTCACCGCAATCGTTTGACTCTTGTCATCCCGATCAACGGTCAATTCCATCTTGTCGCCGGGGGAAGCAGCATTGACGGCGTTGATCACTTCTTCCATCCCCGTGATCTTCTTGCCGTCGACTTCTGTGATCACGTCGCCGCCGAGCCGGAAGCTGGCGCCTTCGATCGTCGCCGAGGTGTCGCCTCCCTTGATGCCAGCCTGATCGGCCGGGCCGCCCTTGACCACTTCATTGACGAGCACCCCTTCCTTGACCGGCAACTTCAGCGCTTTGGCCAGATCGGGGGTGATCGTGCCGCCGCTTATCCCAAGGTAAGCGTGCTTGACTTCGCCGTGCTCTTCGATCTGCTGCACCACTTCGCGGGCGGTGTTGATCGGCACCGCGAAGCCGATGCCGACGTTGCCGCCGCTGCCGCCGCCGGTCTGGATCTGGGAGTTGATTCCGATCACGCTGCCCGAGCTGTCGATCAGCGGGCCGCCGGAGTTGCCGGGGTTGATCGCCGCGTCGGTCTGGATCACGTGCGAGATCGAGAAGCCGTTGGGAGCCTGAATCTGGCGCTGCAGGGCGGAGACGATGCCGCTGGTCACGGTTCGATCGAGGCCGAACGGGTTGCCGATCGCCACCACCGGTTCGCCCACCTCGACCTTCGATGAGTCGCCCAGGGCAAGTGGATGGAGGCTGTCCGCCGGAGCGTCGACCTTGAGCAGCGCCACGTCGGTGGCCGGGTCGGTACCCACCACTTCGGCGGTGTAGGTCTTATCCGATGAGCCGAGTTTGACCTCCACCCTCTTGGCGTCTTCGACCACATGGTTGTTGGTGACGATGTGGCCTTCGGTGTCGATCAGGAAGCCCGAGCCCGTCGCAACTCCCCCGCCTTCTGGCTGGCCGAAGGGACTCAGTTCTGACGATTCCTGTGCTTTCAGCTCAGAAGAGATGAAGGCGACACCCTGACCGTCGCGACGGTAGATCTGATTGACCAGATTGCCGTCGCCTTCTTCCTTGGCATCCACCGGCGCAGCCAGCGGCTGAGAGACCGTGACGGTCGAGCCGCTGTCGTCCGCGTGGATCCAGCCGGCCGCGATCGCGATCCAGCCGAAGACGGCGACGACAATGCCCCCCAAGAGAGCGGAGCCAAATGAAGTTCTGAAGAAGCGCCTCATCGAGAGCGATGATCCAGAAGCACTTCAAAGTTCTTCTAAAAAGTTCTCTGCATCAGGGCAGGTGGTGCTCGCGCGTGCCTTCATCCGCACCGGTCAGCTCGCGGGTGAGTGCCTCGGGGTCGGCTGCGGTCATCAGCGCCGACCCGATCAGGACCGCGTCGACTCCAACCCGCTCCAGCTCCTCCAGCTCGGAACGGGCGGAGATGCCGCTCTCGGCGACCACCGTCTTGCCCGCTGGCACGTCCGGCATCAGCTCGTAGGTCGTGGAGACATCGACCGTGCCCTCATCGAGGTTGCGGTTGTTGATCCCGATCACGTCGGCATCGATCTGCAGAGCACGCTCCAGCTCCTCGCCATCGTGAACCTCGACCAGGCAGTCGAGATCGAGACCCCGCGCCGCCTCATACATCTCGCGCAGCTCGGCATCCGCGAGCGCCCTGACGATCAGCAGTACGGCATCGGCGCCGTTGACCGCCGCCTCGAAGAGCTGGTAGGGGTCGACGATGAAGTCCTTGCGCAGGATCGGCAGACTTGACGCGGCGCGGGCGACCCGCAGGTCCTCGAGCGAGCCGCCGAAATGAGGTGCGTCGGTCAGCACCGAAAGAGCTGCTGCGCCGCCGCTCTCATACGCGCCGACCTGCTCGGCAACGGTGGCAGCCGAGGAGATCTCGCCGGCGCTGGGTGAGCGACGCTTGAACTCGGCGATCAACGACAGGCCGGGCCTCACAAGAGCCTCGCTGAAGGGCCGATCGTGGCCGCGGGCACGCAGGCTCGACTCAAGCTCCGCCTGGGGCGTCTCGGCCCTGCGATCCTCCACCCCGTCGCGCGCCGCCGCGATCAGCTGCTCGATCATTCCCACGTGAAAGAAAGCCTAGTCGAGTCGGCCGACCTAGCCGGCCAACCGGGTGGAGGTTGAGATCAGCCGCTCGAGCAACTCGCGCGCGGCGCCGCTGTCAATCGTTGCCGCCGCCTTGCCGACACCCTCGCCAAGGCTGGTGACGAGGCCGCCCAGGTAAATCGCCGCTGCCGCGTTGAGCACAACGAGGTCGCGGCGAGGCCCGGCCTCGCCGTCGAGCACGGCGCGCGACGCGGCGGCGTTCTCCTCGCGACTGCCACCGGCGACGTCCTCCAGCTCTGCCGGCACGAGATCGAAATCTCCCGGCGCGGTGAACCACTCCTCGGTCCGGCCTTCGGCCACCTCGATCACCCGCGTGCGCGCCGAGATCGAGAGCTCGTCGACGCCGTCCTCGGCGGCGACGACCATTGCCCGCACACTGCCCAGGCCGACGAGGGCCTCGGCGATCGTCTCCTGATAGTGGCGGTCGGAGACACCGAGCAACTGGCGCTCGGCGCCCGCCGGGTTGGTCAGCGGGCCGAGGAAATTGAAGATCGTGCGCACGCCCAACGCCTTGCGTACCGGCACGACATGGGCCATCGCCGCGTGGTGGCGTGGGGCGAACATGAAGCCGAAGCCAACCTCGTCGATGCAGCGGCCGACCTGTGCCGGGTCGAGCTCGATGTCGACACCGAGTGCCTCGAGCAGGTCGGCGGAGCCGCAGCGGCTGGTGTTGGAGCGGTTGCCGTGCTTGGCGACCGCACAACCGGCGCCGGCAGCAACCAGCGCCGCGGTGGTCGAGACATTGAAGGTCGACGGGCCACCGCCGGTGCCCGCCGTGTCGACCAGATCCTCGCGCGAGGTCTCGACCGCAGCGGCAAGCGAGCGCATCGTCCGCGCCAGACCGACCAGCTCGGAAACAGTCTCGCCCTTGGCCCGCAGGGCGATCAGGAAGGCACCCGTCTGCACCTCCTCGGCCCGCCCCTCCATGATCTCGGCCAGCACCGCGGCGGCGTGGTCGGCGGTCAGGTGGTCGCCGCGACAGACGGCATCGATCGCCCGGGTGACGATTTCGTTCGGCATCGGGGCCTAATCCTCGCCGAGGAAGTTCTTCAGCAGGTGCTTGCCCTGGGGGGTCAGCACGGACTCGGGGTGGAACTGGACGCCCTCGGCCGGCAGCTCACGGTGGCGGGCGCCCATCACGACGTCGCCGAGGCTGGCGCTCAACTCGAGCTCGTCGGGAAGCCCCGGGTCGGCAACCAGCGAGTGGTAGCGGCCAGCGACCAAGGGGCTGGGGACGCCGGCATAGATCGCTTTGCCGTCGTGGTTGATCTCCGCCTCCTTGCCGTGGATCGGCTCACCCTGAACGGTGCGTCCCCCGAAAGCCTCGACCAGCGACTGGTGGCCAAGGCAAACCCCCAGCACCGGCGTGCCCGCCTCGGCGAAGGCGCGGATCGCCTCGACCGAGATGCCGGCCTCGGCCGGCGTGCAGGGGCCGGGAGAGACGACGAGGCGTTCGACGTCGCGCTCGAGCAGCTCGCCGACCTCGGCGCGGTCGTTGCGCACGACGTCGATCTCCGCCCCCAGCTCGCCCAGGTACTGGACGAGGTTGTAGGTGAAGCTGTCGTAGTTGTCGATGACGAGGACCTTCATCGCTACGGCCAATCCGGTTGCTCGCAGGCAAGCTCGACGGCGCGGAAGACGGCCTTGGCCTTGTTGACCGACTCGTTGTACTCGTAGGCGGGCTTGGCGTCGGCGACCGTGCCGCCGCCGGCCTGCACGTGCGCCTGCCCGTCCTTGACCACGACCGTACGAATGTGGATGGCGGTGTCGAGATCACCGCTCCAGGAGAGGTAGCCGATCGCGCCGCCGTAGGAGCAGCGCTTGACCTGCTCGAGCTCGTCGATGATCTGCATCGCCCGCACCTTGGGCGCGCCGGAAAGGGTGCCCGCCGGCAGGGCCGAACGCAGCACGTCCATCGGCCCCACCCCCTCGCGCAGCGTGCCGGAGACCTGGCTGACGATATGGAGGACGTGGGAGTAGGTCTCGACGGCCATCAGCTCGTCGACGCTGACCGAGCCGTACTCGCAGACGCGGCCGAGGTCGTTGCGACCGAGGTCGACCAGCATCACGTGCTCGGCCCGCTCCTTGGGATCGTTGACGAGGCGCTCAGCCAAGCGCCGGTCCTCCTCCTCGTCACGGCCGCGCGGGTAGGTGCCGGCGATCGGCCGCGTCTCCACCCGCCGCCCCTGCACCTTGACCAGCGGCTCGGGCGAAGCGCCTGCAATCTGGAAGTCGCCGAACTCGAGAAAGTACATATAGGGGGACGGGTTGACCGCGCGCAGCCCGCGATAGATCGAGAACGCCTCGACCGGAGCTGGGGCGGAGAAGCGCTGCGAGGGGACGACCTGGAAGGCATCGCCGGCATGGACGTACTCGACGATCCGTTCGACCGCCGCCTCGAACTGCTCGCGCTCCATGTTGGAGGTGAAGCTCGGCGGCTCGACGACGGCGGCTTGCTCCGGCACCGGCACTGCACCGCGCAGCCGCTCGCGAACCTCCGCGATCGTCGCCACGGCTTTCTCGTAGGCGGCATCGATGCCGCCCTCGTCTTCGGCGAAGGCACAGGACATGATCGTCAGCTCGTGGCGCAGGTGATCGAAGACGAGCAGCACGTCGGTGATCATCAGCGCCATGTCGGGCAGCCCGAGCGGATCGGGGTTGGGCTCGCCAAGCGGCTCGACCGTGCGCACCAGGTCGTAGCCGAAGAAGCCGACCGCGCCGCCAGCGAACGGCGGCAGGCCCTCGACCGGAGCGAGCTGGAAGCGAGCGAGGCTCTCGGCGACGGCGGCGTAGGGATCGGGCGCATCGCGCTCCTCCCCACCCGTCTCGCTCAGGATCCCGCCGCTCCAGCGCAATACCGAGCGCGGACGGATGCCGACAAAGGAGTAGCGGCCGACCTGGCCCTGCTCGGCCGACTCGAGCAGGAAGCAGAGCGCCCCCTCGGGCTCGCCGGCGCGCAGCTTGAGGAAGGCAGAGACGGGCGTCTCGCAGTCGTCGACGAAGCATGTGCGGACGGGGACGACGTTGCCCTGCGCGGCAAGCGCCCGCGCCCCCTCGAGGCTGGGCTCGATCCGCAGCTCCGCGATGTCAGCTGCGACGGCCATTGAGGATCTCCATCACTGCCGACTGCGGGACCTCGCGCGCGGCCAGCAGCACGCTGAGGTGGTAGAGCAGATCGGCGGCCTCTTCGGCGACGCGCTCGTCGGACTCTTCGCGAGCGGCGCGGACGACCTCCTCGGCCTCCTCCTCGACCTTCTCGCCGATCAGCTTGGGGTCGTCGAGCAGCTTCACCGTGTAGCTGCCCGCGGGCCGCTCGGCGGCGCGGCTGCGCAGGGTGCGCTGCAGGGTGGCCAGCGCCTCGTGCGCGACCGGCTTGGGCGACTCGCCCTCGATCTCACGGTAAAAGCAGGACCGTTCGCCCGTATGACAAGCCGGCCCGGTCGGCTCGACCAAGGCGACGATCGCGTCGCCATCGCAGTCAATCCGCAGCTGCTTCAGCTTCAACACATGTCCCGATTCTTCGCCTTTGCGCCAGATCTTCCCGCGCGAGCGGCTGAAGAAGTGCATCTCCCCCGTCTCGACGGTAAGCCGCAGCGCCTCCTCGTTCGCATAGGCGAGCGTCAGCACCTCACCGCTCTCGGCGTCCTGCGCCACGCATGGGACCAAGCCGCGCTCGTCGAAATTCACTTTGTCGAACATCGACGCATCGTAGTTACTCAATGCCAAGCCGATCTAGGAGTCCCTCGTCGCGGCGCCAGTGACTGCGCACGCGGATCTGGAGTTCGAGGTGGACCTTGGCGTCGAGCTCGGCTTCCAAGGAGCGGCGGGCGGCGCTGCCGACCTCGCCAACCTTGGCGCCGCCCTTGCCGATCAGGATGCCCTTCTGCGACTCGGTCTCGGCCCAGACCTCGGCGCGAACGGTGACCAGGCCGTCCTCGCGCCTCGCGACCTCCTTCACCTGGACCTCGACCGAGTGCGGGATCTCGTCGCGGGTGCGGTTGAGCACCTGCTCGCGGATCAGCTCGGCCAGCATCGTCTCGCCTGGTTGGTCGCTGTGGTCCTCCGGCGGGTAGAGGTACTCGCCCTCTGGGACGAGCCCGCCAAGGCGTGCGACAAGCTCATCCAGCCCCTCGCCACTGCGAGCGCTGATCGGAAAGACCTCGTCGATTCCGTCGAGGTTGGCCGCAGCCGCCAACACCGGCACCAGCTCGTTCGGCCCGACCCTGTCGATCTTGTTGACCGCGCAGATCGTCGGCAGCTCGCGATTCGCGCCGAGCAGGGCGCGGGCGATGAAGCGATCCCCCGGACCTATCCCCTGCTCGCCGTTGACCACCAGCAGCGCCAGGTCGGAATCGGCGAGCTCGCGCTCGACCCGGCTCTGCATGCGCTCGGTCAGGACGTCGCGCGGCTTCTGCACGCCGGGCAGGTCGACCAGGATGAGCTGGCGACCGGCCACCGTGTCGGTGGCGATCCCGCGGATCGCCCGTCGCGTCGTCTGCGGTCGCATCGAGACGATCGCCACGCGACTGCCGACGATCGCGTTGACCAGCGTCGACTTGCCGACGTTGGGTCGGCCGGCGAGACCGACGAAGCCGGCGCGGGTCATCGCAGCACCGCCATCACCTGTGCCTGCACGGCCAGCATCTCGCCGTCGTCGACCTCATGGTCCATGCCACAGAGGTGCAACGTGCCGTGAACCGTCGCCTCGACCACGTCGGTGCAGTGCTGCGGGCAGATCGTCACGTCGCCGAGCTCACGCGGCCCTGCCGTCGGCCCGGCGCCGTCGAGCGGAAAGGCGAGCACGTCGGTGGGTGCGTCCTTGCCGCGATGCTCACGGTTCAGCTCGCGAATGCGAGCCGGGTCGACCAGCTCCACCGCCAGATGGCCGTCATCGACGCCGGCCGCCGCCAGCGCCGCGGCGACGGCGTCGCGCAGCTCGACGGGGACATCGGAGAGGTCAGGCGTCATCGGCCGCCGACGGCCGCTCGCTTTTCTGACGCTCAGCGTGCTCGTCGTAAGCAGCGACGATCCGCTGCACCAGCTTGTGGCGGACGACGTCCTCCCCGCCGAAGCGGATGAAGGAGATGTCCTGGACGGCACTGAGGATGTCGCGGATGACGACAAGACCGGAGCGCTGGTCGGTCGGCAGGTCGATCTGGGTGATGTCGCCGGTGACGACCATGCGCGAGTTGAAGCCGAGCCGCGTCAGGAACATCTTCATCTGCTCGGGGCTGGTGTTCTGCGCCTCATCGAGGATGACGAAGGAGTCGTTGAGGGTGCGGCCGCGCATGAAGGCGAGCGGCGCCACCTCGATCACACCGCGCTCGAAGTAGCCGTTCACCCGGTCGGGGTCGAGCATGTCGTAGAGCGCGTCGAAGAGCGGCCGCAGGTAGGGATCAACCTTGGCCTGGATGTCGCCGGGAAGGAAGCCGAGCCGCTCACCGGCCTCGACCGCCGGCCGGGTGAGGATGATGCGCTGCACCTCACGTTCGGCCAGCGCCGCCGCAGCCATCGCCACCGCGAGGAAGGTCTTGCCGGTTCCCGCCGGGCCGATGGCAAAGGTGATCGTGTGGCGGCGGATCGAGTCGACGTAGCGTTTCTGGTTGAGCGTCTTCGGCGCCACCTTGGTGTTGCGGTGCCGCCAGACGACGTCCTCGAGGATCTCGGCCGGACTCTCGTGCGCATCGATCGCCCCGGTCACCGCTTCGATCGTCCCCGGCGCGACCTCGTGGCCCTGCTCGATCAGGTCAACGAGCTCATCGACCACCGTGGCGGCGGTCTGCACGTCGGCGGCATCGCCATCGAGGGTGAGGACGTTGCCGCGCAAATGGAAGTCGCAGTCGAGGCGGCCGCGCAGCGCCCGCAGGACGGCGTCCTCGGAGCCGGCCAGCTCGGCGGCCACGGTGTTGTCGAGGGTCAGCTGCCTACGAGCCAAGTTTCTCTCGCACCGCCGCACTGACCCGCTTGCCGTCGGCGCGACCGCCGACCTTGGGCATCAGCGCCGACATCACCTGGCCCATCTGCTTCTGCTCGGAGGCGCCGCTCTCGACGATCGCCGCCTCGACCAGCTCGGTGAGCTGCTCGTCGGAGAGCTGCGCCGGCAGATAGGCCTCGATCAGCTCGGCCTCGAACTTCTCAGCGCTGGCCTGCTCGGTCCGGTTGGCCTCTTGGTAGGCATCTGCGGCCTCGAGCCGCTTCTTGCGCTCACGCTGCAGGACGGCGACCTCGTCGCCCTTGCCCAGCTTGGCGTCCTGCTGCAGCGAGTCGACGATCATCCGCAGCGCTGCCGCACGCTCACGCTCGCCGGCTTTCATCGCCGTGCGCACATCGGCCTGCACCTGCTCGAGAACGCTCATCGACCTTAAGGGTAGTCGGCGGCGTCAGGCGCCACCGCGAGACCCTTGGAGACGAGATCGGCGATGTCGGCACTGACCAGCGTCCAGCCGTGGCGCCGGGCAGCGGCGACGTAGGCCGCGTCGTAGGCGGTGAGGTCGTGCTCGGCGGCGATCTCGAGTGCGGATTCCGTCAAACCGGTATCGATCGACACCACCTGCTCACCACAGCGCCCCGCGAGGAATCGCAGCAGATGACGGGCCTCGTCGAGCTGCCCCTTCTTCGCTCCCATCACGTTTGCCACCTCATAGAAGGTGAGGTCCATCGCGGCGAGCGGCCTGGCGGTATCGAGCACGAGCGCTCGCGCGGCTTCGCGAAACCGATCCTCAGGATCGCGCGCCGCTACCCAAACGCTTGCATCGACCAGAAACGCATCAATGCGATTCACGGTCTTCACGGATCAGCCTGACGGCTTCGCCGCCCATTGGAGCGGTGGCCTTGTCGAGCAGCTCTTCGAGCTCCTTGCGTTCCCTTGCCCGCCCCGCGTCGAGCTCCCGCTCCGCCAGCCGACGCAGAAACCCGCTGCGCGTCTCCCGGTTGGCGCGCGCCCGGGCGTCGAGCCGGTCGAGCAGGTCATCGGGCATTGAGATCATCACCTTGGCCACAGGATGAGTATATACGGTATTGCCAGATGGAATAGCTGTCGCTGTCATGGCGGGCACAGTCCCAGGTCGGGACGCGCAGGTGGGTGGAGAAACAACCGAATCTGAAAATTCTTCGTGGCGAACGATCAGCATTGCCCGGAGATGTCAACACGCTCGACCTCTCCGAGTGGCATTTGCAGGAAACGGGTTCCAAGCTCGCGGAAGGACTCGACGTCACCGCTGCAGAGGAAGCGGTACTCGCCTTCGCCGTCGGTCGGGCGCGCCAGGCCGGCGCCATCGAGGGTGCGCTGGACAGCCGCGGCGACCGCGTGGCCACCGCTGACCAGGCGCACGTCACGGCCGAGGACGCGCTGCAGCATCGGCGCCACCAGCGGGTAGTGCGTGCAGCCGAGGATCAGGGTGTCGACCTCGGCCCGCTTCAACGGCGCGCAGTAGGCCCGGGTCATGTCGACCACCGCCTGGTCGAAGGGCGAGCCATCCTGAATGAACGGGGCCAGATCCGGCGCCTCGACTTCGGTCACGGCGAGTGCCCGACCCTGCGTTTCCAGGGCGCGCCGGTAGGCGCCGCTCTCGACCGTGTTCGGCGTGGCGAGGACACCGACCCGACCGCTGTCGGTGATCGCCGCCGCGATCTCCGCCTGCGGCTCGACCACGGGAACGACCTGCACCCCGTGCTCCGCCGCCACCTCGCGCACAACGTCCTCGCCGATCGAGGTGGCGGTGTTGCAGGCGATCACCAGCAACTTGGCGCCCCCCTGCAGCAGAGACGTGGCGATCGCCCGGATTCGCTCGCGCAGCCGCTCCGGATCGCGCCTGCCGTAGGGGAACATCGCCGTATCGCCGAGGTATATGAAGTCCTCCTCCGGCAGCGAGACCAAGCACTCGTGCAGCACCGTGAGGCCGCCCACGCCGGAGTCGAACATCGCGATCGGACGAGAGGCGTCGAGCTGGGGGGTGCCTTGCGCGGACAGAGTCGTCGCCGTCAGGGCTTGACGGTCATTAAGAAGATCGTAATCACGACGATCAGCCCGGCGAGTTTGCCGACGTTCTCCAGCCTCTTGGAGATGGCGCTGTATTCGGCGCTGAGGGTGTCGCCGGACGCCAGGTCTCGCTCGGCCAGCTCGAGCGCCTTTGCCGTCTGCGGCCGGAAGAAGCCATGCGACAACCCAAAGAGAGCGATGATCGCGACGAACCCGGCGCTGATCCAGGATTCACCAGCTGAGATGTCGGCCTTGGCCAGCATGTAGATGCCAGCCAGGAGGACGACGATCAGCCCGGGCTGCACCAGGAAGCGATCGACTTTCTGGACACCTCGCAGAACGGCAGGGACGCTTCCGGGTGCGCTGCTCTCGGCGACGGCGACGAAGAAGCCGTAGCCGAACGTCGGGCCAAAGGCCAGCACAACGGCGAGCACGTGGAAGAACAACCCCAGGTTGTAGCCGGTGACCGTCGCCAGCATCGGCGCGAAACATACCCGCTAGCGGCGACGGAGCAGCAACGCCGCCCAGTCGCCGTCCTGGCGGCGCTCGACCTCGACCAGACCATTCCGCGCGAAGGCTGCGGCGGTCTCGTCCAGCTCGGGTGGAAGCAGCCCCGAGCACACAAGGGTGGCGGGCCGCGGGGGAGGGGTCGGCGGAGCAACAGCGGGGAGGCTCCGCCGACCCCTCCCCCGCGGCCCTTCATCGCTCGCCAACCGATTCGCGACCGCCTTCAGCACTGGCGCAGTGAGATTGGCTACGACCGTCGGTGCGAGATCGGGCAGTCCCTCGCGCAAGTTCAGATTCTCGACCTCGACCTCGACGCCGTTGACGGCTGCGTTGGCCGTCGCTGCCTCGATCGAAGCTGCCTCATGGTCGTAGCCGCGCACAGGCTCCCAGCCGAGCTTGGCGGCAGCGATAGCCAGGACCCCGGAGCCGGTGCCCAGGTCCGCCAGCGACCCCATTGCCTCACCAGCTTGCTCGAGCTCCAACAGCAGCTCCAGGCAGAGGCGGGTGGTCGGGTGGGCGCCGGTGCCGAAGGCACGGCCGGGGTCGACGACGACGTCGATCGCGCCGGCCCGCGGCTGCTCCCACGAGGGCCGCAGCCAGAGCCGCTCGCCGACGAGCAGCGGCTTGTGGAAGTCCTGCCAGCGGTCTGCCCAATCGTCGGGCACCTGGGTCGCGACCAGCTCTACCAGGCCGTCGCCCGCAGCCGCCTCGATCTCGCCCAGCTCGGGCAGCTCCCCCTCGCCGCCGTAGATCGCGTACTCGACGTAGCCGCGCCCGCGCTCCTCCTCGACCCCGTTCGGCGCCAGCACGGTCAGCTCCGCCAACACCTGCTCGGCCAGCTCGGGTTGGCAGCGGACCGCGAGGCGGATCAACCGAACGCTCTGCGCATCCGGCTGAAGAAGCTGCCCCCCTCGCCTTGCCGCGAGCGTAGGTTGCCCGGGCCGATCGTCTCCCCCAGCTTCTCGGCCAGCTCGCGCTGCTCCTCGGAAAGCTCCTCGGGGACGATCACCTGCACGGCGATCACCAGGTCCCCGGGGGGACCGCCATTGGCGCCGGGCATGCCGTGGCCACGCAGGGCGAACTGGCTGCCCGGCTGGGTGCCGGCAGGCAGCTCGATCTCACGCTCGCCCTCATGGCTCGGGACCTTGATCTTGGCGCCCAGCATCGCCTCGACCGCCGAGATCTCCACCGTGTGGATGAGATCCTGACCGCGCATCGGCCCACGCCGCACCTCGAAGCCAAAGCTGCCGCCGAAGAAGGCCTGGAAGATGTCCTCGACCGAGCCGAAGCCGCCTGCCGCTGCGCCGCTGCCACGCAGGCCCTCGTGGCCATAGGTGTCGTAGGCGCGGCGACGCTCGGGGTCGGAGAGCACCTCGTAGGCTTCCGCCGCTGCCTTGAACTTCTCCTCTGCCTCCGGGTCGTGGTCGTTGACGTCTGGGTGCAGCTCACGAGCGAGACGCCGAAAGGCCGTCTTCACCTCGGCTTTGTTGGCGTCGCGCGCGACGCCGAGGATCTCGTAGTAGTCGCCGGGCATCAGCCGTAAACCGTCTCGCAGTAGCGCGACAGCTCATGCGCCGCGCCGCGCACCGAGGCGATCGCCGTCGCATAGTCCATGCGCAGCGGTCCGATCACGCCGACCGAGCCCAGGTTACGGTGGGCGAGGCCGTAGTTGGCACCGACGATGCTGACCGAACGCAACTCCGGCTGCGGGTTCTCGCCACCGATCCAGACGAAGACCGAGCGCTCCTCGAGGGCGGAGCGCAACACCCCGAGCACCCCGGCGCGACGCTCCAGCGCGGTCATCAGCCGGTCGGTGCGGGGCAGGTCATCGACGTGCGCTTCGGAGAGCAGGCGCGAGGCGCCCTCCATGTAGAGACCCTCATCGCTCTCCTGCTCCAGTTCGGTGAAGGCCGGCGCGAGGGTGGCGATGAAGCGCGCCTCGACCGAGCCCAGCTCGGGATTGGCGAGCCGGTTGGCGATCATTCGCGCACCCACGCTCATCCCGGTCAGCGACTCGTTGAGGTAGCTCGAGGCCCATTCGACCAGGCCGGGATCTACCGGCGCCTCGAAGTCGAAGACCCGCTTGACGATGTTGCCGTTGGAGGCGATCGCGATCGCCATCACCTTGCTCGGCTGCAGACGCAGCACCTCGACCCGATGGATCGTCGCAGTTGCCGGCGCCGGGGCGGTGGCGAGCGCCATCAGATCGGTCACCCGGGCAAGCGCCGCCGTCGTCTCGCGCATCGCCTCGTCGATCTCACGCCGCAGCCGGGAAAGCTCGAGCTCGACTCCGGCGGTCACCTGGGGCGCGCCAGAGGCCATCAGCAGATCGACATAGCAGCGATAGCCGGCGTCGGTCGGCACCCGACCGGCCGAAGTGTGCGGGTGGGTGAGATACCCAGCTGCCTCAAGCGCCGCCAGCTCAGCCCGAACGGTCGAGGAGCCCCATTCCACCTCGGCTTTCTCGGCGATGGGCTTCGACGCCACCGGCTTCCCCGAAGCCAGGTAGGCATCGACCACCAGCCGCAGAATCAGCTCTTGTCTCTCGGAAAGCACGCTTCGAAGTCTAGGAGGAGTGCCGGGTGACCCCTCCCAAAACACTCAAGCGAGGCTCCCGCCGAGCGTTTTGGGAGGGGTTGCCCGGCGCTCTCCGCGCCTAGAGCTCGACTTCCGCCTCGGCGTTCTTGATCGTCACATTGTCGCCCTGGGCGGCGACGACGTCGAGTATCGCCTCGCCATCCTCGACCGACTTGACCGTGCCGCTAACCGCGATCTCGGTCTCCGGCGCGCCCATGCCACGGAACTCGACCGAGAGGCGTTTCAGCGAGCGCGGATCGCCGCCGACGGCGTCGGTCGCGGCGCGGGCGACGAGGCCCATCATGTAGAGGCCGTGCAGGATCGTGTTCGGCAGCCCGACCGCCTTGGCGAACTCGGGGTCGATGTGGATCGGGTTGAAGTCGCCCGAAGCACCGGCGTAGCGGTGCGGCGTGTATTTGTCGGGCGTCACCTTGAACTCGGCGATCTGATCGCCCGCGTGCAGCTCAGCCATCTCAAACCCCCCTGACGATGTTGGTCCAGGTGCCGCGCACGACCTCCTGGCCGTCCTGGTTGACCGAGATGGTCTCGAAGACGTAGAAGCCATTGCTGGGCTTGCCGTCCTTGCCCTCTTTTTCGAAGATCTCCAGGCACCTGGCGGTGGTCGTGATCTCATCCCCGGAGCAGGCCGGCTCGCCCCACTCGAACTGCTGGCCGCCGTGCACCATCGTGGCGAAGTTGATCCCCACCTCGGGGTCGAACATGGCCGGCGCCAGCGCCGGGGCGCTGTAGACGACGCAGAACATCGGCGGCGCCACCACCTCGCGGTAACCGGCAGCCTTTGCCGCCTCACGATCGAAGTGCGCCGGGTTGTCCAAGCCAATCACCCGCGCGTACTCGCCGATCTTCTCTTTGCCCACCTCATAGGTGGTGGCGGGCCATTCCTTGCCCACTGCCTCGGTCTTGATAGCCATGGGCGGGGACCCTATCTACTCGCCGATCTCGAGGACGGCGAGGAACGCCTCCTGCGGCACCTCGACCCGGCCCACCTGCTTCATCCGTTTCTTGCCCGCTTTCTGCTTCTTGAGGAGCTTCTGCTTGCGGGTCACGTCGCCGCCGTAGAGCTTCGCGGTGACGTCCTTGCGCAGAGCCTTGACCGTCTCGCGGGCGAGCACCCGTGAGCCGACGGCGGCCTGCACGGGTACATCGAAGAGCTGCCGGGGGATCGTCTTGCGCAGCCGCTCCACCAGGCGCTTGCCCTGCTCATAGGCGGCGTCGCGGTGGACGATGATCGAGAGCGCGTCGACCTGGTCGCCGGCGAGCAGGATGTCGACCTTGACCAGATCCGAGGCGCGGTTGCCGATCGGCTCGTAGTCGAGCGAGGCATAGCCTTTGGTCGAGGACTTGAGGTAGTCGAAGAAGTCGAGGACGATCTCGGCCAGCGGCAGGTCGTAGCGGATCTGCACCCGCTGCGGGCTGAGGTAGTGCATGTCGACGTGGTGGCCGCGGCGCGCCTGGCAGAGCTCCATCACGGCGCCGACGTGCTCGGTCGGGCTGATGATCGTCGCCCTGATGTAGGGCTCTTCGATCGCTTCGATCGTGCCGGGGTCGGGCAGCTCGGTCGGGCTGTGCACCTCGATCGTCTCGCCGCTGGTCAGATGGACCTCGTAGCGCACGTTCGGCGTGGTCGCCAGCAGCTCGAGCCCGTACTCGCGCTCCAGCCGCTCGCGCACGATCTCCATGTGGAGCAGGCCGAGGAAGCCGGCGCGGAAGCCGAAGCCGAGCGCCTCGGAGGTCTCCGGCTCATAGGAGAGCGCGGCGTCATTGAGGGCGAGCTTGTCGAGCGCGTCGCGCAGATCTTCGTAGCGATCGGTGTCGATCGGGAAGAGGCCGCAGAAGACCATCGGCCGCACCTCGCGGTAGCCCTCCAGAGGCTCGCTGGCGGGGTTCCCCTGCGATGTCAGCGTGTCGCCGACGCGCAGCTTGGCGACGTCCTTGATGCCGGTGATCAGGTAGCCGACGTCGCCCGCCTCCATTCCTGCAACCGGCGTCATCTCCGGGCGGAAGAAGCCGAGGTCGTCGATGTCCGCTTCGGTGCCGTTCTGCATCGCGACGATCCGCTCATGCTTGCGGAAGGCGCCGTCGACCATCCGCACGTAAGCGACGACGCCGCGGTACTGGTCGAACTCGGAGTCGAAGATCAGCGCGCGGGTGGGCGCCTCCGCCTGACCGCGCGGCGGCGGCACCCGGTTGACGATCGCCTCCAGCACCTCGACCACCCCCTCCCCGGTCTTGGCCGAGATCCGCAGCGCGTCGCCGGGGTCGGTGCCGAGCAGGTCGACGATCTCTTCCGCCACTCGCTCCGGTTCGGCGCCGGGCAGGTCGACCTTGTTGATCACCGGGATCAGCTCGAGCCCGTTCTCGACCGCCAGGTAGGTGTTGGCGACGGTCTGCGCCTCGACCCCCTGAGCGGCGTCGACGACGAGGAGGGCGCCCTCGCAGGCGGCGAGGCTGCGCGAGACCTCGTAGGAGAAGTCGACGTGGCCAGGGGTATCGATCAGGTGCAGGTGATAGATCGCGCCGTCGGCGGCCCTGTACTCGACCCGCACCGCCTGCGCCTTGATCGTGATCCCGCGCTCGCGCTCGAGGTCCATCGAGTCGAGCACCTGGGCGCGCATTTTCTTCGGATCGACGGCGCCGGTGATCTCGAGGATGCGGTCGGCGAGGGTCGACTTGCCGTGGTCGATGTGGGCGATGATCGAGAAGTTGCGGATGTGGTCCATCGGCGAGGGCAAGTATGGCGGTCGGGGTTGGCCCGCGGGTCCGGGGAGCGGGGATGTCTCGACGGTGCCTAAATCCGCCTTCGGCGGATTAATCTTGAGTCCCTTCGGGACAGGATCACTCCGCGGTGCCGGCGGGAGGCACCGGCGAGACATCCCCGCTCCCCCGTCCGTAAGCCGCACCCTGCTATGGGCAGGCCGAGGGATCCAGCGCCTGCTTCAGCTCGAAGACGACCGTCGGCGGCGTGCGCAAGATGGGTTCGGCGCCGGCGCCCTCCGTCCAGCGGGTCGTCTCCGGATACGGCGGCTTGGCGGTTTCTATGCGGTCGCGGGTCGTGACTGCGTAGTCGTAGTCGCCGGCGTTGAGGAGGCGGCGCCATTGCCTGCAGCTCATCGGGGCGGTGAAGCCTCCGTGGGGCTGGTGTTCGCCGATGTATTGGACGTGGTTGCTCAGGTCGGTGCCGTAGAGGGGGTACTGGCGGGTGCTGGTGGTGGCTATACGGGCGTTTGAGATGCCGTTCGCCCATTTGAAGGCGGCGTTCAGTCCCGGTGCGGCGAAGGTCGGGTTGGCGTAGCGCTCGCGCAGGTAGTGGCGCTGGATGGGGTAGCCGATCGCGATCACTGCCAGCAGAGCCAGCGCCGCGGCAACGAGCGGCCCGCGGGTCCTGTCGCGGCGGCCCTCCCCCATGTGCTCGGATGCGCTTCGCGCGCCCTCCGCTATGGGGGACCGCCGCCGCGTCACCCGCGGGAGGATCGCCGCCGGAAGGACGGACAGACCGAGAACCAAGGCGGGAGCTAGGTAGCGCAGGCCCGATTCGAAGCCCCGCGGCACCCCCTCCGGGCCGGAGGCGGAGGTTGGCGCGATCAGCCAGGAGAGGACGACGGCGATGCCGGTGAGCCCGGCGACGAACAGAGCAGCGTCCTGCCCTGCGCCGCGATCGCGCACCCACGACACGACGCAAAGCACAAGCCCCGCGCCGGCAAGTACAGCGATCAATGGCCAGAGCAAGGTCAGTCCTCCATGCAAGCCCGGCAGGAACCAGTCCGACCAGACCGAGCCGTCGGTCAGGTAGCCGAGCACGCTGTGGCCTTCGCGACCGCCGAGCGCCTGCTCGGGCGCCGGCAGCGAGATCGGCCCGATGCTGTCGAACCAGGGCAGCGGATTGCCGCTGTGGATCAGGTTGCGCAGGTACCAGTAGCCGCCAGCGGCGAGAACCGCCAACAGGCTCACGAGCAGCGCACGCCAGCGGCGACCAGTTGGCGCTAAAAACGCCAGCCCCAAGACCAGAACTACAGCGGGTAGGAGGAAGTTGAGCTTGGTGCCTGCAGCGAGGCCGGCGGCCATTCCCGCGACGATCAAGGCGCCCGTGGACGACCCGGCCTCGTCTTCCCCTGGCGCCGCCCACGCATTCAACGCCACGGCAACCGCAGCGAGCAGGAAGAAGATCCCGACGATGTCGTTTCGTGCTTCGCCAGCTTGGTCCGAGAGCACTGGGAGGCTCAGCGCTATCGCCCCCAGCACGAGCGACCACGGAGCAACTCGATACGGCCTTCCAATGCACCAGCAAGCTCCGAGGCAACCGACGAACCAGCCAAGGTTGAGCAGCGGTGATAGGGCGTCCCTGTCAAAAGCCAGCATCCCAACGGCGTGGAAGATTTCCGCGTTGGCTGGGTAAAACCAAGCCAGAAACTGTGGCGCGATGAAGTGCAGCCCCCACGTATCCCCGCTCTGGAAGAACCCCGCCGCGAACGGGCCGTGGTACCAGGTCGAATCGAACCCGGTCATGCCGGTCGTCAGCTTGGATCGAACGTCGACCGCAAAATGGACAACAGCCAGTCCGGCGACGGCTAGCGCGATCAGCGTGGAGATCGAGGGCTTGCGGCCGGCGGGTCCTGTCGCGGGAGGAGGGGCGGTTAGCGGACTCACCCGTCCGAACCCCCCCTCCCCCCGCGCCACCCGCCGGAGGGTTGCCCAGATAGCTATGGCACTGATCGCAACCCCCGCGGCGTACGGTGCGGGCTCGAACAAACCGAAGCTGCCCAGGAGCTCGGCGGCCCAGATCAGGATCGCCAGGGACAAGACGGAGGTGGCGAGATGTGACGGTGCGCCGGTGAAGCTTGGAAGCAAGTGCAAACGGAGGGCCGATCCGCCCAGCCAGGCGAAGCCCGTGAGCCAGGCCAGCTCGGCCACTCCCAGCAGGTAACGCGTCAGGTCGAGCATCTAGCGGCGACGGATGAGGCGCGTTATCTGCTCCAGCTCGGCGATGCGCAGGAGCTTGGCGGCGCCGACGTACACGAGTCCTCCGGCTGCCAGGGCGACCCCGAGCGAGACGATCTGACCGAATAGACCGCGGCCGAGGGCGCTGTCGAGCGCGTCCCAGATGCCGAAGGAGACCGCGGCGAGGGCGGCTGCAGCCAGGGCGATCCGCAGTCCGGTCGAGAGCAGCCTCCCGAGCTCCAGACCGCCGAGCTCGTGGCGCAGGACGACCGCCTGCGCAACCACGGCGGCGGTCGTGCCGATCCCCGTGCCGGCGACGATCCCGCCCGTGCCGAACGGCTTGTAGAGAAGGAGCGCGCCGAGGGCAGAGACGACCAGATCGAGGCCGGCGAGGCCGGTCGCCATCCAGGGTCGCTGCAAGCTGAAGAAGGTCCGCGTCTGCAGCAGGTAGACACCGTTGGTCGGCAGCGAGAAGGCGAACCAGAAGAGGGCCGTGGCGACCAGCGTCGTCTGCTCGGGGGTGAACTCGCCGCGTTGGTAGACGAGCCTGATCATCGGCTCGGAAAGCACCAGAATCGCTGCGGCGGCCGGCAAAAGGACGAAGAGGATCTGGCGCATGCCGTTGGCCATCGTCGCTCGCAGGTTGTCGTGCTCCCCACGAGCGGCAAAACGAGCCAGCGTCGGGAAGAGCACCGTCGCGATAGCGACCGAGAAGATCCCCTGCGGCAGCTGGTAGATGCGAAATGCCTTGTCGATCGCGGCCGGCGACTGGTCGCTGACGAGACTGCCGAAGAGGCTGTTGATCAGCATGTTGAAGTTGATCAGGCCGAGGCTGATCGTCACCGGCAGCATCAACAGCAGCACACGCCGTACGTGCGGATTGCGCCACTCGAAGCTCCATTCGAATTTGAACGGCGTATTGCGCAGATCGAAGGTGGGTATCAGGAGCTGCACCAGCGTGCCGGCGAGGATCCCGATCGCATAGGCGTAGATCCGGTTCTGGCCGTGGAATTGCGGCACGAGGACGACGAGCACCGCAATGATCGTCAGGTTCCAGAACAGCGGCGAGATCGCAAAGGCGCCGAAGCGGTCGTAGCTGTTGAGGATGCCGACGACGACGCCGCTCAGCCCAAGCAGGATCAGGATCGGGAATAGAACCTGCGAGAGGGTGACCGTGAGGTCGAGGATCTCGCCTTCGAACCCCGGCGCGAATATGGGCATGATCAGCGGCGCGAGCAGAACGAAGAAGGCCGTGATCGCTCCCAGCACGAGGGTGACCAGCAGCAGCAGCGTCGAGGCGAGGCGGAACGCCTCGCGGTAGTTCTTCTTCTCCAGCTGCTCGGTGAAGACCGGCACGAAGGCAGGCTGCAGCGCCGCATCGGCGAAGAGGGCGCGAACCAGGTTGGGAACCTGGAAGGCGATCGTGAAGGCGGACATCGGTCCGCTGACGCCGTAGTAGCTTGCGGCGACGATCTCGCGGCCGAGACCGGCGATCCGCGAGGCCGCGGTGGCAACGGAAAAGAACGCGGTCGAACGGGCGATGCGCCCGGGGCGGCGCGCGGGCTCGGTATAGTCCGGCGCCGCACTCATGGCGAACATAGCCTCACAGAAGAAGCGGATCCTACGCAGCGAGCGGGAGCGAACCGAGAACCGGCTCTTGACCAGCACGGTCAAGACCTACTTCCGGCGGCTCGAGAGCGCTGTCGACGGCGGCGACACGGCGGCGATCGAGGCCGAGCACCGCGCGCTCGTATCGCGCATCGACAAGGCCGTTCAAAAAGGCGCGCTGCACAAGAACACTGCCGCGCGCAAGAAGGCGCGAGCCGCGAGGCTCTCCGCCGGCGTCTCCAAGTAGCTCAGGCCGGAGCGCCGGCGGCTGCTCGAAGCGCAAGCGTCAGCGCAAGCTCGTCACCGTAGTCCGCACCACCGCGGCACCAGACCTCCAGATCGGCGAGCGCGATCGTCGCCGCCTGAAGCTCGGCGGGGTCGGTCTTCTGCAGGCGGCGGACCAGCTGCTTGGCCGCGTAGGGGTGCATGCCGAGGCTCGACTCGACCCGATTCGGCGCTTGGCCCTCCGCCAGCATCGCCGCGGCGGCGCAGGCCTTGCGCAGACGCGACGCGAGGCCGTAGATCAAGCCAGTGACGTTCTCGCCCTGCGAGATCAGCCGCTCGGCGATCCGCAATGCGCCCGCTGCGTCCTGTTCGAGCAGGGCGTCGGAGAGTGCCCAGACCACGGCCTCAGAGGTATCGGCGACCATCGCGTCGAGGTCGACAGCCGTCACCTCCCCCCCCTCGCCCGCCCACAGAGCAAGGCGTTCGAGCTCGTTGTGCAGGCGCTGGGGGTTTGCCCCCATACGGTCGACCAAGATGCGCGCCGCGGCCGGCTCCAGACGAAAGCCGAGGCGCTCCGCGTCAGCGACGAGAACCCTCGGCATATCCCGTGCCTTCGGCGCTTCGAATTCGTGGATCTCACCCTCCGCCCCCTTCACCGCACGCACCAGCTTCGCCGGGGCTTTCGCCCTGGCGATCAGCACGACGCTGAGGTCGGGTGGCAGCTCGTCGAGCGCCGCGACGACCTGCTCCAGCTGGCGATCGCGCCAGCGCTCCACCCCGTCGGCCAGCAGGTAGCGGCGCGACTCGGTCAGCGACATTGCCGGGATCGCCGCCAGCAGCGCCTCGTGATCGGGGGCACCACGGCCCTCACCTGGCTCGAAGATCCGCAGCGAGCCAGCGCCCCCGTCGCGCTCGGCGCGCGCCCGCAGCCGGCCTCGCGTGGCGTCGATCTTCGCTCCGTCGGTGCCGGCGATCAAATACAACGGGCGCATCTCCTCAGCCATGCATCGAGTCTATTCCCGGCCGGAGTCGCATCTTTATTTGTTACCGATCGATCACTGTATGTCGGAAGAGAGGTTGATGTGATCTATCGATCACAAAGCATCAAAAACATGGTATTGTTACCGATCAATCCCATGGCAATTAGGTCTTCTGAAGATTTTGGCACCCAATTACGAGCACGACGGCGCGAGCTCGATCTCTCACAGGAAGATCTCGCGAACGTGATCGGGACCAACCGCAGGGTGCTCGGCCGGCTCGAGCGAGGCGTCGGCACCGTCCGCCTGGAGATCGCGATCGAAGCTGCCCGCGCGCTCGGCCTGGATCTCGATCTCGTGCCTCGCCGGTGAATGAGCTGATCGTCCACCTCGCCGGCGTGCCCGCAGGACGCTTGATCCTCAAGGACAACGGCAACCTCCAGTTCCGCTACGACGCCGACTACGCCGGGCCGCCGCTGTCCTGGGCACTGCCGGTCCAGCTCGAGGCCCATCCGCATGCGGTGTGTCGCGCCGTCTTCGGTGGTCTGCTGCCAGAGGGAATCGGCCGCGAGGCCATCGCCAGAGGCCTTGGCCTCTCCCCAGGCAACGACTATGCCCTATTGGAGGGGCTGGGTGGGGACTGCGCGGGGGCGATAACGCTGCTTCCACCTGGGTTCAAACAGAACGCAATCTCGATGACACATGAGATCGATGCCGATGACCTCGATCGGATCGTTGACGAACTGCCACAGCGACCTTTGGCCGCCAATCCACGGGCGGGCACCCGGCTTTCGCTCGCGGGGGCCCAGCCAAAGGTGCCCGTGATCATCGAGGACGGGCAGATGGCGCTGCCGCTCAGCGCCGGGGCGCCTACCACCCACATCGTCAAGCCCGAGCCAGATGCATTTCCAGGACTGGTCGATAACGAGGCTTTCTGCATGGAGTTGGCGCGTCGAGTCGGCTTGACGACGGCCTCAGCCTCCAAGCACAGGACCCGCTCCGGCACTCCCTACCTTCTCGTCGAGCGCTACGACAGGGACTTGACCTCAGATCCAATCCGGCGGCTTCACCAGGAGGACTTCTGCCAAGCGCTGGGCCATCCCTCAGATCGCAAGTACGAGGTGGAAGGCGGGCCTTCCGTAAGCCAGTCCATCTCGCTTCTACGAGAAGCGTCCGCTGCTCCCGCGCGTGACATACCCCGGCTTTGGCAGGCGCTCGTCTTCAACTGGCTGATCGGCAACTGCGATGCACACGGCAAGAACTTCTCGCTTCTCTACGATTCCGGATCGCCCACCCTCGCGCCCCTATATGACCTGGTCAGCACCACCGCCTACAGTGAGCTGACGCGCCGGCTCGCGATGGGAATCGACGGCGCGCGGAATATCGACGAGATCTCCGATGCCGCCTGGAACAGCCTCGCCGGGGAGGTTGGCGTCCGCGCCAGCTTCGCCCAGACGATTGAGGCTGAGCTCAACGCGCTGGTTCTGGAGGAGGCAGACGCTCTCCGCAGGACCGACGAACACGAAAACGAGGTGGCGAACGGAATCGCTCTCGAAATCCTCAGCCGGGGAATGGGCTGACGTCGCGAGCCGCTAGCTGTCCCAGCCGTGCCCGTGGTCGTCTGAGCTCTGACAGTTTTCCGATTCGGGGCTGCGGCCATAGGCGTGGCCGTGGCCGTGACTCCAGGGGGGAACGTTCGATTCTTCCGGCGGCGCGTCTGAAGTGGTCACGACGGGCGGCGCCGGAGCTGGCACCGCGGGCGGGGGCGTCGCGGTGGGTGCAGGCGCTGCCGGGGTCGAAGCGGCCGGAGACGGCGCCTGCTGCGCGGGTTGCTGTGCCGCGGGAGCCTGCTGGTGGGGTGCCGGTTGCGTCTTGCCGGCGTGCGGCTTCACCGGGGTCGACGGCGACACGACGAACTCTGCCGAACCTGCGGAGACGGCACCTGCACTGGGGGACACGTCGGCCGCATACCGTGCGCGCGCGCCGGCCGGGGGACGCTGTCGAATCTGCCTGCTGGCCCCCGGCGGTCTCGAATGCCCAGTTGCGGGGTGCGCCGCGACGGTTGCCGCACCCACACCCTGGTGCTGGGACGGAAGTCTGGGGACAGAGCTGCCGGCGATCAGCGGCCAGCCCTGGTTGAGGGCGAGCGCGACGATCGCCAGACCAACGGCGGCCACCGCCCCGAGCAGTGCCAGCGATGTGGCGCGGGCCCGCTCCAGCAAGCCGTCGCCAAGGAGACTCGGCCTGGCCGGTCGCAGCGGTCGCTGTCCACGCTTGTAATGCACCAATACGTCCATCGGCCCGCTCCGCCTCAACCAAGAGAGCGCAGGCGGCAAAACCCCAATACTGATTCGACGATTCGTTGAGTTGACGCCTGGATCGATCCCGCCGTGGGACCGTCAGCCCTCTCTCACCACCTCGATCGAGGCGCCGGTCACTTCGAGCACGATGGTGCCGTCACGATCGGTGCGCAGGGTCGGCACGCGGTGCGCGGCCAGGGTCGCCAGCGTCGCCGGCGTGGGGTGTCCGAAGGGGTTGTCTGCACCGACCGAGATCAGCGCCAGGCGTGGCCGAGTGCGGTCGAGCAGGGCGCTGAGGCCGGCATCGTCACTGCCGTGGTGGGCGACCTTGAGGACATCGACAGGGCCGGGATCAAGCGGTGTGGACTCGGCCTCTGCATCGGCGGTCAAGAGCATCGAGAAGCTGCGCCAGCGGGCGAGCGCGACGATCGCGAGCGTGTTTGGGTCCTCACCGCGATGCGGTCCGGCGAGCAGCTCCGGCGGCGGCCAGAGCACATCGAGCCGCAGCCGACCCGAGCGCAGCTCGCTCCCCCTCGCAAGGCGACCGGTGGCGATTCGAGCGGCATGAATCCGGGCCAGAGTCGATCGGCGCAGGACCGCGTAAAGGACGCGGCCGATCGGCATCGCTCCAAGCAATTCACTGATCCCACCGGCGTGGTCCGCTTGGTCGTGGGTGACGATCGCCGCCCCCAGCCGGTCCACACCGGCGGAGCGCAGCTTCGCGGCGATCCCGTCGCCCGGTGGCCCGCCGTCGACCAGCACGGCCGGCGCGTTCCGCGGCTGCAAGAGGATCGCGTCCCCCTGCCCGATGTCGAGGACCGAGACACGAAGACCCGCGGGTGGCAGGGGGGCCGAAGACCCACCGATACTCGGCAGAAGAAGGAAGAGCGCCGCAAGCGCCAGCGCAACCGCAAGCGGCAGGCGCAACCCGTTCGCTTTTTGTCGTGCTGTGCCAGACAAAAAGCGAACGGAAAGAGTGGGCCCGCGTCGGGCGGTGCGCTCAGCGCGGCGGACCGCGGCGAGGCGGTGCTGGCGCGAAAGGCTCGCGGCGAGAACCGCCGTCGCCGCGAGCACCAGATATGAGGCAAAAAGTCCGCCGAGGCCGAGCCGCAGGTGCAGGTAGGCCCAGCTCGGCCGGCCGCACCAGGCGGCGACCTGGGCGATGTAGGCGAGAAGTGGGGCACTCAGCGCGTTGACGGCCGCCGCCGGGAAGCCGGGCACCTGAGCGGCCGCGGCGGCGAGCATGCCCAGCCACATCGCCGGCGCCACAGCCGGCAGCACCAGCAGGTTGGCGAAGAGCGTCATCGTCGAGATCGCTTCGAAGTGGAAGGCGATCAGCGGCGCGGTGGCGAGCGTGGCGGCGAGCGTCATCGCCGCCCCGTCGGCCAACCCCCGACGCCAGCCACCGCCCCCGATCCTGGCCTCGATCGCGGCGCGCAGCGGCGCGGCGAGGAGGAGGATGCCGAGCACAGCGGCAAAGCTGAGTTGCCAGCCGACGTCAGCGGCGATTCCGGGCTCGAGGACGAGAAGGACGGCGGCGGCGAAGACGAGCGTGTAGAAGCGCGAAGCGCGCCGTCCGGACAGGGTCGCCAGCACGCTCAACCCGCCCATGATTCCGGCCCGTTGGATCGAGGGGCCCGCGCCGGCCAGCGGCACGTAGACGGCGATCAGGGCGAGGACCCAGACAAGGCGGGTGCGCAGCGGCATGCCAAGCGCCGCCAGCACCGGCATCGCCAGCAGGGCAAGCAGGGCGACGTTCTGACCCGAGACGGCGAGCAGATGACTGAGACCGGCGCGGCGGAAGTCCTCAGTCGTCTGCGAGTCGATCTGCTCGTCCTCGCCGAGGACGAAGCCACGCGCGAGCGCCGCCTCACGCGACGGCATCCCCTCGCCCAGCGCTGTCTCGGCGCGGGCACGGATCTCGCCGCTGTGCGAGAGTGCCAGCACGACCGCCGCCACAACGAGCAACAGCGGCAAACGCTGGTTCCTGGCGCGCACGGCTAGGGCTGTAGCCGGGCGCGCAGCGATTCCATCGTCGCCGGACCGATCCCGCTGACCTGGTCGAGCTGGTCGACCGAGGAGAGGCCGCCATGCTGGTCGCGGTATTCGACGATCTTGCTTGCCGTCACGGGACCGATCCCATCGATCTGTTCAAGCTGCTCTGGCGTGGCGCTGCCAAGGCTGATCGGCCCGTCTTCGGCGGCGGCTCCCGCCGTCGCGACCGATCCTCCCGGTCCGCGCTCGGGCACCATCACCTGCTGCCCGTCCGCCAGCCGAGCGGCGCGGTTGATTCCTTCCAGCAGTGCGTCGGCGGCCGGTCCGCCGGCACGCGAGATCGCGTCCACCACGCGCGCCCCAACCGGAAGCCGGTACACCCCCGGTCGCCGCACGGCCCCGGCGACATCGACGACGACATCGGGGCCGCCGTCGGATTTCAGGCCAAAGGCGCCCGAGCCGCCCATCGTCGGGGCTGCGGCGGCAGCGGTCGTCCCGCCATCGCCCTCAGTCCGTATTGCCCGCGCACCGACCAGCAGCAGGGCGACGGCGACCGCGCCATAGACCACCACCTGGGATCGGCTCAACTCGGGCATGAACCCGAGCGTGGCCGGTCCCGACGCGCGCGTGGCGCGCACAATCAAACAATTTGGCTACAGCTCTTCGTCTTCTCCGTAACCGGAGACCTCGGCGAGCTGATCGCTGTAGAGCTCGGCTGCGGCGACCGGCGGCGACTGGGCGGAGACGCAGACCATTGGCGCGTCGCCGTTATTGGCGATCGAGTGATCCGTTGCCGGCGGAACGAGGATCAGGTCACCCTCCCCCACCTCCTGGGTATCGCCGGCGACCGACATCGTCCCGGCGCCGCGGACGACGACGTAGACCTGCTCGGCATTCTCGTCGGAGCGCAGCGTCTGCTCGGCGCCGGCCGGTATCTCCAGCCAGGTAACCGACATGTTGCGGGCGCCGAGCTGCCCGGCGTCCATCAGGGCGTGGTAGCGAAGTCGGTGCCACTCCTCGGCGGGAGCTTCTGACAAGCGTCTGACGAGCACGGCGGCTTTGTACCAGATATGGCGCCCGGAGCCGCGAAGACTCAGCGAACGACCAGATTCACCAGCTTGCCCGGGACGACGATCTCCTTGACGATCTCCTTGCCGTCTAGATGGCGGCGCACCTTCTCGCTCTCGCGTGCGAGCGCCAGCAACTCGGCCTCGGGAGCCTCGGCTGCGGCCTCGATCCGATCGCGCAGCTTGCCGTTGACCTGGACGACAAGGGTGACGGTGTCGCTGGCAAGCAGCTCGGGATCGGCCCGCGGCCACGGCTCCTCCCAGACCCGGCTCTGCTCGAATCGCTCCCAGATCTCGGCGCCCAGATGCGGGGCAAAGGGGAAGATCAGCGAAGCCGCGGTGGCGGTGGCGAAGCGAACCGCAGCGGTGCCTTGTGGCGTCTCGTAGAGACCATCTTTCAGCCGATAGGCCTCGTTGACCAGCTCCATCACGGCTGAGATCGCGGTGTTGAACTGGAAGCCGCGCTCGAAATCGCGCGTCACCTTGTCGATCGCCCAGTGGGACTTGCCGAGCAGTTCACGAGCCTCGCCCCCGGCGGCTGGGTCGAGCTCAGCGGCTTCCTCTCCGCCGACCTCCTCACACAGCCGCCAAAGGCGGGAGAGGAAGCGATTGACTCCCTCGACTCCCTCGTCCGACCAATCGCCGCCGCGCTCCGGCGGACCCATGAAGCAGACGTAGGTGCGGGCGGTATCGGCGCCGTAGCGCTCGACGTAGTCGGCCGGACTGACAGTGTTGCCCTTCGACTTCGACATCTTGGCGCCGTCGCGGGTGATCATCCCCTGGGTGAACAAGTTGGCGAAGGGCTCCTGCACGGAGAGCTGATCGAGGTCGGCGAGGGCCTTGGTGAAGAAGCGCGCGTACATCAGGTGCAGGATCGCGTGCTCGACGCCGCCGATGTACTGGTCGACCGGCAGCCAGTGATCGGCGGCTGCGCGGTTCCAGGCGGCATCCTCGTTGCGCGGGTCGAGGTAGCGGATGAAGTACCAGGAGGAGTCGACGAAGGTGTCCATCGTGTCGGTCTCGCGCCGTGCCGCGCCGCCGCAGCGCGGGCACTCGGTCCCGACCCACTCCTCGGCGGCGGCCAGGGGGCTGCGGCCCTGCGGCGCGTAGTCGTCGATCTCCGGCAGCTCGACCGGGAGCTGGTCGTCGGGTACCGGGACGATGCCGCACTGATCGCAGTAGACCACGGGGATTGGGGCGCCCCAGTAGCGCTGACGGGAGACCAGCCAGTCGCGCAGGCGGTAGTTGACAGCGGAATCACCCCGGCCCTCCTCGGTCAGCCAGGCGACGATCTCCTCGTAGGCCTCGCGGTTGTGCTTGCCGACGAAGCGGCCCGACGCGGTCATCGGCCCGTCGCCTGCGTAAGGCAGGCCGGCGTCGTCGCGGGCGCCCTCGGGATCGCTGCCCTCGATCACCCGCTTGACCGGAAGGTCGAAGGTCTTGGCGAACTCGTAGTCGCGAACGTCGTGGGCGGGCACCGCCATGATCGCGCCGGTGCCGTACTCCATCAGCACGTAGTCGGCGACGAACATCGGGATCTCCTCGCCGTTGACCGGGTTGACGACGCTGCGCCCAAGTGGCACGCCGGTCTTGGGCCGGCCCTCGTCGCCGCGCTCCTCGGCCGACTCGCGGGCGACCTGGTCGACGTACTCGCGCACAGCGGCCTCGGCCGGCGTGCCAGCGATCAGCCGCTCGAGCTCGGGGTGCTCTGGGGCGAGGACGAAGAAGGTGGCGCCGAAAAGCGTGTCGGGGCGGGTGGTGAAAACCGGGAAGTCGAGCCCGAGCTCCTCGCAGCGGAAGGTCACCTCGGCGCCCTCGGAGCGGCCGATCCAGTTGCGCTGCATGGTGACCACGTGCTCGGGCCAGGACTCGAGCTGGTCGAAGTCGGCGAGCAGGCGCTCGGCGTACTCGGTGATCCTGAAGAACCACTGCTCGAGGCGGCGCTGCTGCACCGGCGTTCCACAGCGCTCGCAGCGCCCGTCGACGACCTGCTCGTTGGCCAGCACCGTGGCGTCCTTGGGACACCACTGCACCGGCGCCTCGTCGCGGTAGGCAAGACCCCGCTCCAGCAGGCGCAGGAAGATCCACTGGGTCCAGCGGTAGTACTCGGGGGTGTGCGTCCCCAGCTCGCGCGACCAGTCGATCGAGATCCCCCACTCGCGGAACTGACGGCGAAAGGACTCGATCGAGCGCTCGGTCGCCTCGCGCGGCGGCTCGCCGGTCTTGATCGCGTTGTTCTCCGCCGGCAGGCCGAAGGCGTCATAGCCCATCGGGTGGATCACCTCGAAACCGTGGCGGCGGCGGAAGTGGGCGATCGCGTCGCCGACGGCATAGCACTTGAGGTGGCCGACGTGCGGCTCTCCCGAGGGGTAGGGGAGCATCTCCAGCACGTAGGACTTCGGCTTTGAGCTCTCATGGCCCGGTTGACCCGGGTTGGCGACCTCCCAGGTCTTCTCCTCAGCCCATACCCGCTGCCACTTGGACTCGATCGTCTTCGGCTCGTAGCCACTCATCGGAGTGGCGATCTTACGAGTCAGACGACGGGTGAGACCGCTTCCAGGATGTGGGGCCAGACGTAGACCTCGATCGTGGCGGCGGCTACGAGGGTTGGGATCGCCAGGGCAACGGTGAGAAAGGTGGCCGCCAGAAGCTGGTTCCACTCACCGCGGCGGCTGGCCAGCAGCCAGGCGGCCAGGGGCAGGAAGAGCGCGGTCAGCTCAGGGATCGCGTGCGGCAGCACGGTGAGGATGAGGGCGGCGTGGGAGATATGGAGCTGGTAGGCGATCGTTGCGCCCTGGAAGCCGAGGTAGAGGGACTGGGTGAGGAGGGAGAAGAGGGTGACCGCGGCAACGAAGAGGATCGCGAACTCGCCCGCCTTGACGTGGATCCAGCGCGAGAGGCCGCTGCGCTGGGCGGCGGCGATCGGCATCGAGGCCCCGGCGATGAAGCCGGCGACGCAGGCGGTCGCGTGCAGGGCGAGGACCAGCGAGTTGCGGTAGAGGATCGGCAGCAGGTCACCTGGGTCCTGCGACTCGGTCAGACCCGGCAGGTGGATCGGCGTGACGTCTGGCGTCAGCAGGCCGGCGACGACCCAGACCGCGCCCAGCAGCGTCAGCGCGATCGCCAGGCTGAGCGCGAGCCAATCGCGCAGGACTGCCCAGGGATGGTCGTTCCATATCGCGAAGGTTTGGCGCGTATCCCGCATCCCGTGCGAGAAAACGTGCTCATTGGCCGCATTCATCGCTCAATCATCGGCAGGCGGGCAACGACGATTGAGCGAAGTAGGCTGCGGCCATGCGGTCGAGGCGGAGGTGGCTGATCGGTGGCGGAATCACGCTCCTCGTGGCGATCGCGATTCTGGCCGCGGTGAGCTGGCACTTCTCCTCGGCGGTGCTGGTGCCGGACCGCGCGAACCCGGACCGGCAGACGAAGATCGAAGGACTGCCGCCGGGGCGGATCGTGCTCGCTCGCAATGAAGACAGCGAGCGCCCCGGGGTCTACGGGCTCGATTGGCCGGGAGGACACGCGATTGCCGGTGCCATCCTCGGCGAAGACGCCAACACGGTGACGCGGCGACTGCGCGAGGTGCACGGCTACCTGGCATCCGAAATGGACGTCGGCATCGAACCGAACGTCTTCGGCGGCGACCCCGGCCAAGCGTTCGGCTATCGCTTCGACGAAGTCGACGTTCCCGACGAGCTCGGGCCGATGCCGGCCTGGCTCGTGCCAGGCCACAGCCGGACCTGGGCAATCGTCGTCCATGGGATCAACAGCACGCCCCAGACCGGACTGCGACTGCTGCCGACGCTTCGTCGCGCGGGACTGCCCACCATGCTGATCACCTATCGCGAGGACCTCGGCGCGCCCGACAGCCCTGACGGCTTCCACCACATGGGCCTGACCGAGTGGCGGGACCTGCAGGCCGCAGGTCGCTACGCGCTCGCTCACGGCGCGCGACACCTGCTGCTCGGCGGCTACTCGATGGGCGGGGCGGTCGTCGCCCAGTTCATGCAGAAGTCGAAGCTCACGGACCGCGTCGCCGGCCTCATCCTCGACGCACCCGCGCTCAACTGGAAGCGGATTCTCGAATTCAACGCAGAACGGATGGGCTTTCCCGGCTTCGCCGCCCTTCCGGTCGAGTGGGCGATCGACGCCCGCATCGACGCCGACTGGGACAGCCTCGACGCGCTCCAGCACCCCGACGACTTCCACCTGCCGATCCTGCTCTTCCACGGCGAGGACGACAAGGTGGTGCCGATCTCGACCAGCGACGACTTCGCCGCCGAGCTGCCCCGCTGGGTCACGTACTACCGCGTGCCCGAAGCGGGCCATACCGAGTCATGGAACGTGGCACCGAGGCTGTACGAACGGCACTTGGAAGCGTTCCTCGAGAAGCTCAGCCACAGCGCCCACGAGGGCGCGAACCACCTGTAGCTACGCAGGAGGCTCGACCGGGCCCAGACGAGCGTGCGGCTTGCCGCGGCGGCGGATCAGGATCTCGGTACCCGCCGCCGCTTGTTCCATGTAGTAGCCAAAATGGTTGCGAAACTCGTGGGCGCCAACCTCTTCGGGTGTGGCTTCAGAGGAAGTCTTTTGATTAGTGGAGCTGGGGGGATTCGAACCCCCGGCCTCTGCCGTGCCACGGCAGCGCTCTGCCAGCTGAGCTACAGCCCCTAGGCGATAATTCTCCGCGAAGTGTAGTGCGGCGCGCTGTCCATTTCTCGGCGGCTCAAGTCTCAGTTGGATGCTCCACTGACCGTCAATCGCCGTTATTGGCACTAGAAAGCATTCGTCCAACTCGCCGCAATAGAGGCCAAAGGCATCAACCTCATGAGACGAGTAGTTGCGCCGAATGAAGCCTCCGGGTGCGCGGCGGTTCCGCGCAAGGCTGGCAATGACGACGTCTCCTGCCTTCCGCGCCCACTTGCATTGCACTCGAAGCATCCTGCCGCCTACACCCAATGCCAAATCGAAGCGCTCGTGCTCAGTCAGCGGCGAAAGAACAGATAGGCCCAATTCAGCCGCCTCCTTGGCAATCGCAAGCTCGGCCACGTTACCTTTTCGATTGGTGTCCACGAACAGATGTTCGCAGACAAAGAGCTGCCAGTCAATACGTCAACCGTCCAGGAGCCAGCTGCTCACATATCGGACCTTCGGCGCTACGCGGCGCGTTGCTCGGGGCCCTGGTCCTCATCGACGTCGAGGATCAGGCGCTCGTCGGCGGTGCGGCGGATGTTGAAGTCGAAGGGGGCGGTCTCTTCGAGCTCACGCAACAGCTCGACCGGCTGGTCGAGGCGCATCGAGACCGTCGCGCGGCCCTCGGAGAAGCGCTCGACCGAGATCTCCGAGGCCCCCAGGCGACCGACCGCGTCCTCGAAGCCGACCAGCTGGGAGAAGTCGCCCAGAGGGCCGACCTCGAGCTTGATCAGGCCCTCGAAGAGCTGTCCCAGGGCCGCCTCGGCGCTGGGCTCGCTCGGCGTATCGCCATTCGCCGCGCCCTCGTGCACGTCGGTGAGCTCCTGCGTGCGCCGGCTCACCTCGACCGCCTCGCGCAGGGCCTTCATCCGGATCCGCGTCGCCTGGCCGCGCGCCTGCGCCTGAATCTCCTCGAGCCGCTCGGAAACTGCCTGCAGCGAGACGATGCTGCGCTCGTGGCGCTCGTTCGCCTCCTGCAATCGCTCGCTCAAGCTGCGGATCTCGCGCTCACGCTCGATCACCATGCCCGAGAGCGAGGTCAGCTCCGCGTCTGCAGCGGATGCGTGGCGCTCGACAGCGGATATCGCCGCGTCGCGCGCCGACATCTCGGTGTCCACTTCCTCGCGGCGGTAGCCAAATAGGGCCCGCTTGAAGCTACCCATGCGCGGCACCGTAGAGGTGCCCTCGGACGCCATCCTGCGCAAGGTCCAGCTGCGGCCGCGGCGCCTCCCGCCAGAGGTCCTCGAGCTGGTAGCGCTCCCGTTCCTCGGCGGTGAAGACGTGCAGGACCGCATCGAGGTAGTCGAGCACGATCCAGCCGGCCGCCCCCTCCCCCTCGATCCCACCGGGCAGCAGGCCGTGCTCCTGCTTCAGCCGCAGCTTCACCTCGTCGACGATCGCTCGCGCCTGGCGCTCGTTGCGCGCCGTGCAGATCGCCAGGAAGTCGGTGTAGGTGGCGAGTCCGCGCATGTCGAGGACGACGATCTCGGTCGCCCCTTTCGAGTCGGCCAGCTCAGCCAGGCGCCGCGCCAGTGTCTCGGAGCCAAGCCCGCTCACGCGTAGATCCCCTTCTCCTCGATGAACCGCGCCACCGCCTCCGGCACCAGGTAGCGCAGCGGCCGACCAGCCGCCGCACGCTCGCGCACTGCGGAGGAGGAGACGCCGAATTGCGGCATCTCGAGCATCGTCACCCGCTCCTCGGCGCCGAGGCCGCGCATGGTCGAGGCTACGTCGGCATCGGAGACCCCCGAGCGCCGCGCCACCGCAAGCCGCGCCAGCTCGACCACCCGCAGTGGCTCGCGCCAGCTCTCGAACCCGACAGCGGCGTCCGCCCCCATCACGAACACCAGATCCGGTTCTCCCCTTTCGTCTGCAAGCAACTCCAAGGTCTCATACGTGTAGGACGGCCCCTCGCGCTCGACCTCCAGCGTGGAGACGGTGAAGCGGGGGTCATCGGCGGCGGCGAGCCGGGTCATCGCCAAGCGCAGCTCGCGACCCGGGTCGTCGTGGATCCGCTTGTGTGGCGCCTCTCCCGTCGGCACGAGGACGACTTCGTCGAGGTCGAGCTGCCAAAGCGCCTCCTGGGCAAGCGCCAGGTGGCCGAGGTGCGGTGGGTTGAAGGCCGAACCGAGGACGCCGATGCCGCCCCGTTGTCCGCCGGTCGCTTCGGCGCTACTCACGCACTTGGCCGTCGCCGCGGACGACGTACTTGTAGGTGGTCAGCTCGCGCAGGCCGATCGGGCCGCGCGCGTGCAGCTTCTGGGTCGAGTTGCCGATCTCCGCCCCCATGCCGAACTCGAAGCCGTCGGTGAAACGGGTCGAGGCATTGGTGTAGACGACGGCGGCATCGACTCCGGCGGTGAAGCGCGTCGCAGCGGCCTCGGAACGGGTGACGATCGCCTCCGAGTGGCGAGTGCCGTAGAGGTTGACGTGCTCGATCGCCTGCTCGAGCGAGTCGACCACGGCCACCGCCAGCTTCAGGTCGAGGTACTCGCCGGCCCAGTCTTCCTCGTTCGCAGTCCCCATCTCGACCCCGCCGGCGCTCGCCCGCGCCCGCTCGTCGCCGACCAGCTCGACCCCGCCATCGCGCAGCTCGGCCAGCGCGGTTGGCAGGAACTCAGCGGCAACTGCGGCATCGACCAGCAGCGTCTCGGCTGCGTTGCAGACGCCTGGCCGCTGCGTCTTTGCGTTGACCGCGATCCGTCGCGCCATCTCCAGGTCGGCCTCGGCGTGGACATAGACATGGCAGTTGCCCGCCGCGGCGTAGATCACCGGCACGGTCGCGACATCCTTCAAGGCATTCTTCAGGCCTTCGCCGCCGCGCGGGATCAGCAGGTCGACCATGTTCTCCTGGGTCGCCAGCTCGGCCAGATCCTCATGACCGCCGCCGGCCAGCAACACCGCCGCATCCTCCGGCAGACCCGCCTCGGCAAGCGCCTCGCGCACGATCGCCGCCAGCGCCCCGTTGGTGCGCTCGGCATAGTGCGATCCGCGCAGCACGATCGCGTTGCCGCTCTTGATCGTCAGCGCGGCGCAATCGATCGTCACGTTTGGCCGCGCCTCGTAGACGACGGCGACGACCCCAAGCGACACCCGAACCTTGGTCAGATCGAGCCCGCTCTCCAGCGTCCGGTGGTCGAGGACCTCGCCAACCGGGTCGTCGAGCGCCAACACCGCGCGCGCGCCCTCCGCCATTGCCGCCACGCGCTCCTCGCTCAGCGCCAAGCGATCGCGCAGCGCCGGCGTCAGCCCCTCGGCCCGCTCGTCGGCCAGGTCGGCGGCATTGGCCTCCAGCACATCGGCGACCCGCTCGCCGAGCAGCCGTGCGATCGCCGCCAGGGCCGCGTCCTTCGTCTCGGTCGGTGCATTCCCAAGCTTCCTCGCTGCCTGCCGTGCTGCTGCGCACGTTTCGGCGACGCCGGTCGTCGTGACTGCCATGACCGCTAAGGGTAGCCATGAGCGCCGGGTATCCCTCCCAAAACACTCAAGCGAGGCTCCTGCCGAGCGTTTTGGGAGGGATACCCGGCGCTCAAATCAACACAAACCGGTCGCGGTGAATGACCTCATCCGCGGCGTGCGGCAGCCGCTCTCGCACCTGCTCGGTCTTCAACCCGATCACGCTGGAAAGCTCATGCGACGCGTAGTCCGCGATCCCCTTGCCCAACACGGCGCCGTCGACGGCAACCTCCACAGCGTCGCCGGCCTCGAAATCACCGTCGACTGCGGTGATGCCCACCGGCAGCAGGCTGGAACCGCTCTCGCGCAGCACGCGCGCGGCGCCATCGTCGACCGTGAGCCGCCCGCGAGCCGGCTTGGCGTACTTCAACCAGAGCTTGAAGCTCGAAGCCTTGCCCGCCCGCCCGGCAAAGCGAGTCCCTGCCGCCTCACCCCGGGCGGCCGCCAGCAGCGTCCCGTCCACGGTCCCGTTGCAGATCGTCGCCGGGATGCCTGCCTCGGCCGCCATCTCCGCAGCGGCGACCTTCTGCGCATGCCTCCCGAGCCGAAGGCGGAAGTGCGATCGCCGATCTCCATCCCAGACAGCTCGGCGAAGTCGTCGACGGCGGCGATCAGCTCGGCGTCGGGATCGAGGCGCGGGTCGCTGCGGTGCAGCCCGTCGACGTCGGAGAGCAGGACCAGGAGCCGCGCGTCGAGCAGGATCGCCACCTGCGCCGCCAGGAAGTCGTTGTCGCCGAAGGTGATCTCATCGGTCGCGGTGGTGTCGTTCTCGTTGACGACCGGCACCACCCCCCACGCGATCAGGCGCCGCAGCGTCTGCCGCGCGTTTAGGTAGTTGGTGCGGGCGGCGATGTCCGCAGCGGTGAGCAGCACCTGCGCCGCCCGCGTCCCGCCCTTTGCCAGCCGCGATTGGTATGCCCGAAAGAGGTCGCCCTGACCGACCGCCGAAGCCGCCTGCAGCTCGTCCATCGCCCGCGGCCGCAGCGACAGCTCCATCAGCCGCATGCCGCGTGCGATCGCCCCCGAGGTGACCATCGCCACCCTCTCCCCCCCCTGCTCCAGCTCCGCCACCTGCGCGCAGACCGAGTCGAGCACGTCGACGTGCAGCTCGCCGTCGTCGGCGGCGACGATCGAGGAGCCGAGCTTGACGACCAGGGTCATGGCGAGAGCCACTCTCCCACACGGCCGGAGACCTTCAGCGCCGACAGGTCGCCGTCGCTCTGGACCTGCTCGGCCGCGTCCGCCATCGCATCGACGGCAACCCAGGTCAGGAGACTGCCGACGCTGATCCGGCGCCCCCCGGCGGCAGCGATCTCGCTGACCGAGAGATGCGGCAGCCCGAGCACGTTGACGGGCCTGGTCGTCGCCTCGCAGACCGCACGAATCTCGTCCGCGTTGCCCAGGCCGGGTGCATAGAGCACGTCGGCCCCCGCCTTCTCGTAGGCCTGCAGGCGGGCGATCGTGTCGTCGAGGTCGGGGTTGCCGCGGATGTGGTTCTCGGCGCGCGCCGTGAAGGTGAAGGGGAGATCCAGGCTCCGCGCCGCCTCGACCGCTGCCGCCACCCTCTCGACCGCATGGTCGAAGGCGTAGATCCCGTCCTTGGGGTCGTAGTCCTCGATCGAGCCGCCGACAGCCCCGGCCTCTGCCGCCCGGGAGATGGCGGTGGCCGCGTCCTCCGGGTCCGGACCGAAGCCGTTCTCGAGATCGACCGATAGCGGCAGATCCGTCGCGCGAGCGAGTGCGCCGACGTGCGCAGCGAGGTCGTCGAGGGTGACGCCGCCGTCCTGCCTGCCAAGCGTGAAGGCGAAGCCCGCGCTGGTCGTCGCAAGGGCCCTGAACCCAAGCGCCTCCATCACTTTGGCCGAGCCCGCATCCCAGGGATTGGGGATGACGAAGGCATCGCCTTCGTGCAGGGCACGAAAGCCCGCCGCCTTCTCGTTCTGCGTTGCGCCCACTTCGCTCCCTCCTTCGATCGACTTACACCGAGTGACGCTACCTCAGCACTCCGGCCAGCTCGGTGCGCTTCGCCCAGACGGAGCGCCCTCGCATCAGGGCATGACCCTGATCTTTGGGAACTACGGGTGCAGCTCGAACTCGTGCTCGCCGACGCGGACGTCGTCGCCCGGTTCGAAGCCGGCGGCGCGCAGGGCGGCGACGACGCCGATCTCCTTGAGGCGCTGCTCGAGGTAGGCGAGGGCCTCCTCGTTGCCGAGGTCGTGGCGCTCGAAGAGCAGCTCGACGCCGCGGCCGAGGACGCGGAAGCCGCCGTCATCCTCGCGCTCGACCGAGTAGCCGCCCTCGCCAACCGGTCGGTAGACACGGTGCTCGGCCTCGAATTCGGCAGGGCCGAGATCGCGCCGCTCCGGTCGGGCTGGAGCCTCCTCGGGCAAGTGGGCCAGGATCGCCTGCCGCAGCTCGTCCAGACCCTCGCCGGTTGCCGACGAGACCGCCAGCACGGCCGCCGTCCGGTCGTCAAGTCTCTGCTGCCACCCAGCCACCGCCTCCTCCACCCGCTCTGTGGGAAGCAGATCGCGCTTCGAGAGCACGACGATCTCCGTCAACCCCTCCAGTCCGGCGCCGTACGCAGCCAGCTCCTCGCGCACCGCCTCGTAGTTCGCCTCCGCCTCACCCTCGACCGGCGCCAGGTCGACCAGGTGGACGAGCATCGAGCAGCGCTCGACGTGGGCGAGGAACTCATGCCCCAACCCCGCCCCCTCGGCGGCGCCTTCGATCAAACCGGGAATGTCGGCGACGACAGCCTGCCGATCCTCCCCCTCGATCGTCCCCAGCACCGGCGAGAGCGTCGTGAACGGATAGTCACCAACCTTCGGCTCCGCCCGCGTCAACCGCCCCAGCAGCGAGGACTTGCCGGCGTTGGGCAGCCCGACCAGCCCGACGTCAGCCAGCAGCTTCAAGCGAACCTCGATCCACCCCTCCTCACCCGAGGTCCCCTTCTCGGCAAAGCGAGGCGCCTGCCGCACCGAGGTCGAGAAGCGCTTGTTCCCATGCCCCCCACGCCCCCCATGCGCCACGACAGCCCGCTGCCCCGCCTCAACAAGGTCCACCCGACTCCCATCCACAGCCTCAGCCTGAGTCCCCGCCGGCACCGCAATCTCCAAATCCTCCCCCCGCCCCCCATGCCGATTCGACCCCTCGCCATGCTTTCCCCGACCAGCGCGAAAGTGCTTGCTACCACGCAGCGCACCAAGGTCACGACGCGACGGATCGCAGACGAGCACGACATCCCCGCCATGCCCCCCGTCTCCACCGTCAGGGCCACCTCTCGGAACGTGCGCCTCTCTACGAAAGCTCACGCATCCGTTCCCTCCAGCTCCTCCCTCAACCCAGATTTTCGCTCTGTCGTACATCAGCTACGGGGAGCTTAGGAGGCCGCGGGCCTCCCAACCCTTACGAGTCAGACAGAACGGAAATCGTTCGACCCTTGCGGGAGGGCTTGAACTGAACGGTGCCCGCCTGCTTGGCGAAGATCGTGTGGTCGCGGCCGAGGCCGACGCCATCGCCGGGCCAGAACCGCGTCCCCCGCTGCCGCACGATGATCTCGCCCCCGGAAACCTTCTGGCCCGCGAACACCTTGACCCCAAGCATGTTGGGGTTGGATTCGCGGCCGTTGCGGCTAGAGCCAAGTCCTTTCTTATGCGCCATCGTCGTCCTTTTTAGCAGCCGCTTTGGGTTTGGCAGCCGGTTTGCTCTCCTTGGGCTCGGCTTTCGCTTTCGCCGCCGCTTTGCGAGCGCCGATTTTCAGCTCGGTCACCTCGAGCCTGGTCAACTCCGAGCGGTGGCCGGCGCGGCGCCGATAGCCCTTCTTCGGCTTGTATTTGAAGACTTTGACCTTCGGCCCGCGCAGGTGCTCCGCGACCTTCGCCTCCACCTTGACCTTCTCCAGCTCCTTCGGCTCGGCGACAACCTCCTTGTCGCGGAAGAGCACGGCACGGAGGGCGACCACGTCGCCCTCACTGGCATTCAACCGGTCGACGAGCAGCGAGCTGCCCTTCTCGACCTTGTACTGCTTGCCACCGCTCTCTATGACTGCGTACGTGCTCATTCGGCGGCGGCGGATTCTAGAGCGTCTGACTCGGAGCCGTTGCTCGCCGGGTCGCCGAGCAGCGAGGCGACCGCCGCCGCCCGCTCGACCCGATCGATCCGGACCATCTTGCGGTCGCCGACGTAGCGGCCACCACCGCTGACGCTGACGATGTAGGAGTCGATCCGGGCGACCGCGTCGTCGGCGTTGTACATGTGCGGCTCCTCGATTGTCACCAGCACCTCCTCACCAACCTTGAACGGCAGCGCCCGCTCCTCGATCTTGGCTCGGCTGCCGGCTTCGACCAGTGTGAAGGTGTCGATCGACAGCGCATCGCCGCCCTCGAAGTGGAACTGCTTACCGGTTTCCTCCTCGAGCTCGGCCAGGCCGCTGTCGGGCTCGATCAACTTCGCCGCGACCTTCGGGTTGACCCGCAGCAGGAACGCCTCGCCGTCCCCCGCGGCGATCTCCCGCATCTTGCGCAGGCCGTCCAGCGCCACGGTCTCGGCCGAGAGGACGACACCCTCGCCGTCGCAGGTCGGACAGGGCGCGGTGAGGATCTCACGCACCCCATCGGTGATGTTCTGGCGGGTCATCTCGACCAGGCCAAGCGGCGAGACCTCCACCACGTAGCTCTTCGACTTGTCGGTGTCGAGCGCTTTGCGCAGCGTTTTCAGCACTTTGTCGCGGTTTCGCGCCCGCGCCATGTCGATGAAGTCGATGACGATGATGCCGCCGATGTCGCGCAGCCGCAGCTGCCGCACCGCCTCCTCGGCGGCCTCGGTGTTGACTTTGGTGATCGTCTCCTCCAGGCCGCCTTTGCCGCGGCCGGTGAAGCTGCCGCTGTTGACGTCGATCACCGTCAACGCCTCGGTGTAGTCGATGATCAGGTAGCCGCCCGAGGGCAGATCGACGCGGCGGACCAGAGTCGATTCGATCTCCTTATTGACCTCCCATTTGTCCAGCAGCGGCTTGTTGCCCTCGTACAGCTCGACTTTGCCGACCAGCTCCGGCGCGGTGCGCTGGAAGAAGCCGGTCACCCGCTCGAGCTGCTTGGGCGAGTCGATCACCGCTTTTTCGAAGTCGCTGAGGAAGACGTCGCGCAGGACGCGCACCGGCAGGTCCTGCTCCTGGAAGACCAGGCCGGGCGCCTTGATCTTCTCCGCGCGCCGCTCGAGCACCTCGTAGAGCTTGTGCAGGTAGCCGACCTCGCGCACGAAGTCGGATTTTTTCGCCCCGTGGGCGGCGGTGCGGACGATCAGCCCGCCCGGGCCCTTGTAGGTGCGGTCGACCATCTTGCGCAGTCGGTCGCGCTCGGATTCCGAGAGCCGCCGACTGACGCCGACGCCGCTGCCCTGCGGTGCGTAGACCAGGTAGCGGCCGGCGATCGAGAGGTTCATCGAGAGCCGCGCCCCCTTTGACTTGAGCGGGTCCTTGACGACCTGCACGAGGATCTCCTGCCCCGATTTGATCAGCTCGGTGATCTTGCGGCCGCTGCCGCGGCCGCGCTTGGGGGCCTGCTCGCCATTGGGCAGGACGATCTCGTCGACGTGGAGAAAGCCGTTGCGCTCGAGGCCGATGTCGACGAAGGCGGCCTCCATGCCGGCGAGGACGTTGTCGACCTTGCCCTTGTAGATGTTGCCGACGATCGATCGCCGGCCGCGGCGCTCTATGTAGAGCTCCGCCACGTTGCGTTTGCCGCCTTTGGTCTTCGACTCGAGGACGGCGACACGGGTCTCGCCGCGATCGGCGGACACCAGGATGGTTTTTTTCATTTGAGTTAGCTCAGTTCAGATAGGTACGCATGGCCGGGGTCCGTTTCCACGGATCACCAGGCGAACCTGCCTTTCTGACTGAGGCGCGCTTGCATGTGGATGCTCTGCAGCACTCCCAACGCGAGTAACGTCGCCAGCACGGAGGAGCCCCCGTAGCTGAGCAGCGGTAAGGGGATGCCGGTGATCGGCATGATCCCGAGGTTCATCCCCACGTTGACGAAGACCTGAAAAAGCAGCATGGCGGCGATGCCGCCGGCCACAAGGGTCCCGTATGAGTTCTTCGAGAGCGTCACGATCCGCAGCGCCCGCCAGATCAGCAGGGCGTATAGGGATAGGACGAACGCGGCTCCCAGAAATCCGTAGCGCTCACCGATCACCGCAAAGATGAAGTCGGTGTGCCGCTCAGGGACAAAGTCGAGCCGCGTTTGGGTGGCCCGGTCGCCTCGGCCGGTCTTCTCACCGGAGCCGATCGCGATCTTGGCCTGGTTCTGCTGGTAGCCCGCGTCGCTGGGGTCCTCGCTCGGATGCGTGAAGGAAGTCAGCCTCTGCTGCTGGTATTCCTTCAACACTGGCGTCCCGATTGCGGGAGCGACCACGAGAACGAGTGCCACGATTGCGGCGAGGGCCGCGCCGATCACCGCGAAGTGCGTCCAGCGGACGCCCCCCACGTACATCACGGCGAGGGTAATGGCCCCGTACACCAGGGAGGTGCCGAGGTCCGGCTGCAGGAAGACAAGCGCAGCCGGGGCGAAGCCGAGGCAGAGGTAGCGCACCGTGCGCTGCCGTGCCGAGCCCCGCCGGGCGCCATCGATGACAAACCCGGCAAGCGCCAGTACGAGCAGGAGCTTGCCCAGCTCCGATGGCTGGAAGCTGAAGAAGGGAAGGTCGAAGGAGCGTCGTGAGCCGCGCGCGGCGAAGCCGAAGACGAAGACGAGCGAGACGCTGACGCAGAGAAAGGTGTAGATGCCGACCCGCAGCTCGCGGAAGCGCGAGTAGTCGATCCGGGCGAGCAGGTACATGCCGAGCAGGCCGAGGATCGCGTAGATCGTCTGCCGGTCGACATAGTAGCCGGGGTTGCCGAGCACGTCGTGCCTGGTCGCCTGGTCGAGGGTGAAGATGCTGAAGGCAACCAGGCCGACAGCGGCGAGTCCCAGGGCGGCGTCCATGTAGGGCAGACCGAGACGCTCGGCTATACCGGGTCGCAGAGCAAAGGGCTCCGGGCGGGCACGGCGGGTGCGGGTCGCGTACATCAGCCCGGACTCCCCCCGTTGGGGCCGCTTTCGCCGCTGCTGTGCTTGCCGAAATACGCTTCCAGGATCTGCAATGCGGCCGGGGCCGCCGATTCGGCTCCGAAGCCGCCTTCCTCGATCGTCACCGCCGTCACGATACGGGGATTGGGATACGGAGCGAGGACGACGTACCAGGATTGGTCGGCGTGACCGACCCGCTGGGCCGTGCCGGTCTTGCCCGCAACTTCGATCGGAAAGCCGCCGAAGACTGCGTAGGAGGTGCCGCCGGGCGCCTGCGCCGCCTCGTGCAGGCCTTCCAGGATCACGTCGCGGCTTTCCGTTTTGAACTTGACGTGGCGGCGCGGCTTCGGCTCGAATTCGCGCATCACCCGCCCGGCGGCGTCGTCGACCTGAAGGCCGAGGTGCGGGGTGAGGACGGTGCCGCCGTTGGCCAGGGTCGCGTAGGCGATCGCCATCTGCAGCGGGTTGGTCTGCAGGTCGCCCTGACCGGTCGCCAGCTGGATGTTGTCGCCGGCCGACCAGGGCCGCCCTTCGGCTTCGCCTTCTGCGGCTAGCTTGTCGCGCCACTGTTTGGTCGGCAGCAGGCCTTCGGCTGCGCCCGGCAGATCGAGCCCGCTCGGGCGGCCGATGCCGAGCATGTGCGCCCACTTCTGCAGCTGACCGGTGTCCCACATGTCCAACCCCAGGGTGTAGAAGAAGACGTCGGAGGAGACCTGCAGCGCGGGCACCAGGGTGAGGCTGCCGTAGGAGGCACCGCCGGCATTCTGGAAGCTCTGCCCGCCAACGGTCAGCGTCCCGCCGTCATAGATCGAGGTGGACGGCGTGATCGTGCCGCTTTCCAGGGCCGCCAGGGCGGTGATGAGCTTGAAGGTCGAGCCGGTGGGATAGAGGCCGGCGATCGCCCGGTCGATGATCGGCGCCGCGACCGGGTCGCGGTAGAGGGCGTTGACCTGCGCCTGGGTCAACGGTTTGGTGAAGACCGACGGGTAGAAGGTCGGGAAGGAGCCGAGGCCGAGGATTTCCCCGCTGTGCACGTCCATCGTCACGAAGCCGCCCGGCAGGCCGCGGGCGGCGAGCGCCGCTTCGCCGGCTTCCTGCACGCCGGAGTCGATCGAGAGCTTGAGGTTGTCGCCGGGAACCGGCGGCTGCGAGACGAGCTTGCCGTTGCGCGTCGGCTGGCCAAACGCATCGACCTGGATCCGCGTGATCCCGGACTTGCCGCGCAGAAAGCCGTCGTAGGTGTCCTCGACCCCGTCCTGGCCGATTTCGTCGCCGGGCTCGAGACCGAGGTGACTGGGTTCTTTCAGCTGTTTTTCGCTGACCTCGCCGACGTTGCCGAGAATGTGCGCTGCGAGCGTGCCGTGTGGGTAGCGGCGGACGAAGACGCGCTGCACCGTGACGCCGGGAAAGCGGTCCTGGTTCTCCTGCAGGTAATAGACGAGATAGCTGCCGACGTCGCGCCGCAGGGTCACCGGCGCGCTCGCTGCCAGCAGCAGCTGTTCGCGCATGGTCCTGCGCAGGCGGTGCAGGGAGCTGTGGGTGAGGTCGGCGAGCTGGGCCAGCTCGGCGTGGCGCCGGCGTTCGTCCGCGGGCAGCTTGTGGGGATTGACCTGCAGGGCAAGGCTGGTGCGGTTGGCGACGAGGATCCTGCCGTTGCGGTCGAGGATCTCACCGCGTGGAGCGCTCACCCTGAACTCGCGGGTGCGGTTGTTGTTGGCTTCGGCCAGGTACCTGTCGCCGTTGAGGACCTGCAGGAACCAGAGCCGGAAGAAGAGCACGGCGAAGAGCGCCAGTGCGACGCCGCCGAAGAGGGCGATGCGCAGCGCCAGCCGGTTGTTCATCTGCGGGCCGAGTTCGTCAGAGCGCCTGTACATCGACCCGCCTAGGCTCCCAGCACGGTGGGTTGGTGACGGCGGGTCACCTTCGGCTCCTCGACCAACGCCGGCCGCAGCGCGCGGCGCAGGCCGAAGTAGATCGGCCAGGCGAGGAAGAAGGCGTAGATGCTCTTCAGCAGCATGTCGCGCACGACCAGGACGCTGACCGGGGCGTCCACGCCGAGCATCACCTGCACCGCGGCGAAGCCGAGCTCGGCGAACAGGGTCAGCGCCATGCAGACCAACGGCGGCACCAGGGCGCTGTGGATATCGAAGCGCTCACGGAAGAGGCCGGCGAGGTATCCGGCGCCGAGCAGCACCAACGAGGAGCCGCCGAGCGGCGCGACCAGCAGGCAGTCGACGAGGAAGCCAAGGGAGAAGCCGGCGACAGCGCCGGTCATGCTGCCGCCGAGCAGGCCGAGTGAGACGACGACAGCGGGCAGGATGTCGGCGCTGGTATGGAGGAGCTCGACCCGCGAGAAGAAGGAAAGCTGGAGCAGCACCGCGAGGATCGCGATCGCGACGAGGCGGGCGAATATCTTCGGCGTGACGATCATCCGCGCGAACCCCCGGTCAGCACCTGGACCAGGTCGAGATTGGCAATGTCAGCGTAGGGACGCAGATGGACCTGTTGGCTGGCCTCCTGCTCGACGATCGGGGCGCTGGTCACTTCGCCGATCGGCAGCCCGGGCGGAAAGAGTGAAGCGAGGCCCTCGGCACGCCAGCCCGAGGTGACCACGGTCTGCCCGCCGTGCACGTCCTTGGTCGAGTCGATGAAGTCGAGGATCAGGTCTTCGGGATTGCCGACGTCGGGCCTGATCACACCCTGCACCCCACCCGGCACGACCTTGGCCGAGACCGCGGTGGCATGGTCGGTGATCAGCCTCACCTGCGCCGAGCCTCCCTGGGTCGAGGCGACCAGGCCGACAAGGCCATCGCCGCTGACCACCGGGTCGTCGACCGCGACGCCGTCGCCGGAGCCGACGTCGACGGTCACGGTCGAGTTCCAGATGGTCGGCGAGCGCGCGATCACCCGCCCGGTGACGGGTTCGTAGGCCGATTCGGCCAGAGCCGGGGCGCCGTCGAGCGCGACCAGCTTGCGCAGCTGTGCGTTTTCCTGCAGCGCCTCCTGGCCGGCGACCGCCTGTATGCGCGTCGTCGCCAGCTCCGCCTCGAGGCGGCTGTTTTCGCCGCGCGCGTCGAAGGTCTTGTCGAACCAGCCGACCAGATCGCGGGCCGGCTTCAGGGCGCGGTCGGCGACGGTCTGCAGCGGGCTGAAGACAGTGCTGACGCCTCGCTGCACACCACCCGAGCTCTGCCCGTAGGTGATCGTCAGCAGCAGAAAGGAGCCGATTATGAGGAGCGTTAGTACCGCCCTACGGCGGCGTACTTGCTTGCGATACACGGGGGAAACCTAAGTTTGGCGCTTTTCGTGAACGGCAGCTATGCAACGCGTGCCATTCCTGAGTTCATCTTGCTGGCGCGGTGGATCGTCTCGAACTCCTCCAGCGAGATGCCGGAGCCGACGGCCACGCACGTCAAAGGCGACTCTGCCAGTTGACACGGCATCTGGCACTCATCGCGAAGGCGCTGTTCGAGTCCTTGCAGGAGCGCGCCTCCACCGGCAAGGGTAATACCCCGGTCCATTATGTCCCCCGCGAGCTCGGGCGGGGTGCGGTCGAGCGTGTCCTTGACCGCGTCGACGATGTGGCTGATCGTTTCGTCGAGAGCCTCGCGCACCTCGGCCGAGCCGAGGGTGATCGTCTTCGGCAGGCCGGAGACGAGATCGCGGCCGCGGATCTCGACCTCGACCTCCTCCGGCAGCGGTGAGGCCGAGCCCGCCTCGAGCTTGACCTCCTCCGCCGTCTGCGTGCCGATCGCCAGTTTGTAGTGCTGTTTGCAGTGGTGGACGATCGCCTCGTCGAGCTCGTCGCCGCCCACCCTGATCGACTGCGAGACGACGATTCCGCCGAGTGAGATCACCGCCACCTCGGTGGTGCCGCCGCCGACGTCGACGATCAGCGACCCGGTCGGCTCGGCCACGGGCAGGCCGGCACCGATCGCCGCCGCCATCGGCTCCTCGATCAGGTAGGCCTTGCGGGCGCCAGCGGAAAGGCATGCCTCCTCGACCGCGCGCTTCTCGACCCCGGTGACACCGGAGGGAACGCAGACGACGACACGCGGATGGGCAAAGCGGTTGGAGTGAACCTGTTTGATGAAGTGACGCAGCATCTGTTCGGTCACGTCGAAGTCGGCGATCACGCCATCCTTGAGCGGGCGGATCGCGGTGATCGTGCCCGGCGTGCGGCCAAGCATGCGCTTCGCTTCGACCCCCACCGCATGCACCTGGCCGCTGCGCGAGTCGATCGCCACCACCGAGGGCTCGGAGAGCACGATGCCACGGCCGCGCACGTAGACCAGCGTGTTCGCCGTGCCGAGGTCGACCGCCATGTCGCGGCCACCAAGCCCGGTCAGATAGCTGAAGATGCCCATATGTGCAATTTGGGGAAAATGCCGGCGCAATCATCCCAGATGGCCAAAGCCGGGCAACTCGGGCGCCAGCTCCAGCAACAGTCCGACCGGCAGGCCGACGACGTTCGAGACGCTGCCCTCGATCCGCTCGACCAGGGTCGAGCCGAGCGTCTGGATCGCATAGCCGCCGGACCGCCCCCGCCACTCCCCAAACCTCACGTAACGCTCGATTTCCGCCTCACCCAGCTGCTTGAAGACGACGGTGGTCTGTTCTGACCCCGATCGCTCCTCCCCGTCGACCAGCACCACCAGCCCACTCATGACCGCGTGCGGGCGCCCAGACATTCGCTCCAGATACCCGCGCGCCTCAGCCTCATCCACGGGCTTTCCGAGCGTCCTGCCGTCAAGGACCACATCCGTATCGCAGGCAATCACCAGCCCGTTCCGCTCGACAGCCCGAGCCTTCATCCGCGCGTTCTCCACCACCTCGACCGCAGGCTTTCCCCCACTCAGCTCATCGACCCCCGGAACGACGACCTCGAACTCCACACCCAGCTTCCGCAGAATCTCCCGCCGCTGCGGCGAGCCGGATGCGAGGGTGACCTTCAGAGCTCGGGGAACCAGATGCTGATCTCACGCTCGGCCGACTCATCGGAGTCGGACCCGTGGACCATGTTGAAGGTCACCTCGAGCGCGTAGTCGCCGCGAATCGAGCCCGGCGCCGCCTCGACCGGGTTGGTCGCTCCGATCAACTGACGGGCCGCCGTCACCGCTTCGGCTCCCTCCAGCACCATCGCCACCAGCGTGCCACCGGTGATGAACTCGACCAGCTCACCGAAGAATGGCTTCTCGGTGTGCTCGGCGTAGTGCTCGTTGGCAACCTCCTCGGAGGCCACCATCGTCTTCAGCGCCGCGATTCGCAAGCCCTTGCGCTCGAAGCGGGCGATCACCTCGCCGCTCAGGGCGCGCTCAAAGGCGTCAGGCTTGACGAGGATCAGGGTCCGGCTCACGACTGGGGCTCCTTTGCTGTCGTTTGGGCTTGGAAGGCTCTTTCGGCGCCTCGCGCTGGGGCTCTTGCTTGGCGGCGGGGGGCGATTTCTTGCGTGGCGGCGCTTTGCGCTCCTCGCGGGGAGCTTGCCGTCCTTCGCTGCGTTTGCGACGCGGCCGCTCGCGCTCGGCAAGCGCGGTTTCGCAATAAGGGCAGAGCGCCCAGCTGGGATCGACAGGCTTGCGGCAGGTCGGGCAGGGGTGCTTGAGGCGGCGCTGGCACTCGGGGCAGCGCAGGAAGTCGCGCTCGGCCGGAAAGCCGCAATTGGGACAGGCGTGCTCTGTCAGCTGCCGCACACGCAGCTCGGCCGCCCTGATCTCCAGCTCGCGTTCGTGCGCGTCCTCGAGGAACTCCGGCGGCCGCACGATCGCGTAAACGGCGGTACCCAGGTAGGGAATGAAGGAGGCAAGCGTCGCGCAACCGATCAGGAAGGGATCCCTGATGCGACGCTTGGCATCGAGGTAGGTGAAGACGATCAGCGCCAGCCAGACGACGACCAGCATCAGGATGAGCAGGTTGACGACCAGGTTGAGGCCGTTGTTGCTGATGCCGAAGGTCGCGGTAGCCATGGCTGTGGGCCCGCCGCCCGTGCGGGGAGCGCGGTGAGTTTACTTCGCCGGCTGCCCCGCGAACCCTGTCGCGCGGGCGGCTAGAGGAAAAGACTGCCGAACAGGTAGCCGAGCCCGAAGAAGATCAGGATCACCGCGGCGACCACCGCGGCGACGATCGCCATCATCGAGAGCAGTTCTGATCCGGCGCTTTTCGAGCTCATTGGACGCCCAATCCTAACGCTGCCCTTGCGGGAGCCAGCGCGTAATGCGAGCCGGTGACGAGCAGGACGCCGCCGGCATCCAGCGCAAGCTGACGAGCGCGCGCGACCGCGAGCTCGAAGTCGGCCTCCGGCTCGGCCGCCAACCCGACCTCCGCACAGACGCCAGCAAGCTCCGCGGCCCCAAAAGCCTGCCGATGGGCCGCAAAGCGTCCTATTTGTTCGCTTTCAGGCCCGTCGGCGGCTGGGAAGCTGGTGCAGACGGCGCGGGTCAGGGTTGGGGCGAGGGCGCTGATCATCGCTCCGGCGTCCTTGTCGGCGAGGATTGCCAGGACCGCGATCACGGGGCGGTCGCCCGCCATCTCGGGAAGCGCTTCGGAGAGGGCCCTGGCACCGTCGGGATTGTGGGCGGCGTCGAGGAGGGTCGGGGGGTCATTGCCCACCCGCTCGAGGCGGCCGGGGATCTCGATCCCGGCAGCCACCCCCGCGACCCTTTCCCGATCCAGGTCGCCGAGGAACGCCGCGGCGGCTGCGCAGGCGAGAGCGAAATTGCGGCGCTGGAATTGACCGGGCGCGCGCAGCTCGATCTCGGGGCCGGGATCGTCGGGGGCGACGACCAGCCTGGCGCCGCGCTCGCTCGCGACTCGCTCGGCCAATGCGACAACCGATCGACTCACCCGACCCAGCACAAGCGTCGTCTGGTCGCGCAGCACGGCCAGCTTCTCAGCCGCGATCGCCTCCTCGCTCTCCCCCAGCCACTCGGTGTGATCGAGGCCGACCGAGGTGAGGACGGTGACCTTGGAGGGAATCGTGTTGGTCGCGTCCAGCCTCCCCCCCAGACCGGCCTCGATAGCAGCAACCTCGACCCCGGCGGCGGCGAGGGCGACGAAGGCAGCGGCGGTCGCCAGCTCGAACTGGGTCACCGCCTCGCCCTCCTGCAGCGTGCGGTTGACCGCCTCGGCCGCGATCGCGGTCCGCTCCACCGCGTCGGCAAACGCGGCTGGGGCGATCTCCCGCCCGTGCACCAGCACCCGTTCGGACCAGCGCACGGTGTGCGGTGAGACGCAGGCACCGGCGGATACCCCGTGTGCCTCGAGCAGCGCAGCGAGCATCTGCGTCACCGAGGACTTGCCATTGGTGCCGACGACGTGGATCGAGGCGAAGCGGTGCTGCGGCAGGCCGAGCAAAGTGCTCAGCGTCCGCATCCGCTCCAGGCCCAACTTCCAGCCGATTGGCTCGAGCGACTCGAGATAGGCCTCGGCGTCTATTCGGAGAGCTCCTCCAGCTCGGCGCGGTAGCGCTCGAGCTTGCGCCTCTCCTCCTCGACCACGTCGGCTGGCGCCCGGTCGATGAACTTCTGGTTGCCGAGTTTGCCTTCGGCCCGCGCCACCTCGGAGCGCAGCTCCTCTCGGCGCGCTGCCAACCTGGCGGCGACCGCCTCAGCGTCGATCTCGCCCGAGGCGAGGATCTTGACCGGGCCCACCGCAGCCACCGGGTCGCCGCCATCCTCACCGAACTCGAAGCGAGCGAGGCGACCGACGAACTCCTGTGGCTCGACCCCCTCGGCCCGGGCTGGCAGCACGGTCGCCGCCGGTGCCTCGACCAGGTCGCGCCAGGCGCGCAGCCGCCCGGTCAGCTCAATCCCGGCAAGTACCTCGGCCTCGGCCTCAGGGTCGCGCAGGGACTCGTCGGCCTCGGGGAAGGGGTGCACCGCCAGGTGTCCCTGCCGCGAAGGGTGGTAGGACCAGATCTCCTCGGTGACGAAGGGCATGATCGGGTGCAGCAGCGCCAAAACACGTTCAAGCGCCCAGAGCAGCGTCGCCGAGACCTCCTCCTCGCCCTCATAGAGGCGGGGCTTGACGATCTCCAGGTACCAGTCGCAGAGCTCCGACCAGAAGAACGAGTAGGCCTCCGCCACAGCGTGGGCGAAGTCGTATTCCTCCAGCTTCGCCGTGACCGAGCCGATAGTCGCCTCCAACCTGGAGAGCAGCCAGCGGTCCTCGACGGCCTGCGGGCGCGGCGCCGCCTCGGCCTCGGCGACGCCCCGCAGAATCAATCGCGACGCGTTCCAGAGCTTGTTGGCGAGGTCGGCTCCCTGCTGGACCTTGGCGTCGGAGAAGCGCACGTCCTGGGTCGAGGACATCGCCAGCAGGCCGAAGCGCAGCGCGTCGGCGCCGTGCCTGTCGATCTCCTCCAGGGGGTCGATCCCGGTGCCGAGGCTCTTCGACATCCGCCGCCCGTCGCGGGCCTGGATCACCGAGTGGACATAGACGTCGCGAAAGGGGACGTCGCCGGCAAACTCGATCCCGGTCATGATCATCCGCGCCACCCAGAGGAAGAGGATCTCGCGCGCGGTGGTGAGGAAGCTGGTCGGGTAGAAGGCGCGCAGCTCGGGGGTGCCCTCGGGCCAGCCGAGCGTGGCGAAGGGCCAGAGCGCCGAGCTGAACCAGGTATCGAGCACGTCGTCCTCCTGGCGCAGCGGTCCGTCGCAGGCGCCACAGCGCTCCGGCGCCTCCTCGGCTACATAGGTCTCCTCACAGGCATCGCAGTACCAGACCGGGATCCGGTGTCCCCACCAGAGCTGGCGCGAGATGCACCACGGTCTGATCTCGCGCATCCAGTCGAGGTAGACGCGCTTCCATTGCGGCGGCGTGATCCGCACCTCGTCGCGCTCGACCACCTCGATCGCGGGCTTGGCCAGCTCGTCCATGCGGCAGAACCACTGCAGTGAGATCAACGGCTCGATCCGGGCGCCGGAGCGGTGTGAGAAGGGGACCGAGTGGACATAGGGCTCCTCGGCCCGCAGCCTGCCCTCCTCGCGCAGCGCCGCCACCACAGCCGCCTGTGCCTCGGCGGCGCCGAGGCCGGCGAAGCGCTCGCCCGCCTGCTCGGTCATCCGCCCATCCGGGCCGATCACGCCGATCTCCTCCAACCCGTGCCTGCGGCCGATCTCGAAGTCGTTGGGATCGTGGCCAGGGGTGATCTTGAGCGCGCCCGTGCCGAACTCGGGGTCGACGTGCTCGTCGGCGATGATCGGCAGACGACGACCGACCAGCGGCAGGATGCAGTGCTGGCCGATCAGGTCGGCGTAGCGATCGTCGTCGGGATTGACGGCAACCGCGGTGTCGGCCAGCATCGTCTCCGGCCGCACCGTGGCCACGGTCAGCACCCGGTCGGTGCCCTCCACCGGGTAGTCGATCGAGTAGAGCGTGTCCTCGACCTCGCGATTCTCGACCTCGAGGTCGGAGATCGCCGAGTGCGAGCCCGGGTCCCAGTTGACCATGTAGTTGTCGCGGTAGATGAAGCCCTTGTCGTAGAGCCGCTTGAAGACGCGGTAGACGGCCTTGACGTAGCCCTCGTCGAGGGTGAAGCGCTCGTTCTCGTAGTCCAGGGAGGCACCGAGCCGCTTGTACTGCTCGACGATGCGCGAGCCGTACTCCTCTTTCCACTCCCAGACGCGCTCGACGAAGGCCTCGCGGCCGATCTCCTGGCGTGACGTGCCCTCCGCCGCCAGCTCCTTCTCAACCACCGCCTGGGTGGCGATGCCGGCGTGGTCGGTACCGAGGATCCAGAGCGTGTTGCGCCCGCGCATCCGGTTCATGCGGACGAGTGCGTCCTGCATCGAGCCGTTCAGCGCATGCCCCATGTGCAGGGCGCCCGTCACATTGGGCGGCGGGATCGCGACGGAGAAGTTCTCCGCCGCCGTGCCCTCGGGCTCGGGGTGGAAGTAGTCCCCCTCGATCCACTCTGCGAACAGGCGCCGCTCGACCTCGCCGGGCTCATAGCGGGTCTTCTCCTCAAGCTTTTTTCGCTGTGTCGCGCCCACGCGAGGCGAGTCTAAGGGGTGGGGTGCCCCTCTCCAGGAGGCTCCCGGACAGGCGCCCAGAAGCGGAGCAAGCGATCAGCTGCGCAACGGCCTCATGGAGAGGGGCACCCCACCCCTTGCTCCTGCACTAAGCGGTTTCCTCGCCCAGGTCCTCCTCGGCCACGCCGATGTCCTGGTGGGTGGCCTCGGTGACGAGGGTCGGGCGGCGGCCCTGAATGATCGTCTCCCTGGTGACCACGCACTTGGTCACGTCGCGACGCGAGGGCAGCTCGAACTGGACGTCGAGCAGGGTCTCCTCGAGGATCGAGCGCAGACCGCGGGCGCCGGTCTCACGCTCCAGCGCCTTGTCGGCGATCGCCTCGAGGCTGTCCTCCGAGAAGACCAGCTCGATGTCGTCGAACTCGAAGAAGCGCTGGAACTGCCGGGTGAGCGCGTGTTTCGGCTCGGTCAGGATCGTGATCAGGTCATCGCGGCTGAGCTGGTGGATCGCGGCGACGACCGGCAGGCGGCCGATGAACTCGGGGATAAGGCCGTATTCGATCAGGTCCTCTGGCAGCACCTGCTCGAACCACTCCCCCTTGTCCTTCTGCTCACGCGAGGAGATTTCCGCGCCGAAGCCGATCCCGCGGTCCCCCACGCGGTTCTCGATCACCTTGTCGAGCTCGGCGAAGGAACCGCCGCAGACGAAGAGGATGTTGGTCGTATCGATCGTGAGGAACTCCTGGTGGGGATGCTTGCGCCCGCCCTGCGGCGGCACCGAAGCCGTGGTCCCCTCGAGGATCTTCAGCAGCGCCTGCTGCACGCCTTCGCCGGAGACGTCGCGGGTGATCGACGGGTTGTCGGCTTTGCGCGCGATCTTGTCGATCTCGTCGATGTAGATGATCCCCGTCTCGGCCTTCTTGACGTCGTAGTCGGCGGCCTGGATCAGCTTCAGGAGGATGTTCTCGACGTCCTCGCCGACGTAGCCGGCCTCGGTCAGCGCGGTCGCGTCGGCGATCGCGAAAGGGACGTTGAGGATGCGGGCCAGGGTCTGGGCGAGCAGCGTCTTGCCGCAGCCGGTCGGGCCGAGCAGGAGGATGTTCGACTTCTGCAGCTCGACCTCGGGGTCCTCGCCGCCGGAGACCATCTGCACCCGCTTGTAGTGGTTGTAGACGGCGACCGAGAGGGCGCGCTTGGCAGCCTCCTGGCCAACCACGTACTCCTCCAGGATCTCGTGGATCTCACGCGGTTTGGGCAGGTTCTCCAGCTCGACGCCACCGCTGGCAGGGGTGAGCTCCTCATCGATGATCTCGTTGCAGAGGTCGATGCACTCGTCGCAGATGTAGACGCCGGGACCGGCGATCAGCTTCTTGACCTGACGCTGCGACTTGCCGCAGAAGCTGCAGAGGAGCTGCTCGTTCGAGTCTGTGGGACGTGCCAAAGCGAAATCCCCTCCTTGCGGGGCGGTAGTTGCCTACCGGCGTCGCGCCCCAAAGCTTAGAGGGGACTGCAACCCGGCCCTGTCGGTGCCGTCGTTTACTCCGGCACGGGCGCGGTCCCTGCACGCGGGCGGTGCCTTGCGAGCGGCGCGATACGGTGACCCCGATGTCCGCCGAGCTCCGCATCGAGCCGGTTTCCGCGCGGCAGATGGAGACGCTGCTGCCGATGATCGCCGCCTACCAGCGCTTCTACGAGGTCGAGGAGGTCGAGGACGAGCGTAACCGCGCCTTCTTCTCCCGCTTCCTCGCCCCCAGCGAGGACGGCATGCTGCTTGGCGCCTGGCGCGGTGGGGAGCTCGTCGGCTACGCCTGCCTCTACTGGCACTTCACCTCGCTCGTCCCGGCCGAGACCGTGCTGATGAACGACCTCTACGTCGCCGAGACCCAGCGCGGCGAGGGAATAGGCCGGGCTCTGATCGAAGCCAGCGCCGAGGTGGCCCGCGAGCGCGGCGCCCACCAGCTCCAGTGGGTCACCGCCCCAGACAACAGGACCGCCCGGCGCCTCTACGACTCGACCGGCGCTGAAAGCGAGCCCTCGATCGAGTACGAGCTGCGACTGTAGGGGCGAGCTACAGCTGCGTGCCGATCGTCCCTCTGCAAGGAGAGACGCCGAATCGCCTCAGCTGTAGCGGTCCCAATGGCTCAGGGCAGGCTCGGGGTCTATCGGGCGCCCGTGGACGTGGATCTCGAAGTGGAGGTGGCAGCCGACGGTGCGGGCGTTGCCGGTTCTGCCGACGCGGCCGACGCGCTCGCCGGCCCAGACGCGCTCGCCGCGGTGGATCGCGGCGGGACGGACCAGGTGGGCGTAGAAGTAGCTGCGCTGCTCGCCCTCACCGTGGATCAGCAGGTAGTTGCCGTAGAGGACCGGGTCATAGCCGGCGCGCAGAACGCGGCCGGTCGTCGCGGCGACCAGCGGCGTGCGGCAGGCGGCGACGATGTCGAAGCCCTCATGCCTGCGGCCGCCGCTGCGCGGGGCGCCGAACTCGCCGATGTAGCCACGCGTCCAGTGCGGGCCCCGGACCGGGAAGACGTGCGCGTAGAACTCAGTGGCACCGTCGTGGCCGGTCTTGGCGATCGCCGGCGGCGCGAGAGCGGCAAGCAGAACCAGGCTGACGAGGGAAAAGCGCCTCAGTGGTGTTCGATGACGCGGTCGACGATGCTGTACTCCTTCGCCTCCTCCGCGGTCATGAAGTAGTCGCGATCGGTGTCGTTGGTCACTTTGTCGAACGGCTGGCCGGTGTGCTTGGCGATGATCTCGTCGAGGCGGCGGCGGGTGTCGATGATCTCTTTGGCATGGATCTCGATGTCCGCGGCCTGGCCCTGGAAGCCGGCCGAAACCTGGTGGATGAGGATCTTCGAGTTGGGCAGCGCCATGCGCTTGCCCGCCGCGCCGCCGGCCAGCAGCAGCGCCCCCATGCTCATCGCGATGCCGACGCAGATCGTCTGCACGTCGGGCTTGATGAACTGCATCGTGTCGTAGATCGCCAGACCCGCGTAGACATCGCCGCCGGGTGAGTTGACGTAGATGCTGATGTCCTTGTCCGGATCCTCGGACTCGAGATGCAGCAGCTGGGCGACGATCAGGTTGGCGATTTCCTGGTTTACCTGCGTGCCGAGGAAGATGATTCGCTCGTTGAGCAGGCGTGAGTAGATGTCGAAGGAGCGCTCGCCACGCGAGGTCTGCTCGACCACCATCGGAACCAGGGGGCTCATGCGCGGCACTCTATAGAAGGCGCCCGGCGGGCCGCCATCAGTCCTCGTCGCCCGGGGTCCAGAGCGGGGCGGCCTCTTTGCGCTCCTTCTCCGGCGTCCAGAGCTGCTCGCGCGCCTCGGCCTGCTCGAGCGGGATCGGCTTGGCCGATTCGGCAACGAGGTCGATCGCCTTGCGGAAGCGGATGTCGTCGCGGATCATCGTGTCGCGGCCGCTCTCCTGCAGGCGCTTCAGCAGCTTCTCCGGCGTCGTCCGCTCGTGTTCGGCAGAGTGCTCCAACGCCTCGACCATCTCCTCCTCTGAGACCTCGATCCCCTCGGCATCGGCAATTGCCGCCAGCACCGCCTCGCGCTTCAGCTCGGCTTCGGCCTCGGGTTTGGAATCCTCGATCGCCTGCTCGCGGGTTTTGCCCTGCATCTGCAGGTAGGCGTCCGGGTTCATGCCCTGCGCCGCAAGCTGGCGCTCGACCCGCTCCCAACGCTCCCCGGCGCGTGCCTTGGCGAGCTCCTCGGGCAGGTCCAGCCTTGCCTCGGTCGCGGCAGCGTCGATCACGGCGATGCGGAAGTCCTGCTCGGCTCGTTTACCGACCGCCTCGGCAAGACGCTTGGCGATGTCCTCGCGCAGCTCGTCCAGCGTGTCGAACTCGGAGGCCTCGGCGGCAAAGTCGTCGTCGAGCTCGGGCAGGACCTTCTCCCGCACCTCCTTGACCTCGACCGTGAAGACCGCATCTTCGCCGGCAAGCTGCTCGGCCTGGTAGTCCTCGGGGAAGGTGACCTCGACCTTGCGCGTCTCCCCTCCTCTGACGCCGGCAAGCTGCTCCTCGAAGCCCTCGATCAGCTGGCCGCCGCCGAGCTCCAGCAGGTAGTCGCTCGCTTTGCCGCCCTCGAAGGCTTTGCCGTCGAGCAGGCCCTCGAAGTCGACCAGCAGCACGTCGCCGTCGGCGGCGACTCGATCGACCGGCTCCAGCTTGGCGAAGCTTTCGCGGATCCGCTCGATCTCGCGATCGACCATTTCGGCTGGCGGCTCGGGCTCGGCCTTGCCGACCTCGAGGCCCCTGTACTCGCCGAGCTCGGCCTGCGGCCGCACGCCGATCTCGAACTTGAAGGAGAGCGGCTCCCCCTCGGCCTGCGGGGTCTCGACGACCTCGACGCTGGGATCGCCGACCGGCGCGATGCCGGACCCGAGCAGAGCGCGTTCGTACCACTCCGGCAGGGCCTCGCGGATCGCCTCCTCCAGCACCGCAGCGAAGCCGACCCGCTGGATCACCAGTGAGGGTGGCGCCTTGCCCTTGCGGAACCCGGGCATGCGCATCTCCCGCGCCAGCGAGCGGGCGGCGCGGCCAACGGCGCGCTCGACGTCGGCGGCGGGAACCTCGACCTCGACGCTGACGCGCGAGTCGGGAAGCTCTGAGACTTTTGGCTGCATTGAGAGCGCGGGACCCTAGAGGAATCCATTCTTCGTGGAAGGGTTGAGGGGTCCATTGACCCCCAAATGCTTCATCGAGCAGCGCGGGAGCGACGCAGTGCGATCGCGAAGTCGATCGCGAAGGCGAGACCCCGGCCCACGGGGCCGGTCACAAGCCACGCGCGTGCCCTATTCATCGCGCCCAGCGGCGCTCAACCGCTCCTCCAGCAGCGCCCCGTGGCCGGCGGCGACCGCACGCTGGGCGCGGCGCTCGTCGAGCTCCACCCCGCGCTCGCGCGCCAGGTCGAGCAGGTTCTGCTTTTCGGTTCCTTCACGGGCCACCTCGAAGAAGACCCAGGCGAGCACGCCGAGGGCGAGGAAGGTTCCCTCGATCATCATGATCACCCCGGCGGTGCTCTGATCGGCGATCGCCGAGATCCCCCAGTAGCGCTCGCCCGGGCCGTAGATCGGGTAGAGCACCGAGCCCGACCACATCAGGATGTTGCCCAGGATCGCGCCGGTGAAGCGCACCGCAATCACGTAGGCAACCTTCCAGCCGGCGCTGAACCACTCCGGCTTGGGCAGCGGCCCGAAGACAGGCATCCACATCAGGCAGCCGAAGGCGAGGAAGGTCGTGTGCTCAAGCGCGTGGACCGGCGCCGTGCTGTAGGCGGCGTCATATAGCGCCGGCACGTGCCAGAAATAGAAGTTGAGCGCCCAGAGAGGGAAAGCGACAAGCGGATGGGTGAGGATCTGCAGGCGGCTGAAGAACGGGATCGCGAGGATCGGCTGCAGCAGCGAGCGGGTCAGGCCGAGGACGAGCAGCAGCGCCGCGATGTCGCCGATCAGGAGGTGCTCGGCCATGTGGGCGATGACCAGCTCGTCGGAGATGTGGCCGATCGGGCTGAACAGCGCAACCGCGATCGTCAGCAACCCCGCGCCGAAGCAGAGCTGGCGCCACAGCGGCACCCGGCGCCCGTCCCAGGAGAGCACCAGCACGCGGTGCCAGTAGAGGATCCCGGCGATCGTGATCGGAAAGACCTCGAGCGGCACGAAGGCGCCGGCCACGTGGGCAAGGGGAAGGCTCACAGTGGTACTTTGGCACCTCCGTGAGCGCCGGTCCGAACCGCTTCCCGCCGATCGGCAGCTACGGCTTCCTCTCCGACTGCCACACCAGCGCCCTCGTCTCCTACGACGGCTCGGTCGAGTGGCTCTGCCTGCCGCGCTTCGACTCGCCCAGCGCTTTGGCCGCCCTGCTGGACCGCGGCGCGGGGCACTTCAAGCTGAAGCCGCGCGGCGTGGTCGTGCCGATCAGCCGCCGCTATCAGCCCGGTACGCTGGTGATCGAGACGACCTGGGTGACCGACAGCGGCTGGCTCGTCGTCCACGACGCGCTGACGATCGGCGACTGGGTCGAGCAGGCGGGTCCCGGCTCGCGGCCGCGCACCGAGCACGAGTCCGACCACTCGCTGCTGCGGACGATGACCTGCATCGACGGCGAGGTCGAGATTGAGATGGAGTGCATGCCGCGCTTCGCCTACGGCGCCGAGGCGGCGAGCTGGAGCGGCGGCGAGCTGGGTGAAGCGACGGCCGGCGGCAACGGGATCGAGCTGCAGCTGACCAGCGACATGGACCTGACGATCGCCGACGGCGCCGCTCGCGGCACGGTCAGGTTGCGCGAGGACGAGACCGGCTTCTGCGCTCTGACCTGGGGCAACGGCGAGCTGGGCGGGCCGCGCAGCGCACCCGAGGCGCTGGAGCGGCTCGACTCGACCGAAGACTTCTGGCGCAAATGGCTGCGCGACGGCGACTTCCCCGACCACCCCTGGCGCATCCACCTGCAGCGCTCGGCGCTGGTGCTGAAGGGGCTCACCTATGCGCCCACGGGCGCGATCCTCGCCGCGCCGACCACCTCGCTGCCGGAGACGCCAGGCGGCGAACGCAACTGGGACTACCGCTTCAGCTGGATCCGCGACTCGACCTTCAGCCTCTGGGCGCTGCACACGCTCGGCTTCGACCAGGAGGCCCGCGACTTCATGCGCTTCATCGTCAGCATCTGCCGCAAGGACCCCAACCTGCAGATCATGTATGGGATCGGCGGCGAGAAGGAGCTGACCGAGAGCACGCTCGATCACCTCAGCGGCTACGGCGGCGCGCGCCCGGTGCGGATCGGCAACGGCGCCTTCGACCAGCGCCAGAACGACGTCTGGGGGGCGCTGCTCGACTCGATCTACCTGCACGAAAAAGCGCTGCGCGGCTCGGGCACGCCAGCCGACCGGCGGCTGATCCGCGCCCAGGTCGAAGCCGCGATCGAAGCCTGGCCCCACCCCGACCAGGGGATCTGGGAGTCGCGCGGCGAGCCGCAGCACTACGTCTCTTCGAAGCTGATGATCTGGGTCGCGGTCGACCGTGGCGCCCGCCTCGCCCGCAGCGTCGGCATCGACGACATCGCCGCCGAGTGGGAGGAGATCGCCGCCCGCATCCACGCCGAGATCCTCGAGCGTGGCGTCCGCGAGGGGGTCTTCCGCCAGCACTACGACACCGACGCGCTCGACGCCTCGACCCTGCTGATCCCGCTCCTCCGCTTCCTCCCTCCCGACGATCCGAGGGTCTGCGCCACCGTCGACGCGATCTCCGAGGAGCTGACCCAGCACGGCCTCGTCCTCCGCTACAGGGTCGAGGAGACCGACGACGGGCTGAGCGGCGAGGAGGGCACCTTCCTGATCTGCTCCTTCTGGCTGGTCTCGGCGCTCTCGGAGATCGGCGAGCCGGAGCGGGCGCGGGCGCTCTGCGAGCGGCTGCTCGAGGCCGCCGGCTGGCTCGACCTCTACGCCGAGGAGCTGGAGGCCCCCAGCGGCCGCCATCTCGGCAACTTCCCCCAGGCCTTCACCCACCTGGCGCTGATCAACGCCGTCTCCCACGTGATCGCCGACGAGCAGCGCTCCGACGGCGGCCCGACCGCGGTCTTCAGCGAGATGGGCGGAGTGCGCGAGGGGGTCTGAGCCGCACGATCTGTTGCTCAGACGACGAACTTACAGACAGAACAATCCCGTTCGCTCTATATTGCTCCTGCGATGGCCGGAGCCGCGGATGACAGCGATCGCCGGGACAGGGAGGAGCGTCTTCGCTTCGCCGCGCTGGCGCACCCGCTGCGGCAGGACATCATGCAGCCGATGCTCAAGGGCAAGGAGATGCCGGTGTCGGAGGTGGCCAGCGAGCTGGACTCGAAGCCGGGAGCCATCTCCTACCACGTGCGCGTGCTGCTGAGGCGAGGAGCGCTGAGGGCACTGGCGCGGGGACCGTCGGTCCCGGCCCTGTACAGCTGGCCGCCAGAGGCCGATTGGGTCCGCAAAATGCTGGGTGAGGGGGGCGAGTTTGGCGGCCAGGATCCTTAGAGGGTGAGCGGAATGACGAGCAGGGAAGACACCCGATACCCGGAGAGCGACGACGCGACCATCGAGGCGGCGGTGCTGCGACAGCTGCTCGCCCTCCATCCGATTCAGCTGACCCTCGACGAGCTCTTGCGCGAGATCGCCGGCGAGGACGGAGACTTCGCGCTGCAGGACGCGATCGAGCGTGCGGTGCGGGATCTTGCCGCTGCCGGCCTGGCGAACCGCCGCGGCGACGTCGTCCTGCCCAGCCGCGCGGCCCTGCGCTGCGAGCAGCTGCTCGACTGATTCGTCCGGCGGAGATCGCCTTTGCACGTCCAACACAGGGCAGGCAGGAGCCGCTTGTCATCCACGATTCAAGCGCCCTTGACACGAAGCCGATGTCGAGGCACCGCGGGGCGCTTGGCTCCGTTACTGCGAAAGGAGCGGCAAATGTCTTCGACTGCGAAGAAGCGCGCCCTGGGGGCGCTTGCTTCACCTGCGCCCTGGCGGTGGCCGGTGTCGCGCTTGCTTACTTCACCACGACCGGCTCGGGAACCGGTGTGGCAACGGCTGGTTCGAGCTCGGCCGTGACGCTGCATCCCTCGGTCTCCTCGAATCTGTATCCGGGCACCTCCTCGCCGGTGAGCTTCACCGTCGACAACCCCGCATCGGGCTCGGAGCGAGTGGGCACGATCACCCTCGCCAGCATCACCGTCGATGCGGGTCACTCAACCTGCAGCACCGTGATCGGCGGCGGCAATCCGGACTTCTCGATGCCGGCGGTGACTGTCAACCACGTCTTCGCCCCGGGCAATGGGCAGAGCGTGACGCTGACTGGAACGCTGACGATGAACGAAACGGGAGTGAGTCAGGACGGCTGCCAAGGGGCAACGCTGACGCTGCATCTGACCAACAACTGATCGCCTGAACCAGCGGAGCTCTGAGATGCGCCGATCAAGCGGCCTGGCCGGCGGTGCCTTGCTCGTCGCGCTGGCTGCGGGCTTCTGCACCACCATCCTGGCCTACTTCACCGCGACTGGAACGGGGAACGCATCGGCGAACGTGACCCAGCTCCCGGCACCGTCGATCTCCTCGGTAACGCCGGCGATCGGCGGAACCGTCGCCCTGAGCTGGAGTGCGGTGACCCCACCGGGACCCGGGCCGGTCACCTATGCCGTCATTCGCGACGGCGACGAGCCGGCCGGCGACTGCCCGAGCGCCACCCCACCCTCAACGACTACCAGTTGCACCGATGCCGAACTCGCAGTCGGCACACATACCTACATGGTGAGGGCGAAATGGCGCTCATGGACCGCGACCAGCTCGCCCGCCACGGCGAAAGTCACGGTTGGCGCGGCGACGCACTTCGGACTCAGCGCGGCTTCGACGACGCCGGCCGCCGGTACCGCAGACAACCTGACCATTTCTGCGCTTGACGTCAACGGCAGCACCGTCACCACCTACGCCGGCTCGCGCAACCTCACCTTCTCCGGAGCCTCGTCGAGCCCCGGCGGAACCGCGCCGACCGTGTCCAACGGCTCCGGCAGCGCCAAGGCCTTCGGCAGCGCCACGTCGATCAACTTCAGCGCCGGGGTGGCGACCGTCGCTTCGGCGAAAAACGGGGTGATGAAGCTCTACAGCGCAGAAGCGACCAAAATCTCGGTCAGCGACGGCTCGATCGCCAGCGAACCGGCCCTGGCGCTGACGGTGTCCCCGACGACGGCGTCGAAGCTCCTCCTCAGCCCAACCTCGACAACCCCTGTCGCCGGCAGCTCCGATGATCTGACGACCACTGCACAGGACACCTACGGCAACACCGCCACCCACCTACACCGGCTCGCACAGCCTGACCTTCTCCGGTGCTTCGGCTGGCCCCGCGGGCGATGGTCCGACCGTTACCAACAGCGCCGGCGTCGCCACCCCCTTCGGCACTGCCACGTCGATCACCTTCAACGCCGGAGTTGCCAGTGCCTCCAGCTCGACAAACGGCTCCATGAGGCTTTACAAGAGCGGCTCCAGCAACATCAAAGTCAGCGACGGCTCGATTTCGAGCTCGGCGACGACGGTGGCCGTGAGCGCGGCGGCGGCCACAGAGCTGTCGTTGACGGCAGCCTCGACGACGCCGACCGCGGGAGCGTCCGACAACCTCACCGCCACCGCGCTCGACGATTACGGCAACACGGACACCAGCTACACCGGCAGCCACAACCTCACCTTCTCCGGCGCGGCCACGAGCCCAAGCGGATCCGCACCTACGGTGGCAAACAGCTCGGGCGAAGCCACGGCCTTTGGTAACACGACGGTCATCAACTTCACCAGTGGCGTGGCCAAAGTCTCGTCGTCCAAAAACGGCGTGATGAAGCTCTACCGGGCCGAGGCAGCCGAAATCTCGGTCAGCGATGGCTCGATGGCCAACGGGAGCGGCCTCGGTAAAGGTCACGCGGTCAAAGTGACTTCGGGCGGCGGGACGATTGGCGGCGGCACACTTGCAATTCCCAGCTCCGGCGTGGCCGAATCATCGACCGGGTTCACCTACACGAGCAGGGCCAGCGGCAGCTTCACCGACACGATCACCGCCGCAACCTCCGAAGGCACCAGCTACACCAGCGCAACCGCGACGGCGAGCAGCTAGTGTCCTGAGTCATAAGTTTAGCCTCTATTTGTGATAGCCTCTCAGGCATGGCGGCCCGTGGCCCCAAGCCGGTTGAGATCACCCTGACCGAGGCCGAGCGCGCTCAGCTCGAGCGC